>Ga0228701_1000453_pt1 | contig 34637 bp, 32 predicted proteins | sample McNCre117_Aug_MG_2_FD_178017 | JGI IMG/M metagenome (GOLD analysis project Ga0228701, IMG submission 178017) | Freshwater microbial communities from McNutts Creek, Athens, Georgia, United States - 11-17_Aug_MG | ecosystem: Environmental > Aquatic > Freshwater > Creek | place: USA: Georgia... | reverse complement strand
TACCAAGTCGTCACCGCGCACAACGGCTGCCTGCAAATGGAAGTCACGGTGCAAGGCGAGATGGCGCACGCGGCCATCCCCGACAGCGGCACCGACGCGCTGCAAGGCGCGGTGCACATCCTGAACGCCCTGCACGCCCTCAACACGCAATACCTGAAGGTGACATCCAAAGTCGAGGGCATCACCCACCCTTACCTGAACGTGGGCCTGATCTCGGGCGGCACCAACACCAACGTGGTACCCGGCAAAGTCAGCTTCAAGCTCGACCGCCGCATGATTCCCGAAGAGAACCCCACCGAAGTCGAAGCCAGCATCCGCCAGACCATTGCCGACGCGGCCGCCAGCTTCAAGCCACCACGCGGCGGCAACGGTCTGCAAGTGGACGTGCGCCGCATGCTGCTGGCCAACGCCATGAAACCCCTGCCCGGCAACCAGCCGCTGGTCGACGCCATCCAGAAACACGGCGGCCAGGTCTTTGGTGAGCCCATCCCCGCCGTAGGGACACCGCTTTACACCGACGTGCGCCTGTACGTGGAACGCGGCATCCCCGGCGTGATCTACGGCGCAGGCCCCCGCACCGTGCGCGAGTCCAACGCCAAACGCGCTGACGAGCATGTGCAGCTGGAAGACGTGCGCCGGGCCACCAAGGTGGTGGCGCGCACCTTGCTGGATTTGCTGGCCTGACGCCGCCTGCCGGGCTCAGCACGAGCCACGGCGGCGGGGCCGCATTCCAGAGACAATAGGCGGGTTTTATTCCACCCAACACTTGGCGGTTGTCTTCCACAGCCGCACTTGCCTTTTTTGTCAGACAAGGATTTATCCATGCGCCCCAGCCTGTGGCCTGTTGCCCGGCCTCTGTCCGCTCCCTTCACCCTCGCCTTGGGCTGCGCCCTGCTGCTCGCCGCCTGCAGCAAGGAACAGCAAGGCCCCGGCCAGATGCCCCCGCCGCCCGTGGGCGTGGTGACGGTGACGCCGACCTCGGTGCCGATCGAGGTGGAACTGTCCGGCCGTCTGGAGCCAATCCGCACCGCCCAAGTGCGTGCCCGCGTGACCGGCGTGGTGCAAAAACGCCTGTTCACCGAAGGTGCGCTGGTGCAGGCCGGCCAAAGCCTGTACCGCATCGACCCCGCCCCCTACCAAGCCGCACTCGAGAGCGCGCAGGCCGCGCAGGCCAAGGCCGAAGCGGCTTTGAGCCAAGCCCAGTCCACGCTGGAGCGCAACCGCTCGCTGGCCGAATCCAAGATGATCACCGCCCTGGCCTGGGACAGCACCCAGTCCGCCCACCGCGCCGCGCAGGCCGATGTGGCCGCCGCCAAGGCCGCTGTGCAGCAAGCCCGCCTGAACGTGGAATACGCCTCGGTGCTGGCGCCCATCGGCGGGCGCATTGGCCGCTCGCTGGTCACCGAAGGCGCACTGGTCAGCCAGGCCGAGGCGACGCAGCTGGCCACCATCCAGCAGGTTGACACCCTGATCGCCAATTTCACGCAGTCCGCCGCCGAAGCCATGCGCGTGCAGCGCGCCATCGCCTCAGGTGAACTCAAAGGCAGCAGCTCGGCCCAGGTCAAGGTGCTGCTCGAAGACGGCAGCACCTACCGCCTGCCCGGCAAGCTGATGTTTGCCGACATCGCGGTCGATGCGGCCACCGGCCAGGTCACACTGCGCGCTGAAGTACCCAACCCCAAGGGCGAATTGCTGCCCGGCCTCTTCGTCAAAGTGCGCCTGCAGGTGGCCCGCAGCGAGCAGGCCATGGTGCTGCCGCAGCAGGCCGTCACACGCGGCACATCTGAAGACACGGTGCTGGTGGTGGACGCCGAAGGCCAGGTCAGCAAGCGCTCGGTGCAGTTGGGCGGCCAGCTCGGCGACGCCAGCAACCCGGTCGGCCCACAGTGGGTCGTGAGCAGCGGCCTCCAAGCCGGTGACCAGGTGGTGGTCGACGGCTTCCAGAAGATCCGGCCCAAAGCCCTAGTCAAACCCGTGCCCTGGCAGCCGGCGTCGGCAGTCCCTGCCGCCCCCGCAGCTTCTGCCCCTGCGGCTGCAGCCTCGGCGCCCGCATCCGTAACCAAGTAACTCGGGAGTCCTCCATGAATTCCCGGTTTTTCATCGACCGGCCCATCTTTGCATGGGTCATTGCCCTGTTCATCGTTGTGCTGGGCGCGGCCGCCATCACCAGGCTGCCTGTGGCACAGTACCCGACGGTGGCCCCGCCCTCGATCGTCATCAACGCCATCTACCCCGGGGCCTCGGCCCAGGTGATGGAAGACAGCGTGCTCTCGGTCATCGAACAAGAGCTCAATGGCGCGCCCGGCCTGATCTACATGGAAGCCGCGGCCGATGCCAGCGGCACCGGCACCCTGACGGCCACCTTCGAGCCAGGCAGCGATGTGGCCGTGGCGCAGATCGAGGTACAAAACCGCCTCTCGCGCGCCACGCCGCGCCTGCCCAGCGCGGTGGTGCAGCAGGGCGTGCGGGTGGACAAGGCGCGCTCGAACTTCCTGATGTTCGTGATGCTGACCTCCAGCAACGCCAACTGGGACCCGGTGGCCCTGGGCGACTACGCGGTGCGCAACATCCAGCCCGAGTTGCTGCGCGTGCCCGGCGTGGGTCAGGTGCAGCTGTTTGGGACTGAAAAAGCCATGCGCGTGTGGATCGATCCGCAAAAGCTGCAGGGCGTGGGCCTGTCGGCCAACGACGTGAACAACGCGATTCGCGCGCAAAACCTGCAGGTCTCGGCCGGTAGCATCGGTGGCCTGCCCAGCCTAGCCGGGCAAACCCAGTACGCCACGCTCAAGGTCAATGGCCAGCTCAGCAGCGTTGAACAGTTTGGCCAGATCTTGCTGCGTGCCACCCCCGATGGTTCGAGCGTACGCCTGCGCGATATTGCCCGCATCGAGGTCGCGGGTCAGGCCTATGTCTCGTCCTCGCGCCTGAATGGCCAACCCGCCACTGGTCTGGGCATCCAGCTCTCGCCCACCGGCAACGCACTGGCGGCAGCCACTGGCGTGCGCGAGCGCATGGCCGAGCTGCAAAAGTACATGCCCGAAGGCGTGCACTACGAAGTGCCCTATGACAGCTCCAAATTCGTGCGCATCTCGATCCACGAGGTGGTCAAAACCCTGCTCGAAGCCATCGTGCTGGTGTTCATCGTGATGCTGGTTTTCCTGCAAAACATCCGCTACACCCTGATCCCGACCATCGTCGTGCCGGTCGCCCTGCTGGGCACTTTTGGCGTGATGCTGGCCTTGGGCTTTTCGATCAACGTGCTCACGCTCTTTGGCATGGTGCTGGCCATCGGCATTCTGGTGGACGACGCCATTGTGGTGGTGGAAAACGTAGAGCGCATCATGGCCGAGGAAGGTCTGTCCCCACGCGAAGCCACCGTCAAGGCCATGGGCCAGATCACGGGTGCCATCATCGGCATCACGGTGGTGCTGATATCGGTGTTCGTGCCGATGGCGTTTTTCAGCGGCTCGGTGGGCAACATCTACCGGCAGTTCTCGCTGGCCATGGTGGCATCGATGGTGTTCTCAGCCACCATGGCCCTGTCACTCGCGCCTGCGCTGTGCGCCACGCTGCTCAAGCCGGTGTCGCCAGACCACCACCACAAGAGGGGCTTTTTTGGTGCCTTTAACCGCCGCTTCAAGCAAGCCACCCATGGCTACGAGGCGGGCGTGGCCCGCATCCTGCCCAAGGCCGGGCGCTGGCTGCTGGTCTATGGCGCCATCGTCGCCACGGCTGCCTTCATGTACCAACGCCTGCCCAATTCCTTCTTGCCCAACGAAGACCAAGGCTATCTGATCATCAACGTGCAGCTGCCCCCCGGCGCTGCCCGCGAACGCACCGAAGCCGCGATGGAAAAGGTAGAGCAATTTTTCCTGAAACAGCCCGAAGTGGACAAGGTGGTCGGCGTGCTGGGCTTTTCTTTTTCGGGCTCAGGACAAAACGCCGCGCTGGCCTTCGTGCCGCTCAAGCCTTGGGACGAGCGCCCTGGCAAAGAGCACAGCGCACAAGCCCTGGCCGGGCGTGCCTTTGGTGCGCTGATGGGCATCCGAGATGCCTTCATCTTCCCGCTCTCGCCGCCGCCGATTCCTGAACTGGGCACGGCCACCGGCTTCAACTTCCGCCTGCAGGATCGCGCCGGCCTGGGCCATGAGGCCCTGGTGGCCGCGCGCAACCAGCTGCTGGGGATGGCCTCGCAAAGCAAGGTGCTGCAAGGTGTGCGACCGGACGGTCTTGAAGACGCGCCGCAGCTGCAGCTGGACGTCGACCGCGAGCGCGCCGCCGCCATGGGCGTGGGCTTTGACGCCATCGGCAACATCCTCTCGACCGCACTGGGTTCGGCCTACATCAACGACTTTCCCAGCAGCGGCCGCCTGCAGCGCGTGATCGTGCAGGCCGAGGCCCGCACCCGTATGCAGCCCGACGATGTGCTGCGCCTGACGGTGCCGGGCAACAAGGGTCAGCTGGTGCCGCTGTCGGCCATTGGCAATGTGCGCTGGGTGACCGGCCCGGTGCAAACCGTGCGCTACAACGGCTACCCCGCCATGAAGATCGGTGGTGATGCTGCCCCTGGCTACTCCACCGGCGATGCCATGGCCGAGATGGAACGCCTCGCAGCCCAACTGCCACAGGGCTTTGGCTACGAATGGACCGGTCAATCGCGAGAGGAAAAGCTCTCGGGTGCTCAAGCCGGCATCTTGTTGGCGTTCTCGATGCTGGCGGTGTTTTTGTGCCTGTCAGCGCTGTATGAGAGCTGGAGCATTCCGGTGGCCGTGCTGCTGGTGGTGCCACTGGGCGTGGTCGGCTCGCTGGTGGGCGTGTGGCTGCGCGGCATGCCCAACGATGTGTATTTCAAGGTCGGCCTGATCACCATCATCGGCCTGTCGGCCAAGAACGCCATCCTGATCATTGAATTCGCCAAGGACTTGCAGGCAGAAGGTAAGGGCCTGATCGATGCCACACTGCAAGCGTGCCACCTGCGCTTTCGGCCCATCATCATGACCTCATTCGCCTTCATCCTGGGCGTGCTGCCGCTGGCAATCGCCACTGGCGCGGGATCGGCCAGCCAGCGGGCGATCGGCACCGGCGTGATGGGCGGCATGGTCACGGCCACAGTGTTGGCGGTGTTCCTGGTGCCGGTGTTCTTCGTCGTGCTGCGACGCCTCTTCCCGCCCACCGGCCACGAAGCCCCGCATGGCACAACCATCGGCTCCCCAGCCGCCGATGTGGCTGTGGCAGATTTGCCATCAAAAGACGCTGACCTTTGACACTTGGCCATCCCAAGGGATGGCCATTCAAGGGTAATTCCTGATCTGGGCCCAGGATATTTTGTATACAGTTTGGCACACAAAGCTGCAAAGTTCTAGCCGCTTTGGGATGTTCCCTCCCCGTTTACTTCCAAGGAGCCCCCTCCATGAGTTCGACCATTCACCCTGTGGACGAGAAACTGCCATCGGGCAAGCTCGCCGCTCTGGGCCTGCAACATGTGCTGGTGATGTATGCCGGTGCGGTGGCTGTGCCCCTGATCGTGGGCCGCGCCCTCAAACTGAGCCCGCAAGACGTGGCTTACCTGATTTCGGCCGACCTGTTTTGTTGCGGTCTGGTCACCCTGATCCAGTCGCTGGGTGCAACCCAGCTGTTCGGCATCCGCCTGCCCGTGATGATGGGCGTGACCTTTGCATCAGTGGCGCCCATGGTGGCCATGGCCAATGCCAACCCCGGTGAGGTGGGGGCCCAACTGATCTTCGGCTCCATCATCGGAGCGGGGGTGATCTCGATCCTGATCGCTCCGCTTGTCAGCCGCATGTTGCGCTTCTTCCCGCCAGTGGTCACCGGCACCATCATTGCCGTGATCGGCATCAGCCTGATGCGCATCGGCATCAACTGGATCTTTGGCAACCCCTTCGGACCTACTGCACCGAGCGTGGTCACACCAGAGCACAAAGCCTGGCTGGACGCCGCCACCGCCGCAGCGGGTGCGCCGGGTTCGACCTTGCCAGCCGTGCCCAAAGACCTGGCTTTGCTGCCCAAAATGCCCAACCCCAAATACGCCGATCTGGGCGGCGTGGGTGTGGCCGCTTTGGTGCTGGTTTCCATTTTGCTGATCGCCCGCTACGCCAAGGGTTTTGTGGCCAACATCTCGGTGCTCTTGGGCATCGTGATCGGCGGTGTAGTGGCCACTGCCATGGGCCTGATGACTTTTGAAAAAGTGGGCAAAGCCGACTGGTTCGGCCTCGTCACACCTTTCCACTTTGGCATGCCGGTGTTTGACCCGGTGCTGATCCTGACCATGTCACTGGTCATGATCGTGGTGATGATCGAATCCACCGGCATGTTTCTCGCACTGGGCGAGATGACCGACAGCCCCGTTGACCAGGCAGCGCTGACACGCGGTCTGCGCACCGATGGCCTGGGCACGCTGATCGGCGGCATCTTCAACACCTTCCCCTACACCAGCTTCTCTCAAAACGTGGGACTGGTCGCCGTCACCGGCGTCAAGAGCCGCTTTGTGTGCGTGGCCGGTGGCCTGATCCTGATCGCCCTTGGCCTGCTGCCCAAGATGGCGGCCCTGGTCGAGTCGCTGCCCACCGTGGTGCTCGGCGGCGCCGGCCTGGTGATGTTCGGCATGGTGGCCGCCACCGGCATCCGCATCCTGGGCGGGGTGGACTTCAAAACAAACCGATTCAACGCCCTGATCGTGGCGATCTCGATCGGCATCGGCATGATCCCGCTGATCGCCCCCAACTTCAAACAGTGGATGCCACACAACCTGCACCCGCTGATCGAATCGGGCATCTTGCTGGCCTCCATCAGCGCCGTGATCCTGAACCTCTTCTTCAACGGTGCCAGCGGCGACAACAAGGACGCCATCGAAGCGGCCAAGCAAGCCGAGTCACACTGAATTTGTAGGAGCCACGCCCCCGTCGCGATTTGGCGCTCACACGAGCAACCGGCATTCGCCCTGAGGGCGGGTCTCCCACAAAAAATACCCCAAGGCCAAGCCAAGTGCTTGGCCTTTTGCGTTTTAGGGAGGTAATCCTCGGCGAAAGCGGGTTACAAATGGGTTACGCTGTTGCCCATTCTGTGTTTTTACCCCAAGAGACAACCACAATGAGCGACACCCTCTCCCCTGCCGAACAAGCCCTGCGCGACGCCGCCCGCGAATACCACCGCACCCCTACGCGCGGCAAGATTTCAGTCAACCCCACCAAACCCATGTCCAACCAGCGCGACCTGTCGCTGGCCTATTCGCCCGGCGTGGCTTACCCCTGCCTGGACATCGCGGCCGACCCGTCCAAAGCGCACGAATACACCTCGCGCGGCAACCTGGTCGCTGTGATCACCAACGGAACCGCTGTGCTGGGACTGGGCGACATCGGCCCGCTGGCCAGCAAGCCCGTCATGGAAGGCAAAGGCGGCCTGTTCAAGAAATTTGCGGGCATCGACGTGTTTGACATCGAGCTGGCCGAGCGCGACCCTGACAAACTGGTCGAGATCATCGCCAGCATGGAGCCCACACTGGGCGGCATCAACCTCGAAGACATCAAGGCGCCTGAGTGCTTCTACATCGAGAAAAAACTGCGCGAGCGCATGAACATTCCGGTCTTCCACGACGACCAGCACGGCACCGCCATCATCTCGGCGGCAGCCATGCTCAACGGTCTGGAACTGGTGGGCAAGGACATCACCCAAGTCAAGGTGGCCGTGTCGGGTGCAGGCGCTGCGGCCCTGGCCTGTCTGGACGTGATGGTGGGGCTGGGGGTCAACCCCAAGCATGTGTTTGTCTGTGACTCCAAGGGTGTGATCTACGAAGGCCGTCCGGGCGGCTACGACGAATCGAAAGCACGCTACGCACAACAAACCGATGCCCGCACGCTGGCCGATGCGGTCAAGGGTGCCGACGTGTTTCTGGGCTGCTCGGCCCCCGGCGTGATGACCGTCGAGATGGTCAAAACCATGGCCGACAAGCCCATCATCCTGGCTCTGGCCAACCCCGAACCCGAAATCCGCCCCGAACTGGCCAAGGCTGCACGGCCTGACTGCATCATCGCCACCGGCCGCTCGGACTACCCCAACCAGGTCAACAACGTCCTGTGCTTCCCCTACATCTTCAGGGGGGCACTCGACTGCGGCGCCACCAAAATCACCGAGGCCATGAAGCTGGCCTGCGTGCGCCAGATCGCCGACCTGGCCAAAGCCGACATCAGCGAAGAAGTGGCCAGCGCCTACGCCGGGCAGGACCTGACCTTTGGCAGTGATTATCTGATCCCCAAGCCCTTTGACTCGCGTTTGATCTTGCGCATCGCGCCCGCCGTGGCCCAGGCCGCCGCCGAATCGGGTGTGGCCACCCGCCCCATCACCGACATGGACGCCTACCGCCAGCAATTGCAGAGTTTTGTCTCGCAAACCGGCATCCTGATGCGTCCGATTTTCAACGCGGCCAAAGCCGTGCCACAGGGGGCCAAACGCGTGGCCTATGCCGATGGCGAAGACCAGCGTGCCCTGCGTGCGGCCCAAATGGCCATTGACGAAAAGCTGGCGCATCCGATCCTGATCGGCCGTCCCTCGGTCATCGCTGCCCGCATCGAAAAGGCCGGCCTGCGCATGCGCCTGGGTGTGGACGTGGAAAACGTCAACCCCGAAGACGATCCCCGTTTCCGTCAATACTGGGAGCACTACCACCTGCTGATGAAACGCAATGGCGCAACACCCGATGTGGCCAAAGCCGCCGTGCGCCGCTCCAACACCATCATCGGCTCGCTGATGGTGTCGCTGGGCGATGCCGACGCCATGATCTGCGGCCTGGCCGGCACCTACATGACGCACCTGGAGCGCATCGACAGCATTTTGGGCAAGCGTGCGGGCGTAGCCAACTACGCTGCAGTCAACGCCCTGATGACCAACCAGGGCCCGCTGTTCATCACCGACACCTATGTCAACGAAGAACCCAGCGCCGAGCAACTGGCCGAAATCGCCTTCATGGCGTCACAAGAAGTGCAACGCTTTGGCATCGTGCCCAAGGTGGCCTTCCTCTCGCACTCCAGCTACGGCTCCTCCAAACGGGCGTCTGCCCGCAAGATGCGCCTGGCGCGCGACCTGTTTGTGGCCCAGCACCCGGACATCGAATGTGACGGCGAGCTGCATGGCGACGCGGCACTGCAACCCGAAATCCGCAGCGCTTATCTGGAAGACAGCTCGCTGACCGGCTCGGCCAACCTGCTGGTCTGTCCCAATCTGGACGCCGCCAACATTTTGTACAACGTGCTCAAAACCACCACCAGCGGTGGCGTCACGGTGGGCCCGATCCTGATGGGCACCGCCGCCACAGCGCACATCCTGACGCCTGCGGCCACCGTGCGCCGTGTGCTGAACATGACCGCACTGGCCGCGGCACGCCCCCGGGCCTGAAGCGACCCCATCTGCCGCTCCTCCCGCTCTTGGGCAGCCATGCACCATGAGCGGGCGGACATCCAAGGTGCGCCCCGCACTTTGGGTGCATCGCGAGATTTCCATGCACCAAACCGGCGCTTTTCACCGGGTAAACCTGACATGGGCCGTCAGTCGCTTCGCCGATAATGGCACCGATTTTGCTAGACACGATCACCGTTTATTAGCCCTCAGGAGCCCCCATGAACAAGCGCCTTTTCCTCAAAACCACGGCCGTGCTGGCCGCTGCCATGACCTTTGGTGCGGCCCAAGCCCAAACCACACCGCTCAAGTTCCAACTGGACTGGCGCTTTGAAGGGCCTGCCGCTTTCTTCCTGCAACCTGTGGCCAAAGGCCACTTCAAAGACGCCAAGCTCGATGTGACGGTGGACTCGGGCAACGGCTCGGGCGGCGCAGTCACCCGCGTGGCTTCAGGCACCTACGACCTGGGCTTTGCCGACCTGGCCGCCCTGATGGAGTTCCACGCCAACAACCCTGATGCGCCCAACAAGCCTGTGGCCGTGATGATGGTCTACAACGACACACCCGCCTCGGTGATGGCGTTGAAAAAATCCGGCATCAAAACCCCTGCCGACCTGACCGGCAAAAAACTGGGCGCGCCCGTGTTTGACGCAGGCCGCCGTGCTTTCCCGATCTTTGCCAAGGCCAACAGCGTCAGCAACGTGGCCTGGACCGCCATGGACCCCCCCCTGCGTGAGACCATGCTGGTGCGCGGCGATGTGGACGCCATCACCGGCTTCACCTTCACCTCACTGCTCAACATCGAAGCACGTGGCGTCAAAGCCGAAGACGTGGTGGTCATGCAATACCCCGATTTCGGCGTCAAGCTCTATGGCAACGCGATCATTGCCTCGCCCAAGCTGATCAAGGAAAACCCCGCCGCAATCAAAGCCTTCCTGGCTGCGTTCACCAAGGGTGCCAAAGAAGTCATCGCCGACCCGGCCAAAGCCATTGAAACCGTCAAGGCCCGCGATGGCATCATCAACGTGGAACTCGAAACCCGCCGCCTGAAGCTGGCCATCGACACCGTGATCAACAGCCCCAACGCCCGTGCCGAGGGTTTTGGTCAGGTCAACGGCCCTCGCCTGAGCCTGATGGCATCGCAAGTGTCCGACGCGTTCAACACCAAGACCCGCGTCAAGGCTGCTGACGTCTGGAACGGCTCGTTCCTGCCCAGCGCCAAAGAACTGGACATCCTGCCCAAAGGCAAGAAGTAAGCTGAAGTCCCGGGCAGGCAGCCAACCCGCTTGTCCTGGGCATCACACAGGCCTGCCACGCAGGCCCGGGTTCATGCGACACACCGGACAGCCCTGTCCGTCAATGGTTATCGCCAACCCTCACTCTCCAAGCTCCCCTTCAAAGTGAACACCATGTCCCAAGACGCATTCGTTGATTTCCAGAATGTCTGGTTGGCCTACAACGACGAGTTGCTGGCGCAAAACCACTTCGCGGTGGAAGACATCAACCTGCAGGTCAAGCAAGGCGAATTCATCGCCATCGTCGGGCCGTCGGGCTGCGGCAAATCCACTTTCATGAAGCTGACCACCGGCCTGAAGATGCCCAGCAAAGGCCGCATTCTGGTCGATGGCCAGCCCGTGACCGGCCCGCTCAAAATCAGCGGCATGGCCTTTCAAGCGTCCTCGCTCCTGCCATGGCGCACCACGCTGGACAACGTGCTGCTGCCCCTTGAAATCGTGGAACCCTACCGCTCGAACTTCAAACAAAAAAAAGACGAGTACGTGGCCCGCGCCCGCAAGCTGCTGAACACCGTCGGCTTGGGCGGCTACGAGGACAAGTTCCCCTGGCAGTTGTCGGGCGGCATGCAACAACGCGCCAGCATCTGCCGCGCCTTGATTCATGAGCCCAAGATGTTGCTGCTCGACGAGCCCTTTGGCGCGCTCGATGCCTTCACCCGCGAAGAACTCTGGTGCATCCTGCGCGACCTCTGGACCGAGCAAAAATTCAACGTGATCTTGGTCACCCACGACCTGCGCGAATCGGTTTTCCTGGCCGACACGGTCTATGTGATGAGCAAGAGCCCCGGCCGCTTTGTGGTGAAAAAAGAGATCGACCTGCCCCGTCCGCGTGATCTGGAAATCACCTACACCCCTGAGTTCACCAACATCGTGCACGAGCTGCGCGGCCACATAGGCGCCCTGCGCAAGACCGGTGCAGCGATCAACCAATGAGCGGGAACACGATCATGAAACAAAAAACCCTCGAACGCTGGGCCCCCTGGGCCTTGTTGGTGCTGAGCATCCTGATCTGGGAGGTGCTGTGCCGCACCTTCAACGTGTCGGAATTCGTCTTCCCCAGCCCCTCGCGCATCGCGCAGCAAACCATTGAATACCGCGACGTGATCACCGGTCACGCCTGGCGCACCTTCTGGGTGACCATGGTGGGCTTTGGCATCGCCATCGTGGTCGGTGTGCTGCTGGGCTTTGTGATTGGCAGCTCGCGCCTGGCCTATGCCGCCGTGTACCCGCTCATGACCGCCTTCAACGCCCTGCCCAAAGCGGCCTTCGTGCCCATCCTCGTGGTGTGGTTTGGCATCGGCATCGGCCCCGCCATCCTCACGGCCTTCCTGATCAGCTTCTTCCCGATCATGGTCAACATCGCCACCGGCCTGGCCACGCTGGAGCCTGAGCTCGAAGACGTGCTGCGCGTGCTGGGCGCCAAGCGCTGGGACGTCCTGGTCAAAGTCGGACTGCCCCGCTCCATGCCCTACTTTTACGGCTCGCTCAAGGTCGCGATCACGCTGGCCTTTGTGGGCACCACCGTGTCCGAAATGACCGCATCGAACGAAGGCATTGGCTACTTGCTGATCTCGGCGGGATCGGCCATGCAAATGGGCCTGGCGTTTTCGGGTCTGGTGGTGGTTGGGGCGATGGCCATGATCATGTATGAGCTGTTCAGCGCCATCGAAAAACACACCACCGGCTGGGCGCACCGCGGCTCACAAGGCGAATAACCCCCCATGACCTGGCACGCCAGCCTTCGACTCGACTACACACGGGAGTCTGATCGCAGCGTGGCCCGCTACCTGCACAACGGCCCGTTGCGCATATTGCAAAGCCTCTACCCCGAAGGTGACGCCATCTGCCACAACGTGCTGGTGCACCCGCCCAGCGGCCTGGTGGGCGGCGACACCCTAGACATGCAGGTCACGGTGGGCCAAGGCGCACACGGCCTGGTGACCACACCCGGAGCCACGCGCTTTTACCGCAGCGAAGCCGGCCTGGCCACACAACAAGTGCATGCGCGCGTGGAAGACGGCGCACGCCTGGAATGGCTGCCACTCGAAGCCATTGCCTACAGCGGCTGCGACGCGCTCAACCGCGCCGTCTTTGACCTGGCCCCCGGCGCAGAAATGATGACGTGGGACATCACCGCACTGGGCTTGCCTGCGGCCGATTTGCCTTTTGTGCAAGGCCGCTTCCGTCAGCACCTGGAAATTCCAGGCGTCTGGCTGGAGCGCGGCACCATCGCCGCACAAGACGAACGCCTGATGAACAGCCCCCTGGGCCTGGCCGGCCAGCGCTGCATGGCCACGCTGGTGTTTGCAGCGGGCAGTGGCATGGCTGACGAGCGCATCGAACGAGCACTGGCCTGCGCACGTGAGCTGCTCGAAGCCTCCCCGCTGTGCCTGACGGCAGGGGCCACCTCACCGCACAACCAAATCATCGTGCTGCGGATGCTGTCGCCAGTGACCGAGCCCGCCATGCAACTGTTGAGGCAGGTTTGGGCCGCATGGCGGCACGAGATGTGGGCATTGCCAGGGGCCGTGCCTCGGTTGTGGAACCTGTAAGAGCGGCGCCCTCGCCATGAATTGACCTGAGCAAGCGGCCCAGTCCAATGATCGCGATGGGAGCGTCGCTCCTACAAACTCAAATCGCCACCAACTGCTGGATATTCTTTTCTTTCATCTCACTGCCCGGCCCGCTGGCAATCACCTCGCCGCGCTCCATGACGAGGTACTGGTCGGCCAGTTCCTCGGCGAAGTCGTAGTACTGCTCACACAGCAAGACGGCCATGCGCTGGCCTTGCAGGCCCTCGTCGGCCAACTTGCGGATCACGCGGCCAATGTCCTTGATGATGCTGGGCTGGATACCTTCAGTCGGTTCGTCCAGGATCAGCAGGCGCGGGCGAAACGCCAGTGCGCGCGCAATGGCCAGCTGCTGCTGCTGCCCGCCCGACAGGTCGCCACCACGGCGGTGCAGCATTTGCTTGAGCACAGGAAACAACTCAAACAGTTCCGGCGGGATGGGCGTGCCGCCAGGACGTGTGGCCAAGCCCATGCGCAGATTGTCTTCCACCGTCAGGCGCGCAAAGATTTCGCGGCCCTGCGGCACATAGCCAATGCCGGCGGCGGCGCGTTCATAAGGTTTGGCGCGGGTGATGTCCTGGCCAGCGAGCGTGATGCTGCCGCTTTTGATCGGCACCAGGCCCATCAGGCTTTTGAGCAGCGTGGTCTTGCCCACGCCGTTGCGGCCCAGCAGCACCGTGACCTGGCCGGTTTCGGCCCGCAGGCTCACATCGCGCAGGATGTGGGAGCCACCGTAGTACTGGTGAATGTTTTGAACGGTCAGCATGACATGGGTACTCTCAAAAAGGATCTCAGCGTGTAGGAGCGGCGCCCTCGCCGCGATGAACCGGATGGAGATGAGCGGGCAATCGCCGCGAGGGCGCGGCTCCCACATGAAAAGCAGCGGTCAACGCCCCAAATAGACCTCAATCACTCGCTCGTCGGCCTGCACCTCGTCGAGCGTGCCCTGGGCCAGCACCGAGCCGTCGCACAGCACGGTGACGATCTCCGAGATGGTTCGGATGAAGCCCATGTCGTGCTCCACCACCATCAGCGAATGCTTGCCCTTGAGGCTCAAAAACAGTTCGGCCGTACGTTCAGTCTCAAAGTCCGTCATGCCGGCCACGGGCTCGTCGAGCAGCAGCAGCTTGGGGTCTTGCATGAGCAGCATGCCGATCTCCAGCCACTGCTTTTGGCCGTGGCTGAGCACGCCAGCCAGCGTGCTCACCTGGTCGGCCAGGTGGATGGTGTGCAGCACTTCAGCCAGGCGGTCGCTCTGGGCCGAGTCGAGCCTGAAAAACATCGAGGCCTTGACGCCTTTGTTGGTCTTGAGCGCGAGTTCGAGGTTTTCAAACACCGTGAGCTGCTCGAACACCGTGGGCTTTTGGAACTTGCGGCCAATGCCCAGCTGGGCGATTTCGGGCTCGGTGTGACGCAGCAAGTCAATCGTGCTGCCAAAGTACACCGTGCCTTGGTCTGGGCGGGTCTTGCCGGTGATGATGTCCATCATCGTGGTCTTGCCCGCACCATTGGGGCCGATGATGCAGCGCAGCTCGCCCGGCGCAATGTCCAACGACAGGTTGTTGATGGCCTTGAAGCCGTCAAAGCTCACACTCACGTCTTCCAGGTACAGGATACGGCCGTGGCTCACATCCACTTCGCTGCGATCGTGCAGCACGCGGCCGTAGCCCGCGTCGCGCCCGCCCGATTCGGTGGCACTGGCCACCAGCTCGGCATGGTGCCGGACGCGCTGGGCGCCTTGTTTCATGAGGTCGGGCGTCATGCCGCACCTCCTTTGCGTTGGAATTTGGCAATCAAACCGACCACACCGTTGGGCAAGTACAGCGTCACCGCGATGAACAATGCACCCAAGAAGTACAGCCAGAACTCGGGCGCCGTCACCGTCAGCCAGCTCTTGGCCCCGTTGACCAAAAAGGCACCCACAATGGGCCCCACCAGCGTGGCGCGGCCGCCCACGGCCGCCCACACGGCGATCTCGATCGAGTTGGCGGCGCTCATCTCGCCGGGGTTGATGATGCCGACCTGCGGCACATACAAGGCGCCAGCCACGGCACACATGACCGCCGAAATCACCCAGATGCTGAGCTTGTAGGGCAGCGGCGAATAACCCGAAAACATCACACGGCTTTCGGCGTCGCGGATCGCTTGCAGCACCCGGCCGTATTTGCTGGTCACCAGCCAGCGGGCAAACACAAAGCAGCCCAGCAGCGTCAGGCCCGTCAGCACGAACAGCGTCATGCGCATGCCCGGCGTGGCGATCGGCAGACCGAGGATGCGCTTGAAGTCTGTGAAACCATTGTTGCCACCAAAGCCGGTTTCGTTGCGGAAGAACAGCAGCATGGCCGCAAAGGTCATGGCCTGGGTGATGATGGAGAAATACACGCCCTTGATGCGCGAGCGGAAGGCAAAGTAACCAAACACCGCCGCAATCAGGCCCGGCACCAGCACCACCAGCACCAACGTGGCGATGAAGCTGTCGGACAGCTGCCAGTGCCAGGGCAAGGTCTTCCAGTCGAGAAAGACCATGAAGTCGGGCAAGTCGCTCTGGTACTGGCCATCGCGGCCAATCTGGCGCATGAGGTACATGCCCATCATGTAGCCGCCCAGCGCAAAGAACAGCCCATGGCCCAGCGAGAGGATGCCGGTGTAACCCCAGATCAGGTCCATGGCCAGCGCACAGATGGCGTAGCACATGATCTTGCCAATCAGGGCGATGGCGTAATCGCTCAGATGGAAGGCACTGCCCACAGGCACGAGCAAATTGAGCACGGGCGCCAGCACACCCACGGCGAGCAGACACACAAGGAAGGCGGTCCAGGCCTTGCGCGTGAGCAAAGCGGGAGCAGCGGGGAGTTGGAGTTTGTTGTTCATGCTTCTGCACTCCGGCCCTTCATCGCAAAGATGCCTTGCGGGCGCTTTTGGATGAAAACAATGATGAAGACCAGCACGGCGATCTTGGCCAGCACCGCGCCGGTCCAGCCTTCGAGCAGTTTGTTGACCAGTCCCAGGCCCAGCGCCGCGTACACGGTGCCGGCCAGTTGGCCCACACCGCCGAGCACCACCACCATGAAAGCGTCCACGATGTAACTCTGACCCAGGTCAGGGCCGACGTTGCCGACCTGGCTGAGTGCGCAGCCGGCCAGACCGGCAATGCCCGAGCCCAGCGCAAAGGCATAGGTGTCGATGCGCGTGGTGTTGACGCCCATGCACGAGGCCATGGGGCGGTTTTGCGTGACGCCTCGTACGAACAGGCCCAGGCGCGTCTTGCCGATCATGAGCGCCATGCCCAGCAGCACCGCAGCAGCAAAGCCGATGATGATGATGCGGTTCCAGGGCAGCTGTAGGTTGGACATCAGCTGCACCGAGCCGCTCATCCACGCGGGGTTTTCCACACCCACGTTTTGCGCGCCAAACAGGCTGCGCACAGCTTGCATCAGGATCAGGCTGATGCCCCAGGTGGCCAGCAAGGTTTCCAGCGGACGACCGTAGAGGTGTTTGAGGATGCTGCGTTCGAGCAGCGCGCCCACCAGTGCCGAAACCGCAAAAGACACCGGCACGGCGGCCAGCAAATACAAATCAAACGCACCGGGAAGGTACTGGCGAAACGCCACCTGCACCAGGTAAGTGGCATAGGCGCCGATCATCATCAGTTCGCCGTGCGCCATGTTGATCACGCCCATTAGACCGTAGGTGATGGCCAGGCCCAGCGCCACCAGCAGCAGGATCGAGCCCAGGCTCGCACCGGTGAACAACTGGCCCAGGCGCTCGCCCCAGCGCAGGCTGTCCTGCACCTTGGCCACGGCCAGTTTCAGGGCCGACTGCACGGCGGGGTCGGCTTCGTTGGTCAGCTGCTGGTTGAGCAGCAAGAGCACTTCGGGTTGGGTGCTGCCCGCCAGGGTTTTGGCGGCGACGAGGCGCTGCGCCGCATCGGCGTGACCCAGCTGGGCCGCCGCCAAAGCCTGACGAACCAGGGCCAAAACCTTGGCGTCTTTTTCAGAGGCGAGGGCTTTTTCAAGCACCGGCACGCGGCTGGCGTCGGGCTCCTTGAGCAGGGCCAGTGCGGCCTGCTGGCGCAGCGACAACTCGCTGCTGAAGAGTTTGAGGGCCGCAAGCGCCGTGTCGATCTCGCCGCGCAGGCGGTTGTTGAGCATCACGTCTTCGGCATCCGCCGGCACTTCCATGGCCTGGCCGCTCACCGGGTCCAGGCCTTGGCCGTCTTTGACGACCAGCACCTTGCTCGCAGCCACCTTGACGGCGTCGTCGGCCAGGGCTTGCAAATAGGCAGCGGTTTTGTCATCGCCATGGGCCACGGCCTTGGCCAGGGCTTCGATGCGCGCATCGCTCTCGCCCACGGCCATGCCCAGGGCTTCCTCTGAGGTCAGCGCGTGGGCGCTGCAGGCCAGCAGCAGGCCAGCCACAACGGTCCATCTTGTCATCCATCGTCTCATTGTGCTCATCCGTTTTCCGGGCTCAGCCGGTCATGAAAAAAGGGGAGGACTGGCGCCCTCCCCTTGTGGACGCTGTGGAAGAGCGTTACTTCTTCACAGGCTCGTCGGGCTTGCCTTCGTTGCCCGCAATGAAGGGGCTCCAGGGCTTGGCCTTGACAGGGCCGGGCGTCTTCCAGACCACGTTGAACTGGCCGTCGGCCTTGATCTCACCGATAAACACCGACTTGTGCAGGTGGTGGTTCTTCTCGTCCATCTTGCTGGTGATGCCGCTCGGCGCCTTGAAGGTCTGACCGGCCATGGCCTTGATGACGGCGTCCACATCGGTGGTCTTGGCCTTCTCAACGGCTTGCTTCCACATGTTGATGCCGATGTAGGTGGCTTCCATCGGGTCGTTCGTCAGGGGCTTGTCTTTGTGGCCGGCAATGTTCTTGGCCTTGGCGTAGGCGGACCACTTCTTGATGAACTCGTCGTTGGCCGGGTTCTTGATGCTCATGAAGTAGTTCCAGGCGGCCAGGTGGCCGACCAGCGGCTTGGTGTCCACGCCGCGCAGCTCTTCTTCACCCACCGAGAAGGCGACCACCGGCACGTCCTTGGCCTTCAGGCCCGCGTTGCCCAGCTCTTTGTAGAAGGGCACGTTGGAGTCGCCGTTGATGGTGGAAACCACAGCGGTCTTGCCACCGGCGCTGAACTTCTTGATGTCGGCCACGATGGTCTGGTAGTCCGAATGGCCAAACGGGGTGTACTTCTCGTCGATGTCCGACTCTTTCACACCCTTGCTCTTGAGGTAGGCGCGCAGGATCTTGTTGGTGGTGCGGGGGTACACATAGTCGGTGCCCAGCAGCACCCAGCGCTTGGCAGCGCCGCCCTCTTTGCTCATCAGGTAGTCCACGGCGGGGATGGCCTGCTGGTTGGGCGCGGCGCCGGTGTAGAACACGTTCTTGCTCAGCTCTTCGCCTTCGTACTGCACCGGGTAGAAAAGCAGGCCGTTCATTTCTTCGACCACAGGCAGCACCGACTTGCGCGACACCGAAGTCCAGCACCCGAAGATCACCGAGACTTTGTCCTGCCCCAGGAGTTGCTTGGTTTTTTCAGCGAACAGCGGCCAGTTGGAGGCCGGGTCCACCACCACGGGCTCGAGCTTCTTGCCCAGCACGCCGCCCTTGGCGTTGATTTCGTCGATGGCCATGAGCACGGTGTCTTTCAACACGGTTTCCGAGATGGCCATGGTGCCGGACAAGCTGTGCAGCACGCCGACCTTGATGGTGTCGGCGGCCAGCGCCTGAACGGAGAAAGTCAAACTGCCAGCTGCAAGCGCTGCTGCGGTAGCCAGGGCTTTGAGGTTGCCACGACGATTCATCATGAGATCACTCCAATCAAGTAAAAATTTCAAAACAACGAGCAGGAAACTGCGCCGCTGAAAAGCTTCTTGCAAGCGCCGTGCCAACCCGAGGGAGAACCCTGATGCACCATCCAATCGCTCACGGTTTCTCCTAGAAAAAATTCGCACCCCTATAAAGAGGGCATGCTCTTTGCTAGATTTGATGGACTTGATTCAACGCCCACACGGAATGCACCAAGATGGAACTTACCCCTCGCGAAAAAGACAAATTGCTGATCTTCACAGCCGCTTTGCTGGCCGAAAGACGCCTGGCCCGTGGCCTGAAACTCAACTACCCCGAAGCGATTGCACTGATCAGCGCCGCGGTGATGGAAGGGGCCCGAGATGGCAAGACGGTGGCCCAACTCATGAGTGAAGGGCGCACCGTGTTGACGCGTGCGGAGGTGATGGAGGGCATTGCCGAAATGATCCCTGACATCCAGGTTGAAGCGACTTTTCCGGACGGCACCAAATTGGTGACCGTGCACCAACCCATTGTTTGACCCTTTGCATTTCAGCACCCTGAAATCTGTTCATTCGGAGAACTTCATGAAACAAAAAATCAGAAAACTTTTCAAGCTGATGACCCTGTCCCTGGTGATGAGTGCACCAACTTGGGCACTGGCGCACAGTGGGCACAACGTGACGGCGTTCACAGGCCTGGTTGATGGTCTGGTGCACCCCTTCACAGGTCTGGACCATCTTGCAGCCATGCTGGCCGTGGGCGTGTGGAGTGCCGTGGCCGTGCGCCCAGTGTGGTTGGCCCCATTGGCCTTCGTGGTCATGTTGACCCTTGGCGCTCTGCTGGGCTTTGCAGGTGTGCACGTGCCTGCGGTCGAACCCATGATTGCCGCTTCGTTGCTGGTGATGGGTTTGCTGATGGCGCGTCGTCAGCGCATGCCCTGGGCCGCAGCAGCGACAGTGGTTGGTGTGTTTGCCGTGTTCCATGGTGCAGCACATGGCAGCGAACTGAGCACGCTCCAGACATGGCCTGCACTGGCAGGCATGGTCACGGGCAGCGCGCTGCTGCACGCCGCTGGTGTGCTGATGGGCTGGCGCATGACGAATCGACTCTGGCTGCAACGCAGCACAGGCGGCGCGTTGGCGCTGCTGGGTTCTTCGTTGCTGGTCGGCCTGGTTTGAGGGACACACCATGACACCCGGTGAATTTTTAATTGACCCCGGCCATCACGATCTGAATGTGGGCCGCCGCACCTGCACACTGGTGGTGCAAAACACCAGCGACCGCCCCATTCAGGTGGGTTCGCACTACCACTTCGCTGAAACCAATGGGGGGCTGAATTTTGATCGCGCTGCCGCGCAAGGCATGCGGTTGAACATCGCGTCTGGCACAGCGGTGCGCTTTGAGCCCGGCCAGCAACGCACCGTGGAACTGGTGGACTACGCAGGCGACCGCGTCGTATACGGGTTTCGAGGTCTGACGAATGGCCCACTCAACAACGCACAGAAAGCAGACTGACATGGCCCACATCGACAAACGCGCTTATGCCGAAATGTTTGGCCCCACCGCAGGTGACCGTGTGCGCCTGGCCGATACGGCCTTGGTCATTGAAGTCGAAAAAGATTTCACGCTGCAAGCCGGTGGCTACGGTGAAGAGGTCAAGTTCGGCGGAGGCAAAACCATCCGCGATGGCATGTCGCAATCGCAAAGAACCAATGCCGAAGGCGCGATGGACTGCGTGCTGACCAATGCCCTGATCATTGACCACTGGGGCATCGTCAAGGCCGACATCGGCCTCAAGGGCAACCGCATTGCTGCCATTGGCAAGGCGGGCAACCCCGACACGCAACCGGGTGTGGACATCATCATTGGCCCCGGCACAGAAATCATCAGCTGCGAAGGCCTGATCGTCACGGCAGGCGGCATTGACAGCCACATCCACTTCATCGCCCCCCAGCAGATCGACGAAGCGCTCGCCAGCGGCGTGACCACCATGCTGGGCGGCGGCACGGGCCCAGCCACCGGTACCTTTGCCACCACCTGCACCCCCGGACCTTTCAACATCGAGCGCATGATGCAAGCGGCCGATGCCTTCCCGATGAACCTGGGCTTTCTGGGCAAGGGCAATGCGGCTTTGCCCGCTGCGTTGCACGAGCAGATCAATGCGGGCGCGATTGGCTTGAAGCTGCACGAAGACTGGGGAACCACGCCAGCGGCCATCGACAACTGCCTGAGCGTGGCCGAAGAAACCGACACGCAAGTGGCCATCCACACCGACACGCTCAACGAGTCGGGCTTTGTGGAAGACACCGTGGCGGCTTTCAAGGGTCGCACCATCCATACTTTCCACACCGAAGGTGCGGGCGGTGGGCACGCGCCAGACATCCTCAAAGTGGTGGGCGAAGCCAATGTGCTGCCGTCGTCGACCAACCCGACCCGGCCCTACACCGTCAACACACTCGACGAGCATGTGGACATGCTGATGGTTTGCCACCACCTGGACCCGGCCATTGCCGAAGACCTGGCATTTGCGGAGAGCCGCATCCGCAAGGAAACGATTGCGGCCGAGGACATCCTGCACGACCTGGGTGCGATCAGCATGATGAGCAGCGACAGCCAGGCCATGGGCCGCGTCGGCGAGGTGATCATCCGCACCTGGCAAACCGCCCACAAAATGAAGCAGCAGCGCGGCAGTCTGCCCGGCGACACCGATCGCCACGACAACGCCCGCGTGAAGCGCTACATCGCCAAGTACACGATCAACCCCGCGATTGCGCACGGCATGAGTCACGAGGTGGGCAGCATCGAAGTGGGCAAATGGGCCGATCTGGTGATCTGGAAACCCGCTTTTTTTGGTGTGAAACCGGCCCTCATCCTCAAAGGGGGTTTCATCGCACTGGCCGCCATGGGTGACCCGAATGCGTCCATCCCCACACCGCAGCCCGTGCATTACCGCCCCATGTTTGGCAGCTTTGGCGGCGCACTCACGCGCAACTCGCTGACCTTTGTCTCTCAGGCTGGTTTGCAGGCGGGCATTGCTGCTCGTTATGGCCTGGACAAAACCTTGTCCGCCGTGAAGAACATCCGCCATGTGGGCAAGCGCGACATGATTCACAATGACTATGCGCCCCGCATGGAAGTCGATGCACAAACCTACGCGGTGCGCGCCGACGGCCAGTTGCTGGTGTGCGAACCCGCCACCAGCCTGCCCATGACGCAACGCTACTTTTTGTTCTGATGATCCTTTGCTCCAAACTCATGCCACAGGGCCGTGGCCTGGCCCGTGTGCTGGTCCAACGTGCCAGCACCCTCACGCTCGACTGGGACACCCGGCAAAAAAGCCGCTTTGACGCCACCGACAGTCAAGGCCGTGCGCTGGGTGTCTTTTTGCCCCGAGGCACCGTGGTGCGCGGGGGCGACGTGCTGGTGGCAGAAGACGGCTCGTTGGTTCGTGTCGAAGCAGCCCCCCAAAAGGTGCTGCGCATCACCGCCTGCAGCGAACACGGCTCGTCGTTTGATCTGACACGCGCCGCCTACCACCTGGGCAACCGCCATGTGCCCATCGAACTGCAACCCGACCACCTGAAGATCGAACCCGACCATGTGCTGGCCGACATGCTGCGCGCCATGCACATGACGGTGTTGGAGGTGTCCGAGCCCTTTGAACCTGAAAGCGGTGCCTATGGAGACCACGGTGGGCACAGCCATGGCCACGGACATGCGCACGATCACGGCCACAGTCATGGCCACGACCATCCGCCCTCAGCAGCCCCCCAGCGCATCGCCATCCCGATTCAGGCCGTTCATGCCGCACCGCACGTTCACGGCCCAGGCTGCAAGCATGACCACTGACCCTGCGCCAACCGCGCTGCTTCAACTGATCTGGCTGGCCTCGCCTGCTCTACCGATTGGTGGGTTTTCCTATTCCGAAGGGCTCGAAGCCGCCATTGAGCAAGGGCTGGTTCATGACGAAGTCAGCGCCACCCACTGGCTGGTGGACCAGCTGCACCTGACGCAGTCACGCGGGGACATGGCAGTGCTGGCCCAGGCCATCCCAGCCTGGCAAAACGGCGATGCACAGCGCCTGCAAGCCTTGAGCCTTTGGGTGATGAGCACCCGAGAAAGCGCCGAGATGCGGTTGCAAACCGAACAAATGGGTCGGTCATTGCTGGACTGGCTGCGCAACCTGCAACAAGCGAGCGACGCACAGCTGCAATGCTGTGCACAGTTGCCTCCGACTTACCCGCTGTCCATGGCGCTGGCTTTGTCGCTGGCGAATGCGCCGCTGGACCAGGCCCTGCAAGCCTGTGCATTTGGCTGGGCCGAAAACTTGACGCAAGCCGCACTCAAAGCCGTGCCCTTGGGCCAAAGCGCCGGACAACGCATGCTGGCCCGGTTGGCCCGCGAAATTCCGCTGGCTGTCCAAACCGCACTGCACCTGTCAGACGAAGACCGTCAAGCCTTCTCTCCCATGCTGGCCATTTTGTCAGCCCGTCACGAAAACCAATATTCACGAATCTTCCGATCATGAACTCTGCACTGCACCACATCCCGAATCGCACCAAAAAACTGCCGCCACTGCGTGTGGGCATTGGGGGGCCCGTCGGCTCGGGAAAAACCACCCTGCTGGAAATGCTGTGCAAAAACATGCGCGAACGTTGGGACCTGATCGCCATCACCAACGACATTTACACCAAGGAAGACCAACGCCTGCTCACCATCAGTGGGGCGCTGCCCGCCGAGCGCATCATGGGCGTGGAAACCGGGGGCTGCCCGCACACGGCCATTCGTGAAGACGCATCGATCAACCTTGAAGCGATTGACCGCATGTTGGAGAAATTTCCCAATGCCGATGTGGTGTTCATTGAGAGCGGCGGCGACAACCTGGCAGCCACCTTCAGCCCGGAGCTGTCGGACCTCACGATCTATGTGATTGACGTGGCCGCTGGGGAAAAAATTCCACGCAAGGGCGGCCCGGGCATCACCAAAAGCGATCTGTTCGTCATCAACAAGACCGATCTGGCCCCCCATGTGGGAGCCAATCTGGATGTGATGCGCGCCGACACCGATCGCATGCGCCCCAACCCCGAGGCACGCCCCTGGGTGATGACCAACCTCAAAACACTGGAGGGCCTGGCCCAGGTGGTGGCTTTCATTGAGAAACGGGGCATGTTAGCCGCATCTTGACGCGCTCAGCGTCAAAACCGGCCCATTAAATCGTTACAATCTGGCCCCAGGGAAGCGTGGCAGAGTGGTCGATTGCAACGGTCTTGAAAACCGTCGACTCGCAAGGGTCCGTGAGTTCGAATCTCACCGCTTCCGCCAATAAAAGAACCCTAAGTGATTGATTCACTTAGGGTTTTTTCATTTAAGCCACAGAAAAGATACACTATTTTCGTGCTTATCTGCTTAAAAAACAGGCAAATTTGTGAGGTTAGCACGTCAATAGACTGAGGGCAACATCATTGTTCACACGTTTTGCATCATTGCGCTGTCTCTCTCGATGCACTCTAGGACCAACGAAAAGCGCTACAGAGCAACTTTCTTGTGATCTTGATGTCAGCGCATGTCTACGCGATATTGATCGCTTAAAGTTGGATCTGACGAAGTGCGGGGACTGCGCTAGCAATCAGTCTGCGTGAATTGCTGGCATTTGCGCCCAATTCATCATCTGAGCAGCTTGCGCAACAGATGCACTCAACCAGTTCTTGAAGTCTGACTCAGGGACGATGACTGGGGTGCGTTTCTCATCTCCTGCTTTGTGAAAACGATTCATCACTGGATGCACATCAGCGTTCACCGTGAGCATCGAGAAGCTGACAACCAACTCTCCAGTCTCAGGTTGTTTCCACCTGTCCCACAAACATGCAATTGCGAACGGTTCACCTGTTTCAACTCGGATTTCCGTTCTGACAGCTTTGCCTGTCTCGTAGCACGGCTCGTAGAAGTTATCCACGAGAACCAGTCCAAATTGACGATTGCCCCATGCATTTCTGTAGCTTGGCTTCTCAGCAACTGTTTCTGAACGAGCGTTGTACGTGTGACGACTGATCTTGTCGTCTTTCGCCCAAGATGGAATCAAGCCAAATCGAGCCAGCCCACATGCAATACGCCCTGTGCTGTGACTTTGAACGACTATGGGTGCTGGATAGCTGGGGTACGCTTCAGCTGGATATTCTTGTGCTGGCAAATCAACACCAAAATGAGCTTTGACCCACTCATTTTTCTTGGTTGGCGTGAAGTTGGTGCACACACAAAGTATCAAACAGTTTTTTGGGCTTGGTGTGATTGCCAAACCTCTTGCTCATCATCTGTTCCATCTGCAAAATTATCAGGTGGCACCCAGTCATCTGCTGATTCGCGCATGGCGTTATCTATGAATTTTTTAACCGTATCCTCATATATGGACATCAAAATCCGAATGGAATAGTAGTTTGACTCATAAGCGTATTTCGGCTCTGGTGGATCAATACGATCCAGAAGAAGTCGGTCTAGATCCGACATTTCTTGATCAGGAATTTCTGTTGTAGTGGGTAAATTCAGTTCAGTGATAAATTCATGTAGATGCCATCTGCTACGCAATACTGCACCAACATCATGAGATTCTCCGCTAATACGCATCAAAGGTCCTGATTGGCTTTTTTGATGTTCGATCAATCTTGCATCCACTGCTTCAAGCATCGATGTGTACTCAGATGCAGCAAGTAAAACCGTGCACTTCACTGCTTCAAATTGTTTGCGCATTAGATAGTTGTCCGTGCTGATAGTTCAATGAACTATACACTTGGTAGTTCATTCCAATCAGTCGTGTAGCTTGGAGATTTTCGTTCCTGTTTCATCTGCCACGACTTGTACGCTCCTTGCGTTGACACCTTCACTGTGAATCGCCCCGGGTTTCGCGTAGGCCAGTTGGTTTAAGTAGAGACCTCGGTCTCGTTCTTCCCGGCTAGCTGCCGGTAGTAGTTCGCCTCAGCCGGTGGGATATACCCAATCGAGCCCAGCAGTCGGTGATTGGTGAACCAAGCCACCCATTCCAGGGTCGCAAATTCCAGTGCCTCCTTGGTTTTCCAAGGCGCACGGCGGTGGATCAATTCGACTTTGAAGCAAACACCTCCTTGTATTGGGGGTTATCCCATTGGAATTGACTTTCAGGTAGCGTTCGCCTGCTTCTGAATCTGGCATAGACCTTCCCGGTAGCTTGTCACCTCGAAATCCGGGAAGCTTCGCTTGAACTTGCTGGAGTCGAACAAGTTGTCTTGTTTGTATCGGGGCAACAATTCACGGATCTCTCGGACTTCCTTTTTGAAGAGTCCGGCCACCGTCATCGCGAGGCTACCAATGACGCTGTACTCCGGTGCCCGGCCAAACACATCCGCGGCCATTGCCACAAACTGTTTGTAGGTCATCCGATTGTCATCACAGGGCAGATGCCAGGTCTGGCCGTAGGCATCAGGCGTATTGCCCAATGTCGCCAGCGCACGGCTGGCATCCGGTGTCCAGATCAAGGTGCGCAGCGTATCGTCACGCACGGGTACGCGGGGCTTCTCGCCGAGGTTGAGCCTATCGATCACCAGCGCGTTGGTGAAGCTTTGGGTCTTGCCGGGGCCGTAGAACTCGGGGGCGCGGCCTATGAGCACGGGGATGTCCCCTTTGGCCATCTCCTCCAGCACCATGGCTGCCATCTCGGCCCGCACCCTGCCCTTGCGGCCATTCGGCTCAAAAGGTGCATCTTCCTTCAGCAAGCGATCATCCTGCGGGTACATGTAGGTGTTGTCAAAGAAGACGAACTTGGCGCCCATTTCGCGACTGGCGTCGAGAGCATTGCGCAACATCGTCGGGAACTGAGCTTCCCACTGCGCCGTGTCCGGCGGCAGGCCTGCTGTGAAGTACACGATGTCGCTGCCCTGAACAGCGGCGGCTGTCTGCTCGGCATCGAGCAGATTGGCAGCGAATACCACATCGGTTTCGTTGACCTTGCGCGGGTTACGACTTACCAGCCGCAGCTCGGTGCTGTACTTGCGCGCCAGTTCGCGGGCCAACTCCACCGCGATCTGTCCTGTAGCGCCAAGAATCGTTTGCATGACTGTACTTTCTATCTTCTGTTACCACCGCGCGTTCAGAGTGGCTTGGGTGCATAGACGTCCCCCGGGAACTCTGGCACGTACCCACGCTTGATCTGGCTCATCTTGCTGGAATTGACACTCCAGTTGATTGAGAGTCACTTGCGCAGGCTTGACTGCCTCGGACTTGAACTCGGCAGCATTTTTCGTACCTTGCATTTGAATGGCTCCGCTTCAGCTTTGACATCATTATTTGTCTACTGATTTGGGCGAATGCCATTCATTTCAGTGAATGTACGGATGATTCCCTGGCAAATACTCAATGAGATTGATCTGCCAACCATTTCAGTATCGGATCAATGGCGAACTCTGGTGCTGTGAAGTGCTCAGCCCCGTCCAGTGTGGCGTACTTGCTCTTGGGATGCTCGGGCCAATTGGCAAAAATGTATTCTTTTCCCAGTGGTACAGCGATGTCATGCTGCCCACCCAAAAGCACAAGCAGCGGTATTTTTTGGGTCACTTTCTTCGATGAAGTTGACATCGAACCGATTCCGGCTGGATCAAAGTAACTCCAATAGGTAGACGCCTTCATGTCCAGTTGCTGTCGTTTTCCCGCGTTGGTGTCTAGAAAATTCCCAACCTCATCGCCCTTGCCTGCTTTGATCATGTCACCCGCAACAGCAAGGTCTTTTGAATAAATTTTGGAAAATCTCGGGAGATCAATGATGTGCCCTGGCGCAATGGCCACAACACCATCAACGGGATGTTTGCCGTAAGCGGCATAGGCGATGGCTCCATTGGCACCAAAACTCGTCCCCATGACATAGATGCGCGAAGCTCCCCGGGCTCTGAAACCGGAAACGATTTCGTCGAGTTCATTGAGCGCATCTGCGTAGGGTTTGTCATATCCGCGTTTCAAGCTCCATGGCATCAGTGGAGTCGCGACTCTGTAGCCATTTGATCTCAGCGCCTCAGCGAGAGACTTGATGTTGCCTGTCGGGTTGCCCCATTTCCCATGAATCAACACAATGCCGACATGTTGTGACTCTGATTGCGCAAACAGGTTTTGAGATGAAATTGCAAGCAAGAGTGAAATTCCAAGCGCAAGGCATTTGAAAAATTGACGCATCGAAGGGCCTACACAAACAAAGACAAGCGATCAGGATAACAGGCGAAGCCCATGTCAGTTGAGTTGGATTCGCCCAGGGCTGCACTCGAAATTTCAATCAGGTCCACCCGATCCAATCCGCGCATGACAGCGCAGCAGCATTGCGAGAAAAATGCCCATCACTTTTGGCGTTGACCCTGCAAGCGACCGGGTCAAGCCTGTACGACGTTGAATTGATAAAATCACAACTATGGAAAAAATCAATAGCCCTTTCGCTGCGGCTTATCTGCGGTTTTTGCAATTGGCACGCGTCATCCAGGCTTTGCCCGCTGGAATGGAAATGGATGCCAACGAAAGTGCTTTGCTGGAAGCCGTGGTGCTGCGCTGGTATGAGAACGCCCCCATGACTGTGCGTGAAGCGATTGCCCTGACCGAATTGGGCTCCCCTGCCACTTTGCACAAGCGGATCACCCGTCTGCGTCAAAAAGAGATGCTCAACACACTGAATCAGGAAGGTGACCGCCGGGCCAAGTTCCTGATTCCGACCGAGCGAACGCTGAACTATTTCAGCCATCTGGGCCAATCGATGCAATTGGTTCAGACTCAGCCTTGCGCATGATGCAATCCACAAAAAACGCCCTCCAAACCGCCGCACTGGCCTTGATCAGTGCGGTTTTTTTTGTCGTTTTTTTTCAGTTGAACCTGGCTTTTTTTTCAGCATTCGAATACCGTGAAGGCGTGAATTGGGTATTTCTGCCTGCTGGATTCAGGGTGATTCTGGTTCTCATCGCAGGAGTGCCTGGCAGTGTGGGCATCATGCTTGGCACCTGGTTCATTGACCGTGCAGCCATGGGCAGCGATCTGACAGGCATGGTGCTGACCAACGGTCTGGTCTCGGGTTTCACGCCCTGGCTGGTGCTCAAGTTCTCTGAGCGCTGGGGCGTCATGGGCCCTCGGTTGCTGCGGCTGACCCGTCAACAATTGCTGAATTTCACCTTGATGTATGCCGCCGCCAACGCATTGGCCCACCACGTCAGCTGGTGGCTGTTCAAGCGTGCTGACCTCAATGTCTGGGTCGATGTCTGGCCCATGTTTGTGGGCGATGCCATTGGTGCTTTGCTCATGCTGTATGGCTTCAAGTTCATTTTGAACAAAGCCCTGCGCAAGCAACAAGCGATAGAAAGCTGAACAAACGGTTCAAGCGCTGTCAGATAGAAACAGCGCCTGCAGGTCACTCAAGAAGTCAAAACCGCGCTCGGTCGGCCAGGCCCTGTGCAAATCTCGTTCAATCAACCCCAGGCGCTCGGCTTCTTGCAGCCCATGCTGAATACTGCTGAGCGCCAAGCCTGTGCGGTCGGCGTAATCGGCCAGCATAAAACCTTCACGCAGACGCAAGGCATTGAGCATGTATTCAAAAGGCAAGTCCTGGCGCGAGACCTCGGTGTTTTGCGCCACAGGTTCACCTTTTTGGGCCTGCTGCATATAAAGCTGCGGTTCACGGTAACGGACTTGCCGCACCACGCGGTGGGCAAAGCTGAGTTTGCTGTGCGCCCCCGCACCAATGCCCAGGTAATCGCCAAACTGCCAGTAATTGAGGTTGTGTGAGCACTTATGCCCGGACCGGGCATAAGCCGAGACCTCATAACGAGATAAGCCTTGGGCCGAAGTCAACTCGGTGATGCGGTCCATCATCTCATAAGCCAAATCGTCCTCGGGCAGGGTCGGCGGGAACTTGGCAAACACCGTGTTGGGCTCAATGGTCAGGTGGTAAATCGAGATGTGAGGTGGCGCAAAAGCCAGCGCTGTCTGGATGTCCTGCGTGAGGCCTTCCACCGTCTGTCCCGGCAAGGCGTACATCAGGTCGAGGTTGAAGGTGTCAAACACCTGTGCCGCTTCGGTCACAGCGGCCAGCGCCTGATCACGGTCATGCACACGCCCCAGCGCTTTGAGGTGTGCATCGTCAAAACTCTGTACGCCCACGGACAAACGGGTGATGCCCGCCTGCCTGAATGCTTTGAAGCGATCTGTCTCGAACGTGCCGGGGTTGGCCTCCAGCGTCACCTCGGCATCTGGGGCCAAACGCACGCGAGCCCGAATGCCACCGATGAGCCGGTCAATCGCCTCGGGAGAAAACAAACTGGGGGTGCCGCCCCCCAAAAACACGGTCTGAATGCTGCGTCCCCAAATCAGAGGCAGGCTGGCCTCCAGATCAGCCAACAGGGCATCGATGTAAGTGTTTTGCACTGCCAAGGCGTCGTCCACGGCTCGGAACTCGTGCGAATTGAAATCGCAATAGGGGCACTTTTTGAGGCACCAAGGCAGGTGCACATAGAGCGACAACGGCGGTGATGCAGGCAATTGCAGTACGCCCGGGCGCATGGCATGCACCGGATCGAGCGGATGGCTCATGCCCCCTCCAGCGTCATCCAGCGCTCACGCATGAGTGCCAGCATGGCCTGTGCAGCGCGACCCCGGTGGCTGTGCGCGTTTTTGACTTCGACGGGCAATTCGGCAAAGGTCTGACCAAACTCGGGAATGAACATGACCGGGTCAAAGCCAAAACCGTTGCTGCCCCGACGCTCACGGGAAATTTCACCCACCACACGCCCTACAGCAATCAGGGGCTCGGGGTCGGCAGCGCTGCGCACGGCCACCAGCGTACTGACCAGGGCCGCACGCCGGTTGTCGATGCCCTGCATCTGCTCAAGCAGTGCCTGGACGTTGTTGTCATCACCTTTGGCATAGCCAAACTGGGTGGCGTAATAGGCCGTATCGACCCCTGGCAAACCGCCAAAGGCGTCAACACAAAGGCCTGCATCGTCGGCCACAGCTGGCAAACCACTCAGTTGTGAAGCATGACGGGCTTTGGCCAACGCGTTTTCAACAAAGGTCTTGAACGGCTCTTCGGCCTCTGGAATATTCAGTTCGGACTGCCGCACCAAGCTCATGTTCAGCGGGGCAAACATGGCCTGCAACTCGGCCAGCTTGCCGGCATTGTTGGAGGCCAGAACAATTTTCATGGGCGCATTCATCTGCGAGGTCCTGCGATGCGATCAGCTTGCGAAAGCCTGTGTCTGCAAAGCCACCAATTGGGCAATGCCTTGCTCGGCCAGGCCCAGCATGCGGTCCATTTCGGCGCGAGTGAAGGCCACCCCTTCGGCTGTGCCTTGCACTTCCACAAAATGTCCCGCACCGGTCATGACGACATTCATGTCGGTGTCGCAAGCCGAGTCTTCGGGGTAGTCCAGATCGAGCAAGGCCACGCCATCCTTGAGACCCACCGATATCGCGGCCACATGGTCCACGATGGGGCTGGCTTGCAATTTGCCCGTTCTGATCAACCAGTTGACAGCATCTTGCGCAGCGACAAACGCGCCGGTGATGCTGGCGGTGCGGGTGCCACCATCGGCTTGCAGCACATCACAGTCCAGGTGGATGGTGCGTTCACCCAGTTTTTTCAAATCAAACACTGCCCGCAAAGAGCGACCAATCAGGCGCTGTATCTCTTGCGTGCGGCCGCTTTGCTTGCCGCGAGCGGCTTCGCGGTCCCCACGGGTATGGGTGGCACGCGGCAGCATGCCATATTCGGCCGTCACCCAGCCTTCGCCACTGCCTTTTTTGTGCCCGGGCACCTTTTCTTCGACCGAAGCGGTACACAACACGCGGGTCTGACCGAACTCAATGAGCACCGAACCTTCGGCGTGGATGGTGTACCCCCGGGTGATGCGCACAGGACGCAAAGCATCGGCGGCACGGCCAGTACGGACATAAGCAGAAACGGTGGTATTCATGGTTTGGCTCGAAAAATCGGACACAACAGGTCCGAACAAAAGTCAAAAGGGTGGTCAGGCCAGAGAGTTTGAGATAATGCCTCGTTTCATGCCCTGCCGTCAGGCTGGGCATTTGCAGCGCGCAAGGGCCAAAGGGCATAGCGCTGTCACAAGGAACCTGATCGATGCCAGTTTACAGTATGACCGGATACGCCAGCGTGCAGCACAGCCCGCTGCCCGCAGACGGTGAAGCCCCCGCCAGCACGGCCCCCACAGCCCGTCTGGGGCTTGAAATCCGCTCGGTCAACAGCCGCTTTCTTGACCTGAGTTTTCGCCTGCCAGAAGAGTTGCGCCAGCTCGAGCCCGGGCTGCGCGAACTGATCACGCGCCAAATCAAACGCGGCAAAGTCGAAGTCCGTGCCAGCCAGGATGCCGGTGACGGCGCTGCCCTGCAAGCCCCCAACCATCAAGCCCTGCAAAAAGTCGCTGCTTTGCAGGACAAGATTCAGGACTGGCTGCCCGGAGCACGCGCACTGAGCGTGGCCGATGTGTTGCGCATGACCGCAGGCAGCTCGGGCCAGTCTGCCCCCGATGAAGCCGCCTGGCAACAACTGGCCCACCAAGCGATTGACGCCCTGCGCGAGGCCCGCGCCCGTGAGGGTGCCCGCTTGACCGAGATGCTGCAAGGCCACATCACCCAGTTGCGCGCCTTGGCTGAGTTGGCGGCTCCCTTGGTGCCCCAACTGGTCGAACAGCAACGCCAGCGTTTTCTGGAACGCTGGAAGGACGCCATGGCCTTGGCCGATGGCAGCCATCTGCCGGAAGCTGCGCAAGATCGCGCCTTGACCGAGGCCACCGCTTTTGCCATCCGGATCGATGTGGCCGAAGAACTGACTCGCCTGCGCTCACACCTGGATGAAATCTCGCGTCTGCTGACCCAGGGCGGTGACATCGGCAAGCGTCTGGATTTCCTGATTCAGGAATTGCACCGCGAGGCCAACACCCTGGGCTCCAAATCGGCCGTGCTGGAGATGACACGCATCTCTGTCGATATGAAGGTGCTGATCGAGCAAATGCGCGAGCAGGTCCAGAACATCGAATAACAAGCGGGACACACCATGGATTACCCAGGAAACCTTTTTGTCGTGGCCGCCCCCAGCGGGGCGGGCAAATCCAGTCTGGTCAAAGCCCTGATGGAGCTGGACTCGGGCGTTCACCCTTCGGTTTCGCACACCACCCGCGCCCCGCGTGGCCAGGAAAAACACGGGCGTGAATACTTTTTTGCCTCACCTCAAGAGTTTGACGCAATGGTGCTGGCTGACGCGTTTGTCGAATGGGCTCATGTGCACGGACAACGCTATGGCACTTCCAAAAAGATGATCGAAGAACGCATGGCGCAAGGCTCCGATGTCGTCCTTGAGATCGACTACCAGGGCGCGCTCCAGATCAAGAAGATGTATGCCAACGCCATCCTGATCTTCATCTTGCCACCCAGCTGGGAAGAGTTGCGCTCACGCTTGGAGCGCCGGGGTGAAGATGCCCCTGACATCATCGATCTGCGCATGCAAAATGCGGCCGTCGAGCTGGCCCATGCTGAAGAATTTGACTTCGTTATAATCAACGAAGTTTTTGAGCGTGCATTGTTCGATCTCAAAGCCATCGTTCATGCTCAACGCCTCAAGTACCGCGCTCAGCTCAGAGCACGCGCAGACACATTCAAGGCGCTTCACCTCGCCTAACCCCTGAAGGAAAACACCATGGCCCGCATCACCGTTGAAGACTGCCTGGAACAGATCCCGAACCGCTTTCAGCTGGTTTTGGCCGCCACCTACCGTGCCCGCATGCTGAGCCAGGGTCACACAGCCCGCATCGACAGCAAAAACAAGCCTGGTGTGACAGCTCTGCGTGAAATCGCTGCGGGCAAGGTTGGCATTGAAATGCTCAAGCGCGTATCTTGACATCTCTCACCTGACTTCGGTCAGGTCAGCACCCAGCCCCAGACATGGGGCTTTTTTTCGCCTGTACTTTCCCAAGCCCCATGCAGCTTGCGTTACATTGATGTCATGAGCGCCGTACTGCCCCCTTCTTCATCTGCTGGTCATCAACGCCCCCCGGGCGTTGCCCCAGCTGCGGCCAATGCAGCGGCAGCCAGCTTTGCGGCGCTGACAGCCCGACTTGATTACCTGAGCGCCGCCGATGCTGAAATGGTGCGAAAAGCCTACAAATTTGCCGATGAGGCCCACTTGGGTCAAATGCGAAAAAGTGGCGAACCTTACATCACCCACCCCATAGCCGTTGCTGCCCTGTGCACCGAATGGAAACTGGACGCACAGGCACTGTCTGCCGCCTTGCTGCACGATGCCATGGAAGACTGTGGGGTCACCAAGGTTGAACTGATCGAACGCTTTGGCGCCCCGGTCGCTGAATTGGTCGACGGACTGACCAAGCTCGAAAAACTGGAATTCAATACCCGCGAAGAAAATCAGGCGGAGTCTTTTCGGAAGATGCTTCTGGCCATGGCCCGCGATGTGCGGGTCATCCTGATCAAACTGGCTGACCGCACCCACAACATGCGCACCATGTCGGACATGCCGCGCAGCAAATGGGGACGCATTTCTTCAGAAACGCTCGAAATTTACGC
>Ga0228701_1000450_pt1 | contig 34749 bp, 52 predicted proteins | sample McNCre117_Aug_MG_2_FD_178017 | JGI IMG/M metagenome (GOLD analysis project Ga0228701, IMG submission 178017) | Freshwater microbial communities from McNutts Creek, Athens, Georgia, United States - 11-17_Aug_MG | ecosystem: Environmental > Aquatic > Freshwater > Creek | place: USA: Georgia... | reverse complement strand
TATAAGACCAGTCTGGGCCATCGGAGGCAGCGCACGTTGCGGCAGCGGCAAAACCGCGCCCTGACCGTCCGTTACGTCAGGATTGACCTCCAAATAAGGCCAATTCTGCGTGTTTGCGGTCTTCCACTGGGTCTCATACCCTTCAAACTGACCGCCGTAACCGATAAACGGAGCCTTCGGAGCCAGCGCCAGCATCTCTGCCTCTTGGCTCGTCCAGTAGTTGTACATCCGTTGTGCATCTTTGGCGTTACGCACCAAGCCGCTGATGTAAATGCGGCCCTCAACCTCGTATTCGTTGCCAATTACCCGCACAACCGGGATACAACTACCCGCCCACTCCTGTTCTTCAAGGATTTCGTAGCCGTTAATCTTGCACCATTTGATCTTTTTGCGATCTGCTTGGCGTGATTTCTTTGGTTTGCCGTAAACCTGGCGCAATTCTTTGTCTTCCGGCGTTCCTTCAAAGGCAGTGACGTTGCCGGGATACAAATTCAGAGTTTGCTTGTCGTATTCAATATAGAAATACTCAGCAATACGAATTGTGTCCGTATTTAGCCATTGGCCTAGGTTCTGGTCGCCAACACCCAGCGTTTCTAGCGTGGACAAAGGCGACGCATTGGGGAAAATCCGGTGATATTCCTCTTGGGATAGATCCTCGGTGATAAAACACCATTTGGCATCCGAACCGCACGGGTCTTGGATCAACGGATCCATGTAGACCGAGAAACTATTGCGTACCCGCGCAATCTTAATGTCCTGATCAAACGTATTGTCGTCGCAATACTCAGTCAGAATCCTGATGTAGCCTTCGCCATAAGCAACCTGATTCTCGCAAGCCGTGTCATAGGCCACATCAGCATCCGAGATGTACTCAATATGCCGGATCATGCCGTTGAAAATCTCGGCAACCTCTACATCCGCGTCGTCATTAACCGGAATGACCTTGACACTAGGCCGGTTCTGGCGCTGATCGTTCGTAATCTGGTGAACGTGCTGCGGCAGCTTATTGATCGTCAAGCAAGGACGAGCGTTAATCGTCTGCCCCTGCACCGCACCGCGGGTTGCCAGCACATCTGCCGGCCATTGCCACTGGTTATCAGGGCTACCGGCATAAAAACGAAGGTCGTCCAGCTCGTCTTCGCGTGACTCCGAATACGCCGAAATCGCCATTGAGAGGCGATCCCGCGCCGTTGACAGCACATCCGAGTCACTCTTGAGTGGCTTGCCACCCAGTGCGACGTTGCCAACAGCGTTTATTCCGGTGTAGTCAGATGCCATCAACACTTCCAGCGTTTAAGTGACGCCTTGGCCCGCTCCGCATCGCCCTTGGCATGGGCCACAACCCCTTCCATCCTGGCGCAAAAGCTAGACTTGCGGCCCTTGTCGGCCTCTGTCTTGGGGTTTGGAGCTGGCGCTTTCAAATTGCTGCCAGTCTCACGATTATACTTTTCTCGACCTTTTTCGGTCAGGCCAGCGCCCTTGCTAACCGGCAACTTCTCGCCGCGACCGACGGATAGCGACACGCCTTTCTTCACTTTTTCTTCGCCGTCTTAGCAGACTCTTTAAAGTCCTTGGCCGTTGGCGCACCAGCAGAACCGGGTTTACGCATCTTCTCGCCGCTACCGGCCTTGATGCGCTCCTGCTTGGCGTGAATATTGGCGTAAAGACCCTGCTTCATTTCTTCTTCGCCGCTTCACGCTTGGTAGCGTAGGCAATCGCCACGGCTTGCTTGACCGGCTTACCGGCCTTGACTTCAGTCTTTACGTTCTCTTTGAACGCTTTAGGCGAGGCAGATTTCTTAAGCATTGTTTATGATCCCATCCAAGACCCAGACATTGTAGACCCACTAGACCTTATGGTTCTAGGCGGCTCTTTGTATTCCCGATGTGCCACCGGGTAGGCAAACGTCACGGCCAGCGCATCCGCCGCATCCGGGCTTGCCAAACCCCTAGCCTTCATCTCTTTCTTACCCTCAAGAAAGATCGTACCCGCCGAGTTCGGCTTTTTCATAGGGCCAATCAGATCGGCCTTCAATTGCCGATCCTTTGGAATGCTGGCAGATCGTAACCAATCACGCATCGCGCCCCACATCTCTGCCCGCTTATTGCCCCACATCACAGGGTTTTTGGCTTTCCAGCCAAAATTAACCCCACGCACCTTATACCGTTGCTCCGTTAATCTGTCAAGCACGCCATACCCCAAACCGCCCTCATCAATTACCGTCAAAGTCGGCTTGTATTCGTCAATCGCGTCAATCACATTACCCACCGTGGTCATCGTGTCATCACCACGAAAACGCTTAATGGCAATCAAATCCCTGCCCTGCCTTACCACAATCACCGTCGCATCCAAGCCGCCCCTTGCCGGATCAACGCCAATCACAATTGGCGCAGTCTCATCCTTGTACTTGGCTCGATCCATCGCCTCGTCCACTATCCTCGGGGCAATAAACTGATCATCACCACTGGCCGGAAACTCACCATAAACCTCAACCCGCGCCTGCGGCGAATCCTCGCCATACTCGGCAATAATCTGCTCGTAAGTATTCTTGTCCGTTCCCTCCACCTGCCTCGCGTCTATCTGCCGACCCTTCCAGAAGTCGCGTTTGCCGTGAAAAGTCTCAAAGAAATACCCTTGGTTGCGCCGAGGGTTGCTAAACGCAAACCAATAACGATCCAAAATATTCTCAGTGAAAAACCCAGCACCCACCGCCCAGATCGGATCGGGTATACCGCTGGCCTCGTCAAAGATCAGCATCATTCCGTCGTGGTTGTGAACCCCGGCATAAGCATCTGGGTTCTCTTCACTCCACAACTTGCCCTCTGCTGCCCAGTAGCGCGTCCCCTTCTTCAAATCCCGCTCTACCAGTTCCGTTAACCACGCAGCCGGCACGATCTTGGTCGCACTAATCTCCCACCAGTAGCTGTTGATGATCATCGCCTGCCACTTGGTCAACTCACCCCAAGTTACCGAACGTAGCTGGCTCTCGCTGTTGGCACTCACAATCACCGTTGAGCCAATCCTCGTGGTGAGCATCCACAGAATCAACCAACTCACCAACGCAGACTTGCCAATACCCCGTCCGCTGGATACCGCCTCGCGCAGCGTCTCCATGTCGGTCTTGCCTTTGTTCGCCCTAATGTGCGCGGCGATGTCTCGCAGGATCTCGCGCTGCCACTTTCTCGGCCCACTAAACTTGGCAAGCGGCGTGTTCTCTTGTCCCCACGGAAAGGCAAACAGCACGAAGGCTTCCGGGTTGTCGGCAATCGTCGGCGACCAAAGTTTGGTCATCAGGATCTGTTCGTCTTCGGCGCTGTATCGAGTTTTTTGCATGGTTACCCCTTAAACCGCTTCCCAAAGCAACTTCTGCCCGCGCAAAAGTTCATCAGTGTCAATCCTTGGCCTGCTTTTGCAGTTCCAGTTGCCGCCGCCACGCTCGCCAACGCAGTTCCATCCGGACGCCTTCAGACTAGCGCCACCCTCTGCCGGTAGCGTGTAGGTAATCAACCTTTTGTACCCAAGCGCCTTCGCCGCTCGCCAGGCGGCACCGTACAGCATTGAGCAAGCGTTCTTGGTTCCATCCGTACAGCAGCGGTTTACCTCAAGCACCCAACCGTTATCCAGATGCCTAGACACTGGCCTGCCGACAATCGCCACGCCAACCACCTTATCGCCATCGCTCACCGCAATAGAAAACTTGTGGCCAACCACCGGGTTGTGATGCCGGTGGTTTACCTCAACAAAGGCATTTGCTTCTTCAAGCGAAATCGGGGTGATCGATAGGGTCATAAAAAAATAAAAAAAATTCGTGCGGCCCCACCGTTACCGTGACCGGGCGCCCGTCGGCCCTCCCCGGCCCCCTCGGCGCGTGGCGGGAGCCGGTCGCCGGCCCTGCCGGACCTGATGCGGGAGCCGTAGGAGGAATCAAATCATTGCGCTAACCCGTTGATTTCATTGCGTTTTCCTCACCGCGGTCGCCCATGTTACCCCCGATGTTACCCCCTATGTGGTCAACCGTAACGGGCGTAACCTCAACCGTAACCGGCTCAGTTACGGTTAGTAACGGCGTGTCCTGCTCGACGATCTCGGCCTCGAGCAAGCGTGCTTGCGCCTGGGCGAGCGCGTCGGTGATGGAGATGTTGCCGCTCACCTCGATCTGACGCGGTGCTTCGGTCCAGCGCATCTGCGTCTTGGTCCACCAGATCAGGCTGGCTACGTCGCCGGACATGGCCTTTTGGTAGAGCGTCTTGCCGATGCCGGCGTGAGCTTTGGCGCGTCCTTGCTCAAGGTTTTCCTTGAACCGATCACGCAAAGTCGAAACGCCGATCCCGCCGCGGATCAACGCAGCGATGTGCGCCTCCGCAACGCCATAGCCGGCCATTGCCTCGACTTGCTTGCGTTCTTCGTCCGTTGGCTCAAAGCGAGGGCGGCCCGAATTCGGCCTCGCACCGCCATGACGATTTTGTTGTTTCTGACTTTCAACTTCCATCGTTTGCTAACTCATTGAATGTTTTGGAGTTTTCCTGGCACACTGCTTGCTTTCCTGTGTAATCCTGCCATCTCTTAATTATGACATCGCAATACTTTGGGTCAAGTTCCATTATTCTGCATTGACGCGCTGTCTTTTCGCAGGCGATCAGCGTAGAGCCTGAGCCGCCGAATAGGTCGAGTACAGTTTTGCTTTCGACTTTGCTCATTGCGTATTCAATAAGTTCGATTGGCTTTTGAGTTGGGTGAATTTTTGGAGGCACTCTGTCAAAGGACCAAACGTCTGGATCTCTTTTCCCAATGATGTCAACACGCCCCTTGTGGGCAAAAATTATTAGCTCATGTTGGCCAGCAAAAGATCCTTTGAGATCGCCCATTGACCAATTGTTTTTCTTCCAAACAATCAAGTTTTTGTATTTAAAATGCTTCTCAACGTAATCTATCCATTTGCTTATCGTCTGAAAACTTCCGCAAATATAAAAAGCCGCATTTTCTTCTGTAGCTGCATAGGCGGTTGGAGCAAAGTCAAGCATCACATTATCATTCATCAAGACTGAGTGTTTGTCTTGATAATTGCTCTCGTATTCGTAGCCATAAGGCGGATCCGTAAACACCATATCGGCCTTCTGCCCATCCATCAGCTTCTCAACAGCTTCAATCGACGTAGAATCGCCGCACATCAGTCGGTGCTGGCCTAGTATCCAAACGTCGCCCAATCGCGTTGTAGGCGCTTCTGGAGCCTCTGGAACGGCATCCTCGTCCGTCAACCCCGGAGCAACCTCCAAAGGTGTAAGGGCGCTGATCTCATCCAGCGAAAAACCGGTCAAATCCAAATCAAATCCAGTCTCGCCCAACTCTTTGAGTTCAAGGGCCGGCATCTCGTTGTCCCAGCCGGCGTTTAAAGCCAGTTTGTTATCGGCCAGAACGTAGGCCCGTTTCTTCGCATCGCTCCATCCTCGCGCAACCATAACTGGCACTTCGCGCATCCCCAGACGCTTTGCCGCCATCGTCCTGCCGTGGCCGGCAATGATTCCCCCATCCTCGTCAACCAACACGGGAGTAGTCCAGCCCCACTCTTTGATGCTGGCGGCGATCTGCCCCACCTGCTCATCCGAGTGCGTCCTGGCGTTTCTCGCGTAGGGGATCAATTTTTCAATCGCCCATTTCTCAATTTTCTCTGCCGGATCGGTCATATTCCGATTTTCCCCTAAAAGTGAAACCTTACCGTACCGTATCACTCCGCATCGTACCGTAACACCGTAACACTCTAAAGAGTGTGTTACGTTACGTTACGGTAAACTCGCCTTTGCCGCCGTAACAATGTTACGCCATGTTACGGCTTGTTACGGTTGTTACGGACTAATTTTTAGAACTAAATTCCTTTTCCTTGGCCTAGTTTTTCCATAAGCCTTTTGGATAGGACTGTATCTTTAACCAGCCAGCCCTTATCGTGCTTGCCTATAATTTGAGCATCCGTCAGATCCCTAACGATCATTCCAGGTCTGGCTGAAGCCTTTAGGTGTTGATCTACCGAATTGGTTTTGACACCTTGCTCCAGCAAAAACGTCTTAAACGCCTCCCGGCTGACATAGGGCCGTTCGTCCACAACCGGCGCACCGCCAACGAACCAAGCCCGCTCAAGGTTAGTCTTATGCTCGGCCAGCTTGTCTTCTTTTGGTTGTGGGATTCGAAGATCGCCCTCTTGGAACATTTCAAACACCGCACCAGGCAGCGGCAGCCCATCCTCATCCTGCCAGCCTAGATCCACTGGGCTTAGGCACCCGTGCAAATCCTTCGGCTCAGGCGCGTCTTTTTGCTTCGTGCAGCTAACGATGATCTCGTGGCTTTTGCCGTGAACCAAGATGCTCGCGTCCAATGCCCCGCGCCACGCGCTAGAACCCCGCGCACGCTGTTTTGACTCCGAGTTGTGGCCTAGATGATGGATCAACATTGTCGTGGCGCTAAGGGCCATTGAAACGATATTGCAGGCATTGATCATCGCCCGGGTGTCTTTTGCGCTATTTTCGTCCCCGCTCATATGGTTGTTGAGCGTATCAATGTTGACCAATACCACTGGCTCGGACGTTAACGCACGCACGGCGGCGATCACTTCAGTTGCTGCGCCTGGGCCATCAAGATCAATGGCTTTGTTGCTGATCAACAGATTGTCAAGACTAATTACGTTGTTACGCTTGCACCAGCTCGCAATCCGCTGGCGCATCCCGTAGTTACCCTCGCCTGCCAGATACACCACGATGCCAGGTTTGGTTCTAATCCCTCCCCACGGAATACCGCTGGCGATGCAGCAGGCCATATCCAGTGCGACGAATGTTTTACCAACCCCCGATTCGCCATACATCATTGCCGTGGCATATGCCGGCAGCCACCCCTTCACAATCCACGGCACGGGGCTTGGTTGGCCCAGGAAGCTCGTTGCGCGGGTCAGGAAATAGTCTCGGGTAGGCTCGCCCTCCAAAAGCCGTTCTGCGGCCTCTGAGCCGATTGCGCTACTTGCTGCGACATCCGTGTCCGGCTCGTACCGCGTGACGGATCTTGCGATCTGCTTGATCTCGCTAGAAGGCAACGGAATCTCGCACCGGGTTTCGTTGGCGACGCTGATCGCAGCCAGAATCTCGGCCTCGGTCATGCCAAACGAGCGCATTGCACCGGCCAGACTCGTCAGACCATCGTTACGGTTGCCTTGGATCAGCTCCCCGCTGGTGGTTGGAGTGGCTTTGCGCCGGCCTAAGTGCGGCATCCACGCATCAGGTATCACACTAAGTGCTACACCATCAAACGGATCGCTCGATGCTTCCCATTCGTAGCCGCGCTCTTCGATTGTTGACGGGTACACAATGAAGTAGCGCCCGTCTGACAGGAGGTCGATGCCATCGGCCAGCTTGCAAGATCGGATGCCATCAAGATGCTTGGCGACGTAGTGCTGGCCTCCACCTGCGGTGAGCGCCATCACGCCGTCACGAATCTGGCCGTGATCCGAGATCCATTGCTGCCAGCTGGAATCACCACCGTTGCGTGGGTCAATGTCAAACACCACGATCCCGCTGGCGCTACCGCAGGCAATCCCGATGTTGAGGTTCGGGTTTTGGGTCCACCAGCGCTTGATTTGTTCGGGGTCTTTGGTTGCGTCGTTAACCCCGTGAGCGGTGGCCGGGACCTTGCCGTTAGGCACTACGGGCAGGACGGACCAGCCCCATTTTATATATGAAAGCGCAGCGTCAATCTTGTTCATGGTCGGCACGCAGCGCTCCCTCGGTCTTGACTTCAATTTCGTACTGCCTGCCCATCGGCGGTCTGTCTCCCCATCTATAGATCACCTGGGGCCAGACCCCAAGCGCATCGGCGAGCTTCTTGAGCCCCCCGAAATGCTCGATTGCTTCCTTGGTTGTCACTTTTTCCACCTTGGTTGAAACTCTCTGTTGACACTTTATCTGGAAAGGGGTAAAGTGGCAACCACTGCACAACCGGATGGCCCGACGGTGCAGCCAACAACCAAGGATAGTGATGAAAATCATTTTTACCAAGCGAGAGGTTGAGCAGATCATCCTCGGTCACGTGCATCGTGAGTTTCGTGAAGAAGTCAACAAGGTTGAAATCCGAAGCTACAGCGAAGACGAATTCGTGACGGTCAGCTGGAGCGACGAAACTGAAGAGGAAGACGGCGATGAATAAGTTCGAACCACGCGAAGACCATTTCTGGGTAACGGCGCTCGCCTCAATTGCCGTTGGCGCGGTGGCTGCTATCTGTTTGTTTCTTGCGTTAAGTGGGGGCATCTGATGGCAATTTCATTAAAGCGCACCAAAGAGGCGACCGCGCAAGCGGTCAAGCTTTTGGTCTACGGCCAAGCCGGGGCTGGCAAGACCAGTCTCATTCCGACGCTGCCTAATGCGGTAATTTTAAGCGCCGAGGGAGGGTTACTATCAATTGCTGATACCAACCTACCCTTCGTAGAAATTACATCAATTGGCGAGCTGCAAGAGGCTTACAGGTGGCTCACGAGCAGCGCCGAGGCCAATGAGTTTGAATCGGTGGCGCTGGATAGTATCAGCGAGATCGCCGAAGTGGTCTTGAACGCCGAAAAAAAGGCGACAAAAGACCCTCGGCAAGCGTACGGCGCTATGCAGGAGCAGATGGCCGACATTATAAGAGGCTTTCGCGACTTACCCGGTAAGCACGTTTATATGAGCGCCAAACTAGAAAAAACTCAGGACGAGATGGGTCGAGTGTTGTACGCCCCATCAATGCCGGGTAACAAAACCGGCCAGTCTCTGCCCTACTTCTTTGACGAAGTGTTGGCGCTGAGGGTTGAGAAGGATGCGGAAGGAATGACGCGCCGCGCGTTGATGACGGACGGCGATGGCCTTTGGCTCGCCAAGGACCGCAGCGGCAAGCTAGACGTTTGGGAAGACGCCGATCTCGGCGACATCATTAGGAAGATACAAGCATGACAATCTTTGACGACATCACTTTGGACGAGCTGGCCGAGCGCTGGCTTGGGTATAAGGAGGCCGAGCGTATCGCAGTTGAGATGCGCCGCGACTGCGAAGACCAGATCCTGAAGAAAGTTCAGTTTCCCGAAACTTTTGAGGGAACCGAGAACGTGGTGCAACCCGGATCGCCTTTTGGCATCAAGATCGAGGGGCGCATCAACCGCACCGTTAACGCAGACAAGTTGCTGTTGATCGCCGCCGAAGAGGGGCTTGACGAGCACTTGTCAACGATCTTTCGTTGGAAGCCAGAAATCAACATGGCGATCTGGAAAGCCACCGAGGAGTCGATCACCAAACCGCTATCTGGCGCAATCACGGCCAAACCTGGCCGCCCATCTTTCACCATTACGAGGAAATAATCATGTTGTTAGACGAAACCTTTGACCTTGGCTCGCTCCCACAATCCGAGCGCAACTTTGAACCCCTGCCTGCTGGCTGGTATACCGCAATCATTACCGGAGCAGAAATCGTGCCAACCAAACTCGGCAACGGCAAGTACATCAAGGTCCGTTATGACATAACCGGCCCGACTCATGAAGGGCGCGTGGTGTTTGGCAACCTGAATGTGCGTAACGCCAACCCGAAAGCCGAGGAGATTGGCCGGCAACAGCTTGGCGAGATCATGCGGGCGATCGGCCTGACCTCGCTCAAAGATACGGATCAGATGATCGGCGGGAACCTGTCCATCAAGCTCGACATTCGGATCTCGGAGCAGTACGGCAACAGCAACGAGGTAAAGGGCTTTAAAGCGCTGGCTGGGGCTGCTGCTCCTGCGCCGAAACCCGCAGCCGCTGCGGTTGGTGCTGGAGTGAAAGCCGCGCCACCATGGGCTAAAAAGTAATAGGCAAAAAAATGCCCCGGTTCAGCGCCGGGGCAAAGTACTAAAGTACCAAGGGAGAGAGCAATGAGGATACCTGACGCGCAGTATAGCATTCCAGAGTTAATTGATAAATTTCACGAAGAAAAGCCACAGCATCATCGAGATCACCTTGGTGCTTCCCTGCTTGGGCATCCTTGTGATCGTTGGTTGTGGCTGTCTTTCCGGTGGGCTGTCGCTCCAAAGTTTAAAGGCCGCACGCTGCGAATCTTTCGCCGGGGCCAGCTTGAAGAAGCAACCATCAAAGATGACCTCCGCGCAATCGGCGTCCAGTTCAAGCCCGGCATGACGCAGGAGCGGGTGGACTTTGGTTACCACATCGGCGGCAGCATTGACGACATCGCCTTGAGCGGCGTACCTGGAGCTCCGAAGTCAAAGCACATTGTTGAGTACAAGACCCACAACAAAAAGAGCTTTGAGCAGGTTGAAGACAAGGGCGTTGAAAGCGCCAAGTGGGAGCACTACGTCCAGATGCAAATCTATATGCACGGCACCAAGATTGATCGTGCGTTGTATGTGGCGGTCTGTAAGGACGATGATCGACTGTACGCCGAGCGCGTTGAGTACGATCAGGACGTTGCCGAGAAGGCGCTGGCTCGTGGTAAGAGAATTGCATTGTCAGATCGGATGCCGGAGCCATTAAGCACCGATCCAAGTTGGTATCAATGTAAGTGGTGTCCGGCGCATGAGTTTTGCCACGGTGACCGCCTGACCAAAGAAGTCAACTGCCGCACTTGCGCTCACAGTACGTCAACGCCGGAGTCAATCTGGATCTGCGAGCGCCATGCCGGTAACGAGATCCCGGTGGAATGGCAGCGCGAAGGGTGCGGTAGCCATGTACTGCATCCAGATATGGTCCCGTGGCAGCGCAAGGAAACCGGCGACGAGTGGCAAACCATTTACGTCATCAAGGGCAAGGATGTCGTGAACGGCGAGCCAGGCGAGGGCGTGTACGGGTCAAAAGAGATCGTCGCAAACCCTAATGCTTGCGCGGAGTCGGATGAGGGAATGGCGAAGCTGCGTCAAGCGTTTGATGGGCGGGTGGTTGGATGATCCTTCGCGACTACCAACAACGAGCGATTGACCAACTCTACGATTGGTTCTTGGCCGGTCATGAAGGCAACCCCTGCTTGGTGTTGCCGACTGGATCAGGCAAGAGCCATATTGTTGCCGCAATTTGCCAGGATGCGATCACTAAGTGGCCTGAGACGCGAGTGTTGATGCTCACCCATGTGAAGGAATTAATCGCCCAGAACGCCGAGAAGATGCTCCAACACTGGCCGGACGCACCGTTGGGCATCTATAGCGCTGGCATAGGTCGGCGCGAGTTACATCAGCCGATCACGTTTGCCGGCATTCAGTCGGTGCGAGACAAGGCGGCGCAGATAGATTTTGTGGATTTGGTGATTATTGACGAATGCCACTTGGTTAATCATAAAGATACTGGCGGCTATCGTGACCTACTTCGCCAGCTCAAACGTATCAACCCCAATCTTCGGGTTATCGGCTTAACAGCCACGCCGTACCGATTGGGTCATGGCTTGATTACGGACGAGCCGGCGATCTTTAACGCGCTGATTGAGCCAGTCACCATCGAAGAGCTGATCTTCAAAAAGCACCTTGCGCCGCTGCGATCCAAGTTAACGTCAACGATGTTGGATACTACCGGCGTTGCCAAGCGCGGCGGTGAGTTCGTGGAAGGCGCCCTGCAACGGGCGGTTAACACGAAGGACCAAAATGTGCGCGTGGTGTCCGAAGTGATTGCACTGGCCGAGGATCGGCAGCACTGGTTATTTTTTTGCACCGGCGTCGAGCACGCGCAGAACATTTGCGAAATCTTGAATTATTGGGGAGTCTCCGCTGCCTGCGTGACCGGCGAGACACCGAAGAAAGAGCGCGAGCAGATCATTGATCACTTCAAGGCCGGCAAGATCAAGGCGCTGACTAACGCAAACGTGCTGACCACCGGGTTTGATTACCCCGATATTGATCTGATCGCTATGCTGCGGCCTACGATGTCGCCTGGGCTGTACATTCAAATGGCCGGTCGAGGAATGCGGCCCAAAACCCACACTGATCATTGCATGGTGCTGGATTTTGCCAAGGTCGTTTCTACCCACGGGCCGATCACCGCCGTACAACCGCCCAAGAAAGGCGGCACTGGCGACGGTGTTGCGCCGGTCAAGGTTTGCATCGCCTGCAACGAAATCTGCGCTCTATCGGTGCGAGAATGCCCGTCCTGCGGCACGGAGTTTCCGGCGGCATCGCCCAAGAAGCTCAAGCTCCAGAACGATGACATCATGGGCGACAGCGGCACGGAAATGGCCGTGAGCGACTGGACCTGGCGGCAGCACGTTAGCCAAACCAGCGGCAAAAAGATGCTTTCTGTGACATATTATGGTGGTTTGAGCGGTGCGCCGATCACCGAATACCTGCCGGTGCTCCATGAAGGGTATGCCGGCCAGCGTGCGCTGCAGCAGCTCTTCAACATGGCCAACTCTGCAGGCGCGCACCTTGCCGAGGCCGAGCGCATGAGCGACAGCGAAGGCCTGCAGTACCTGGCCACGCAGATGAATGGTAGCAGGCCACCTAAGGTCATCGAGTACCGCATGGACGGGAAGTTTCACCGAGTCATCAAGAGGAGCTGGGCATGAGCCGAGGCCGCGCCTTGCAGCACTATGGCAAGCTGGGTGTGGCCAACCTGTCCAGCGAGGTGAAGAAGCTCTGGTACAGCCGCCACATAGAGCCAGAGCCATGCGAGCCGGTGGACACCTACTGGCCGACCTGCACCGATCCTGACCTGGTGCTGCGCCAGGACTTTGCCAGGCGTCTGGTGGCCATCACACCACTGACCGAGATCGAGGAGCAGGCCGTTGCGCTGTGCGTGCTGGACAACTGCACGCTGCGCGAGGCAGGCCAGGAGATGGACCGGACGCAGGAGCGTGTGCGCCAGATTCTGATGAAGGCCATGCGCAAGTTTCGGACGTGCCAGAAAACACTGACTGGCATGCATTTGTGGGAGTTGGACACCAGGGACATGTCGTACTTCTGGTGGAGACATGAACAAAGGAGAGAGCATGATCGACGTTGAAGAACACCTAAAGCGCGCTGCCGGATGCGAGTCCGTCACGCTGCCTGCAGCCATGTGGCTGGATGCGCTGTGGGAGCTGCAGAGCAGGCGCAATGATGAGATGGTCACCATCGGACCGTTCTTCCTGAAGCGCTACGACGAGCACAGCTTCTGGCTGGGCCACGAGAGTTGGGAAGGCATGCAGGTGCGTGATCACCGCGTGCTGGATGTGCTCAACGAACTGTGGAAGGAGTTTTGATCGTGAGCACAGCTATTGATCAGGTCGAGAATCATGAGCCTGTGGCGTGGTTTGTCGAAGGATCGACATATCACTCACATGAAGTTGCGCTCAAGATGAATGGCAATGTCCAGCAAGGAATCCTGCCCCTTTACGCCCACCCACCCCGACGCGAGTGGCGAGGGCTGACACGAGATGAACGCATGTCGATCATCAACCAAATGGCTGGGCAAGACTGGGTTTACGTAGTTGACGCCATCGAGGCTGCGCTGAAGGAGAGAAACACATGACCACCAGACCACCAGAGCCAGAGTTCTTGATCCAGTGGCGTGAATGGGTCCAGGCTGGGCCGCCAAAGTGCTGCCATACCTGCGAACTCTACGACCATCATGGCACATGCTTTGAGTTCAACATGACACCACCGGAGGACTTTGCAGCCACCGTTGATGCCTGCGATAAGTGGGAGCCAGAGGTGCCATTTTGACCGAGCGCCTGCCAACTGAACACGAAGAACAACGCGAACTGGTGCGTTGGTTTCGCCAGACCTACCCGGATGTTCGTATTTTTGCGATCCCCAACGGGGAAAAGCGCAGCATAAGCGTGGCCGGCAGGCTGAAAGCCGAAGGCGTCAGCGCCGGTGTGCCAGATTTGTTTGTCCCCTCGTGGGGCTTGTGGGTTGAGATGAAACGTCAAAAAGGAGGAACGATCAGACCAGAACAAAAGGATTGGATTGAATACTTACAAGGCTGCGGTCATCGAGTCATTGTGGGATACGGATTTGAAGACGCAAAAACCAAAATTGAAAACCAAGGGTAGAAAATGAGTTTAATTAGCATTACACATGATGAGCCGTACGCAAGGACGGAATCCATGAGAATGGTTGAAGGCAAGTTGATTAAGGCCAGAGTAAAAGGAATTCATGTAAACGAAATCAGGGGAATGCGTTTGGTTGACGTAGCGTTTAACAAAAAGATTTTCAAGTGCTACATGGATTGTGTCACTGGCAGCCTGTATGACATCAAAACAAAAGAATGCTTGTCTAGCGCAAACTTAAAAATCACGCAAGTCAAACAATGAGGATCGCAATAGATCAGAACCACCCGACGATTAGATACGTCTGGGAACACGGTGAAGTGACTGCGTACGGGATAAACCTACCTCAATACACAAGATTTTCTATCGAGGATCACTTGCAAAAAGGGCTTACGCGCAATCTGCTGACTCGCCGCAAAGCGCCGGTCGAACTTGGGTCTAACCGGATGGTTTGGTTTTATCAAGTAGCCAAAGGAGTTTGCCCGGATGATCAAAAAGAAAAGTCAGAAGTGACTTATATCGGCGGCGAGCCAGACTACGCCTACTACTTGAGAAACTTTTTTAGGGGGGCCATATGACTGACAGCGAACTTATGCAGCAGGCACTAAACGCGTTGGAATACGCAGCAGATCAAACAAAACCAGAAAACTTGCACGGATGCAATTGTTTGATTTGCAAAACTATTGACGCCCTGCGCGATAGGCTGGCGCAACCAGAGCAAGAGCCGGTGGCGTGGGTGTGCGAAGGAAGCTCTTCTGACGAAAAACACGCCATTGATTACCAACAAGAAGATGTTGATGCCATTCCAATCGGCACCATGCTCTACGCCACCCCACCACAGCAGGAGTTAGTGATTGACTGCCCCCGGTGCGGTCATTGTTGTCCAAAATCTAATCAAGAGCCGGTTGCGTGGTCTGAGCGCGAGATTGAATTGATTGACGGAATGATTGAGGTGCAACTCAAACATGCCCGGACGTGTGACAGCATGGCTAACCGAACTATGGCCGACAAGCAAAAGGGCTGGGACTTGGAGCGCGTAACGCTGCTGGAGAAGATTAAAGCCAGCACCCCCCCACAGCGCCCGTGGGTTGGGCTGACGGATAAGGATATTTTTTCCGTACTTACAAACTTACAAGAGATGTATAACCGGCCTCCAACGACAGATAGCAGCATTCTTTTTGCGTATGCCATTGAGGCTAAGTTGCGGGAGCGAAATACATGACTGATTACGAACGAGGGTACGAGCAAGGCAAAGCCGACGCAGCCAAGAAGATGCACCCAGAAATCCGTAAGTGTCTTGAGGATTACTTTGGCAAGTGCTTTGAAGCCTACCAAGAGGATATTGAAACGTATCGGGAAGGAATACTTGTCGGTCCTTGTTTCTGTGGTCGCTGGCCCGGTGGGGTGCCGCCGGTGCGCCAGTGGGTTGGGTTGACGGATGAAGATGAAATTCCTTGGGATGGTGTTGATGCCAAATCTTTTGCCCGAGCCATTGAAGCCAAACTCAAGGAGAAGAACAGTAATGTTCAATGAATACTCCGGATTCCCCAACGATGGATTTTTTGCTGTACTGCTGGATTGCATGGCGAGCAGTTCTGCTGATATGGTTGCTTTTTTACTGGGTGACGGGCAGTGATTAGATACGGAATCCTTGACGACGAGGGCAAGGTTGTCCGGTGGGTCTGGGTCAAGCCGCCCTACCCGCACATCGTTAGCAAACCCAAACGCAAACAAAAACCTAAGCTGGACTTCTCCAAGTGTGAGCCAGCACCATTTTGAAACCAATCATGGATAAATACGTTAACTGCCAGCAGTGCCGACGAAACATCGGCGTTCACAAAGTACCAACGAGCAACGGCAAAGGTTTCCGCTGGAAGTGCGAAACGTGCTTTCGCAGGAACCGACCAATGGGATTTAAGAATCGGTCAACGGTATAAATTAAATATGGAGGTCAAGCTACTTTAACAACCTGCCCGCCCCGCAAGCCACATTTTTTTGAGGATAGTATGGCCGACTTTTCGACCTGGCGTTACGAAAATCTAGTTAAGTTTGCACAAGAAGCAAACGAGCGTCTTAAGATTCTTGACTCTGAAGTCAAAGCTCTAAGCGAAGACCTCAAGATCGCAATCAAAGCCTACCGCGAGCTTAATACCAGCTTGCCTCTGAAGTAAGCATTATTGTCATCGCGCACCGCGCAGAACTCGGGATACAGCAGCATCCCGTTAGCCCAAGTGAGTACGACAAACCCGGATTGCCAGTTAAATCCGGGTTTGCTTAATCTATAGTCAAACTCGCTCTGATACTCATCTGCCAGCATCCCTGTCTTGATGCCGTAGTGAGTGTTTTTGAACCCTTTGTGCGCTTTGGCAGACAGCTCGTGCGTGTGGCCGGTGATGACGTTGCAGCCGCCCTTGAGTACGTCATTCCAGCCACTGTGCAGCCCGTAATGCCAGTCATGGATCACCACGGTGTCTTCGTTAATGTCAATCCGCTCGGAGTCTTTCCAGCCGGGAATATGGTCGCGCAGCAGCATCCCCGGGACGCCTTCGTACTCAGGCACTAGATTGGCGAGCTTGGCGTCAAAGCGCATACAATGGTTGCCGTAAGTACGCATTAGCTTCGCACCACGCGCCGCCTGTTCAATCTCGTGCAGGCGATCCATCACCGCCTCAAGTTCTTGCTTGACGGTCGGCGGTTTCTTCCAGTTCTGGCGACTGTGCCGGCCAATGCTGCCGCCGTCTAATATGTCTCCGTTCAAAATGACCGCCACGGGGTTTATTTCGGCGGCTACGGCGCACAAAGCGCGGTGGGCTACCGAGATATGCCCTGGCGAATAATGCGCGTCAGAACCGACGATAATCGAGCCGTTCTGTATCTCTAGCCGGTTAACGTCTCGGCGCTCCGACATGACCATCGTGATCGCCGGTGGCTGGACAACGCCGTTATTTGACTGCGCTGCGACAGGCAACAGGATTTTGTAGGTTTTTTCTATGTTACGTCGTCGCGTAAACACAGAACGAAGTTTAAGGTTCAGTTCCTTGGCAACTTCGGTGCCGCTTTGCAGCCGCATCCAAGCGTCAATAAATTCTTCGTCTGTAACCATGGACGCCTAGATAACACAAAATTATGACACTATTTAGACGCTACGCCTTTGGTTTTCTCAAACGAGCGCATACCGCCAAAACCAAGTAGGCCGGCCAACAGAGTCATGAGTTGTTCAACGTCAAGGTCTGGCGGTGCTGCCAGTTCCTTGGGGATCAGATCAATACCCTGCCCAAATGCCCAGCACCATTGCATCAGAGGATAGCCAAGGAACTGGTAAGCCAAGCCAAGTACACCCACCCAACCCACAGCAGGACGCCAGCCGCTAACAAATAGATTGGTGTTTGCAGCCTCAATCTTATTGATGTCCACCTGGGCGAGGTCGGTGGCTTGATCAATTTTCTTTTCCTCCAGATCGAGTTTGCGTTCCTCGAGCGCGATCTGAAGACGTTCTTTGTCTGTCGTGATGAGATCGCCTGCAACCTTACCAACCCCTTCAATGATTGAACCAATGCCAAGCAGATCCACTACTTCAAGCCCTTCAGAGTGCGATTGATCCAGCCCAGCAGAAACTTAGACTGCGGCTTGTTTCGGTTGCAGATGTCGGCGTAGCGGGCGATCTTCGCCAGCGCGTAGGCTTTTTTAAACGAGTCAGCTTCGACAGCGTTGAACTTCTCAATGGTCTTGGGGCCAACCGCGCCGTCTGGAGTCACGCCAACGATAAGCTGGGCCAGTTTGACCGCAACATTTAGGCCGGTGTTTACCGCAAAGTTGAAGATGCTTTCCGCAACAGCTTGCTGCGTAATCTCATCCCCTCGGATACGACCCCAAAACTCAGCCCGGTAAAACTCGCGCACGAACGAAGTAAGGAGCGGGCCTTTTTGGTCATGGTCAATAAGGTTCCAGCCGCCCCAGGTTGGATTTTTGTTTCTAGCAATTCCAGCATAGGTCATTCCACCGGCGTCGCCGGGTACGTTGTGGAGGACGTAACCGCCCTCATCCACAATCATTTTCTCAAAAGCGGCGTCAAAATCTGCCATTTAATTACCCCCCGAGGTCATCGGGGGGCCGAGCATTAGTCGTCAGTCTGCTCGTCGTAGTCTTCCGCTTCTTCTTCTTCTTCAACGTCAACCTCGTCGTCAGCGTGAGCGGCGAAGAGTGCGTCAACCGTCGAGGAGAACAGCGAAGAAAGCATAAACTCGTTCAAGTTTGATGCTTTGGCGATCAAAAAAGCAACCGAGAACAGGGCGTTCAGCGCATCAATTGGCTCTGAACTATCAACAGCGGCAAGGATGTCGTCTTTCATGGCATTACCCAAAAGGTTAAGGAGCCTTCAATCTACAAGCAGACGATGACCGTTTAATGACCTTTAATCAACATGGTCAGCAACAGCATGATGATCGCGCCAGCGCCGCTTACGAAAATCTGCTCCAAGCGCTTGATCCTAGCGTGGATGCCCTTGGTTTCTTTCTCAATCCCCTCGTACCTGACGGCACAGACATCTATGTGGGAATCAATTTTGTGATCGACTTCGGATAGAGTAACCATCAGGGCACCAGTTGATTTTGGTTGGTGGGGGCGAGGGCGTTAAAGGTTGCAGCTTCTTTAGCTTGTTTTTTGGTTCTATAGTCTTGGCGCAGTTCGGCGACCGTTTTTGCGCCTGGAATCCGAAGCGCCATATTCTCCAAGCCACGCATCATTGCGCTGGCAGTATTGGAATAGTTTACGGCACCAGGTTGTTTAACCAAAGCGTCCTTGACCGTATCTCGCAGATCAAGAATTTGCTCTCGCCCAGCTTTGCCAAACAACTCGGTTAATTTGTCTTCGCGTTCTAACTTGTCAATTGCCTTGCGGAAGCTGTCAAATTTGGTCACGCCATTGACGCCAGTTGCTTGGCCTTTAAGCCATTGGACGGTCTGGCCTTTAAGCTCATTGATTGCTTGCTCGCCTTCAGGCCCAGCACGTTTAAGCAACGAAGTTATGTGCTGAATGTCTTCTTTTGAACTTCCAAGAACCACTCTGTCAAAAACATCAGACAACCAGACAATCCGATCTTCGCCTTTGCTGCCAACCAATTTGGCAACAGAGGCAACATCTTCAAATTCTTTGGCAAACTGGCGACGAGCTGCGCGAGCTTCCTTATAAAGATCGCCGCCAGCGCCTTCGGTTGCTTGATCTATTAGATTTTTAAGATCTTTGCCGTAAGTAGAATTTGGAGTCCCTGGCTGCGCTTTTTTACCAATGTTTTGGTACACATCCTCAAGCGCACGAATGGAAATGCTGCCAGTATTATTTGGGTCGTTAATCTTAAGTTGCTCAAGCGTGTCTTGCAAAATCGGAGCAAGAGACGTTCTTGTTGTTGGAGTTTGCTTGTTAATGTATTCAACAAGACTTTGATACGGCACTTCTTGCAAAGTCTCGCCAGCGTTGTCTGCGGCTTTGTATTTACTACCATAATTGGCAATTGATTTTTCGTACTCTGCCATCAGGGGCTTATCAACAATCTTGCCAACGTCGCGCAGATAGATTGGGTCAACATCAGCCACGGTTGAGCCAGTAGCTTCGGTCAGTTTTTGAAACTGGCGGCCAATTGCTTCTTGTTGCTGTTGTTTCAAATTGGTCAGCGGGGCGACCAATGGTGGCTTATTTGACTTAAGCAAATCTTGCTCAAGTTGCTGTTGAGCCAAATCTTGCAGTTGCTCGCCCTTAGTCAGCGGTATGCCTTGACGCTGAGCGCGTTCTGCACGAAGCAGCGCTTCTTGCGTCAACGCAGCCCCACCACCGGCCATTTGAGGTTTTGGAGCGCGTACCAAAGCGTTTTGTACGGTTTGAACGGCACGTTGCGCCGCTGGCACAGATCGGGCGGCAAGCGCATTGACGCCTTGCGCCACCTGGCTGGACTGTCCTACCGCTGGTATAAAGGCCGGCAGATTAGGCATTAAATTGCCAATCGTTTGCAGATTGGCTTGCGCTGCGGGGCTAATAGGTACGCCAGACCCCAACTCCATAATCTGCCGAGCGGTTTGCTCTTTAGGAGTGCCCGTCAGAATTTCTTTGCCCAAAGCAATAGGGGCAGCCGCCAACCCGGTCAGACCGCCATAAATCATTCTTGCGGCGGTTTCTGGCGCTGCGCCAACCCTTTCAAAGAAAGATGGTTCTTGGGCTTGCGTCAACGGCATGACGCCGGGAATTTGTTCTGGTGTTGCCGCGCGCGATGTGAATTTAGGAGCGGCTTGCATCCTCTTAATTTCAGAGGCTAGCATTTTTGCCGCCTCAACATCGCCAGCGGCGTCAGCGTTTACTAACGCCATACCAAGTTGTTCAAGGGTAGCCATTACTTACCTTTTGGTGCGTACTTGTCAACCAATGATTTAATGACATCGGGCGTAGGGCTAGGAACAACAGGAGTGCTTTGCTGCCTATGGTACAAACTGGCTTTATATCCCTGCTCTGGACTGTAAAAATCTAAAATGCCATTTTGTTCCGCTTCAATCCTAGTTCGCAATTGTTTTAATTTTTTAATTGCGGTTTGAGCGTCATCTGTTGCTTGAGGAATAAACGGCATTAATCGAGGAGCTTCAGAAGCGGCAACGGCAGCACCGCTTCTATCGTGAACAATTGCAGACCCAATGTCCGTAACCAAAGCTCTAGTTTCAACACCTTCTGGATATGTTTTATTTAGAATTGTTTGCGGCAAATTTCCTTTCAAACCAACTGCATTTGGATTTTTTGAAAGCGATTCTATTGCTCTGTCAATCTGAGAAATGCTTGATACGTTGCCTGTTAGAGCTTTGTTAATTGTTTCGGGGATTGGCTTTAGCTTTTCTTCAGCTCCTAATGGCTTGTATCGATCTGGATTGGCTCTAATGTCTGCACGATCAACAAATACTTGAGAGTTTGTCTTGGTATCAAACGCCCTTTCAAGAGGGGTTGGAGCGGGCGCCTCTGGTGCCATACCGCGCGCGATAACTTTTCCAGTTGAAGGATCAACCATAGTCTCACCACGCGACAAACCCATTGGACGTTGAGGAGCGGGTGGCAACGTAATTGGCGGTTGACCCGGAACAATAATTGTCTGGCCTTGGCCAACCACTAGAGGCTTACGCAGTTCGGCAATTTGACGCGACAATTCAGAAACCATCGGCATAATGGCCGGATTTTGAGCCGCAAGCATCGTCAAACCATTACGCTTGCGCTCTAATTCTGCGATTTGAGCGAGTACATTATCACCAAAATTGGTTGGCAATCCATTTGGGGCAAGCGCATTTGTAGGCGTTGGTGCGGGTGCTTGCTCCGGCAAATTTGGTCGAATTTTGATGCCAGTATTACCACCACTCAAAGTTTCCATAGACAACGATGGACTTTGGATGGGCGCGGTAGTGGCTACAGGTTCGGGTTGGGCGGGCGCTGGTTTGCCGCCACCCATAGCTTCCAAAAAGTTTTTCTGAAACTGCTGTTTTTCTAATATTTTATATCCAAGGTCAACATAATGTTGAATCCCAGATTTAATCATTTCAGAAGCTGCCGTTTCAAGATCGGGCGGCCCGCCAGCCCCGGCTATGGTTTGGCGCAATTTTTCTAAAGAAGAACGATCTTGCTGAAGTTGAGCTAACTGTTCTTCATGCAACTGCCGCGAGACACGCCCAGACTTAATCTGCTCAATCGCTGCCACATCCTGCAAAGGATCTGGCATATTGAACTGCGGCGGTTTATAAGAATTGACGATTGATGGGTCAAGTGCGCGGAGTGGCATGATTACACCTTAATAAACGCCGTAACCGGAATATGTTGGATTTGATATTCCATAGGATATATATGGTGTAGCTGCTGAAATTGGAGCGCCTCCGACACCACTATTTCCACCATACATTCCAGCCAAAGCATTAGTCCGCTGCCCATACTGATACATTTGTCCCGCCGAACCAAGCGCACTTGACAGCGCGTTTTGTCCGCCGAGATAACCAGATGCTCGTGCGGTTCCTATGTCTTGCAGGTTTTGCCCGGTCTGCGCTCCAAAGTTGCCGTAAGCGCCGGTTAAAGTATTTGCCGCACTTTGTCCCACTCCGGCCAATGATTGCAATGGTTGCAACTGTGCGGCTCGTTCAATCTGGTAGCGATTAAAAGCGTTCTGATATTCTTGCGAGGCAAGGTCTTGCCCAAAACGCTGCGCCCCTTTAAGGGCAGCGCCAGACAATAATCCTCCACGCGCAGCGGCAGTGCGATCAAGTGCTTTCATGCCTTCGGACAAGCGAAACCCATACCCAGGATCTTGCGTAAATTGATCCATTCCAAACTTAGTGTAATCACTAAGCGGGATCAGTTTATTAAGCGCGGTTTCGCCAGCTTTGCGCCACGGCTCTTGGAGTTCAATTTGTTTATTGAACATCCGTTCTTGAGCATCTTGCGCTGCTTGAGTGGCTTGCGCTTGCGTGTTGGCGGCTTTGCTGGCCGAACTTGCGCCAAGCAACCCACTTCCAATAATCGCGGCTGGCAACATCCAAGGCATTTTTAATACTCCTTTTTCAGAATTTGCATTACATTTGCAAATTCTTTCATGTCCGCTGGTTGAATCAAAGTTTCGTCAATTTCATTCTCGTCAGCGCAATCTGTGGCGTGAACGCAGTACCAAACTGCGTCAGTCAATGTTTTAACGCCGTGATGCTTGTTGGCTTTAATTGTAAAACAAGCAGGAGCGTTAACAACAGACATTTCCCCATCAACAACAAGCTCTACAGATCCACTAGCCAAAATAGATAGGTGATCATATTTGTGAGCGTGTTGAACCAACAAATGGCCCGCAGGAATACGAGATTCCTTAGCGTAAACGCCAGGGCCAAAAAAATGTTGGATCATGTAACTTCCCGCCCAGAAACTCGAATATTGATCGCGCTGGCCGTGCCTGCCACCGTGCTGATAAAGTCTCCAGCCCCTAGCACCTGGCCGACCAGTTCGGGAAACGTGTAGACCTCGGACGCTTGCAGTGTCTTGGTCTTGGTGATCAAGTTGGTGTTGCCAGCAGATCCGGCGACGGTAACCAAGTTGACGGAGATTGTAGCAGCAGAGCCGCTAATGTTGGTTGCCGTAAACTTGTCAATAATTGCGGTCACGCCGGTCGCGGTGTACTGCGTGGTTTGCGTATTCTCGGCGTATTTTGCCGGGACTAGAACTTTTACTGAAACAGTCATGAGGGGAATCCTTTATTCAAGCATAAGGTAGCTGCGGGAATCTTGGTTCCACTTGCCCGTAGCGCCGTTATAAATCAGTTTGTCGCCATCAGACGGATTCATCGCGGTTACGTCTGCCAATTGAGCAAGCATAGCCGTTATTTGAGCGGGCAACAACGCAAGCGCTTCAACCTGCTTTTGTAACTCCGCAATTTGGGACAACAAATCAGTTTGCGACGGCTGCGTATCTACGGCTTGCGCCAACGCTTGAAGCTCGGCGGCGTAAGATGCAATCAACGATTCTGGGCTGGGGCCGACATCCGGATTGCCATAAACCTGAGTCGCGGCATTGTTTAGCGACAAAAAGAACAAGTACCAAGCGCGATTGATGTACCCCGTGCGCGGGTCAATAATCGGAACCCGTGGCGGCGTGATCGGCGTCACGTTAGGCATTTGTGCCACTCAAAATTAGTTCTGCGCCCATGATCACCGTCTTGACCGGATCAGTGCCAGAAACTTCGTAGACTCGATCACGCAACTTCAAAGTCATTCCCAAACGCCGCCAAAACACACGTTGTTGGTAGACGCCGATCTTGCCAACTGATGACCAGTGCTCGTTTGACCAAGTGTGACCGGCGTCATCAGACCAGCGCAGCATTACTTGCGGGTCTGCGCCTTGTGTCAATAAAGCCTGCTGGTCTGCAATTAAATAATCACCGCCCTCGGTGATTAAATAATAATCATCTTCGGTTTGCAGATAAATATCTTCGTTTGCAACAAGCCCATTTAGTCCAACGCCCGTCTCACAATCAAGTTGCAGAGTATGGTGAGCGGTGCGTTTAAGATTGTTTTGGCCGGTGGGCAGCGCGCGCCACGAGCGCAACCATTTTTGGATGCTGCCGTTGTCGGCGTATACGTCTAGATCAAAGGCGTAGATGTTGCCGTTGGCATAATCACCAACAATCACTTGATTGTTAAACGCCATCTGGCAGTTGCTGCGATGGCGAGTAAAGTCACCGTTTACCCAACCCGCTCGTTCGTGCCAGGCTTCCGTAGCGGCATCGTACACCCATGTGGCGTTGCCAGACGGAAATGTCAGTACATAAAAAGAATGTCCGTCTTGTTGGTAGGTATAGGCAATCGCGTCCGAGATGTTGCCGTATTGCTGGATCTGCCATTCAATCGCATGGGTTGAAATGCGCTGGCCGGTGTAGCCGTTGGCTCGGTAGACCATACCTTGACCGCGCCGGTCGCGCCCAAGCCAGAACATACCGTTATCCATTTTGGCGACTGAAAACGGAGCAGCGCAGCCCAGCTCGTTAAACGCACCTTGAATGCGTTGCAGCGGGAAGTCCGTAGCGCCAGAGTCGTACCAGACTTCAATTGAGTTAGTACCAAACGCCCAGACCTCGCGGAAGTTTGCTGCTACTGCAATCAAACCGTCGGGAGATCCTTCGGTGCTGGCAAACTCCAACGGGTCAATAGACGTACCATCCAACAGCGAAGTCACCCACATTTTTTGGCTGTTTGGTTCGTTGAACACAAAGTAACCGTCCAGATAGCAGACGGTTACAGCGCCGGGAAAGTCTGGGTCAGTGATCTGACCAAACGCCCCTGTGTTGTTGTTGTAGATGTAGCTAGGGCCATTCGCGGCGACAAACAACTGCGTACCGTTGTCAGACATACTGACTGGCCCAGTGCCCGCTATGGTGCCGAGCAGCGTCGCCGTGTAGCTTGTGTTGATCTTGTACAGCTCGGTACCAGACACCACAAACGCGGTGCTGTCGTCAGACGAGTACGCCCACAAGCCCCTGATTGGCCCGCTGCCGACCGTTGCCAAGAATCTAAGCCCTGGCGCTCGATTCAGAAATGCCGGTTCTTTGCCGGCTTCCGGCACAATTTCTGGGAACAAGTTCACCATTCTGTTGTCGGCGGCGTTGACCGACCGAGCAACGTAGGCCGATCCCAGAATGGGACTTTTCATACTTGACAAGCCTTGACTTGCATAATATTATTTAAGTCATGGACAGCAAAAACATCACCCAAGATCGCCTTAAAACGCTTGTGACGTACGACCCAGATATTGGAATTTTTCGTTGGAACATGGCGCGTAGGCGGTGCAGGCCAGGAGACGCAACGGGTTGCCGCATGAAACATGGATACATTGCGATCAGACTTGACAATGTACTTTACACCGCGCACCGTCTGGCATGGTTGTACGTTAAGGGAGAATGGCCCGCGCATCAACTGGACCACATTAACGGCAACAGGGAAGACAATAGAATTATCAATTTGAGAGAAGCCACTAATGCGCAAAATGCGCAGAATCGCAAGCGCAGGGATAACAAAAGTGGTTTTACAGGCGTTCGCAAGGAAAATCACAAGTGGCTGGCAGAAATCAAAGTCAACTACAAATCTATTCGTTTGGGGCTGTTTGCCACTCCAGAAGAAGCGCATGAGGCTTATTTGAAAGCCAAACACGACTTGCACCCCTTTAGCCAACATTAATAATTGCCCGCAAAAACGTTGAATTTTTGTCTCGTCGCCACCAACGAGTAAGGCATCGCCATCACATCATCAGGGTTGTTGATGCGCTTGAGGTTGCGTTTGCTGGTCATGGCAATACGCTGAACCTGCGGCGATGGCTCAACACCAAACTCAGGCGCGATCTCCATCGCCAAGTTATAGGTAAAAGCGCGCAAATAACCCGGTGGGAATGCCAACGTAGTTGATAGCGTTGCCGGTTGATAAAGTTCGTCAACACTGATGAAATGCCACTCCAAAACCCGCGTGGGCTTGGGGTAAATCGTCATCGTGATGTTGGGGTATTCCATGTTTATCCACATAACCTGTGGATAAGTAGAGGTCACGGTTTTGACCGCGATCCCGTCGTATTGCTGCTGATTGATAAACTTGATGCCGTAACTGACGTTCGTTGTCGGGTCACGGAAATACGTTGAATCATCCAACAAAATCGGTCGGTTGCCCACAAAGTCGCCAGATGGGCCAAGCGTCTGCGTGATCAGACCTGGAGTCCAAAGATACGTTTGATCTTGCGTGTTAAACACCGACAACCGCTCGGTGTTCCAACTATCAATCATTTGATTCATCGCCATCAGCGCGTCTTGCGACACTGATGCCGAGGGCGTTTCACCTTCTGCTAGGACGCCCAACAAGCGCAGGGCGCGATTGATCTGATCGCCAGCCGAATATGTCGCCATCGTAAACCTCGAAAGGTGGGGCCGAAGCCCCGCCGTTTAAGCGCTGTGAATGATTGCGTAGTTAAGCACAACTGATTCTGACAGGGAACCGCCAGAAATGTTGTACAAACTAATCGTCGCAGTTCCTGCGCCAATAGAAGAAACAAAAGCAGTATAAGAGCCAGCCGCCGCCGCGCCGCCCGACACATTGACGATTAAAACGTCTTTGGCAGAGATCAAGCTGTTGGTCAACGCAAAACTTACAATCGCGCCGTTTGCCAACGCCGCGTTGTTCATTGTGATACGGCCAGCAGACTTGTTTAACGTGACTGCCGTTGACTTGTCTGTTGCCTGCGTCACAGTACCTTGGGCTGCTGCGCTATAACCGATTTCTTGGCTTGCGTAACAGGTCGTAAACTCAGGATCGGAATACGCGACCCCAATTGCTTGCGTATTAGGCATAGTAATTTCCTTAAAAAAGGGGAGAGCTTGTGGCCCTCCCCCTTAGACTTAGACGCGGTAAACGACCCAAGTCGAATCGCCGGTGCGGCGGAACAAGAAACGACCACTTGAGGTAATAGCAACCGCAACAAGCGCATTGCCACCATCCGTGATGCCGGTGCTTGCTGCAAGCGCTGCCGTACCCGAGGACGTTCCCAAGTTCACCAGCACGAGTTCAAACGTGCTGTTGATCTTGGCGCTGGTCACAAGAGCGTCTAGCGACGCGCCGGTGGGCAGCGTGTACGTCTGGGCAGCGGTAGCGCCCGAACCAACCAGCAGAACGCCAGAGGCGACCTGAGCGGCGGTCAGGGTTGCAGTGCCAGTTACGGACAAAGGAGCGGCTTGGTAGCCAAGGATAACTTCATTCAGGTTGCCGTCACCAATTTGGTAACCACCTGCGCCATTAGGGAGAGCCATGATATTTCCTTAAAAAAAGGTTCATCAACCCCAGAGGCGGCAAGCCATCTGCGGACGAATCGTTGAGAATCCATACAGCACGTCAATACGGCAAGGCAGACGGTCGTTATTGATGTCGTACTGACGAACGACACGCAACGAAATGCCGTTGTGTACTGCACGCGAAGCCATATCGACCCCCTGCGGCAGGATCAAGTCAGCCGTTGCAAACGTGATCGCGTCCTTGTGGTACACGAGGTTTTGCGGGTACTGAGTTGATGCCGAGCCAAGCATCGTCACAACAGCCGAAGCCTGTGGGAACGAATCAACCGTTGCCAAAGCATTGTCCGACGTATAAAGCGCCGGCGAAATGCTCAGAGTGGCGGTAGACGAACCCGTTGCCGCAGCGGTAACAACGAACTGCTGGAGCGAACCAGTCGATTCGCGGGTCTGCGGGTTGACCGCATACACGCCAGCGATGGTAAACACGTCGCCGACGTTCCAGGTCTTGCTGGAGCCGGTGAAGCTAATACCAAGCGTTGACTGGCCTTGCGTTGAAACGGTGCTGGTGACCGTGATTGACGTACCCCAGTTGCCGGTGGTGTGCTGCTTGATCGACTGAGACATATTGATCTCGTCAAAGCCCAACACGCCCATTCCCATCATGCCGTTCTTGAACTGCTTGGAGATTGTGTCCGTAGGATTGAAAAGACCCTTCATGCCTTCAACCAGACCAGCGTTGGCAGCGGGGTTAACCGTTGCATAACGTGGGTTCATTACGGCAGCGGCTTCGTTTAGTTTCTGTTGAGCTTGCAACAAAACCAACGAGGTCGCAGGCGTGGTGCCTGGCGTACCGACCGATGCGTAGATGCTCTTGTACGCATTCGCAACGTCAGCATCAATGCTGGAGGCCAACTGCGAGATACGCGGCTTAAGAACGCGCTCTGCGAAGTCGTCCAACTGCATCGTCAGCTCGGCAGAAGTGAAGTTCACGCCGATATGCTTTTGCGTCGAAACGGTCAGGGTGGTGTACTGCTCGTTGTCGTCCTGAACTTGCAGGGCGGCACCGTCAGTGACCAAAGCGCGATCCGGCAGACGGATACGCAGGGTAGAACCAATCTTCGCACCTTCAACAGCAAAGCTGTCGTCGTACTGACGGTTCACGTTACGGGTGAGGACCAGATTGTTTTCCAAGATCTCCAGGGCTTTCCTGGTGATCATGTCAATCGTTAAGATACTATTTGACATGGTAATTCCTTAAAAGTTAGCGATATTGAGCTTGTGCCTTCTTAATCTGGCGCTGCCGTTCTGCTTCAATCCATTCCGAGGTAGACATTGTTTTGATCGATCTGGGATCGGTCGTGTCATAACTCGGATTGCCTGAAGTCCTAGCAGTCACCGGAGTAATTGGCGCGGGCGCGGACGTAGTACGTTTAACCGGGACATCAGTGGCTATTTTAGCCTCAATCCGTCCAATCTCTTTTGCTTGCAAAATAGGACTCAAGCGAGAAATACGATCAGCTTCTTTGGGGTTAGACCCTAGCCAGTAGGCTATATCTGGGCCTGCCTCAGATGCTTGAACCGCTTGAGCCATCACGGTTGTGATTTTAAGACTTGGGTTGTACGCGACCTGTTCAAAGTCATCGTATTTGGCCCGAGCATCTTCCTCACGTTCGTGATATTTGTCAAGAATCTCCGTCTGCTGGCGTTGCTGTTCGCGCTGTTCAATTAGTTTAAGAGCTTTTGCTTCTGCGTAAGCATCAACCGATTCAAACTGATCTACAGGCGGCAAATCAACGACAGCGGGCGGCGGCGCTTGACGCTCGCGTTCCCACTTTCGCTGTTCTCTTGCGAGACGTTTTTGAATCGCAGCATCCAATTCCTCTTGGGTAAAAGTTTTGGGTGCGGCAACTTCCGGCATTTCTACTACAGGTTCTGGAGCCGCCGTAGCTTCCAGTTCCGGCGCGGGCGCTACTTCCGCTTCAATCGCTACTTCTTCCGACATTTTGAATCCTAAGATTCCCCGGTCTGCTGGGCCGGTACAGTTCTCAGATTATGCGCTCAGAAGGCGCGTGTCAATGTTTAAGCAATGTATGTAACGGAAAATGCAAGTGATTGATTGGCACCAGCGCCAAACGCCAGAGCTGTTGATCGATCGGCCGCAAGGTAAAAATCCAATTGAGTGGATGTTATTGTTGGTGACGCTACCACAGGATCTGTCCCTAAATTTGCAATGGATGCCGCGCCATATCCATTCTGTGTCACTGCAAGAAATGGCAGTCCTGTTACGCGCACATCACCTGTTGCACCTGTGGTGTCAACATTTATAAATTCCGCAGTTACAAAAACTTGCCGACCAATTCGCGTCCAAAGACCCGTTGTTGTCACAGGTGTTGATGGATTGGCCGTGCTTCCTGTAAGCGTAGCCGTCCAGGTTCCTTCGTCGTAATAGTTCAGGTACGCTCCGTTGATAGTTCCTGGAAACTGCAACTGACCAAACGCATTGGCAACTTTAAACAACCCGCTTCCGTTTGTGACCGTCCCAACAAATGGCCCAATGTCTTTCATAGCACGGGTAATGATGTCATGGGGCGTTGTTATGTTACGTTTCTGCCTCTCGCGCTTTTATCTCATAAGGGTTGTAATATACTTTTAAGGCAAAGCCAACGTAATGCCTTCCATATTTTGCATCTCAGCAGTAATGGTGTAGCAAGTCGCATCGCCATATACAGGAGTCATGACAAGTGACCACACACCGCTAACACGCGTTAATGTAAATGCTGGCCCGACTGTTGGGCCAACACTGTTGCCAGCTGCTACGTTGTAAACGGTAGAAATGTTATCTCTAAATGTTGTTGCAGCTTCTTGATAAACAGACACAACAATTTCTGCCAATCCGACAGATGTTGGAAACACCCCATCGTAGTAGGAGACAGAAAAACGACACGCGCCATACTCAACACCGGCAACCAAAGCCGCTGTTAGCGTTGCGATGGTAGACCCAGCAGACAATACAGCCTTGTTAATTTTTTCTTGAACTTGATTATCTCTGACGCGCCCTTGTGTGTACCGCAGTACGGTACCAGCGTCTTGAGATTGGATGTACGGAGGAATGTTCTCGTTCCCAACATACTGGCTGCCTCCCGCAAGACTTTTGAAAGTGTTTCCGTTAAGCGGCAGCCCTGAATTATTGTTAATAACCTTTGCGCCGCCAATAACAAGAATGTTATACGTTGTTCCTGGGCTTGTAAGATTAGCAAACGCACACGAGTTTAATGTTAATACTCCTCCGTTTACAGTAACAAATGCGGTTGTTCCAGCATTTGCGCCGTACACAAGAAAGTTACTGCAAGAATTTAACGTAATTGTTGAGTTGCCACAATAAATAGCTGCATCATTTTTTATTTGAACATTTTCATGCCCACAACCGTTAAAACTCAAAACACTTACCAACAAGAAATAGGCTCTATCGCTTATGTTGTCAGCGGCACAAGCATTAAAATTTGAGTATTGCAATCCGTAAATATAATATCCAATATCGCAATCTCTCATCCAACAGTTGCTCGCGTCCAATGCTGTGCCCGTTGCACTTCCAGTTCCATCATCAGCCCACTGAATGCCAACTGTCGTAGAAACCCAGCCATAAGTCGGCCCACCGCCAATTCCCTTCTGCGTGTTTGAATTGCAAATCAGTTTGTTAAATTGCGTCAACCAAGAATCATAAGTAAAAAATCCGATTTGACATTGATAGATGTAAACATTGTCAATGGACAATTTTGTGGTTCTAGGGGCATAAATGCCGTAATTAACTAGATAGCCATTGCTCTCAAGTGTTATGTTGGAAATGGCGCACAGTTCTGAATACTCATTGTTTGCGTGCCGCAAAATAATAATTGCGTTTTGTGCATAACTGTCTGTAACAGCACCGCCACGAGCAGTATTGCTCCCCGTGCCAACCGTATTCGTGGTTTTAATAATCTTTGTGCCTGGGTTTCCACCACTAGGCGTATAGTCAACTTTTTTGACACCCTGTCCAATAAGTTGTACACCAGAGTCCATATACAGCGGCGCGGTGATTTTGTATGTACCTGCCGGTAAATACACTTTCCCTGCTGCGTTTATAGCATTTTGAATTGCTTGAGTGTCATCAGCAATTCCGTCACCAACGGCGCCATAGTCTTGTACATTGGCAATGGCATTTTGAATCATTGAAAAAGAAACTTTTGTCAGGCTCATTTTTTTTCTCAAACGTTATATTGCAAATTGCCATCAAGCTGATGCCCATCTCCACCAGGATAAAGCCCCAAATAAGTTAAAATGCCAAAAGATGTATTTCCATTAAAGCCAAGACTTTGAATCATATATCCGTTAACACCGTTTTCACGACCGCTACCAGCAGCAAATCCGCTAATTGCAAAAGGCAACCCACTTACAGAAATTGATTGCGATCCTGTTCCGTTTGTAGTGATGGCAATAGAAAAGTTAATAAAAACGCGCCGCCCAATCCGAGTGTAATTTCCAGAGACTGTTCCGAGGGTGGTAATTGTTCCGGACGAAGCCGTCACTGTTGGAGTCCACGTTCCTTCCTCATACCAGTTCAGCAACTGGCTCGTCATCCCTGCTGCAGGGGTGTTGGCGGTGAAGTTAACGCCTTTGGCTGCGGCGTTTGGCACAAAATTACCACTCGTCAACTCCGCATTCCCCGTTCCCTTTGGGGTCAGCGTAATGCCGATGTTTGTGTCTGACCCTGTAGCCGAGATCACTGGATTTGCGCCTGTCGCGGCGTTTGCTACTGTCAGCTCATTGACTGCTGATGCCGTCGTTGTGATCGTGATGACTTCGTTGTTGTTGTTGTCGTTGATTCCCGTGGTTTGAATGGTGCGACCTTTGGTGACATCAGCCGCGCTGACTTTAACGGTTGTGCTTGACTGCACAATCGGCAGTACTTCGCTCCCCGCAAGCGGTGTCGTTGCTGCGGTAAGTTGTGAAATTTTTTTGTCGGCCATGTTTTACCTCATTTAGTTGTACATGACTTCAATGGATGAAGTAACTGGGGGTGCTGTGGAAAACGTTAGCGTTGTACCCGCAACAGTGTAGGTATTTTTCTGCTGATACACACCATTGATATATACGAACGTGTAATTTTCGCCAAACGATGCGGTATTAAGAGTAAATGTTGTTTGCGCTCCTGTGCCAGTAAAATTCTGTACTTGATACGATGCGGCACCAATTCCACCAATATTATCTAACGTAGCTAACAAGACGCCCGTGCTTGTTTCCAACACAAATTTGTAAAGCGGCGGCAATAGCCAAATTTCACCACCAGATGGAACGCGGCCAGCAGCATCCAAAACTATGGGGTTAGTGTGCGCTACATTGCCAACATAGGTAGTGTAGGTGGCTTGAGGTGTAGTTGTTCCGGCAGCGTAAGAATATATCTTGCCTCCGGTTAATGGATCGCCGCTATTGTCAAAAAATTGTACTCCGGCGCCGCCAAATGGTGATAAAAAGACCGCCATTGATCTACTCCAACAAAATCAAGCCGCCGTTTTCTTGGACAAGGTTGTCGCCGTTTTCACAAAGAAGATTGCTCTGAGCTTGAGCGCCTGCGTAGCCAGAAAACAGCGACACGAGGCTACCGAGGCCGATAGCCACCGCGTTGCGAAGGTCAGGGCCAAAGAAGCTCATTGCTTGTTGATCGGCTTGCAATAAGCCGTCCCATCAGTGCTTCCGATACGCAGCACGCTCACGCGCCAAGGCGCGCCAGTGGAGTTGATCGGCACTACGAAAGGAATCGGGGTGAACGCCGGGATCGGCGTGCTGGAGCTGGTGGCCGTCACGCCTACGCCGACCTCGACGTAGCAAGGCTGGTCGCACCAGACCAGCACGCCTTGAGGACCGGGCGCCCAAGCAGTAGTGTTTCCGGCAGTCGCACCTGCGGTCGCCGTGTAGGCCGGGTAATCGGTTTTACCCATCGGGTTCAGAAGTTCCATGATGCGTCCTTATGCCAAAAACCGAAGTTTGTAGAGCGTGCTGAGGTACAGCCCAACAATCTCGTCGATGATATTTTGCAACGCGGTTTCGGTCTTGTCACAGACTTCGTACCGCACCTTCTCGATTTCGTCGAGCTGATCTTGGAGAAACTCCACGATATTCGACGTTTTGCGGGCGTTCATCAGCGAGATTGGGCCCATAAGCCCGTACTTTCCTTGGTACGCCTCGGCAAACTTGTCGGCCAAGTCGACGATTTCATCGTAGAACGTGTTCAAGGCCATGTGTTTGGAGAAACTCCGGGTGTTCAGATGCACTGAGTGCGCGACATCGCGCGCCAAGAACATCATGCCGACAAAATCAGCGGCTTTCATGCTTGCCCTCCTTGAGGCACGATATCTGGCATCGGTGTGGCCTGCTGGGCCTCTTCCTGACGTTCCATTGCGGGTGACTCCATGCCTTCATGTCGCGGGTTTTCTTCAATCGGGCCCATCATTTGCTGCGGAGGTATCAAATCCCCCATGTCTTGGGCCGCTGCGATGGTGCCCATGACAATGTCCTGAATCTGTTCCATTGTCATGCCGGCCATCGTGGCCGAAATGCGCTTGGTTTCCGCATCAAACGCCTTGACCTTGGACTCAAACTCGCGGATTTGAACGTCGCGAGCCTCAATCGACTGGTTGACGTTCTGCAGCATGTTGAACATCTGCTGCATCTCTTGCGCCATCGCCTGAATCTGCTGATTGGCGGCTTGCAGGGCTGGATCGTCGTCCTCGTTGGCGAGCAGTTTGGGGTCGATCGTCTTGCGCAGACGGGCGGCCATCTCTTGGGCCCCCGGCCAGTCCATGTTCTTGACGAACAGGTCGCCGGCCACAGCCCACAGGTTCGGGTTGCCCTGCAGAATCTGCGACATAGCGTCCATCGCCTCTTGGCGCTTGGTGGCGTAGCCTGGGCCAGTGACAACCACTACATCGTACTTACCGACACTTGGGTTGTAGATCTTGTCGATCACAATTCCTTCTTGGTTCTGGATCTTACGCACGGCCTCTGGTTGCGTAGGATCAATCTTGACCATCTTCGTCTCGCCATCCAGCCCAATGATTCGAGCGATGCGTTGCGTGTCGTAAATCTTGGGGATTAGGTCAACGAGTTGGCGGCCAACGTAGCGCACCGCCCGAGCCAAATTGTCTTGGTAGTGATAAGTGCCAACGTCGCCCTCGCGCTGGCGAGCCAAAATAGCCCTGCCCGAACGCTCATTAGACTGCTGACCAAGACTTGCGTTGTACTGCCCCGTGGCGCTCTTAATATCCTCGGAAGCGCCCATTTTGGCCTGTATAAGACCAGTCTGGGCCATCGGAGGCAGCGCACGTTGCGGCAGCGGCAAAACCGCGCCCTGACCGTCCGTTACGTCAGGATTGACCTCCAAATAAGGCCAATTCTGCGTGTTTGCGGTCTTCCAC
>Ga0228701_1000448_pt1 | contig 34807 bp, 30 predicted proteins | sample McNCre117_Aug_MG_2_FD_178017 | JGI IMG/M metagenome (GOLD analysis project Ga0228701, IMG submission 178017) | Freshwater microbial communities from McNutts Creek, Athens, Georgia, United States - 11-17_Aug_MG | ecosystem: Environmental > Aquatic > Freshwater > Creek | place: USA: Georgia... | reverse complement strand
AGTGCATTAGAAGTCTGAATCCCTTTGTCATATTGAGTTTGATAGGGGAAATGAAAAGTTAGAACTTTCGTCAGTTAGTAATTAAGTATTTTTCACTTATTGAGATTTATTTTAAGTGTTTTCACCTTTATTACATGAATTTCACCCATCATTCAGTCTATTGAATTTCTTGGTTTCGATTGGATATGAAGCGTTTTCTTGTAAATAAATGTCAAAATAATTGCATATAATCGGAAAAAAACCGATTATTGTATAAAAATATAACAACTTGGACTTTTCAAGACTTATAAAAGAGTATAGCAATGCGCCGATCTCGAGGCATGTCCTTCTGGAAGTCCTCAGTGAATACAAACGCCCAAATGATAAAATTAGCGAATTGATCCAGAATGGTGAACTTGTTTCGTTAAGAAGGGGATTATATGTGCCAGGTCCAGAGACGGGAATAACGATACCTACATCTTTTCTTATCGCTAATCATCTCCATGGCCCAAGCTATGTATCTTTAGAAGCGTCCTTATCCTATTGGGGTGCTATTCCCGAACGAACGTATGAAATAAGTTCTGTTACGATCAAAACAACTAAAAAAATCAAGACATCAATTGGAAGATTTGGGTATCAACATCTTCCTTCACCATATTACTCATTTGGTATTAAATGTGTAGAATTGTCAAAAAATCAACTCGTACTTCTTGCTTCGCCCGAAAAGGCCATTTGTGATAAAATCGTACTCACACCAATGATTAATCTCAGGAGCATCAAACAAACCCGAGTCTTTTTATTAGAGGATCTTCGTATAGATGAACAGTTATTACGGACATTAAATCTGGAAATGATGAGCACTTGGCTTGAAGACGCTCCGAAAAAAAATAGTATAAAAATGCTCATTTCAACTATCAAGGAACTATGATTAAAGAATGGATTGCCGAATATAAGCCCAAAAATGAAGATGAGATTTTGGATGCACTGCGCGAAATCATGCAGGAAATCACCTTGGCAGCCTTGTCTCGAACTGATTTTTTTGAAAAAGCAGCATTTTATGGTGGAACAGCACTTCGTATTTTCTACGGGCTAGATCGGTTTTCTGAAGACTTAGATTTTTCACTTATGAAAGCAGATGAAGGGTTTACACTAGAGCCTTATTTTTCAGCAATTCTTACTGAATTTGACGCCTTAGGAATTAAGGTTCGGATCAACGAAAAGGAAAAAGCAAAACGTTCATCAATTGAGTCGGCTTTTTTGAAAACAGAAACAATTTGGAAAGAATTGGTACTTGAAGATATTGTGAAGCAAACAGGCGTTAAATCTAATAAGCCCATCAAAATAAAAATTGAAGTGGATCGGAATCCACCATTAGGCTTTCAAACAGAAGAAAAGCTATTGATTCGCCCATTTTCCTTTTATGTGCGGTGTTTCAAACTCCCTAGTTTGTTCGCCGGAAAATTGCATGCACTTCTTTATCGAAAATGGAATAATCGAGTAAAAGGTCGTGATTGGTATGACCTTGAGTGGTACATAAAGAAAGGTATTCCGTTGGATGCAACTCATTTCTTACTCAGAGCCCAAGACACCACAGACTGGAATGCAGAAATCATCACTAACGAACAGATCCTTGAATTAATAAATCACAAAATTGAATCGGTATCCTTTACAAATATCAAAGAGGATGTCATTAGATTCATCAAAGACGAAAAAGTACTATCCATTTGGAGTGCTAAGTATTTCAAAGATTTGGTTGAAAAGATGAAGTTCGAAAATTCATCGTCAGATTAATCAACCCAATCCTTCAGCCCCTCCAATTCCTCATAAAAGTTAGATTTTTCGACCTCAGAGGTCACAAGCAAAAACCCAGCACGTAGTGCCGGGTTTTTTGTTTTTACCGCGTTCAAAATTTATTTTGATAAGCGCTTAAAAACAAAAAAACCGAAAATTGCGCAGCAATTTGGGGTTTATGCTTGGTATGAACAAATTCATGGGAAAACGCGCCAGCGTAATCCCACCGTTCAACATTCATTTTGATAAGCGCTTAAAAACAAAAAAGCCGAAAATTGCGCAGCAATTTAGTGTTTATGCTTGCTATGAACAAATCCCTGGGAACACGCGCTAGCGTAATCCGTAAATCAATAAAAACGAATGACGAGGGCGGAATGATGCGGTAAAGTCCCCTTAACGGTTCAACCAAAGCAAACTTCCGTCGCCATAGCTGAGGAAACGGTAATCGTGATCGAGGGCGTATTGGTAGATATTTTTCCATTCTGGTCCAACGAAGGCGTGAATCAGTAGGAGCAAGGTGGAGCGCGGTTGATGAAAATTGGTCAAAATGCCATGCACCGTGCGTATTTGGTAGCCGGGTTTGATCATAATGCTTGTCTTGCTGAGGAATTGTTCCGTTTCTTCCGCTTCAAGTTTCTGCAAGAGCGCAGCCATGGCGGCATGGAAGGAATGTTGCTGCGGTAAGGAATACGCCTCCCATTGTTCGATTTGTAGTTCGTGTAATCCGAGCTGTGGGGATTGAATCAATTTCACGCCCATCCAGTACAAGCTTTCCAAGGTTCGGAGGGATGTTGTACCCACAGCAATGCGTGTTTTTTCTTGCTGCTGAATTAAATCGCGAATGAGTTTTCGGCTTACTTCGATGAATTCGCCATGCATGTCGTGCTCTTCTGCTGTTTCCGTTTTGACCGGTTTAAAGGTTCCTGCGCCAACGTGCAAGGTCAAGGTACTGGTTTGAATTCCTTTGGCGTGCAATTCCGCAAATAATTCATCCGTCAGGTGTAGTCCAGCAGTGGGTGCTGCAACAGAACCATCTTCCTTGGCATAAACGGTTTGATAACGTTCCTTGTCACTTTCTTCTGTCTCGCGGTTTAGGTAGGGTGGAAGCGGAATCTTTCCTGCAAGATGCAACACTTCGGCAAAACTGAGCGTGGAATCTGTCCATGAAAACAGTATGTTGATGTTCGCGTCTTCTCGCTTTAGTTGTTCGGCAAAAAGCAATTGAGGGGTGCCGTTGAACTCAAATGCGAGTTCGATGCGTCCACCTTTCCACTTTTTCATTCCGCCAACTTGACACCACCATTCGACACTGCCTTTTTGTTGCATGGCGGTACTGACATCTGGATACGGATTGCCGTGCTCCAAGCAAAATACTTCTACCTGTCCACCAGTGGGCTTTCGGAAATGCAAGCGAGCTTCAATGACTTTGCTGTTGTTCATTAATAACAAGGTCTCTGCCGGTAAATGCGATGGAAGATGAAAATACTGATTGTTCGTTATTTCACCATCCCGATAGACCAATAGTTTACTATTGTGTCGAGGAGAAACTGGATATCGCGCAATGCGTTCATCTGGCAAGAAATAATCAAAGTCTTCAATCTTCGTGTTCATCGTTTTCAGTTTCGAGGACAAAAATACGAATGAAAGTCGTTTGTTTCGTTGAAATTTAACGTACATTTCTTCTAAAAAGCAGAATATAATATTACAAAAAAAATAAAATGTAATATAATAGTATTACATTTGTGGTAAAAATAAAGAACATGAAACAGTCAGCACTCCATGTAAATCAATTAAATCGAAAAATTGGAACCTTTCAAATGGCAGATAAAGTTTCGCGCCCCAACATTGGTTGGATTAAGACCATTCGAAAAGGCCTTGGTATGTCATCTGAACAATTGGCTAAAAAACTTCAAATCACAAGACAAAGTGTTCTGAGTATTGAGCAAAGGGAAAAAAATGGATCTATCACGCTTAAAAATTTGGAGTTAGCGGCCCAAGCGATGGACATGAAATTGGTGTATGGTGTCGTTCCAAAAGATGGTTCTTTAGATAAACTCATAGAACGAAAAGCATTACAACTGGCAACCGAAATTGTTCTTCGCGCTTCAGATACAATGTATTTAGAAGGTCAAGGAAACTCACCCGAACGCATTAAAAAGGCAATAAAAGAGCGTGCAAAAGAGTTAAAAGAGGAAATGCCTAAAAAACTATGGGATTAAGTCAACATGTTCAAGCCGGACAAACACCTTTGGAGGAAGAGGAAAGAGATGGATTAAAGATTTTAACCATCAACTGTTTGTCCGAATTGGATGAATTTGAGCAAAAGAACATTGAGGAGGCCATCGCTTGGACCATGGGAAAAACATATACCATTCAAAAACTGATTTCAACATCATTTATCCGAAAACTGCACAAGAAAATGTATGGACACGTATGGAATTGGGGCGGTCAATTTCGAAAAAGCGAGAAAAATATTGGTATTCCAGCTTGGCAAGTTCCAACCGCTTTAAAAATGTTATTAGACGATGTCCTTTTTTGGATCGATCACAAGACGTATCCAGAGGACGAAATTGCCATTCGATTCAAGCATCGACTTGTCAGTATTCATTGTTTTTCCAACGGAAACGGACGGCATAGTCGACTGATGGCGGATTTGATTTCAGAAAAAATATTCCATCAACCTGTTTTTACGTGGGGACGTTCTTCTTCCAACCTTCAAGACAAGGAGCAAATTAGAAAACAATACCTGCGTGCTTTAAAAATGGCAGATAAAGGAAATTATTCAGAGTTGATTGACTTTTCAAGAAGTTAGTTGTTCTTGTTCCAACCTTCAACACAAGGAGCAAATACGAAAACAATACCTTCGTGCCTTAAAAAGGACTGATCAAGGAATGTTTTCGGAGCTCATTCGCTTTTCAAGGGGATAACCTAATTTTCTGCATTTTCCGATTTCGGTTTTTTCGCTCGGTTCGTCTATTCGATTTAAAAATAGAACATGTTCTATTTTTTATTTAAATCACTGAATTTTGACTTTTCCTTCCAAACAAATACGTTAATTCGTTGTTAATGAAGTCTAAACACCTAAATCACAACACGATGAATTATTTTAAAACACTTTTTTTACTTCTTATTTGTGGCTTGCATGTAACGCTATCTGCGCAAAGCAATTATTTATATGGTTTGATGCGAACCCCGGGAGTAGGAACGAACACTTCTGCAGGAACCATTTTTTTATCCAAGTTAGATGTGAACACAGGAATCTTTACACAGATTAGTCCGAGTAGCTTGGCATATGCCTTTAATATTACAGGTTCTGCGCTTGACCCGAATACGGAATCTTATTTTTTTGAGTCTTTTTCAGACTTTATATCGGTGGATATGACAAGCGGGGTGACCTACGCGCAAAATATGATGAGCAATCCTATCGCTACCAGTTACTTCGACAACTTTCGCTTTAATACGGGTGATTCCACCATTTACGGATTAGCAAGAAGATCGATTTCCAACGGAATTGGTCAGCCTGCAACGGGTGAGTTGTATTTAGCGACTATCGACCCTAATTCAGCAGAAATTACTCAAATTTCACCGCAGTCTATTGGATCATCGTACACAGGTATCAGTAATGCAATTAATCCACATGAAATGGTATATTACTATTCGAGTGCTTCACAAATCATTGGGCTCGACATGTATACAGGACAAGTTTATTCGACTCACCCCATTACCTTCCCTCAAGGAGGAATGTACTTCGACAACTTTACATACAATTGTGGTGACACTTCAATCTACGGTTTAATACGAGTGAATAACACCCCACCCTTGACAGTTCAATTTGGAAAAATCAATCCACAAACTGGCGTGGTTACTCAAATATCCCAAAGTCCGCTCCCATATTCCATGTATTCAGCGAATGGTAGTTCTACCATTGATCCAATAAATGGTATTTATTATTTTGCTGCCACGCTTCCTCAGGGTGGGTATGGTGTCATTGGTGTTTCTGTGACAACTGGAACCGTTGTGAGTGAGAATCCTTTTCCAACACCAAGCGGAAGTTCACCGATTTATTTCGATATGATGCGACATCCATCGGATTGTTACCAAGCCGCTCCAGAGCGTTTGAATCCAAACAACGGTTCGGCAGGATTGTCCAAAGTAAACAAGTCGAATATAAACGTAGCTCCGAATCCCTTTAATCAGCAGCTGAATATCTCTTCGAGTTCCAACATCAATACACTGATCTTGCGCGATGCTCAAGGGAAAATCTTCACACAATTAACGCCGGCATCAATGTCGGTTTCAATCGAAACGGCAGCTTTCGCAAGTGGTATCTATTTTCTTGAACTACATACCGAAAATGGTATAGAGATGGTAAAAGTGGTGAAGTAGAAATTGAACTAAATAAATTTAAAAACCCTGGGACGATTTGATGTTCTGGGGTTTTTTGTTCTGTTAACATTGAAAAGTTTTTACTCCGCACTTTTCATTGATTTCCGAGCACAAGCTTATCTTCCCGATTTCTTCAAATACTCCAGGTACATTTCCTCGACTTTTGCTCTAGCCCATGGAGTGCGTCGCAAAAAGACCAAGCTCGACTTAATCGAAGGATCGTGTTTAAAGCAGTTGATGTTTACTTTGAAGGACATGTGTTCCCAGCCGTATTTATCGACAAGGGTCTCTAAGATGTTCGCGAGTTTTACGCCGTGAAGTGGGTTGTTGGGTTGACTATTTTGTGATTCAGACATCTGTCAAATTTACATTGTTTTCTTCTGATTTGAAAGAATCTATGGCTAATGCGCTCCACGCTATTTCTCCACTAAGTTTTGTTTCTCCTTGCTTCTAGAAAAACTACCTCAACTTCTCAAAGCGCACATGACATACAATTGATGCAGCGAATAAAAAGTCTTCCATTTTTGGACCGCAGCAAATGTTGTGCACCATGAAATAGCGATTTGTCCCTGGAACTTTTTCGTCTGTTACGACTCCAACGTGTCCACGAGCAATGTCCCAAAAGACAATGTCCCCTGGTTGATAGTCCTTTTCTTCGGTGGTTACGGGAACGGTTTGTTTTTGACGCTTGAAATAAACGATGAGGTTGGTGCATCGACGGTGGTCAATGTTCTTGTCTACTTTGTTGATTTGATACGCACTGCGAGCTGCGAGGATGTCCTCATGGACCAAACGCTGCAAGTCAATGCCGATGGACCGCAATCCACGAATGGGAACATCGACACAAACGCCTTTGTTAGCGGGAACGTCGCCATTGGGATAAGGTATCGTGAAGTAACTGGGATCGTAAGTGACGTCTTGCGTGCTTTGCCATTTCACATGTTGGACAAATGTTTGACAGGTGGACGAAAGTTTCAGGCTGTCCGAAGTGTGAAGGGATTCTTGTGTGACCTCCTTCGTTGATTTCTCAAAAAGAGAATGCGCGCCTTGACGACTTCCGAAAATAGACATTCCAAGTAAAAACAAGCTCACTGAAAAAAGAATGCCTGACTTCATCTAGCGTGGAATTTTTAAGTTTTGTCCAATTTGAATGGTATCTGAACGCAGGTGGTTCGCTTTTTTAATGGCAGCGATGGAAACGTGGTGCTTTCCTGCTATTTCAGAAAGCGTATCACCTGTTTTTACTTTGTATATTTTGTAACTTGGTTTTGGGGTGGATTTCACCGGTGATGGCGTTGTTTTTACCGCTGTAGAATCGTTAGTAACTGGCGGACCCACAGGCGTCAATAAGAGTTCTGTATCCTCGACAGGTGGAATTTCTACATTTGGTGGGGCGGAGAATTTGTAGAAATGTTGACGAATGTTAATGGTTCCATTGAAATCACAGAGTTGATTGCCATGCCAGTCGTAGCAAACTTTTACATTTTCATTGAATTCCATCAGTTTGTGTGGATGAAAATTAGGGTATTTATTGATCATCCGTGGTAGCTGTTTTTGTACGGCGGACAAGCCTCCTCCCGCCGAACCGCGACTGTCGATGCGCACGTAGGAGCGACCATCGGTACTTGGACCCACCACCGCGAACCAATAGACTTTCAAACAAACCGGGTCAATTTGAATGTAGAGTTTTTTCACATCGGACGGAAATCCATTGTTGCGCACTTGCTCCAAAGCGAGGTTCACTTTGATGTTTAAGTAGCCGCCAAATCGATCTACAATGCGGTAGTTGAATGAATGCAGCGCGTCATAAGTCGACGGCATTCCTTGCGCACTGAACGAATCACACACTAAAATGTCATTCAGGTCCAGCGCAATGGTATCCTTTAGAATCTTGTGAAAACGAAACTGATTGATTTCTGGTATCATTGCTTGATCTTCCGATTCGCTGGTCGTGTCCTCGAAGGATAATTGTCCCCAAGCAGAAGATTGGCCCAACACGCAGGTCACAAAAAGGAGAGAAATACAACGCAGGATATTCATTGTTCTTGTCAGATACTCAAAGTTACAACGAATTATTCAGTTGAGGTTACTATGTTCGTTTTCCGTTTTTCGTTGTTCGATGTCCGTTGCCCGTTGCCCGTTGCCCGTTCACTATCGCACTAGTCACTAACTCACTAGTCACTAATTCAACTCATCACAATCCCTTAATGTAATTCCCATACAAGTCATTAAAGACCATCCCATTTGATGTTTTCTTTTTCGACAATTGCTTTAACTCGACCAAAGCCCACAAAATAAACTCCATCAAAAACGGTGTGTCGATCGTCGCTACTTTTGGTTGGTATTTTTGCAATAGTTTTTTCAAGGGTTCGATGTCGTTCATGGCAGAAAGATATGTTTCCTCACTTGCTTCATCCGAAAGTTCGAAAGCATCTGCTTCGAAGAACCAATGTAGCACTTCATCGTATGGCGTTTCTTGTCCTTCCTTTTTCAGTTTCTCAATCTTCGGAAAGTACTGAAGGAAAAGTGTTTTTGTTGCTTCACTGATCAGTTGATTTGCGACAAAATACGATCCTTCTTGTTCCCCTTCGTACACCAGTTCCACTTTTCCAGTGATGGACGGAATCATGCCCATAAGGTCGCTGAAACGAACAGTCGTTTCGTGTTCTTTGTTCATGATGGCACGACGCTCTGCGGTACTAATTAGGTTCTCGTATGCCGTGATACTCATGCGCGCACTTACGCCGCTTTTATGGTCGATGTACTCGCTTTCACGAGCTGTAAACGCAATTTGCTCCAGGATGTCCTTCGCTAACTCGGGCACGTGAACTGAACATGTGCGATGCTCCAATTTTCCTGCTTCCTGTTGGGTGATTTTCTTCGCCGTTTGGATGTCCATGGAATAGTGTGTCAAAATTTGCGATCCAATTCGGTCTTTCAACGGTGTGACGATGCTTCCGCGGTTGGTGTAGTCCTCCGGATTCGCGGTGAATACGAACTGTAAATCAAGTGGCAAACGCAATTTGAATCCACGGATTTGGATGTCGCCTTCTTCGAGGATATTGAACAAAGCCACTTGAATGCGCGCTTGTAAATCCGGTAACTCGTTGATGACGAAAATACAGCGGTGCGCACGAGGAATCATTCCAAAGTGAATCACGCGTTCATCTGAATAGTTCAATTTTAAATTTGCTGCTTTGATCGGATCAATGTCCCCAATTAAATCGGCAATGGTCACATCTGGTGTCGCCAATTTCTCAAAGAAACGTTCGGAGCGATGCAACCAAGTAATCGGCGTGTCGTCGCCTTTTTCGCTCATCAAATCACGTGCGTAACGACTCATTGGATGAAAAGGATCGTCGTTCATTTCACTTCCAGCTACGACAGGAATGTACTCGTCGAGCAAATTTACCAAGAGGCGCGCAATGCGCGTTTTCCCTTGTCCACGTAGTCCCAACAGGTTGATGTTGTGCTTGGAGAGGATCGCTCGTTCCAATTGTGGAATCACGGTTGACTCGTATCCATGCATACCTGGAAAGGTTTCTTTTCCTTCCTGCAAGGCGCTTATTAAGTTGTCGCGCAATTCGTTTTTAATGCTTTTGCTTTGGTATCCGGCAGCTTTCAGTGCTCCGAAGGTCGTAATGGATGTGTGCATCATATCAGTTGATTCGTTTTTTTCTATTCGTTTCGTAATCGTGGAAAATCATTTCGCCCAGTCCTTTCAGTCCGGTAAAGAAGGCCTTTCCGTGGTTGGACTTCGTGAATTCGTCCACAAAAGTTTGTAAGTAGGGATCGTTGGCAATCATGAAGGTCGTAATTGGAATGTGCATTTTTCGCGCTTGTGCAGCCATTCCGTAGCATTTCTCCACAATCATTTGATCGAGTCCATTGCTGTTTTTGTAGTATTGTCCGTCCGGCATGCGCAAGCAACTTGGTTTTCCATCGGTGATCATGAAAATCTGCTTGTTGGTGTTTCGTTTTCTGCGGAGAATGTCCATCGCGAGTTCTAGTCCAGCAACGGTGTTCGTGTGATAAGGTCCGACCTGTAAATAGGGGAGGTCCTTGATTTTAATCGGCCAAGCGTCATTTCCAAAAACGATGACATCCAAGGTGTCTTTTGGATAGGAAGTGGTAATCAATTCCGCCAAAGCCATGGCCACTTTTTTCGCTGGTGTGATGCGGTCTTCGCCGTAAAGAATCATGCTGTGACTGATATCGATCATCAGTACGGTACTCATCTGCGATTTATGGTGGGTGTCTTCAACAACCAAATCATTTTCCGTTAATGAAAATTCCCCGATTCCATTGTTGATTTGAGCATTCTTCAAACTTTCCGTCATGGAAATATGTTCGATGGAATCTCCAAATTGAAAGTCTCGAAGCTCACCTGTTTTTTCGTCTCCTTGTCCGCTATTCTTCGCCTTGTGCTGACCTTGTCCACTTTTTCGAATGCGCCCAAAGATTTGTTCCAAGGCGTTTTTTCGGAGGATTCGTTCCGTTTTTGCGGTGATGGCAAGTTGTCCATTCCCGTCTGGTTGAATTTCCTCGCGGAGGTACCCTTTTTTCTTGAGGTCTTCGATGAAATCCTCCATCGTGTAATCTTCGTTGGTCAGGTTGTATTCTTTGTCCAAGACATCCAACCATTCCAAGGCTTCATCCACGTCACCGGAGGTATGCGTGATCAATTCACTGAAGATGTCAAACAAACGCTCAAAAGGCGATTGCTCGGGTGCTTCGTATGGGGTGAAAACGTATCCAGATCGATTCATGGGAGAGTTCTTTTATGAGTAACACAAAGATTGGGAAAAAGTTTAGAAATTCGATGTCCATTTTGTAATGTCATCATGAATCAAAACATACATTTTACCACTCACCTCACAAATCAAACAAAACTCCCTTATCTTTGTTAGAGTAGCATGATCGCAAAACTCACAGGTGTCGGAAAGGAATATCAGGTAGGTGACCAAACCATCGTGGCCTTGAAACCGGTGGACCTAGAAATTCACGAAGGACAGTTGGTTTTAATCATTGGACCTTCCGGATCTGGAAAAACCACCTTGTTGTCTTTATTGGGATGCGTGATTTATCCAAGTTATGGTCAATTGTATGTCAATGATTTGTTTGTCAATGAATTATCCCAAAAACAATTGGCTTCATTGCGTTTGAACACCATTGGATTCGTGTTTCAAAGTTTTAACTTGATTGCTCCGTTGAATGCGATGGACAATGTCCTGATGCCACTACAATTAAAAGGAATTTCCAACAACACCGCGAAGAAAATGGCTGAGGATGCGCTGAATCTTGTCGGGATGTTGGATCGCAAGAAAAGTTTACCGAAGCAGCTTTCGGGTGGACAACAGCAACGCGTTGCCATTGCTCGTGCCTTAGTAACCGATCCAAAATTGATTTTGTGTGATGAACCAACCGCCTCGTTGGATGCTTCGTCCATTTCCACTGTGATGAACGAGTTGGTGGCTCTGGCCAAACAAGGCAAAGCGGTGTGTGTGGTGACGCATGATCCACGTTTGATTTCCTATGCGGATCGCGTGATTAAAGTCGATGGTGGACAAGCCACAGAAATCGCAAAAGAAGGTTTAACGAATACTTTTTCAGTACATTAAGATATGAAAACAAGCAGCCTAATCGTTTTAAGTGTCCTACTTTTTTCCTGCGGAGGAAAATCCACGGAACCGAAGAAAAAAGCGACCAATTACACTTTAGACAAGATCGATAAATTGGTGGGTGTTGCCCGCATCGAGCCGGAAAATAAAATTTGTCCTATTGGAAGTGAAATTCCAGGACGCGTTGTATCCATTGAAGTGCAAGAAGGACAATTTGTGAAGAAAGGACAATTGATTATGTTGTTGGATGAAAGCACAGAATTGGCACAAGTACAACAAAGCACGTCGAAACTTGTAACGCGTACACAACGTGTGAAAAGTTTGCAAGCAAAAATCGCTGCAATTCAAATCAAACTAAAGGCAGCCGAGGTCGAAAGCAAACGCGACCGAACATTAGCAAACGCGAAAGCAGGAACAGAAAAAGCAGCAATCGATTCCGAAACGAATTACCAAAATTTGGCAGCGGATTTACTGATTGCACAAGCGGACCTGGAAGAAGCGCAAGCCGGAGTGAAGGAAGTAGGAGCAGAGACCAATTACTTGAATCAACTGAAGGATAAAAAACGCATTTATGCACCAGAAGATGGCATGATGTTAAACTGGGATGTAAAGGTTGGACAAGCTTTGGCGGCTGGAACGAAACTAGGTGATTTTGCACCGGATGGAAATTTGATTGCCATCACCGAAGTGGATGAATTGTATGCGATGAAAGTGAAAATGGGACAAAAAGTAAATGTCAACCTACAAGGAACAACGAATCTGTTGACAAAGGGAACGGTTACCTATTGTGCACCTTATTTATCGAAGAAATCTATTTTCAGCGACCGAGCGGATAACTTGGAAGATCGACGAGTGAGAGAAGTTCATGTCCGTGTGGATAATCCCAAAGCGGTCTTGATCGGTAGTCGTGTCGAATGCATTATTTTATTGTAGGATGCAACTGTTTTTCACCGCCCTAAAATTCATGAAGTTTGATAAACCGAAAAGCGTTGGTGCGCTCTTTGGTGTCATCATTTCCATCTTTTTAGTGGGACAACAAACCGGAATTTTCACCTTCTTGACAAATGCCATGTGTTATTATGTCCGAGTGAACGACGGCTACGTCTGGGTGACAGATAACAAAACAGAAAACGTGAATGCGCTAGCGCCGATCGATGTCCGACTAGGATATGAAATCGAAAGTTTACCGCATGTCACGAAAGCCCATCAATTGGTGATTTCCAATGGTGCCGCTCGCTTCAACGATGGAACTTCCGCCGGATTAAGTGTCGTTGGTGTCGAATTGCCCGAGTTCAATGGAATCCAAGAAGGGATTTTGTTCGATGGTACGCAAGCAGACTTGATTCCAGATGGCGCGGTGTCCGTCGATTTTTTCGATGCCAAAGCTTTGGGCAATCCAGAAAAAGGAAATTACTTCGAAATCAACGGTAAGCAAGTGTACATTGCGGCATTGACGAAAGGTGCACGTTCCTTTGGTGGTGGACTCATTTCCTACACCACGATTTCCAGAGCGAGGTTCATTGGGAATGTTCCCTTGAGTAAAACATCCGCATTTTTAGTCAAAGTGGACCAAACGAAAAACATGCGCAAGGTCGTGAATTACATCAACGCCAACATACCGGGTGTCAAAGCGTGGATGCCAATCGAATTTAAAAATCAAACCATATTGACGGTGTTGAAGTCCAGCGGAATTGCTTTTTCCTTCGGAACACTCATCATTTTTGCACTTATTTCTGGATTCATCATTATTGGACTCACCTTGTATTCCGCGGCGATTGATCGCATCAAAGATTACGGCACCCTAAAAGCGATTGGAGCGACAAACGGATACATCCGAAAACTCATCCTCATGCAGGCAATGATTTACGCGCTGATTGGATTTATGATTGGTTACGCGCTGATTGAAGGATTCCGAAATGGCATTGCCAATGCTGGTACCTTATTCACGTTCTCGCCATGGGTAAAACTCGGATTCTTTATCATCACTGCGGTGATTTCCATCTCCGGTACCTTATTTGCCATTCGACGCATAACGAAATTGGAACCAGCGTCCGTGTTTAGGGCTTAGGTATTTTTCGTTGTCCGATGACCGTTGTCCGTTGTCTGTTTTTCTTGTTCTTTATTGACTTTTCGTCCCATTTAAATGTGTAATTTTGTGGTTGAATGCGCGTCATTGGTTCCATCATACTCCTATTGGTTTTACTGAGTAAAACGGCTTACGGAATTTTCTGGCAGGTGAACTTTCGCGTACATCAAAGTGAGATTATTCGCTTGGAATGTGAGAACAAGAATCGACCAGAACTACATTGTAACGGTAAATGTTATTTAGCAAAACAGTTACAGAAAGCGGAAGCGCAATTACAGGGCAAAAAACAAGAATCTTCCCGTTCATTGGAACAGTTGAAATGGTTGGAAACAGCAGTGTTTTCAAGGCCTGAATTTCCAGTAGTCCACGTTAAATCTAATGAATGTGAATTAACCTCAGACGTCACCTCTACCTATTTGGAAAAACGTTCGATGTGCTATCTTCCTTCCGTTTTTCATCCTCCTTGTTAAAGAACAGCCTTGATTTAAGTCTGTTTATTTAACAATTATTCCATGAAATATATCTTTTTATGCGGCATGCTTTTGAGCTATGTCCAACTTTCGGCTTGCGATCTTTGCGGTGGTGTCGGAAGCAATGCGTCCATCGGTATTTTTGCCGCCAATCAATTCCATTTGGTGGGATGGAGGTCCCAACTACGGAGCTTCGATTCGTACTTGTATGGCATCAAACATTCGTCAGAATTGTATTGGCAAAAAGACTTGACGTTTCGCACGCAATTCGGACGTAAAGTACAAGTTTACGGTGCTATTCCGTTTCAAGTGGCGCGACAAAAAACGGATTTTAATACAACGGTGACCCAAGGAATGGGCGATCCAAATGTGCTATTTACCTATGCCTTGATTGATCGAAAAGATTCTTTGCATGTCACGCAGGACTTTTTGAACATCGGGCTTGGGGTCAAAATGCCATTGGGGAAATCAGGGAACTATCCAGTTGATTTGAAGAATCTCTATCCAGGTACGGGTTCTTGGGATGGACTTTTTCTAGCAAATTACACCCATCGCATCGGGACTCGATTTTCGTTTCAAGCGGAAGCAAGTCATACCTTGAAAGGAGCGGATCAAACATCTTTTCGTTATGGGAATTCAACACAAGTTTCCAGTGTTTTCATTTACAACCAAAAGGTCAACAGTTCTCGTTTCATTTCATCGTTAGGACTCCAGCAAGATTGGTTTGCAGCCAGTAGCTATCAAGGCGTTCAATTAACAGAAAAAGCGAATAATGGCTATGTTGGTTCGGCGAAAGCAAGTATCAACCTGCTGACCTACAATTGGCTTTTCTCCATTCAAGCTCAGAAATCCTTGTTTCAGGAATTAAGCCAAGGAGCGGTGCAGCAGAAATTTGTCCTAGGACTCAGTGTACACTATTTAATCAAAAAAAAACAACATGAAAAAAACAATCATTAGTATAATGGCATGCATTGCCCTATTATTAGTTACTTCTTGTCACAAAGGTGACGCGACATCAGCAACGATTGACATTATGGAGCCCATGGTGAATGATACCGTTGCTTACGATGACTCTGTTCATTTTGAAGGGACAATTGTCGGAGATGGCACTATGTATGGGTATAAGTTAACATACGAAAACGCAGCCACTGGAGCAGAATACATGTCTTTTCCTTCGGAAGAAAAAGCAAAATCGTATGCATTTCACGAGCATTGGCACAATCAAGTGATGGATACAACTACCGTTACATTAAAGGTGGAGGCAACTTTAGATCATAAAGGGACAAAAACAAGTAAACTCATCCAAGTTGTTTGTTTGCCTCAATAAGGAACTAAAGAAAAATTGCATTTTTTCGTTTGGCGCGTTTTAGCGTCTAATAATGTCAGTAACATTTCCCCGGTTCAGACTGGGGAAATGGACATTAAACATTCACTTTAGATTATGAGAAATCTGTTTATTCTATTTCTGTTCTTTTCCTTTGTGGATTCTTTTCATTCGCAGGTAATTGATTTCGCTGTTCTTGATTCCGTCAATCATTTCCCTGTGGAACATGTCCAGTGCATTGTGAATTCCAATACCTATTGGTCTGATGAAAATGGATATATACGTATTAGTCGTGAGAACACAAATTGGACCACCGTTGAATTGTTTGCACAGGGTTACATTTCAAAGAAAATACAAAAGGATTCTCTTATCGAAAACAAGCAGCAATTGGTTTATTTGGCACCTAAAATTTCTTGTATTTCTGAAATTAAAGTGTACGCTTCAACCAATCAAACCATATTCAAGCAATTAAATCAATTGGACATTCAATTAAGGCCAATTACGAATAGTCAAGATGTATTGCGAATGGTTCCTGGATTGTTCATTGGACAGCATGCAGGTGGAGGGAAAGCCGAGCAAATTTTCCTACGAGGCTTCGATTTAGATCACGGGACAGATATTCAAATTTCCGTAGATGGAATGCCGGTTAACATGGTGAGTCATGCCCATGGACAAGGATATGCGGATTTACATTTTGTGATACCTGAGTTTATACAACAAGTGAATTTTAACAAAGGCCCTTATCAAGCGGATAAAGGTGATTTCACTACTGCTGGTTATGTTTCTTTTGAAACGAAGAAATATTTGCCAAAGAATTTCGTCAAGTTAGAAGGGGGCGAATTTGGAACGTGTCGAATGGTAACGGGTCTGAATTTATTGAGTCAAAAGCAACGAGAACAGAACCAGAGTTTGATTTTCGGAACAGAATTGTTTTTCACGAAAGGATACTTCGACCATCCACAGGATTTCAGTCGGATTAATGCCTTTTTAACATTTCATAAAATCATGAATAAATCCAATGCATTCTCGGCTTCAATTTCTGGATTTACCAGTAAATGGAATGCTTCAGGACAAATTCCAGATCGTGCTGTTGCTGCTGGATTAATTGGTTTTTATGGGTCGATTGATAGCAAAGAAGGCGGCCAAACTTCGCGTTACAATGCAACAGCAGAATGGGTTAATCAATGGAAAAATGGAGCGAAAATGACGCATCAAATTTTTGCTTCCAATTATGCATTTGAGCTGTACTCTAATTTTACTTTTTTTAAAATGGATTCGATTAACGGTGATCAAATTCGACAAGCGGAGCACCGGAATTTGTTGGGGACCAACTCAACTTGGAGCAAAGAGGACATGATAGCAACAAAGCAGGTGCTAAGTTCGGTGGGACTTCAATCGCGTTTTGATTTGGTAGAGCACTTAGAACTTTCGCACACGAAAGATCGGAGTATCACGTTGCAGCAACTTATGTTGGGAAATGTTCAACAAATGAACGTTGGGATTTTCGCGAATCAAAAATGGCAATTAAACCGCAAATGGTCCTTGGAATATGGCCTTCGAACCGACTTTTTTGTTCATCGATACGAAGATTTATTACTCGCGCAAGACAAGCAAGTTCATCCTTTTATCGTGAGTCCAAAATTGAATCTTCGCTATCAAATGAATGACCGAGTGCAATGGTATTTGTTTAACGGAAAAGGATTTCATAGCAACGATACGCGTGTTGCGGTGCAAGAAAATGGAAAGAACATTCTTCCACCGGCTTATGGTTCTGATTTAGGTGCATTCATCAAATTAAATTCGAAACTCGTTTGTCAAACAGCCCTTTGGTTTCTGTGGATGGGACAAGAATTTATTTACGTTGGAGATGAAGGTGTGGTGGAGGCTGGAGGTAAGTCAAGAAGATTTGGGTACGATTTGTCCATCCGCTATGAATGTTGGAAGCATGTGTTCATTGATTTGGATTTAAACCTCGCTTCTCCGCGTTCTATTGGTGTCCCAGCAACGGAGAAGTACATTCCTTTAGCACCTGTTTTCACGAGTATTGGAGGGTTGACGTATAAATCGACGAAAAATGTTAGCGGTAGTATCCGCTATCGATACATGGCGAATCGTCCAGCGAACGAACAATATTCGGTCACAGCTCAAGGGTATTTTATCCTGGATGCAACGCTTCGTTATACCCAGCCCAAATGGGAGGTAGGAATGACCATTCAAAACCTCCTCAATACAAAATGGAAAGAAACACAATTTGACACAGAAAGTAAATTGCAAAATGAAAGTCACCCAGTATCAGAAATCCACTTTACACCTGGTTCACCTTTCTTTTTAAAACTTAACTTTAACGTGTTTTTTAATTGATTTCCCCAACGATTAAGACCATGCGCCAGATTATTTTTTCTTGTCTGATTGGATATTTGATCCACTCTTTTACATTCGCCTACTCCCAAAACTGGGACATCGATTTACTCAAAGAAATCAACTTAGAGCGAAACAAAGCCTTGGATCCAAGCTTTAAGTTTGTGACAAATAGTGTCAGTCCGTTGAGCATTGGGACACCTATGGCCGTTTTAGGACTTGGGCTGATTCAAAAGGATAGCAGTTTAACAAGTAAGGGCATCATCATGGTGGAAGCGCTTTGTGTGAATGCCTTTACGACAACAGCGTTGAAATTAGCGTTTAAGCGTGATCGTCCCTTTGTCACATATCCGTATTTGGACAAGCAAGCGGATGCAGGATCCTATTCGTTTCCATCTGGACACACATCGAGTGCGTTTGCCTTGGCGACTTCCTTGAGTTTAGCGTTTCCAAAATGGTATGTAATTGCTCCAGCGTATGTGTATGCTAGTGCAGCTGGATACTCGCGCATGCACTTGGGAGTGCATTATCCAAGTGATGTGTTGGCAGGAGCGTTGGTCGGAACTGGATCCGCCTTCTTGTCACATTACCTCCAACATAAAATCTCAGGAAGGAGAAAAGTTCCAGTTAAGTTATGATATAAAAAAAGCCACATTGAGTGGCTTTTTGATTATTTTTTGAGTTGTATCGAAAGTACTTCTTCGAAATTACTTCCAATGATTTTTAATTGGTAAGTACCATTTTGAAGTTCGCTTAGGTCAACCGGATTGTTTCCGTGATAGTCGAAGGAAGCGACTTTTTTTCCAGCTAAATCGAAAACGAAGATTTGCTCGATTTCGTCGGTGTTTTCTCCGGAAATAGTGATGAATCCATTAGATGGATTTGGATACACCAAAAAACGAGCAACGTTTACCTCGTTCAATCCTGCACATGAAACCACTACGATGTCTTGAGATGCTTGATTGGAACATCCGTTAACCGTTGCGGTGTAATGAATCGAGTAAACTCCAACACCCATCGCTGAAGGACTAAATGTTCCATTAGCTGTATTAACACCCAAACCACTGAATGATCCACCAGCGGGAGATCCACCGGTCAAGGTAAAGTTTGGAGCAGATACACATGTCGTGTCAAAAGTATTTAAGGTGACAAATGGTAAGGTGTTCACCATGAGTGTAAATGTTTGTGATGTTCCGGTACATCCAGCTAGAGTGGGTGTCACGGTGATATTTGCCGTTCCAGCTGCGGTCGTTGTGAATGGCGTTATCGTTCCATTTCCCGAATTAGCCAATCCAAGATTCGCGTTATCGTTCGTCCATGCGAAAATAGCACCATTCGTTCCGGAGAAATTAATCACGTTTGTTAGTTGTCCAGCACACGCCGTTTGACTTCCCGGATTGTTGACAGTCGGTACAGTTAAAATGCTTGCAATAACTGCTGTTCGAGGAGATGGGCAAGCTCCGATGTTTGCTTCAGCATAATAGGTACTGCTGGTGGAAATGACTCCTGTATTGTATGTGTTTCCTGTTGCGATTGGACTTCCTCCAATAGCGGAGGTAAACCAAGAAATGGTTCCGTTGGATGGAGTCGCACTGAGGTCTAAAGCACCTGGTCCACAATTGCTTGCTCCGGCACTAGCGGTGATAGTAGGTCCGGGAGTTACTGTTGCTACAACGGCTGTTCGAGCGGAAGAACATCCATTTGATACGGCCTCAACGTAATAAGTTGTTGTGGCTGAAATGGCAGGACTGGCGAATGGAGATCCGGTTCCGATTGACGTTCCACCAGTAGGACTAGAATACCAATCCACTTGTCCGGAAGAACAACTCGCTGTTAAATTCACTGAACCGAATCCACAAATGCTTGCACCCGATGAATTGGTGATGCTTGGCACATTATTTACTACAATGGTTTGTGTGCTTGGTGCACTTACCCCATTTGCATTGCTTGCTACTAAACTCACTTGATATGTACCAGGAGTAGAGAATTGTACAAGAGGATTCTGCTGAGTACTGGTGGAAGGATTTGCCCCGTTGATGGTCCATTGATAGGATGTAGGTGCTCCGGATGACGTACTGGTTAATTGGAAATTTTGTCCAACACATGCATTGTTTCCACTATACGTAAAACTAGCTACCGGTAGCGCTGGAATCCATTGAAGCGATAAGTTCGAAAAATTGGCATCCGTTGTTGGAGTTTGAATATCCGAAGCAGGACCTTTCGTAAAGCTAAACGAACGCGTCACAGTGCCAGATGTACCATGATTCCAAGTTTCTTGAATGGTCACTTTATAAATGCCATCAGGCATTTGATTTCCACTCAAATCTGTCCCATTCCAAGTAACTGTTTTCGTAACTGCCCCATTTAAAGTGGCTCCGGTCGTTGCGCCAACAACATTGCAACTCGTAGCTAAGCAGTTTCCAGCAGTTCCACCAGAATTGACTGCCCACGTTGGAAGGTGGTCACTTGTTCCACCTCCAGCATATCGATAATATGTTTTCACAAAGGCACCTGAGTTGGTTTGAATCCAAATGGCTAATACATTTTTCGTTCCTGAATATCCAGAATGCGCTATGGTTGTGCAGTTGAATGTTAACGTTCCGGTAGTTTGTGCGTGAATTTGAAGGTATGACAAACCAAAAATGAATAAGGTGAAAATGCGTAAACGTAATGTCATCGTGATAATTTTTAATCGAATTTATCATTATTTTATCAATACATAGATTGACGTTGAGTAATTTAAAACGAATCTAAATGTTCAAAGGTTTACATTAAAACAAGATTCAGCTACTTTCGTAAAAAAAATAAGCATTTAATCCTTAATATTCTGAAAAAACACTTCGAGAGAAATGTTAAAATAAGAGGCGAGTGCAGCGAGTGTACTGATGGAAATATTGACTTTTCCGGTCTCAATACGTGCAATATGAATACCTGTGTCATTATACACATCCTCTTGGGTGAGTCCGTGCTCGGTTCTTAGTTGTTTTAACTTGGCAACTATTTGATCGATTAATTCCTGATTTTTCAGTTGTTCTGTGCCCACAAATACAAAATGACTCATTCGTAAGTGGAATATTAATGACGAATACGTCATGAAATTGAAAATAATATTAAATTTATCTTTTAAATAATTGATATAACTTTGATATAATAAGTATATTTAAATACGGTGTAAAAGGTCCAATTCGTTTGAACGATTCCTTTTGTTTTTTGCAACATAGCAAGAAGCTTAAGGAATAAAATTGGATAAGGAGTAAATTGATTTTTAAATACGAGATAAAAAAAATGAAAAAATCACTTTCGGTCAGTCATTATTATTTTCATTTGCGGTTTTCCTTGTTCTTGACAATTCTGATCATTTGCTCCACCAGTTTGTATTTTCTCATTTATGTTCAATTCACTTCATTAATCATCGGAATAGGACTATCTGCTATTTTCATTCCATGGAGTTTTTTCTATGCAATAATGAAAAAGGATGAAGCAAATAAACAATTCCAAAAAGTGACTTTTTTAGAGGAGGCGATCTTGTTTGAAAACTTACCCTTGCAAGGTGGGGTAAAAATCAAAATGCAGATTGCTTATAGAAATATTAAAAGTGTAAAAATTGGCAAGGAAGGATTATTTATGTTGTTTGTCCCAAGATTCGAATGGGTAGGACCTGAATGTACGTATATCACACCAAGCGGCTACGTTCCGAAATTGCAAGTTTTTTCATGGAAATTGGTTTCTTCTGCAAAGAAACAGGCCATTCTCACGGTCTTAGAGGAAAAAGGAATTCCGATGGAATAGGTGACTATGTCCTAATGAATTCACTACCTCGAAACATCAATCTTTAACTTCTTTCCTTTGATCTTTTCAGGACGAATTTTCGCTAATAAATCACGGACATTTTTCCGCTTCACGGCAACGTATGAACTGAAATCCTGCACGGTGATGAGTCCAATGTCTTCTTTGGCAATTCCGCCTTTTTGTCCAAGAAAGCCAACGATGTCGATTTTGTTAATCTTGTCTTTCTTTCCACCGCTGAAGTATAAGGTAATCCAAGGACTATCCACAGGCGCGTCTTGTTCTTTCGGCAGTTTAAATTCTTCTCGAGGAACGTTTAAGTAATCTGGGGATCGCTCATCTGGATTCATAAATAAATACGAGGAGCCATTCGCTTTCATGCGTGCGGTGCGTCCATTGCGGTGAATAAACGCTTCTTCGCTTTGTGGAAATTGAAAATGGACCACATGTTGAATTTCCGGAATATCTAGTCCGCGTGAACCCAAGTCCGTGCAAATTAAGGTGTGAAAACTTCCATTTCGGAATTTGATGAGCGCTCGCTCTCGTTCGTCTTGCTCCATTCCTCCGTGATACACAATGGCGTCATATCCATTTTCTTGTAAATACGCACAAACGCTCTCCGTTGCTTCGCGAAAATTGCAAAAGACAATGCTGAGTTCACCACGAAAACTGCATAGTAAATCGAAGAGGCGTTCAAACTTGTTTTGATTGCGAACGGGATACTTCCAAAAGTGAATCGATGGATCCTCTGCAAAGGCCAAATGGTTGATGATTTCTGGTTGATCGAAGGACAAATACGGTGGAAATTCTTTGTGCTCTGTCGCCGATACTAGCGTCACTTTTTCCAAGCGTCTAAATTCCTCGTTGATGTAACTCATCTGATCGTCAAATCCGAATTCGAGGCATTTATCATATTCATCTACAACGAATTGCGTTACTTTTGTTAGATCGATGGTTTCTCTAGAAATGTGATCGCAAATGCGTCCTGGTGTTCCAATTAATACGGCAGGAGCTTCTGTCAAGCTCTTCTTTTCGGTAGAGATGGAATGTCCGCCATAACAGGTCAACACTTTTAAATTGGTGCGCATGGAACGCCAAACCTCTTCGATTTGAATGGCTAATTCTCTAGACGGAGCCAAAATCAAGGATTGAATGTGTTTCGCGTTTGGATCTAAATTTAAAAACAACGGCAAAAGAAAAGCAAACGTTTTTCCAGATCCAGTTTGGGAAAGAATGAGGACGTTTTTGGCTGCTTGACTTTTTTCGAGTGTTTCTTCTTGTAAAGCATTTAAGGAACTAAATCCAATGGAGGAAAGTACTTTAGAAATTTGATCGTGCGTTGCATTCATGAGGCAAAGTTACACCTACTTGACGTAAAAAAGGGGACAAGATCAAAATATGTTGACTGTGCATCATTTTCTCTCTATTTATAATCGTTTGCATTTCCGATTTTTAAGTTTACTTTGAAACGTAAACACTGAACGAACAACGAACAACGGACATCGGACAACGGACATCGGAAAACGGAAAACGGACATCGGACATCGGAAAACGAACACCTCACTTTTTGAAAGAACAAATAAAACCGTTAAAACCAAACGCCCATTCCGAAGTTGATCTCAGTTCGAACTTTAGAAGCCATTTGTTGGAATTGAAAAATATGTTGATTGTAGTTGGATAAAGCTCGACATTCCACTCGGACAAAGCTATTTGGGATTGGTTTAAATTCGAATCCAGCGGTGAGTCCTGCAATCTCAAGTCCGACAATCGCATGGTTTTCATTCAGAACTGGTCCAGTAAGAATTTCATTCGGATCATGGAATATTTCTCCACGCATGTACGTTGCAAGTTGCGGTGTGATGCGGTATTTTCCGGCAATTAGCGAACTGAACATCATGGCGGTCTGACGCGGATCAGACAAACAAGAATGTGTTTGTAGTCCGTAATTTGCTTCTAATCCCAGGACCCATTTATTCGATTTATACGTCAAACAGAAATTGTTGTAAAAGCGCGTTTGCTTGATCATGCTGATCAGACTCGATTCATCACACAACATATTGGAGTAGGTGAAACTCAATTTTTTCGACGCCAAGTAATTCATCGAAAATCCAACAGCCTTGTTTTTATTTGTTTCGACAAATTGATTAAAGGAATTGAATACATTCAACTGTAAAGTCAAGCGGTCTGACTGCTGCCAAGTCAATTTTGCCCCGCTCAAATAATATGGTTCGAAGTAAGTGGTTGTCGCTAAACTCATGGTGATGTTCTCACGAGGTTGAATGGATTCTAGTCCGATATGCGTTCGGAAAAATCCCATGTCCAACCATAGTTTTTTGTACAAGTTAAACCCAAGATTGGCTTCTTGAATGTAGTTGTAATCGTTGGACCATGCTGCTTTTGGACAATCGCCGCCGAATAGGGTGATGGTAGATCGGAATTTCGCGGAATTGTACTTCGCAGACAATTGAATCATGTTGAGTCCAAATTGCTGGTTTCTTGGACTAATCGTAGGGAATTTCTGAAAACCATTTCCGTTGCTGGAATCGCTGTAGTGTGAAAAATAAGCATCCACATAACCATTCACTTGCCATTTTCCAGTGGAATCAAATTCTTGTTGATATGGATTGATTTTTGTCCCGCTGAACGTTAAATCGGTCGTGTCTTTGTGACCATGAATACGCCCACGTTGTGCATGTACAACTTGCATAAAAAAGAAACCGATGACGATTGCAATCCATTTTTTCATGGTTGCAAATTAAGAAAAATTTGGCGAATGCCGTTCTTGATAAATTTCAATAATTTAGGGAAGTAACCTTTGATTTCTGTTGGCGATTGACATGAATGGATCTTTCTCACTTGGCATTTAGGCAGGAAGTTTTACTTTTGTTTTTTTTCAATTAGAATCATGTACTCTGTTCGACTGACCACCAAAGCACACGGCGTTACTACGTCACATTTATTTTTGTTTATCCTTTTTGTCACGGGATGCTTAATGTATGCCTTTGGCTGGAATTACTTCGTGATTTTCTGTGCCAGTTCCTTCGTTCATGTTATCATTGAATCGGGCTTATACCTAAGTGGACTGCGAAAAGGGGAGATGTACTACCGTGATTTCAAACTTCCGAAATTGATGGAGATTTTATTGCGTTCGATGGTGGAAGGACCCGCGTTTTGTGTCCCGGCATACTTTGTGGCGGATCAATATGCAAAAGGAAATTTAATGTTTGCCGGACTAGCCATTTTGGTAGTTGGATGTGCTTCGTTTTACTTAGGATGGTTTGATCGTAAACATTACCGTTTGGCAAAGAATGAGTCGGAATTAATCATCAGTCGCAGAGCAATGACGCGTCCACAGAGTGTCATGTTATTAGCTTTGGTAAATTCCATTTGTTTGATTGCGTTGATGTTCATTCCAGTAACGGATCGCACGCATGCCTTTACGTATATTTTCGCCTATGCTGGATTTGTACTCTTGTTTTATTTTATCAATTACAATTTGGGTGTGCGCTACATTGAAACGTTTCGTCATGATCTGAATGCTTATGAGAAACCAAAGCTTTCCCTTCAAATGGCGGGACTTGTATACGATAGCGCTTACGAAATGACCTTGCTGATTTCACCAGCGTATTGGTTGACCTACTACCTTGGATTTTTTTCCTAATGCTTTTTACTCGGAATCGGAACTAACTTTTTTTGTTGTTCGTCCCAGACTTTTAAGGACAACATGCGCCAAACTTCACCCAAGGGAATCAACCGGTAGGGAATGGTTTGTCCTAAAGCTTTTGCAGCCGCTGGCAGGTGATAGAATGGAATACCAGACATCAAGTGATGAATATTGTGATAGACGACGTTCCCTGTTAACCAACAATACCATTTCGGAGCTGCAATGAATGTCGCCCCGTGAAAGGAGGCTTCTTGGTAATTCCAGTCGGCATCGTGTTCCCAATAAGTTTCCTCAAACTGATGTTGCGCATAAAAAGTATAGGATGCCACGAAGTAAAATAGCACTAGAGGAATATAAAAGATAACCAGCAGTTCTGTCCAAGATAGGAGTGAGGATAGTTTCCAAAAGAGAACAAGGTATACAAGATCGTGGATCAATACGGAAACGTTCGCTTTCCAATTGAACTTTGGATGCATGAAGCGAAAGACGAGTCCTAAATTGATGCTCGGAACAATCGTGAATCGTGTGAATTTCGAACGCATAAATCGGTAAGCAAGTCTTTTGAGTAAGGGGGAGGATTCATATTCCTGAACGGTCATGGTCCATATTTCTGGATTCAATCCACGTTGGTCCAAATTACCGACATGTAAATGATGACTGTGATGGATGAACTTCCACAGCGAATAGGGAATTAAAATTCCAAATCCCATCAGTGTGCCCGCTATAAAATTGCTTGTATCCGAACGGTAAAAACTTCCGTGACCGCAATCGTGTTCAATCACATAACTGCGACACATGAACATCGTGCTCAATGGAATTGTGAGTAGGAGTCCCCAAGCTAAATGGATATAAAAATAATGGCTCAGGAACAAACTCGTCCATAATAGGACAAGTGTACTCAGGAATAATCTATTTCCACGTTTGATGTCCTTCGATGTAAACGCTTTAAGTATAGCTGTGGCCTGTTCGAAATTTCCTTGGGAGTGACTCATTTTATTTCTTGTTCTGCGCAGGTCAAATGTAGGAATTATTGGCTTTCATTTTTCGTTATACTTGCTTTTCAAGCATTCATGAAAAAAGCTTAACTTTATTCTAGTAATGATTTCTGCGAATAAACAAGACACGATTGAATTGTACTTCAGTGAATTTTCGAAGCATGATGCTTTGGAATCTTGGATGGACCTTCGATCGCATGAACGAACTCGAGCGGCACAATATAGGCAAGAGGAAGATCAAACGGCGTTTACCATTGTTCGATCGGTGTTAAGACGCATTCTCTCGGAAAAAACAGGAATTCCGATTCAGGAAATTTCTTTTGTCCAAAATAGCAAAGGTAAATTAAGCTTTCAGCAAGCGCCATCCTATCATTTTTCCATTGCTCATACACAGGAAGCGTTCGTTTTGGCTTTTTCGCTTTCGGGGCCAATTGGTGTGGACATCGAATGGATGCATCGCAGCTTGGCCTTTGAAAAACTCGAGCAGTTGGTTTTTACAGAAAAGGAACGTTTGGTATTTCAATCCATAAGTTCCAATGTTGACAGGCAACGCATGTTTCTTCAAACGTGGACGCAAAAAGAAGCATTGACGAAATGTTTGGGTACCACCTTAGAAAAAGGTATGCAATCGTTTGAAATTGAGCTGGACGCTGGTCGTTTTTTGGCTAAATCCTTATTTGACAATTCAATCAGTCATTCACTAATAACCAAGGAAATCAAATCTTATGTCATTTCCGTCTGTTCAACTACCCTACATGAAATTGACTTACAGGTAAACAATTTGGAATTTTATCATTCATCTCCTCTCTTCATATAACGTATGCCACACATCTTTCACGAATTTAGAAAATGCCTCGCAGCGCATCCTGAACAATTGTTGTATGTCTTTCTAGATAAGCAAGGAAAAATCAAGGAATCCTATACCTATCGTACCTTTGACGAACGCACCTACGCCATTGCCCAACTGTTGCAACAAAAGAAAACCCTTGTGAAAGGAGACCGCGTACTTTTGGCCTATCCACCAGGATTAGAAATGATTTGTGCTTTTTTTGCTTGTGCACGCATTGGACTTATCCCGGTTCCAGTTTATCCACCGGCCAATCAAGGATTCTTTTCTTCCTTGCAAAAAATGAACTTTATCGCCCTCGATTGTGGTGCAAAAGCGGTATTAACGGATCGAACGTATTATTGGTCCATGCAAATCAACCTCACCCGCAAAAAATTAGCCTCTTTTTCGTTTAAATCAGAGGCAGTGGCGGGACTTGATTGGATCGTCAGTAGTGATGCTCGGGTGAAGTCAGGATTAGAATTGAAAGAAGATGGATCTGACATCCTTTTTATTCAATATACTTCTGGTTCAACCAATCATCCGAAAGGGGTGATGGTGACACACGAAAACATCATTTACAATGGACAGGCGGTGGTGGATCACAAACCAATTGGTGTTTCATGGTTGCCTCAGTACCATGACATGGGACTCATCGGTTACTACTTGTTTTTTGCCATGAAGGGTGGAACAACGTATGGATTTTCACCCTGGGATTTTATTCAACGTCCTGCTTTGTGGTTTGAAACCATCACAAAATACAAAGGAACAGCCTCCTCTGCACCAAATTTTGCGTACGAATACTGTTTGCGTCCAGGGAAGATTGCGGATGATGAATTGTCCGGGTATGACTTAAGCTCCTTGCAATTTTTAATGACTGCAGCGGAACCAATCCGAAAACATACCTACGATGCGTTTGTCCATAAATTCTCGTCCTGTGGACTACAACCGCAAAGTTATTTTGGGGCGTATGGACTTGCAGAATTTTCTTTAGCTGTTTCTAATTACGGAAGAACATGTGTGCATTTGGATGCTAATGCATTAGCACGACATGAAGTACTTCCCGTGGATGAAAAATCGGTACATTCTTTCCATACGTTTATGAGTTGTGGGACAATCTTAGGAGACACACAGATAAAAATCGTGAACATCCAAGATGAACCGAAGCTAGCGGCAGAAAACGAAGTAGGGGAAATTTGGTTGGATGGCCGAAGCAAATGTTTGGGCTATTGGAACCAACCAGACCTAAGCGAATCCCAATTCCATGCAAAATTGGCGGGTGAAACACGCTCCTGGTTGCGAACAGGAGACCTTGGTTTTGTCGTGAACGGTGAATTATTCATTAGCGGACGCAGTAAAGACATGATCATTGTGCGTGGACTCAATTATTATCCACATGACATTGAAGTGTTGGTAGAACAACACAAGCAGATCCGCAAAGGATGTTCGGCTGCATTTTACACAGAAGAAAATGGACGTGAGAAATTAATCGTCGTGGCGGAATTGAAATCAGGTGGTGAACTCACAGATGCAACTGAAATCAATCAACGTGTTCAGCAATATTTAGGCATTTTAGTGGATGAATTTGTTTTCATTAAAGCCAGAACAATTTCTAAAACGAGTTCGGGGAAAATCATGCGTTCAAACATGAAACAACGCTATTTAACCGGAGACTTGGAACTCCTCTCACGCATTGAAATTCAAGAAACACGTTCGGACGAATCTTATACGAAAGTGATGACTGAAAGTGCTGCTTCAGCAGATGCCTTCACTCAGTTGTTTCACAAATATCAACTAACAGGTTCCGAAAGCGAATCCCTGGCTGATTTAGGTTTCGATTCCATGAAATTGGCGGAATTTGCTCATGACTTGAAGGAAACCATTAGCGGAGAAGGTTTCGACGAATTGTCTTCCGAGATTGATCTGCGCTTGTTGCAGAAAATTGCGATGTCCGAATTATTCGAATTAGTGCAAGGATTAACTCAAGCGGCACCACAAGCGAAGTTCAGGTTTAAATCGGCCTTTCAACGGATTCATAAAGAATTTTCCCAGTTGGAACAAGAGATGATGCGAATGGATGCGGCTTATGATTTAGCCAAAGAGCTGGAATGGAGTCCATCAAAATCAATTGCAGGGGGTAATGACATTTTCCTAACGGGAGCAACGGGATTCTTTGGTCCTTTTCTCCTGAAAAGTTTGTTGGAACAAAGCCATCAAGATCTTCAAATTCTCGTTCGAGCTGATTCAGAGGAGACGGCCATGGCACGACTGCGTCAAGCATTTGAAACCATTCGTCCGTCTACGGAACTCTGGAACTTATTCGATCAACGTGTTCGCGTCGTACTCGGAGACTTATCAAAATCAGCATTCGGGTTGAGTCCAGCAGCTTGGAGTAAACTAGACGAAGAAGTGAATTGCATTTACCACAATGGTGCGATCGTGAATTATTTACTGGACTATGAGTCCATGCGTGCGATTAACGTAGACGGAACAAACGAGGTGCTCCGTTTAGCGATGGGAAAAGTACAGAAGGAATTGAACCACATTTCTACGACCTTTATATTTGGTTGGTCGGTGAAAGACACCTTGTTTGAGACGGATCAAAATGCAGAAATGGAACGCCTAGATTTTGGATATAGTCAAAGCAAATGGGTTTCAGAACAATTGGTCTTCAATGCCATGAAACATGGATTGAAAGCCCGCGTTTTTCGTCCGGCCTTGATCTCGCCGTCCATTCACGGTGAAGGCTACAATTTCGATATTTCCATCCGTTTGTTGGCCTTTATGTTGAAACATGGCATTGAGACCTTGGCGCAAAATCAAGTGAGTTTCACTCCTGCTAATTTAGGGGCGCATAACATTGTGGCGATTTGTCAAGCAAGTGATAGCATTGGACTCACCTTCCATGTCACACGGGACCAATATGCGAGTATGGGAGATATTACCCAGATTTTAGGTCAATTAACAGGAAAGGAATTTCAAGCCTTTTCATTAAAGGATTTCGTGCCAGAAGTGGTTGGTCGTTGTCAAAAAGACGACTTGCTTTTCCCTCTTTTGAATTTCTTGGTAAAATCTGTGGACAACATCAGTTCCATGGAATTCAAATTGTATAGCAACGCGAATTATCGTAAATTTAGACAAGCTTCGCCACAAGGTGTGGAAGATCCAAGCTTAAGCGAAGTTGTTCAAGGAATCTTAACGTTTATGTTGAATCATCACATTGTGAGCATCGAAAAGAAAATATGAGCCTTTCCAAAATCACCAATACACCAAATGTGCCCACATGGCAAGTAGCGTTGGATACCCGCGCTTTGTTAGACAGCCCAATGCAGGTTTTTGAAAAATACCGTAAACAATATGGAAATGTTTTTTCCTTTCGCTTCGGTGTCAAACGCACCATCGTCGTGGCGGATCCCGATTTATTGAAACATGTATTGAAGGACAATAACGATAATTACCATAAATCACATATTCAGACAGAGCGTTTTGTGGAGTTTCAGGGTGTGGGACTAACGAATAGCCACGGTGATTATTGGCACCGTCAACGCCGCTTATTGAGCATGGGATTTACCCGTTCACGTTTGACGGAAATCCTTCCCATCCAATTAAAAGTATTGGACGATTTTATGAAAGGATTTGATTCGGATGTGACGAAAGGTCCGGTGGACATTCATCGACAAATGGTCATGTTTACCTTGCTTTCTGTCGGGAAATCCCTCTTTGGGAGCCAGATGAAAAAGAACGAATTGGAGCAATTTGCAGATGCCATATCTGAAGTACAGGCCTACTTGGTGAAAAAAGTGGTGCAACCGTATTTGTTTCCATGGTTTGCACTGACGGGACAAGATAAAAAACACCATAAAATTCGAACGGAAGGAGAACAAATTGTCATTGATTACATTGAAGAACGTCGAAAAAGTAAGGATAAAGGCTTTGACATTCTTCAACTGATTTTAGACACACCATACAAGGATACAGGAGAGCTCATGGATGATGAGACGGTCAAAGTGGAAATTCTTCAGTTGTTGGTAGCTGGAAATGAAACATCCACAACGGCTGCAACGTGGACATTTTATCAACTTGCGCATCACACGGAACATTTGGAGAAAATCCGTGCGGAAATTGAAGAAGTTTTCGGTGATGAAGAAGTATCTTATGCGAAATTACATGACTTGAAATACTTAATTCAAGTGTTGGACGAATCCATGCGCACGTATCCACCGTTTTGGATGATTGATCGTGTTGCGCTGAATGACGATGAGTTTAATGGTGTGAAAATCCCAGCGGGAACAACTGTTGTTCCTTACATTTATGGCGTTCACCACAATGAAACAGTGTGGCCACAACCGGATGTCTTTGATCCGAGTCGCTTCGCCGAAAAACACCATCCCTTTGCTTTTATTCCCTTTGGCGGTGGACCAAGGGTTTGCATTGGTCAAAACATGGCCTTAATGCAAATTTTGTTGGTGTTGGCAACGATTATCCGAAATTATTCTTTCGAGGTAGTGAGCGAAAAACCCATTGGAATTAAATCGATGATGTTGTTACGTCCAGACGGTCCCATTCCGATGCGCTTTACGCGGATAAAAGCTTAATCTTTAAAATAAACACCCCAGGCGTTTTTCAGCTTTTGCGTTAACTGTTCATCGTCGGCATAACTTTCCGGACGATGCGTTTTGTTCTTGTCAAAAAACGGTTTAAAAACAGCCTCTGGATATGGTTCAATGGACAAGTGCTCATACACTGTTCGCATTGTTTCATCTGGATGGGTATGAAAATCCTCGAAATTGATTTCACAGAGATTTTCATGTGGAATTTCCGATTTCAACCTTTCATAGGCTTCCATGAGTTTGGGAAAAGTCCAAATCACATGGGATGAAATTTCCTCATCGCTCAATTTTTGCAAACTGTTTTCCTTTTGAATGGCACTCAATAGATAGCAGGTGGACCCATACGTTGCATAAGAGGATCGACTAATCGAAACGAATTTTGCATTTGGATACATCGTTAACAGTGAAGAAATACGTGCACTATCTCCGGGCGATTTCACGACGACCCGTTTATTACCAGATTTGTAAGAAAGTTTCCGGATGAGGTAATCGTAATCGCTTAAATTTCGCGCGCTTGTATTTTGGAATAAACGAGCATTCGTCCAAGCGCGGTATTTTTTTGGAAATAGATGTCCCCAAGTGTATCCTTGAGTGGACCCAAGTGAGCAAAGTGCCGTATCTAATTCGCCACATAAGTTTAAATCTAACGCACGACGTTGGAAAGCATATCGTATTCCGAAACGTTTGATCCATCCATTGAAAAAGGGGAGGAGCCAAGATTCTGTACAAAGGAAATGATCCGGACTTAACATTTCATACAAGTTCAAACTCACGTTTTTTGGGTCCTCGCTCATCACCTGTTGCAGATGCGAAGTTCCGGAACGCCAGTGTCCAAGAATAAAGATGGGATCCTCATTTAGAACATGATTTTGGATACGTCGTTCAAACAATAATACTTCCAACAGACGCAAGGGTTCGCAGAGAATAAACCTCAAAACATACAATGCAAATAGGGGAAGTTTTCTAACAGAAATCCCACCTAAGCGCAAGCATTGTCCGAGAAAAACAAGCAGAGGCAAAAAAGGGATATATCGTTTGAAAGTGAATTTCATGGAATGAAGATACACAATAATTCAAGGAGCTAGAAATCAGTCAAAAGCTATTTTTTCACTATTTTTGATCGACTTAAATCATTCCGCTGTGTTGCTGAGCCATTCGTTTCAAAATCAAAAAGATACTGCCTTTGGAGAAACAGTGCGTCAACGCGTTACGACCCATTTAAAGCAACAGCACATTCAACCGTTGGCAACGACATCCATGGTGTTGAAAACCCTAGTTTTGTTTTTGACCTATTTGGGGATTTACGCAGTCCTTCTCTTGAATCCTTGGAACAGTGTTGTCCAATTGTTTGCTTGTTATGGTAGTTTGGGACTTTTACTCGGAGTAATTGGAATGAACATCATGCACGATAAAGTTCATGGCGCTTATGCCAAGCATCCGATTTGGAATTTCTTGTTGGAGATTCCGATTCTATGCATTGGATTGGAATCAAAAATCTGGTACATAGAACACAATGTCTTGCACCATAATTACACGAATGTAGAGGGGCTTGATCACGACATCCATCACCGTTTCGTTTTTCGATTCTCTGAAAATCAGCCAAAACGATGGTTTCATCGCTTTCAATTCTTGTATGCGCCTTTCATTTATGGACTGTTATTATTTGAATGGTTGAGCGTGAAGGATTTTATCAAAGTCATTCAATACCGAAAAAAAGGATTGATTCAAAGTCAACGAGAAGCCATTCTTTTGTTTCTTCAAATTCTCATCAAGAAATCATTTTTTCATGCGACCTTTTTGCTGCTACCGTTACTTCTGATTAACATGAGTCCCTGGTTGATCTTGTCTGGATATATGTTCATGCTCGTTTGTGGGGGATTTTTCATGACGATGGTTTTTCAGTTAGCACACATTGTTCCAAATTTGAAGTTTGTGGCGACGCATGAAGTGAATATTCCGGAAAATTGGTACATACATCAACTACAAACTACGTCAAATTTCGCCTTGGGCAATCGCTTCGTGACAGCTGCCATTGGTGGATTGAATTACCAGATTGAGCATCATTTATTTCCAAGCGTGTGCCACGTGCATTATCCTGAAATAGCGCCGATTGTTCAACAAACCTGCCGGGAGTTTGGATTGCCGTATCACCAGCTACCTTCTGTTCGAGCGGCTGTTCGTGGACATTTCATTTTACTAAAGTCTCTGGGAAACTAATCCTTATTGCTTGATAAAGCGCGTGCGTTGCTCTTCTCCGTTTTTCAAATGAGTGATCAAGAGGTATGCACCTGGATGTAAGCTTGAAATAGAACATGAATGAGCACCCATTTCGGTGGACAAAACCATTTTACCGCTAATGTCTAAAATATCAGAATGCTCAAGTTCAATCGAACCTGAAATATAAATTAAATCGCTTGCTGGATTTGGGAAAATCTTCAAGTCCATGTTATTCGTTTCATCGATTCCTGTGATGATGTTGTGGAACAATACGTTGTCCACATACACCACACCACTTCCAACTGGATTTCCAGAGAACATCAATTGTGCGATGTGATTTTTAGCGACTAAACTAGTAAAGTTTGTTAATGGAATATCCAAATTCACCCAATTTTCAAGTGTTGGAGTGAAGGATAGTTCATGTTCGGTATCATCACCTCCACCATAATTCAAATCGTTGCCAAAATCCACCAGTTTCACTCGGAATTCCGTCATATTTGGTGTCCAAACATCTAAATACAAATGCGTCATGTTTGTGACATCTAGCAAATTACTTCCCGTTGTTTCCACTCCAACAAAATTGAGTCCGGTGTATTTTTTTGTGTCATTTCCTTGAATTTGAATGTCACTCAAGCTTCCTTGTGACCATGCGGTCTGCCAAGTATTCACTGGGACATCTGTATAGACGTTGCTA
>Ga0228701_1000447_pt1 | contig 34832 bp, 43 predicted proteins | sample McNCre117_Aug_MG_2_FD_178017 | JGI IMG/M metagenome (GOLD analysis project Ga0228701, IMG submission 178017) | Freshwater microbial communities from McNutts Creek, Athens, Georgia, United States - 11-17_Aug_MG | ecosystem: Environmental > Aquatic > Freshwater > Creek | place: USA: Georgia... | reverse complement strand
AGGCTTTGAAGTGCTACTCCGATGCCTCGCAAGAAAATCGAGTAGTCTTCAAAATTACGACTACCTTGTATTCCTACAATCATCTTATAATCCTTCCGTTAGTTTGTCTACAATAAATTGTATTCTTTTCAATTGTACATCGTCCATATTGATAATGTCAAGTGTTTTTGTGGATTCTTTATTTATATTTCCATCAATTACATCAGCCATATGGATTGCGTTTTCTTTAATCCAATATGCTTTGGAATCAAGAAATAGGATTCGATAATGAATTTTATCGAAATGCTTAGTAGCCTGAGTTACCAGTGGTTTTTTTTGAATAGGAACATATGGCAACATAGGCTTAACCAATTCAAATAGTCTGCTTTGGGAATAATCAATATCCATTCTAACTGGATCATGATCTATTTTATTTTTAAAAACGAATGTAGATGCTAACAATATCAAAATTGTTATAAAAGATCCAATAATAAAATCCATAGCAATATTATACTATTTGTGCTGTAATCGTGGTAACTGCAAGTTCTTCTGGTGTCCAGAGACCACTCTTAGAGTCTCCACTATATGCCTTGGCAATGTGGTTAGAAACCATCTGGTCGTTAATACTTACAGCAGATCCAAGGAAAATTGTGGCTAAGTATCTACCATACTTATCTGGCTTACTAACCTGGATTTTAACAGACTTACCTTCAAGTAGTTTAGTTATATAATCCTTTGTTGCTGCACCAAATGGTGTATTGTGTTCTGCAGCATCAATACCAGCCAGGCGTAGACGCTGGTGGTGCCAGACCTCAAATCCAAGATCAATAAAAACATCAACGGTATCCCCGTCAACTACACGTTCAATTTTTGTATTATATTCGTACATATAAACCTCCTCTAGTATTATATCCTAAATTTTATTCAGAAACAAGTTCGTATAAAAATTTTGTATTTATTATTCTGTCTACAATTGTTTCTGCTTGTCTATCATAATTTGGGACATATACATGATTATGATTAAATATATAGGATAATGGGAAATATAGTAAGTGCAGCGATTCTTCCAATAGCATATTACCATCTTTATCCTGTGCTATGTCACGAAACATTCTTGTTCCCAATTCTACTACAGTGCTTCCTGGATTTAAAAACACTAGATTACCCAATCCAGATGATGTTACAGATACTAATGTTTTAACATTTGCGAAATACTCTATCTGTTCCTGAAAAGTTTTAAAGTCTTCTGGTGCACATATTTCAAATCCTTTAGACTTTAAAAAATTTTCTAAAATGATTTCATTAAACATCCTACGAAAATGTGCTGGTAGATGTGGATTAACTAACTCTCCGTTTAACATTCTCTCTCTTCTAAGATATACCTTTTTATAGGGATTCTTGGCTTTATTTAAAAATAAAGATGTGTCATAAACATCATCCTTACATATTGGAAGTTCCTTTAAAAAAATAAAATTATTAACCAATACACTATCATGTGAACTGGTATTTATAATTTTATACTTAATATCTTTTAAAATACACAAAGATTCTAAAAAGTCCGAAAAGGTTCTATTAGATGAATCATAATGATAATTATTATGGTATACATCTATTATAAGTTCGAAATCTAATCCACTTTCTACCATCCTAAATAGTCTAACTAAACAATCAATATAAAAATGATATGGTCCATAATGTATTGATGTTAATACCTTTAGGCTATCTGAGACAAGATTTAGGGTTGATGAAGGTTTTTCTAAATAATCAGGATATTTTGTTTTCTGTGTATCAAGAAAATGTTCTTCATTTACAAATCTGAGAAGAGTGTCTTGTTTATGTATAAAATCTTCTATTGGTGGTAGCATATCCCTATTCAAAAAATTTAATGTATGAAATATCATATTATCCTCCAAAATAGTCTGAACAAATTCCATGACAATTATTGTTTCCAGAATTTTGTAAATCTACAATTACTGAAAATGGACTAACGTTTTCTCCTGGATATGTCCATATAAATCCATAACTAGTCATTGCATATTTATCTGTTTCATGCCAGAAAAAATTAAATTCGTTGCCGTGAGCAGTACACCACTCTAGAGCCTCTAGATTCTTACAATGAATCCATAGATGCATTTTGTTTTCTCTCAAAAAATCTACATTTACTAAATATTGTGCAGAGTCATGTCCAGCCCAGAGTTTATTATTAATTAGCCATAGATCAATCTCTGCATGATAACCATTATCTATTGCTTTTTGAATATACCATAATTGGTTCTCATGAATACTGGGACCATTAGTATTACCCCTGTGTGCTATTTTGATCAAGGTATGTCCTTAAGTCCTCTGGTGTTCCCAAGCCATGCATTTCTTCAACAAACATAGAGACTATTGTTTTTCCATCCTGAATTGCCTCATTGTATACTGGACAAATATAAAATTCTCCATTTACACGAATATCTTTTTCTATCATTTGCTTTGCGTATTTTACAAAATCAGATCCCCTTTTCCATCCGTAAATACCAACACTGGCATTATCGCTAATTGGATCTTTTTCTGCTACCCTGATAACATTACCATTGGCATCAAGTTCTGCAAATGACCACTTAGGGTCTGAATTTTTAAAAAGTGCAATAACTCCATCTGCTGAACCATTTAAAAGATTGATAAAAGTGTCTGGATTCCATTTTACAATTTGGTCACAGTTAACAATTATTAATGGTATATCATTATCAATAAGATCTATAGCCTTTAAAACGGTGTCAGTTGCACCCCTTGTGATAAAGTTTAGACCAATAAAACCAGACTTTTCTCTAAATCTAACAAATTTATTTATGATATCCATATTATTAAATAGTGGATCTTGACCTATAAAAGTATATTCTCCATCAATCCCCATGCTATCTATTGCTTGAAATACCATCGGTTTACCAAGAACATCTATCATTGGCTTTGGGTCAGTATATCCAGCATCTACAAACCTTTGACCCATTCCAGCCATAGGTATTACTATATTCCTCTTATTCAAAATAACTCACAACCTTATTGTTAACAAATCTCATAGTTAAAGTATCTCTATTTTCAACCTCAATGAGATGGGCACCGCTATCTTTAGCAGCCTGTTTTCCGATATTACTATCTTCAAATATTATAGCATTATTTGGAACCACATCTAGCATAGCCATGCATTTATTATATATCTCAGGATTTGGTTTTGGATTATTAACATCTTCATTACTTAAAGAAACATCTATGTACCGCCAAATTCCCAGGGAATGTAGGCAGTTAGTTAGAGTCTGTCTAATACTGTTGCTTGCAACACCAATCTTGTATCCATCATTATGAAAATATTTAAAAATGTCAATCAATTCTGAATCTGATTCAATATTTTCAAACATTACGGATGAATATTCTTGCTTTAGTTGCCAAACATACTTATGTAACTCTTTTGGCAAACCTTTTAAGTGTGTAAGCAAATCTAACTTAGACTTTGTTGTCATTCCTTCATAAATAGATTCTTGTTCTTCACTAGATATTACATACTTTTCATTAATATTTGCAAGGGCAAGATTTAAAGAATTAAAATGAATATCTTTACTATCTACTAATACACCATCTAAATCAAAAATTATTGCTTTATTCATTATTAAGGATACTTTCTAGTATTTTATTATTTGAAATATATTTTTTTATTTCACTCGTTTTTCTCAATAGATTTGGAATACCTATAAACAAATGATTTTTTAATGTAGCCAGATCATGGTAGAAGGAATGCATTTCAGTTACAATATTCATATTAGATCCATAATCATTTTCTTCCAAGTATTTTTTAGTCATTAACGGATGTGCTGCAACTAATGGAGTGACTATCTCAATAACATTTCCATTATCCTGCATAAAACAAGCATTGACTAAGCCAGAACTTGTAATGGATGCCAAAGTCTTTACAGAATAAAAAAAATTTACCTGTTCCCTAAAATTTCCAAAATCTTCTGGATAAACAACTTCAAATCCATGACTTAAAAACAGATCTTCTATTTCTTCGTGTGAGTCTATCCTTGTATCCGACTTATATACCAATTTTTCATATATCGTGCTCTCTTTTATTACCTTTTTTCTGCTTAAATATACTTTTCTGTATGGTTTTACATCAGTATCAGTTACACAGTAATTGAAAAAATTAAAAAGATTGTCTGCTTTTATCCCAGATTGAAATGGAAAAATACACAATGATACATTATTTATATATACAAGATCCATGTGAAATAAATCTACTAACATATAGTCTATATTCTTATCTCCAAGTGTAGTTAAAAACTCTTTAAAGAAATCCCATTCTGGTAAATCTAGGCTTGGTCTGATATCTGTAACATCTAAAATATATTGTGATTTTGGATATATCTCAATTGCCGATATTACTTCTGATATATCATCTGCAAACATATGATATATACTTGAGGTAAACTTTTTATATACCTTATGAGATGGTGACATTAGGTCTAATACCTTTAGGTCTTTTGTTTCAAAAAATCCTTCAAGGATATTCTCTTTAGTGAACAAAAAATTACTTTTAGTTTCATCAAGTGCGTCTTGTGTTTTTCTTAATGTGTAAGTGCCTTTATAATATGGCATAAAATCTGGAGATCCTAAGCCAAGTTGACTTTCTAGTACAAAAGAGATGTTGCGTTGATCTTTAGTAAATCTAAGATTATATTTATCTATATTCTTTTTATTAAAAATAGACACTATTCTTTAGTCCTATTCTCTTCTAGACGTTCACGTTCGTCTGTTACTTCATATGCAAATGCCATCATCTTTTCATACCCTGATGATGAGTCCATAATCTTATTATAATGGTGGGCACAGAACATAAGTTCTCCAGATACTCCTTTAACAAGAACATATGCCTGTGCACCACAAGACCCTGAGTCACAACGATCCGCTGCGGTCAGGGTCCATTGAACTACTGCCTCTTCTACCAACTACTTATCCTTGCTATAAAATCCGCTGCCATTAAAAGTTATTGCCCCAACTGAATATATTTTGGTCATTCTGTTGCCACATTTTTCACACATGTGTGTCGGTTCTGGCTCTGTGATTGATCTTACTTCTGATATGTTGGTTTCGCATTCACGACAAGTATATTGGTATGTTGGCATTATGCAGCCTTCGGTAGTAGTGTAAGTGGATTAATTAGATCCTTATATGGTGCAACATGTGCATTCTTCTTCTTAGAAGCACTGACATGAAGGTGACTTCCCGTACTTGCGGATCCGCTAGGCGTGTTTGGTCCACCACCAGTGCGACCAATAGGTTGACCCTGCTTCACAGCGTCTCCTGCCTTAATGCTTCCTGGTTTCTTTGCAAGGTGAGCATACTGAAGATATATCCCATCCTCATGCTTAATTTCAACAATATTACCCAATACATCAGACCAGAATATCTGGGAGATGATTCCATCAGCCATCGATGGGATGATTGTATTTTCGGCTGGGTGCCAATCCTGACCACGGTGTGGATTGCCATTACGGTATGGTGCTAGATTTCCAAATTCATCGCCACGCAACTTTTTGTCAAATGGCTCTTTATATGATACTGACATTTTTCCTCCTATGTAGATTTAATCTACAATTAATATTATCATCCGTACTCTGTGAATGACCTTAAGAGCCCCTACCCAGAATCGAACTGGGGTTTCCTGTTTACAAGACAGGTGCACTAACCACTGTGCTATAGAGGCATATATTTAATTATAGCATTACCACTATCTACCGTCAAGTGGTTTATATGGTTTAATTAAAAGTTTCATATGGGCTTGTTCTGGTGTTCTACCGCCCTTTTTAAGATTACATTCTCTACAAGAAGCAACAGTATTTAGCCATGTGGATGGACCATCCTGGCATCTTGGAATAATATGATCAATAGTCATAGCCTTCTTTTTGCAATATGCACATATATGATTATCTCTTCTTAAAACAGCATTCTTTGAATACTGGTTTTTGCGATTTTCATATTTCCATCTTGCATAAATGTATTTGACTAATTGAACAGCCTTTGGGATAATAAAAGAGCCCACAGATTTCTCTGTAGGCGTTAATACACTAGCAACACCCCGATGGAGCATAGTCAACGCCTTCTTTACTGATACTGTCATTAACAGTTCAGTACCGCCTTGATTATATACCGCTACTTGTGACATATATTTATTATACCTTATCTCTTGCTTCCCCTCCAGGATTCGAACCTAGAATGTCAGTGCCAAAAACTGAAGTGTTGCCAATTACACTAAAGGGAAATGGCGGAAATAACAGGATTCGAACCTGTGGTAGTTTTACCTACGAGGGTTTAGCAAACCCTTGCCTTAAGCCTCTCAGCCATATTTCCAACTGTTGGGGTAGTCAGATTCGAACTGACTAAGCATTAGCAACGGTTTTACAGACCGCCCCGAATCTCCAACTTCGGCGTACCCCAATGGAGGAAGATAAGGGATTCGAACCCTTGAGGCTGTTACACCTGATAGTTTTCAAGACTATTCCATTAGTCCACTCTGGCAATCTTCCAAGTTTATTTAATTATTGTGGGAAATACAGGATTCGAACCTGTGACCTTTTGTTCCGTAGACAAACGTTCTAATCCGCTGAACTAATTTCCCTGAGCGATCCCAAGGGGACTTGAACCCCTGACCTCCACCGTGACAGGGTGGCGTTCTAACCAACTGAACTATGAGACCTTATTGATTATTCTATTCTATCAGTTACTTCTTTAAAAAACAAGCGTTTTATGTGATTTTTTATAGAATATATTTTATTTGGTCCACGTCCATTAATATAGAATTTTTGAACTTCTCCTGCAACTGGACGCTTTTTGTTAAAGTCATGTCTTGATTTTGCATATTCATTAAAATCATTAAACAATATTTTATTGTCTACCAAATTTTGTTCAAATATTGAAAAGTTTTCTACAGTATTTCTTTCAATTGGAAAGAAGCAAAATAGAGGATCTCCTTTTTTGAAATCAACAGTTCCAGGCTCAACAAACTTAAAATTATAGGTAAAAGTAAATGGTAACCAATCTGTTTCTACAATGGCATCTAGTGGTTTTAAGAATTTATTTTCATAATTTGGAATGCCACGAATGTACGTAGAATATCCCTCTGGTGTTTGCAAGATAAAATCTGGAATAACCGTAAAGGTAGACTCTCCAAAGTGACCTCCAAAAATATCTTTTCTAAAACGTTCATCTTCTGAAAATACTTCAACATCTATTGGCTTAGTTCCTCCATACCAAGATACAGAAAAATCAACTGGTGATAGGACTACCCAGCCATACTGATTTGCAATTCCTAGTGGTAGACATTTATAAGCAAACTTATTTAAACTTTTATGCATCCACTCTCTTTGCATAGTTAATGGAACTATTTCAAACATTTTGTTCTCTATTCCATTAATATAATTAACAGTTATTTGTTCTTTCATGACTACCTTTTCTATTTGAGCGAATAGGGAGAATCGAACTCCCATTATCTGCTTGGAAGGCAGAAGTTTTACCACTAAACTATATTCGCAAATATGAGAAGGTGGATTGTCTATTACCACCAAGGAGAAGTCTAGATACACCATTAGAGTACCGCCTTAGTCCTACCATAACCTTGCTCCGCTAAGAGCAGGGACGCTAATCCCAGCCATGTGCCTTTCTCGTCCCATCTAGACAAGGAACTTCGTTCAGCCATTCTCCAGACCAGCCGTCACCGATCTGTTTGCAGGAAATCTGGGAGTCGAACCCAGGCTAATGGTTTTGGAGACCACCGTGCTACCGTAACACTTATTTCCAATGTGTGATGCGATTATTGACTAGATAATCCATCACTGACTCTTTACCTAACTACCTGCGAGTAACAGCACCAATCCCCACACAAGGGGTCAGGCTTTGGTACGCCTTGTTAGTTTTTCGTTAGTACTAACAACTAGCCACAATATGGTTTGTAGCGACACCTATAGGAGTCACCCTATTGCTGCCCCACCTGGACTCGAACCAAGAATCAGCGATTAACAGTCGCTCGTTATGCCTTTTAACTATAGGGCAAGGTTATTAAATTATACCAGAATCTTTATTACAGGGCAACATGGGTCTCCGCCATCTTCCCAGTCTTTTTCTTCTTCTTCTGTCATGTATGGGTCACCATCATGTGTATAACAAAATACATCTGAGACCCAACCATTCTCAACTCCGATGTGGAGCCAAGCATTTATTGCATCATAATCAACTTCACTCATGTGAAAGCCTTTCTACGTTATATATCAATTATATATGGGGAGTGGTGAAATGTCAATGGTTTTGGTCATAATTTTCTGCAATATTTTTAAGAACTTTATCTAGATCTCTTTTACTAACAACACCATCATTAATAAATTCTCTAGCAATATCCTCAACAACTCTTGCCAAACCAACCAAACCAGCAAGTAAAGCAGTCTTAAAAATGTTTATTTGTAGAATAGCCCCAGCACCTATGGTTGATAGTGCAGACATAAAAAATACTGCAACTACCCTCAATACAAAATTCCATGCTGATTTCATACTACAATTATATACCAATATAAAAGGGGCTTTCGCCCCCTTTACTTAGAAATCCCAGTCTTCATCAACCGTAGACTCATGTTTTCCCATTACATAGGAAGATCCAGAGCCAGAGAAGAAGTCATGGTTCTCATCTGCATTTGGTGATAAAGCACTAAGAATAGCAGGATTTACATCACACTGGTCTTTAGGGAATAGTGCATCAAAACCAAGATTCATAAGAGCCTTATTTGCGTTATAGTGCAGGAACTTCTTGACATCTTCTGCTAGACCAACATCATCATATAAGTCATGGGTATACTTCGTTTCATTCTCATATAGTTCAAGAAGCAGGTCATAGGTGTAGTCCTTTAACTCTTCCTGGCGTTCTGGAGACTGCTCTGCATATGCCTGTTGGAATTTGTACCCGATATAATATCCATGTACCGCTTCATCGCGAATGATAAGTCTAATCAAATCAGCAGTGTTTGTTAACTTTGCTCTACTAGACCAATACATTGGTAAATAGAATCCAGAATAGAATAAGAATGACTCAAGAAGTGTTGAGGCAATCTTACGCTTCAGTGGGTCGTCACCGTGGTAATACTTTAGAACTGTCTCAGCCTTTTTCTGAAGATATGGATTTTCCTCACTCCATCTAAAGGCATCTTCAATATCCTGTGTTGAACATAGAGTTGAAAATACGCTTGAATATGATTTGGCGTGAACTGATTCCATGAATGCAATGTTTGTATATACTGCTTCTTCATGCATCGTTCTGGAGTCAGGGATTAGTGAGACTGCCCCTACTGTACCCTGAATTGTATCCAGCATGGTTAGTCCTGTGAATACACGCATTGTGAGAAGTTTTTCATTCTCATGTAATGTACTCCAAGATGGAACATCATTGGATAGGGGAACCTTCTCAGGTAGCCAGAAGTTGGCAGTTAGACGGTTCCACACCTCCAAATCTACCTGATCTTCTAGTTTATTCCAGTTAACTGGTCTTGTAATTGTCATCTTATCTCCTTACAACATGCAACTTACGCACTCTGAAACATCTGTGCCCTCTAGAGCCATCTGTCGAATACGAATATAATAAATAGTCTTAATGCCCTTTTTCCACGCATAAATCTGGGCTTTGTTTACATCACGGGTAGTGGCAGTATCCTTAAAGAATAGCGTCAGAGACAGACCCTGGTCTACGTGCTGGGTTGCAGCGGCATAAACATCAATGATCTTCTCAGGACCAATCTCATAGGCATCCTGAAAATACTGACGATTATCGTTAGTTAGGAATGGTGCTGGGTAATAAACACGACCCATCTTTCCCTCCTTACGAATCTCAATCTGTGATGCAATTGGGTGAATCGAACTGGTTGAATTGTTGATATAACTAATTGATCCAGTAGGTGGTACAGCCTGTAGGTTCTGATTATAGATACCATGTTTCTGAACAGCAGTCTTTAACTCTGCCCAATCATTTTGTGTAGGAATTTCAATGTTAGCATCAACAAAAATCTTGGCTACCTTTTTGCTTAGTGGTTTCCATTCCTGCTCAATGTACTTAGTAAAGAACTCTCCAGTAGCATACTTAGACTTTTCAAATCCATCAAATGTCTGCTTACGTTCCTTGGCAATCTTATTAGATGCACGGATAGCGTGATACAAAACAGTATAGAAATAGATGTTGGTAAAATCTACAGAATCTTCATCTCCATAGAAAATCTCTTCCTTACCAAAGTATCCATGCAGATTCATCTGGCCTAGACCAATTGCGTGGCTCTTGTGGTTTCCATAAGCAATAGATGGTACAGACTCAATATTGCTTAGATCAGATACCGCCGTAAGAGCCCTCACAGCCGTCTCTACGGACTTTCCAAAGTCTGGTGACTCCATAGCCTTAGCAACGTTCATAGAGCCTAGATTGCACGAAATATCCTTACCCATCACGTCATATCCAAGGTCTGCTCGGTATGTACTTTCAGTATTTACCTGAAGAATTTCAGAACATAGGTTAGACATGTTGATACGACCATCGATAGGGTTAGCATCATTAACAGTATCTTCATACATTACATATGGATATCCAGACTCAAACTGTAGTTCTGCAATTCGTTCAAATAGGACACGGGCTTTGATCTTTGATTTGCGAATCTCTGGGTTATCTACGAGTTCATCATACATCTCTGTAATAGAGATATCACTCATAGCCTTGCCGTAGACACGCTGAACATCATATGGTGAAAAAAGATACATATCTTCATTATTACGAGCAAGTTCCAGAGTTACATTTGGAATTACCACACCAATACTAAGAGTCTTAATACGCATCTTTTCATCTGCATTCTCTCGCTTAGTATCTAGGAAACGCATAATATCTGGGTGGTGAGCGTTTAGATAAACGGCACCAGCACCCTGGCGTGAACCCAACTGATTTGCATATGAGAATGCATCTTCTAACATTTTCATTACTGGAATAATTCCAGATGATTGGTTTTCAATCTTCTTGATTGGTGCACCTAATTCACGGATGTTGGTGAGATTAAGTGCTACTCCACCGCCACGTTTTGATAATTGTAAGGATGAATTAACTGCACGAGCAATTGATTCCATATTGTCTTCAATACGCAATAAGAAACAGGATACATATTCTCCACGTTGCTTGCGACCTGCATTTAGGAATGTTGGTGTGGCTGGCTGGAATCTACCAGAAATAATTTCATCAATTAATTCAGCAACTACTTTCTTATCTCCACGAGCAAGCATCAGGGCATTCATAACCACACGGTCTTCAAAACGCTCTAGGTAACGCTCACCATCAAAAGTCTTTAGTGCATACTGGCTATAGAACTTATACGCTCCAACAAAGGTTGGGAATCTAAACCTATATCCATATGCTCTCTTGAACATTGTCTTGATAAAATCAAATGTATATTGGTCTAGAATTTCATTCTCGTAATAATCGTTTTCAACTAGATAGTGCAACTTCTCCTCAAGGCTGTGGAAGAACACAGTATTTAGATTAACATGGTTTAGGAAGTAAGCCCTGGCTGCCTCCTTGTCCTTGTCAAATTGGATCTTGCCATCTGCTCCATATAAGTTGAGCATGGCATTTAATTCATGGTAACTATAACCATTATTCGGTGTCATATAATAACCCCAGCCTTTCTTGTATTTTATCTACATCTTCTTGTGTGCCGAATATTTCTACCCTGCCTAAAACTGGTACTCCAGTCTTTTGAGAAATCATATCTGCTGCTTTGCAGTAGTGTTCTCCAAAGTTTGTGTTTCCAAGACCAACTACGCCTTGGAGTAATTCTCTATTTTGTGGTACGTTTAGAAATGATCGTACCTGTCGTGGTATTGCACTTTTCTCACTGCCCCCACCATAAGTTGGAACAAACAGTACATACCGATTGGTAACAATAAGGGGATTAGTATCATCAAAACTGATGGGAATGCGGATTGCATTTATATTGGTTACCTTTTCTACGAATCGTTTTGTATTACCAGAATAATTGGAGAAATATACAATATCGATAGACATCTATTTTAACTCCTTTTTATGATTTAGGGACAAGAAAAGGGAAGGAATTTAATCCCTTCCCCTCTCTATTATACCCGATTTACTTGCGAAGAGCAACCTTAGACTTAGGGTGCTTCTTGTTCCACTTGGTGGCGAGAGCATTGTAAGCAGCATTATCTGCAGCAATCTGTGCAGCAAGGTCAGCAGCAGCCTTAGTAGTTACAGCATCAAATGCTACCTTGGCATCAGCAATAGCCTTAGCAGTCTGTGCCTGGCTTGCAGCCAACTGTGCCTGTAGGTCAGCGATCTGAGCAACAAGGTCAGTTACCTTGAACTGAGCCTTAACAAAACCAACTGGCTTTGTCAGACCATCAATAGCAGTAGCAACAGTAGCGGTAGCAACAACATCATAAGTACCTACAGCAAGACCAGAGAGATCCTTTACAGCGAGACCCTTAACATCAGTAGTTACTGAATAGGTATTGGTGTCGTTAGCACTAATTACCTGAATGGCTACAACAGCACCAGCAACAGGATTACCAAATACGTCAGTACCAGTAGCAGTTACCTTAGCAGTAGTTCCAAGAGCAGCAGTTGGTGCAGTTACAGCAACAGCATTGAGTGCTCCTGCAGTACCCTTTACATAGTAAACTACTGGAATAGCAGTACCTACGGTTACAGTTACAGTACCTACAGTAGTTGAGGTAGTGTATGCATAGAAAGTAGCAGTGGTGCCAGTACCAGTATTTACAGTTGCACTAGCAGTACCCGAAGTTGCATAAACACGTGCATCTCCAGAGGTTACCTTGCTAGTAAGCAGTGCACCAGATGCAACTGCAGTTACGGCGACATTGTTGTCAACACCAGTTACAGCAATTCGTACAACGTCAGTAACGTCTACGCTATTGTCAGCAGGTACTGGAAGAACTACAGCATTGGCAGTAGTAAGACCATCAGTAGCAGTTGCTACGTTGTTGATGGTAGTTGTGGTGGCTACTGCAGCGTTTGCAGGTGCTGAAGCAAAAGCAGTAGTGGTTAGTGCTAGTGCAACAGCAATAGCGATAAGTGGCTTCTTAAATGAAGTCATATTTATATTTCTCCTTATGGTTAGGTGGTTGTGTAATTTACACGTTTTACTAGTATAACAGATTGACAACATGGTGTCAACTATTAGATTAAATTAAATCTAGACAAATAATCCTTTACTTCCTTTGCAGGTGCATGGATTATAGTCTTAGATTGTTCCTGTTCACTGAACAGTTCTTGGGTAGTTTTTGGTCTATCCTTGAATGTATGAATCTCTACAACCTGATTTAGATTTTTAGGTGTATGAGAAATAGCACCAAAGATAGCACCGCAAACTGCGTCTGCCAAGTCTTTAGAAAGTTTTCTAGGGTGATCTACCCTATTCTGCTTTACAATTTTAAGTTCTGTTAATTCTTCAAACAATAGTTCAATAGATGGCATTACAAGACGATCTTCGTATACAAGCATTGCCATATCTTCGTAGTGCTTTTTAGCAACAGAAACAGTGTCAGTCTTAATACCAACCTGCCTTAATTCATTCTGGATGTCAAATGAGTTCCAACGGTCAAATGAAACCATCCCAAGATTCATTCCCTGTCTGCGTAGATTTTGAATCCATTGCTTTACTTCAGACAGGTTTACTGGACCCTCTACCTTTGGTTCCCACCAGGCTACAGCATCTACTACAACAATTGGAACTACCTGTGAGTAATCCTTAACTACCTGAATATTTACCCACTTATCTACGTGGGCTATTGCTACAGCACACTTGTCATGCTTCTGGGCAAGGTCAGCATGGACAAAGTAGATCTTGTCTGGATCTGGTTCAAATGATGCATCAAATCTCTTCCATGAGTCTAAAGGATTTCTAATACTCATAGCAGAACGAATCTTATCTTCTTGTCTAAAGAATCTATCTGAGGAGAAGGTTGGTACACAGGCAAAACGTTGCATAGCATCTCCCATGTCTGTAAAGAATGCTAGTTTAAAATCATCAATTTTACGAGTAGGGTTTACTACCCAAGTAGGTCGCTTTAGTGCAAACATTCCTGGATACTTATATGAAACAATTGTATCTTCGTCCCATTCAATCTCTAGAGAATTTCCATCAGCATCATCTGGTAGATCTGGATTCATAATAAACTTATGCTTCTTAGTGACAACTTCCTTATCGGCAATAACTGCATCATATCTAGATGAAATGAAATCTCCTGGATAACGAGGGAATGATAGAAGTGCCACCTTTCCCAAATCTGGGAAACGAGAGTCTACAGAAGCACGGAAGGCTTTATATATGTTGTCTGCTGTCTTACCCTGATCATTTCCACTACCAATCTCCTGAGCGAAACCCGAAATCTCATCAAGTACCGCTAGAATAAGGTTAAGACCCTCATGAGACTCACGCTCAGAGTGACCAGAATAAACTGTAATAGAATGGTCAAACTCTATACTTTCAGCCTTTGGATTAAATCTTCCAGCAAACCACGGAGAACGTTCAATCTTAGTTTTAAAACCTTTAAAGAAAACGTTCTTTGCCTGTTGTGCGTTAATAGCCACGTTGATAATATCGATTGCATCTCCACTGGGCTTGCCAAAATACCTAGCAGGGTCTTTAAGACAAAGTAGTTTGTATACAATATAAGCACAAGCAACAGTAGAGGTAAAGTCCTTACCGCTTCCCTTGCCAAGTTGTAGAATAACTTCATTCTTGGTATATTTCTTAAAATAGCGTCTACCTTCCGTATCTCCCATTAGTTCAATGACATCTTCAAGTCTGTAGATTTGACTCATAGCCTCTACAATATCATATTGAATCTGTGATAATGGTGGCTGGTTTAGATAGGCTTCACCCTCAACAAACGTTTTTGCATCCACAGGACGTTCTGCAAATACATCGGATTTAAGGGCATCTAAGAAATCATCAAACATTATTTACCACTGTAATTACTTCTTTTTCTTTAGAAACTGCGGATAGTCTTCGCATAATTTCATCACGAATTTGTGGATACTCAGAAGCAATATCTCTAAGGATGCCAACAAGAATGTCCTGCTTTCTTTCAATCTCAATCATTTCCTCCGCAAGTTCTTTGTTTTCAAGTAGTCCTGCTTTTTGAAGCATATCAATACGCTTAGACTCAAGATCCATAACCAGTTTAATACCAGCAGTCTTTGCAGCCAGGTTTGCAATTGTTGTCGCATCATCAATAACCTCATATGCTTTCTGGATTAGTTTGGTATAGTGAGTATCGGCACCAACGAGTGCTTCTTTTGCACGTGCACGGATTGCTGCATTATCTGCAGCCATACTACGCCACTCATTGATATATGCAACTACCTTTTGACGAGGCATTGCAAGTTCTTTAGATATCTGGGTAGGTTCATTACCTGCTAGATACTTTTCAACTACCTTGTTTACTTCGTCTAGGTGTTCTACCAGTTGTGTTTCTGCTGTTGACACTCTTAGCCTTTCTACGCTTTTTAGGTACTCTTTTAATAACGTCTAGTCTGAATGATCTATATACCCCAGAAATTCCACGATAGATTTCAAAACAATCTACCCATTGGCTTCCAGTATCATCATTTGTTACAAAATAATCAAACTTAAACTTTAATCCGTGTTCACCTTTTACTTTAATTATATCACCACGGACAACCTCAAAGCCATCAACCATCATGGTATCTTGCTTGGATAGTTTACTTAGCATTAATTATCTCCACCAAGGCGTTTAATCTCGTCATTAATATAAAATACCGCCTTCTTGAGATCTTCGATGTGCTTTCCTTCATCTTTTAGTCCTGCTCTCCATAAATACTTAATTGCATTACCAATATTGAAATTCCTGTGTCTTGTAATCTGAATACATTCTACTCCAGATGGGTCAGAGGTGTAGTGTTGTGGGTGATTTACGTTGTCTAACTTATTTGCCATTCTTAGTCTCCACTATTGATACATACTTCATACAGTGATCACAGGTTTCATATGTATATCCCGTAAAAGGACAGGATGCTTTATGGGTTGCCTGGTGCTTGCAGTTAATACGAACTGCATAAGACTTTGCTACACGAACAAAGTGCTTTATAATTCTTTTCATCGTCTACTCTTTCTTAATCCAAATTTGGCTAGATAAACATAGATAGTCTCTACGCTTGTTTCACACTCTTTTGCAATGTCTTCTGGAGACTTCTTATCAAAGTGGTATCTCTTTTTTAGCCATGCTTCATTAGTATACAGTTTTAAACTCATTTTGTCAATTTACCCCAATTATTTACAGCCCAATGTCCGATGGCAATAGCATCGGCAACATCATTATCTGCCACATTCTTATTATAAAAAGTATTAACAAACTTAATTGTCCTTTGCTTCCTGAACTCTCTTGCATACGCTTTTATCCAGGAATCAGACTTTTTGGGATTATTCTTTTTAATTTCATAGATTTCTCCACTGGTTAATTTCTTATTCCCAATATAATTTTGCCAAGTAATTGGACTAACAGATCCAGAAACCTCTATTCCGTATACCTGAGCAGATCCAAGAAGTGCTCCCTGAACCAGGGCTAGGTCTGCAGCAGTCTTAGGACTATTCATAAATACTGTATGCTCAATGACTATTGAGTCTACCTGAAAATTATGAAAAAGACCTAATGTCTTTCGTGCTGCATCCCCAACCTTTTGGTATATGGTATCTCCCTCAAAAAGGATTTTTCCATACGACTTTAAATCGTCATTCTCAAAGATAGCAAAAGCCAAACTATTTGTACTGGCATCAATAGAACATACTGTTTTATTCATCAAGCATTTCCTTTATGTCTTTTAAGGCATCTTTAACATCAGATGGATTTACATTACAACTTAGACATATCTCTTCATCATTATAGAATGATAGGGTCTTGCTGCATGTTTTGCAATGCCTTGGCTTTTTGGCTCTTTTTTCTCTTTTTACTTTTAGGTAACGCTCTGCAAGTTTTTGCTTAGTCGCTAGTTCACGACAGATTGCAGAACAATAGATTTGATAATCTATTTTAGTTTTGAATGAGTTGTCACACCATTCACAATGTTTGATTTTCATCTAGTGGCTCCAGAGATTTAATCTTTACTACTCCAGAATCACCAGCAAAACAGATATCCTTTACAGGACATGTCTTACAAATCTTTGAATTTGAACGGTAGTTTTTCTCAGGCATGGTCTTATCTTCCCAAGCCTTTCGAACTGTACGCATCCAATCAAATGTGCTCTCTACCCACTTGTAAGAATATTCATTTAATTCGACAGGAAAAATCAGCAAGTCGTGATTGTTCTTGTTCTCATAAATAAGTATAGCCTTGTTTTTGTTTTTAATCTTCATATAGATAAGCAACTGAACAAGGTGCCCCAACTTTGGCTTTTTTGAAATCTTACGATATTCAAATGCATCGTGAGGCATTGTCTTAATTTCACCTAGAAGTTCTGGGAACTCTGCAAAACTAAGCATAACGTCACCATACCCAAAGATAGGTGGATTTTCATAAGTTACTTTAAACTCACTGTCTACAAGGAATCCTGGGACATTGCCCATCGCTTCCTGAATACGTTCGTGAGATTTAGTTCCAGCAGTCATATTAGCAGCACCATAAGCATCTGCACTATCAGTAAAGATAGCACCCTCAAATGCAATGTACCAATATCTAGGACATTCTCCATGACCATATGCAATGGTACTTGGTGCGAATGTCTTCTTCTGTGTAAATTTAGGTTGACGATTAATTGTGTAACCAGACCTAATGGTTTCAATTAATGCATCTACATCAATAAATGATGGTTTGGCTTTAGCCTTTGGCTCTCCCTTGAGCATTACCTGTTGTAATAGATTCTTTGCCATGATATTATCGAACAATATACTTTAGTGCAGACACAAGGTCAGTAATAGCCTCATGTGCGGTAAAGTAAATGTTCTTCTTCTCCCGATTTCCTTTGTCTACGTTAACCATCCAAGTCGCTTTGAATGCCATCTTGGCAGCGATTGCTTGTAGTCTAACGATTTCTACAGTAGCAACATTTAGTGGAATATCTGGTTTGATAATCAACTTAGCAATAAAAGTTAATGCTTCCGTTAGTTCTTCATCATTCATATAGTCAGCGATCTCTGATAGACCATTAACCATTTCAATTGTTGTCTTTTGCTGTTCCATTTTTTCCTAAGTGTTGTTATTACAATTATACACCATCAGACAGGATCTGGTCAAGTAGCGATAATTCTATTATTGCCAGCCTCGTCTTGATACCGCTGTCGCCAAGGACAACTACAATTGCTGGATCATTTTTATTTCTGATAGCATCTGTAGTTGCTTTAGCCCATACTTCTTTATTTAATGTAAAACTTCTTCCAACTTCTTTAAAGTCTACTGTAAAGTTTTCCCAGGTAGCATCGCCCTTATGAGTTCCACGACCAGAGTTCTTATGCTGTTTAGCACCAATACGCTTACTCTCGCTCTTCTCGCTCATAGTCTTCCTTTGTCTTTTTAGTATTCAGATTTACTTCTGATACATGCTTATCTGGACACATCCATGTTAACTTTTTTAATGTAGGGTAATGCCTAAGCGATTTAACCTTGGCTTTACATACATGACAAACAAATTCACCTGGATATACTGTGTACTTAGCCATTTACCTTAGCCTTAATTTCATCTTGTAGGTCTAGATCTTCTCGTACCCTTGCTACAAACTTATCTCTACCCTGAATCTTACTACCGTCAGATAGTAGATACCAGGCTCCTGTACGTTCCACAATGCCCATCATTTCCGCAGTATCGACCAAATCACCGATGGAATCGATCCCAACATCGCCCCTAAAGTAGAAATCATATTCTCCAGACTGGAAGGCTGGCGATGTTTTGCTGAACTGAACTTCCCAGCGAACTTTGCGTCCAACCTTTTCTTCAATGAGTTTGTCTCCAACTGGAATCTTTCCCTTAATAGCCTGATTATCGGATTCTGACGAGAAAAGTTTAATAACCGTTGATGAATAGAACTTAGTTGCCTGTCCACCAGACGGTTGCTGGCTTGTATACATGGCACTAATATTGTTTCGACTTTGACTAATAAGAACCAGAAGAGTTGGCTTAACCTTATTGTTAGCATAGTTAAGCATCTTCCAAGCGTTACTAAAGTCTCTTGACTCTGCACCAATCTGCTTCGTATTTTCAAGTTCCTTAAGTTCATCAGTTCCCTTTTCAAAGTAGATGGCAGGAAGCAATGAAGTAATGGAGTCAACTACAATAAGATCTACTCCAGCGTTCATCAATGCAATACCTACATCTACCATTTCATTGATAGTACGTGCTTGTGACACGATTAGTTTGTCTGTATCTACCCCAAGAGCCTTAGCCCATTCCTCAGAATAGGACATCTCGGCATCAATCCATGCACAAAGTTTACCCTCTTTTTGAGCGAGTGCAATCATCTGGAGACACATAGATGACTTAGCGGATGACTTACTGCCCCAAATCAATACTTGACGACCATATGGTAGCCCACCATTAAGAGCACGGTTAAGACCAAAACTAGGAGTTCCCTGGAATTCAGTTTTAAATCCAACACCAGTAGTTAAACGCTTGCGAATCTTTGGATCTAATTGTGCAAGTGCTTCTTCAACTGTAGTCATTAATTTGCCAATCCATTAATCTTATCTAGATTAAACCCAGCCCAGGCATCATCATCGGTAATTACTACTGGTGCTGACTGAAACCCCATTGCTACAATCTTATCGAATGCTGCCTGGTCCTGAGTAATATCAATGGTGTCATATTCTAAACCAAGTGCATTTAAGCGTCTTTTAGTTGCATCACATTGGACACATGCTGGCTTTGTATATACTGTAATTGTCATTAGAATCTTACTCCGTGCTTCTGTGCCCTCAGTTTATTGACACTTGTCTTGTTTTCAAATGCATAGTCTAGAGAGACCTGGGTATAGCCATGCTCTACAAGACCTGCGTATAGGTCAAAGGTGCGAATGAGAATGTCTGCCATTTCATCTGCAATGTCCTCTGGACCACGATCCTTGCGGATTGCCTCCATAACCTCTACAGCCTCTGATACAATCATCATCAACTGCTTGGTCATAAAGATATCTGTTTGCTCCTGCGTAGCGTCCTCTAAGACGCTCCAGAAGCCCTTTTCTACTGCTAGTTCATGCAATTCAATTGCAATATCATCAAATGATAAATTAGACATTTTCTACATCCTCCATTATTATTGTTCCGTCTTTTGTCTTTCCAAATGAAAACTTGTAAATATTACCCTCGTCAATCTTCATGTATGCCTTAGCATACGCTGTAGGGAATACTGTAACACTCTTTAGTTCTCGGTTTGCATCTACTAGTACTAGTGATGCCATCTTCTTTCCAGCCTTAGTTACCCTGGACTTGAAAGATACAACCATCATTTCTTCATCCTTAAAAGGAAGCATACGATAGTTAAGTAGTTTAATTAATGCTGCATCGCTACCCTTGATATCATCAGCAGGGATAGCAGTTACAATACGGTTATCGCTTGCAAGTAGCAGGTAGGTTTTTCCAGCCTCAATAGTAGTCTGCTCTTCATCAAAGATACCGATACTACCAGTCTTATCTAGAATCTCTACACGACTCCAACCAGTACCACGCTTAATTGCCTTAACCATACCCAGTAGAATAAATGATCCCTTTTCCTCAAACTCTTCTACGTCATTAATAAAGGCGTAGTAGTGCTGTGGGATAGAGAAGTTAAACTCTGGTAGGTTTAGGTACTCATATAGGTTTTCACGAACCTCATCATCATTTCGTGGATTATCCTCAAAGGTTGCAGCACCAACTACACGGAGAGCCTGTAGGGCACGACTATTTACTCCATTACCCTTACCGAAAGTGAACTCTTCCAACTCCTTATATGATGCAAATGGACGAGCAGCAATGTACTTAGATGCAATATTGTCACTAATGTACTTGATGGCAGATAGTCCAAATCGAATACCCTTACCCTCAATCTTAAAGTCAATGTCTGAATCATTAATGTGTGGTAGACGTACAGGAATGCCCATACGCTTTGCCTCAATTAAATACTCAGTACGAGCATCCTTGTCTTTCTCATTCTTAAGAAGAGCAAACATGAATTCAATTGGGTAATAGTTCTTTAGCCAAGCAGTCCAATAAGACAAAGTAGAGTATGCCACAGCGTGAGACTTATTGAATGAGTATCCAGCGTGTGCCTCAAAGTCATGCCATAGTTCTTCTGCTACTGGTTGTGATACATAGCGAGTTGCTCCAGATACAAACTGATCCTTAAACTGATCGAATTCCTTAGCATCCTTTTTCTTACCGATAATTTTACGAACCTTGTCAGCCTCAGCCATTGTCATACCGCCAAGTTCAGTACAGGCAAGCATTACCTGTTCCTGATATAGAATACAGCCATAGGTATCCGAAGTAAACGACTTCATTACTTGGTGGTGATAGGCAATATTCTGCTTACCATGCTTACGAGCAATGTAATCTTTACCAATGGTATTCATAGCACCTGGACGCACTAGAGCATTAGAGGCAGCAAGTTCTGCAAAGTTCTTTACTCCCATCTTCACAAGAAGATTTGTATATGGAGTTGCTTCACACTGGAATACACCCTTGGTATATCCGTCTGAAAGCATTGCGTAGACACTCTTGTCTTCCATGTCAATGTCATGTAGATCAATTACCTTACCAGTACGATCTTTGATAATCTTTAGGGTATCCTGAATAACAGATAAAGTCTTAAGACCAAGTGCGTCAATCTTAATTAGACCAATACGCTCTGCTTCTGCCATGTCTACGGCTACTACAGGAATGCGTTCATCGCTACCAGTTGCTTTACGAGTTTCTAGTGGTGCAAACTTAAAGATAGGCTCCTTAGATGTTACAACACCTGCAGCGTGAATACCAGTACCACGAATACGTCCACGAAGTTTTTCTCCATAGACCTCAACCTCTGGATACTTCTCACGGAACCAGACAGTCTGCTTGGAGTTACAGTAATCATCCCAGTCATCAACAAGTTTAAGAACCTTATTAACATCTGTTAGTGGAATATTCAGAACACGAGAAATATCACGAACCATGCCCTTACCCTTGAACTCAAGGAATGTTGCAATAGAGGCAACGTGGCGGTACTGGCGAACCAGATAGTCCTTTACTTCTTCACGGCGTGAGTCCTGAATATCTGTATCGATATCTGGAAAGTCATTACGTTCTGGATTAATAAAACGGAAGAATAGGAGACCATGCACAATTGGGTCAATGTCGGTAATACCAAGGGCATAGCATAGTAGCGAACCAGCAGCCGAACCTCGTCCTGGTCCCACCATGATGTCTTCCTTTTTAGCCCACGAAATCATAGAACGCACAACAAGGAAGTATGGACCAAAGTTCTTAGCCTTGATTACATCAAGTTCTTCATCAAGACGTGCTAGGTATTCTGGATTAGCATCCAACCCCTTTTCCTTAAGGCCAGCGATTGCTAGGTCGTATAGTTCCTGATTTGGATTCTGATACTGAACTGGAAGCAGGTCTGCATGATCCTTAATATTATAGTCTTCTACCTTATTGATAATCTCAATAGTGTTGTCATACATGTCCTGTCGATCAATACCCTGGGCTTCCATAGCCTCGTGCATCTCTGCATCTGACAGTAGGTGAATCTGGAAGTCACGGAAAGTCATTTGGCGGTCTGCACCATAGAGATAGTCTAGACGATCCATTAGATTGTCGTGCTTTAGAGACTTTTCATAAGTAACATCCTTTTCAGTCTTATTTGCATAAGAATTTAGGATTAATTTAAGTTCCTGGATTTCTCGCTGAGAAGTATCTGCATGGTGGCAGTCTGGAGTTACGATAGGCTTTAGGTTAAATTCATCTGCAAGGGCTAGAGTAGTCTTGTTTACTTCTGCAGGGTTGTGAGGCATTACCTCAATATAGTAATCGTCACCAAAGGTATCCTTAGCCCACTGGAGGTGCATTTTGGCTGCTGCCAGGTTGTCTGCCTCAATAGCCTTGGCTAGATATCCAGATAGACAGCCAGAGGTAATTACAAGACCCTCACGGTACTTTGCAAGGATTTCCCAGTCCATACGAGGCTTCTTAAAGAATCCCTCAGTCCAGGCAAGTTCATTTAACTTATTAAGATTCTCTAGACCCTTTGCATTTTTTGCAAGAATAATGAGATGATTGTAGTTAAGATCTAGAGGGTCGTTCTTGTCTTTCTTATCTTCGTGGTCGAAGCGGTCTTTAGTGATATATCCCTCAATACCCAGAATTGGCTTGATACCTGCCTCCTTGGCAGCACGATACATCTCACGGTGTCCTGACAATGAACCATGGTCGGTGATAGCGATGGCTGGCATACCAATTTCTACAGCCCTGTCCACATATTCTTGTGGGGTAGCAATTCCATCGAATAGACTGTAGTGTGTGTGAACATGAAGCCCAGCGTAACTCATTTAATTCCTTTTTATTGTTGGATTAATATTATGACATAGAAAATAGGGGTTGTCAAGTGTAATGGGGAGAGCCGAAGCCCTCCCCACACTTTTACCAATCTAGATTGGCAGATGTAATTGATGATGGGGTATCAAACCCAAGGTAGAAGTTCTCCTGCTCTGCATACGGAACCTCACGAACAACCTTTTCAAGATCGAATGCATCCAGACTTCCCCAGTTAAATGGCTCGGAATCTGGCTTAGTTGGAAGCAGGGTATAGTTAGTCTCTGTACCCTGACCATTACGCTTAATCTTCCACTCAAGGTTGGAAATGCTTCCAGTTTCAAGAGCGTACTCACGAATAGTGTTAAAGGCGGACTGGTTACTAACGCCCTGTGACCATACTGCTACATATGGGTCTTCAGTGCCATCGTTGATAAGAACGTTGCAGTAAAAACGGTTACGAGCCTTCCAGCCAGCCTTTGGATCCTTTCGGTGCATCTCACAACCGAAGCAACGACCCTCGGTATCCTGGCTACATACAGCCTTACGCTTGTAGTCCTTTGGGTTAGTATGCTCTGCTACTACGATCGATAGACCACGAGCATCAGAGTAATTTGCCGAATCTGGGTCAAGTTCCTCAATGAAACGAATCTTTGCTGCCTGTCCGTCAGCCAACTTTACCCAACGAACTTTCTGTCCAGTGCTCTCAAACTTTGGCTTGTCAAGCAGTGCACTAATGTCTTTTAGTCCCTTAATAATACTCATAATGTATTCTCCTTATATATTTTCTTTTGGTATATTAGTTTAGCATTGAGGCTATGGTTTTGTCAAATGAATCTTCAATATTTTTTATTGCTTCATCTGGCATATCCCCAATATCTTTATATTTTTTATCTATATTAATAACGATTACACGGGAGCCAAGACGTTCTACGATCTTGTCTTTCATGTTACCGCCAGCCTCATCATTATCTGCAATGACATATATCTCATTGAAATATTTTTGAAGTAGGTCTGTTTGAAAATTGGATACATTTGCACCCAATGTTGCTACTGCTGGAAATCCACATTGGCTAAGTCTAATAGCATCAAATGATGATTCGACTACATAGACTTTCCCAGCAGTTTTAATTCTGTGTAGGTTAAATAGAACCTTAGATTTTGGTAGTCCTGGAGTATTCTTGAATTCTTTGCCCTCAACAGAACGACCTACAAAGCCAACCTCTATGCCATCTGGTGAATGGACTGGAATAGTTACCATATCTTGTTTCTCTGAATATCCCAACTGAAATAAAGAAACGCTTGCTTCAGTAATCAATCTTCCATTGAAATAACGCATAGCCCTTGGTGACTCTAATGCTTGATTATTTAAACGTTTAATAATTACTTGGTCATACTGAATATAGTCTGGCTTTTCAATTAACTGTTGATTGACAATATTTTCAATATTTGATTCAGTTTCTTTAGACTTAATAAAGCGTACCGCCTCAAAATATGTACGACCAGAAACATGTCTAACAAAATCAGTTAGGTCTGCAGTTTGTTGGCAAGAGAAGCAAAAGAAAAATCCAGTATTCTTATCAATTTCGCCAGCAGGGGAACGATAGTTATTGTGGTATGGACAAAAGATAATATAGTCAGAGTCTACTTCTGATTCGATACGGATTCCTGATCCGTCAAGGACTCGCTTGATTTGCTCTTTTGTATATAAATGACGGTCGTTCCGTCTATTCCATTTATCCATTCACTCTTCTTCTTCCCTACGTAAGCCCCATACATGGACAATACAAACGTAAAATATTCTTTTATTGCATTATATTCTATAGTAAAATCTGGGTTAATGTCAAGTCTTGGAACATATCCCAATGCTCGCATTTCAACCTTAATGAGATGGATATACTGTTCTTTTAACCTTGCAATGGCTGATTCGTCATGGATATTACCATCCATATTGAATTTTCGAATGACTTTATGATGCAAGGTTTCCATCCATACTATTATACCTAATTTTCCTCAAAGTCTTTGTACTTATACCAGCCCTTGTCAAAGTCTACCTGGACCATAAATTCACCCATAAATCCATTACGGTTCTTACGGAATACACATTCAAGAATATCAGAATTAGTTGCACGTCCTAAAGCCAGAATCCAGTCAGCATCGTATGCAATCTGACGAGACCATGCAGTCTGTCCAAGAGTAGGTACAGTGTCCATCTTAGTTACATCATCTGGAGTTGCAGATGAAATGGCAATGACTGGAACTTCTTCGCCTAAAGAAAGTTGCTTTAGTTCACGAGAAAGATTCTTCATCTTTACAGTCTCATTGTCTGCCTTTTGGTTTGGAGACATGAGTTGCAGGTAGTCTACAATCACAAGGTCTGGCTTATACTGATCAATCTTACCTCTAATAACGCTTGGCGTTACTTCTCCACTACCGTCATTTGAAATAATATGGAACTCTGGCTTACCAGCAAGTTCCTTTTTATGCCAACGCTTTAGATCATCAATCTCAACAAGTCCAGCAGACAGTTTTCGATGTGACCAAAGCCCTTCGCCCATGATTGCAAATACACGGTTACGAACTTCTGCCTCACTCATTTCAAGAGAGATAATTAGTGGAGACTTACCCTGCTTCCAAGCCTGAACAGCCATATATAAAGCAAACCATGACTTACCAATACCTGGATATGCTAGGAACACTCCTAACTGTCCTGGCTGGATGCCAGCAGGTAGATAGTTATCAAATCCTGGCAAGCCAGTCTTAATACCATTTACACCAAGTTCTGCTTGGCGTTGCATTTCTTCATAGTATGCTACAGCAGAATCAATATCTGTTGCATCAATATCACGAATTACTGCAGTGTTCTTCTTAAGTTCAGAAGTTTTTGTAATCAACTTCTCTAAAGCCTCTACGCCATGCCCTGACTGAACATCGCTTGCAGTAGACCTTAGAATATCCTTTAGACTATCATTTAGATATTCTGCCTGTAGTTCTTCTAGGTGATACTTTGTTGCTCCTACCCCGTCTACTGGTGAGAAATCTCGAAACTTCTCTAGCAATAATGCTGCTGGTGGAGTTGTAGAATTTACCTCAAAATAGTTACGAATAAACTTCCAAATGTCATTGTGGGTACGCAGAAGATTGTCCACATTTGCCTGTAGCAAAACGTGCATCTGCTTATCCTGCAGTACCGCTGAAATTAGTTTGGACTCTGTATTACTCATTTAACCACGCCTTAGCAAGTTTTCTGCGTTCGGCTCTCTCCTCTAGGTCTCTATTAATTTGCTCACGACCATCAATTATGTCTTGAGCGTAATTGGCAAAATATTTCCAATTAGGTGATTGTGCTACATCAAAATAATATTGTAGCAAATCATAGCATGTTTGTAAAGTATATGATTCAATGAGTGCATCTGCAGCCCATTGCTCAACATTTAGATTTAGTACTGGCTTTTGCTCATACCGAAAAGTATGCAACTTGCTGTAACGGGATAGCAAAGCCATGCGGTCTTTGCGTTCTGCCATTACTTGCTGTCAATCTCGCTCTGTGCCTCAACAACCTTTTCTTGCAACTTTGCCTCTACAAAAGAGTAGACACGCTCAAAGGCTTCATTTGTATTTTCGCCATCACGCTTGCTATCTGATACAGATAGATCAATTCGTAGTGACTGGAAATTACCCAGATTTACAGTGTAACCAAGTCCTACAGTTACCTTAGTTTGTTCATTATTCATACCCACGTTCCTTTCAAGAACTATATTGATTCGGACCAGATGGGGATAAAACGCCCATCTTCAGTCCTTGTATATGTTAGTATACCATCGCCCATACGCCTTGTCAACTCCTGTTTTGTAGGAGTAACATCGTTGGTTATTAATTTATCATTTCTTGGTCTACCATGATGGTAGGAAGCAAGTATATCACGAATTTCTCTAACTTGCTCTTCTGAGTAATAAGATCTAATTTTCCATTCTGTCTTACCACCCTTTTGGGCACCAGTTGGATATGGAATAATTCCATTCTTCATTAGATATGGCATATACTTTTGGTGTCTATTTACTAACTGAGACGTAGCCTTTACAGTATAAGCCCTAAGTCTATTTTTCTTAAAATCAGAAATCAGGCAACTTTCAAGTCTATCAAGAGTTATATTGTAAACGGACATAATGCCGTTTGACCTATTCAGGTGATGAACTCGTATTAGATGCCCGTTTAAAAACCAGATTTTTGCTACTGCTTTTATAAAAGGGGCATCGTTATACTCTTGTCTTGTTAACAGAGCCATGAGTTCCTACGAAGTTATAATTCCTGGGACACCAATAGCGATAATATTAACTCCAACGTTAGCATCTCCCTTAGTTCTAAATCTTACGGCACCAAGTGTTTGAGAAGTAGTTGTTCCTGTTATAACCACTTCAGCACTCTTACTTGCTGCAGATACATCTTTAGCAACCACAGTAGCAACTACGATAGGAGGATATTTAAATGTTACTCCAAAGTCATATGTAAAGGTTTCTTCTGAGTCTAGTGTTTCAGACTTTGAAACCTTGGTGACATCATAGTATCCTGCAATAATTACTAGATTACCAGTTCTTAGGGTTACTGTGTTTGTACCGTCATTAAATTTTGAATCTACTGATCTAGGTGCAATTGCTGCAGTAAGTGTATTAATTTGATCAACTATCTTATACATATAGTTATAGTCTATTGGTTGACCTCTTGATGGGACTTCTATACTCATATTAAAATTATACCATACTAAGCCAATTTACCACTATCTACTGTTGTAGTATATGTGCTAACTACCTTGGAAAAGATTTTACCAATTGGATTTAAAATTGCAGTTGGTATTGTAGTCAATGTACTGTATGATATTTGTTTTGGATTAGCCTGTAGTTGGGCATAGATATCTAAAAAGTATATGTATTGTGCAGGGGTTGTTCCAGACAAAGATGTTCCTAGTGCAGCAGGAATAAATCCAGAAGGTATTGCAATATGAAAATTATTTGAAGTTGTCGTTGCAGAGTATGTCCAGGCTCCAGTTTGCTGTGTTGAATCAAAAGTTATTCTTTTTATTTTTCCAGTAGTTGTAACTATTGAGGCTACTGAGGTCTTTACTGTAAACGTTGTACTAGATGGAGTACCAGTAATTATGTATGACCCATTGACAGCATTATCCATTGAATAAATTGCTACCCTATCATTCTTATCTGGCGTTATTGCATTTGCTGTTAGGTTATGTGCTACAGATGTTGTAAATGTTATAGTTCCTGAAGATAGTGTGGCACCAGTAATAGAGTATTCTGTTTGACCAATTGTCGTACCCCATCTAGTATAGATATCGAATGTATTGTTAATTAGTCCAGATGGAATATTCCAGGTTGCTGTCATATCAATTCCAGTTGAAATAACCTTATTAGTTAGTTCATTTTTATTATTATAGATATCTATAATTTTTGGACTCTCTAAAGTGTATTTTGGAGACCATGCAGAATATTTTACTCCATCATCAGAAGTTATCCTATATCTAAAAAGATATAGAAGTCTTGATGCGAAATTATTCGATGGATCATTATCATTTTTTTCAGATACTGCAACAGCACTTGAAATTGGAATAGTGACTTTTCTAATTCCACTATCAGCCATTATACCACATCCGCAATAAATCTAAACTCAACAAAGTTTGATGTATTTGAATTTTTTATAACTGGTCTAGCCTTATTGTTTACAGTATTGATAATTGGGGTATATCCTACCAAACCATATAGTGGATTTGATGATGCCAAATTCTCAATTCTCATAGCATCTAAAGATACATAGTATGCAGAACTTGGAGTTCCTGATAATTCTACAGATGAATATACTTCAACACTAGTGACGGCATTCCAAGAGAATGTCGGTGTCTTGTAGATATCTTGTAGTTTCTTAGATATAGCAAAATATCTATTCTGTACACCATTTACTAGAGATGATCCAATTCCCTGACTTATCCAAAAACTAGCATAATCTGATGTAGATGTTTTAAATTTTACTAATATTTTTACTGTGGTTGGATCTGGATCGGTGAATACAGTATTTATAACAGAAAACGCAATTCTTAATTCATCACTAGTTGAATTATTTGCGAATGATGATGAAAAACTTGGAAGTTTTAGGTAGTTGGTTGATGCTAGAACTGTCATGTCATATGCAGATGTAGAACCTGCTGGTAATGAAAGAGTGGCAGTATCTCCACGAACCATATATGTATTGTTATAGAACCTTGGTCGTTCTTGTCTATTTAACCTTGTCTCATTATTAAAAATAGAGTTATCAGAGTTTGTCTGGAATATTGTTGGTAGGGTTGAGTTATTTATTGTTCCAGCGGTTGTACCCTGGTCTAAAGCAGATATTTGAACAGTTACTGTTGAACCAGCAGAGTTTGTCCATGCTTCAGATTGAGTAAAACCAAAAATTGTTTTACTATCATAGTTTCCAGCCGAGGGGTTAGAATTTGATGGATATAACCCAAACTCTGTAATCTCATATCTTTCTTCTGTTGGTAGTTGTGCTGTAAGAACTATCTTTGATATAGCATTTCCAGAAGAGTCTGTTTCTGTAACATATCCACGAGATGTAATTGGCACTCTAAACATCTCAAAGTCTAGTGATGTTTTTGTAGAATAGTTTTTAGTCGCATATGAGTTCCAAGGGGTTTCATCTCCAAAACTTCCAGCAGTATAATCCGTAAAATCTGGAATACCAATTGTTGCAAAAGATATTGATGATACTGTATATGCTCCAATGGCAGTAATTCCAGTAGTTGCTATTGCTGTTACCTTGAATGTTCCGTCAAGACCGTACCCTACTCCAGCAATAGACACATAATCATTTACCAGGATATCATGTGCTGAGGATGGTGATGTTGAACTAACTAGGTATAGCGTGGCAACATTTGATGCTACGACTTTTCCAGCAACGTTATAAGAAATGCTTGTATACGGTTTTGGTCCACACCCTACAGCAATATATGAAGCATATGCAGGAGTTTGTCCAAGAAGATATTTCGTTACAATTGATTTTCCAGTATTTGTAATCATTATGGATATATTATATCATTAATCATATTTCCATAGGATATGAATTCTACCTGCACCATTTTGTCAGAGGTCATATTGACCGTGTTAATTATGATATTTTCTCCATTGATATTGGATTCATTATATGCTAGTGCTGTTTTAGTGCTATCGGTATAATATGGATCTATATATGTTGTTTCACCATTTCTACCAGTACCAGTAGTTGCAAGGTAATCTTCTAAAACTATTGGAAAGGAGTCGAAATGTGTTTTGATAGAACTTTGTAACTTAATAATATTCATTGGACTATTGTCAATAGATATTTGACCAAGATTTGCTATTAATTGATAGTCAATATTCTGTCCATTAATTAGGTCTGTTCTTGATACCGAAAGAATTTCCTGACCACCCAGATCTTCAAATAGCAGATCAGCCATTGAGTCAATTGGTACATCGTTATATTTTTGTAATGTGAATACATTTATTAAATCTGGGGTAGCAACCTTAACTGGATTTGATGGACTGCTGTTAGAACTATTTGGTATACTTCCACCACCAGAGGTTCCTCCACTTCCACCAGTACCGCCACCACCAGCACTTCCACCTCCACCGCCAGTGCTACCACCTAATGGTGGTGTAGGTTGCAGTGGAACAAGTGCAGTTAATATGGCATCTGCAGCAGAATAATTTATATTTCCATCGGGAGTTCTTGTGAGGGAACTAGCAGCCTGTGAGAATAAACTCATATTTTGATTTATAATATCTTGTTGAGTTGGCTTATATGGGGTTGGTGCTGGATTTTGAGACATTACCCCTGCAAATATTCTGTCCCAACTATCTGCTGTTGGCATATTATAGTACCTCGCTTACATAGACATTCATTTGTGGACCAGCATTTGACTTTGCATAGTCAATCTGATATACCACAAATCTTGATGTGCTTGGAATGATATCGTTCTGATTTTCATCCTTATAATTAATTGTAACAATATCTCCAAGTTGTAATGTTGGTGTTGCAAAAAGACTAAGACCAATGGCATATCTAGGTGTCATAATCTTAGAGATAATCCATCCCATTAATTCATTTGCTGCATCTTGGTTTTGGATATATTGTGCATCTAGAGTAAATTCTTTTTTACCATTAACAATTCTATTTGTTTTTAAATTATTGTATGTTAAAAGGTTTTGCTGATTTACCGTTTTGCCATTATCAAATAATGGGTTAGATAGATCGCTCTTCTTTGAGAAATAATCATCTACAGTTAGAGTATTACTTGATTGTTGTGTAAAGGTTATTCCCTGAATTCTTAAATAATTTCCAGATGTATTATCTAAGTTAAGAACTGTATCTGTATTATTAAATATTAAGAATTCTGCACCATAGGCATCTGCTCTAAAACCAGAAACGGTATACCCCTTTGTAGATGTAAAGGTTGGTGATAGTTTTGCATAAAGTGCTGGGAATGCCTTATCATACTTAATATTAAAGTATGCAGCCTCACGCATGATTGTTCCAAATTCATCATAGAACATATTGTAATCTGGCTGCTCTTTTGATGAAATTCCAGAAAGATATGTTTGCTGTACCATTCCGCTTAATGCATATTTGGTAAATGAATCATTTAATCTAATTACATCAGAGTCTGTGAATACTGAATTCATTATTGGTGCGACTACTGCCTGGCTATCCTTTGCATAGTTTTTTGAAATAGCATATACGTTTTCAAACATTAGTTTTGCAGAACCACGAATAAACATTGACATTGAATTTCTTTGTGTTAGTGGAGAAGTATCTTCTACAGTTGTAACCAATTGTTGATTTATAAATAGGTAGAACTTATATCCAGCAGCAGTTTTTTCATATTCAACTGCTAGGTCATATACTGATGGATTTGCTTCTGCAGTTACCCTGGACTGTCCAGTGAAATTACCATTATCAACTAATATTGATGATAGACCCTTCCAAAGAACTACTGGAATTGCCATCGATGTACTACCCTGACCTAATTTATAAAATACAACATTGAAGAACTTATTTTTGTCGAATGATGCTGAAGTCATTGAATCTGTCAATGCGATTATTTCAAAATAATATCCAGTATTATTTGTAGGGTGAGTCCAAATTCCAAGTCCTCCAGATGCACCACCAACATTGGTAAAATATGGATAACTTCCTGTAGGATTTTGAATTTTAGTGATTGAATCATTTACAGTTGATCCAATAATTCTAACTCGTGTTCCAAAGTGATTATATGCATTATCTGAAAATTCTTTATATGTATAAGAGATATAGTTTAGCGGTGACTCAGTTGTAGCAAAATTTGTACCAGACATTACTAATGCTGAGGATTGTAAGGTTCCAGGGATTACTGTATTTGCATTTAATGCAGTTTCTGTAATTGATGTAGAATCTGAATTCCAAAAATCTTTAATAATTCCAGTAATATTTGCATTCTTTGAAGTTCCAGATATAGACCCAGAAAGTCCTTCAGTTATAGTAGTCGCTGTATTTACACCAAAAAGATATGTAGAATCCATCTGTAATGCCTTGACATTTGATATCCATGATTGATTGATTCCAGACGGATGTGAAACTATTCCTGTTCCAAATTGACCACGACCATGCTTCGCAACGGCTCCTACTTTTAGTCCAGTCGAAGTAGATGGATCATAATACGGCTCAGAATATATTCTAACTCTTCCTGTTGGGAATATTTTTCCATTAAATGGAAGCATTGAGAAATATCTCTGGTATTCTTGAACACTTGAAATCCAAACATTTGATGGGAATGTTACAGAGAATGTTACAGATCCAGAAATTAGATGTGCAACATTTACTGTAAATTGTGTTGATGATACTATAGAGGCAATCTTAGCACCTGAGCCAAAACTACCAATAGAAGTTGTGGCAAATATTGTTTGACCAACATACATTCCAGATGTATTTCCAGTTGTTAGAGTAACTGTATATGGGCTATTTAAATCTAGAGTAGTTACTAATCCAGTTTTTGCCTTTGATGTAACGCTATACTCAACAGCATCGTATTTGATAATTTCTCCATTAGCAAAGAAATATCCATTATATCTTGGAAGCCAATAAATACTTTCTCCAAAGTCAATAAAGTTATTGGATATGGATCCATCGGCATTTACTGTTGGTAGTGTTGAACTTAGATCTGTATTAAGTGGCATAGCAGATAAAGAATATGCAGATTGTTGTGATAATTCATCATTTACTGATTTGGTATTCTCTGGTGGAGATACCTCCCACAATAATGCTGGCTTATATGTCCAGACCTTATTTTGGTCAATATAACTAGCCTGTGAGATTGATGGATTGGATCTTTGTATATATCTAGTAGAATAGTTTATTTTTCCATCATTATAGATATTACGTTCTTGAGATTGAATCTCAATGATGTTTGCAAGTTTTGCACCATTAGTTGGGTGATACTTTGACCCATTTAATTCTGTGTCGGTAGATCTATCTCCAGCACTTGGCATCAGATAGTTTTTACTCATTACAATAAAGTTATTATATTCATCAAAGAACATTGCTGCTTGGGCGGATACCGCCAAACTATTTAGTACCTGGGCAACAGTAGTATCTGGAGCAATATAGAAATATGGAATTATTAGGTCTGTTTCATTTGCAGTTCTGCAATACTTATAATTACTAAAACCAATAGAGTCTAGAATTAATGCTATTGCATAACTTAGTGATACATTAGAAATCATTAACTGTGGAGCAATTGTTGACTCTAGGTAGAAGTACATATCTCTCAATGATAGAGATACAGATCTAGACTTATTATCAATTTGCGGAAAACCTTCAGCATACAATGTTTTCATTGGTACGTAGTACATCTCGCCATTATTAAAAATAGTTTCATAGAATTTTAATTGTAAATTTTTTGATGAAAAACTATTAACAACTGTACCATATGCATTTTTAAGATTTAAAATACTATTTGGGTTCTGCAAACTAAATGCAAGATCATAGTCAAAAATAGATATGTTTCCAGTTGATGCCAAGAGTTGTCCTACTGGCATACCGCTATTACCCAAATCTGATGCACTCTTCTTAATAGAGAAACTAGAAACTTTATCTGTTATATTTGCCGTTAATCTTGGAGATATTTCTATAATGTCTAATGTTGCATCTGCTTTATTCATTGTATTTGCAATAATTCTAATACCCTGAATATATTGAAAATTCCTATATT
>Ga0228701_1000444_pt1 | contig 34956 bp, 34 predicted proteins | sample McNCre117_Aug_MG_2_FD_178017 | JGI IMG/M metagenome (GOLD analysis project Ga0228701, IMG submission 178017) | Freshwater microbial communities from McNutts Creek, Athens, Georgia, United States - 11-17_Aug_MG | ecosystem: Environmental > Aquatic > Freshwater > Creek | place: USA: Georgia... | reverse complement strand
TGTATGGCATCGTGTTTGAAGGTCACAACGATTTGCGCCGTATCCTGACCGATTACGGTTTCATTGGGCATCCTTTCCGCAAGGATTTCCCGCTGTCGGGTCATGTCGAAATGCGTTACGACGCTGAACGTCGTCGCGTGGTGTATGAGCCCGTGAGCATCGAGCCGCGTGAAATCACGCCGCGCATCATCCGTGAAGAACACTACGGAGGCCTGAACTGATATGGCCGAAATCAAAAATTACACCCTGAACTTTGGCCCACAGCACCCGGCTGCGCACGGCGTGTTGCGCTTGGTGCTGGAGTTGGACGGCGAGGTGGTGCAACGAGCCGATCCGCACATCGGTTTGCTGCACCGTGCCACCGAGAAACTGGCAGAGCACAAGACCTACATCCAGTCGCTGCCTTACATGGACCGTCTCGACTATGTGTCGATGATGTGCAACGAGCACGCTTACTGCCTCGCCATCGAAAAGATGCTGGGCCTCGAAGTGCCGATGCGCGCGCAGTACATCCGTGTCATGTTTTCGGAAATCACCCGCATCCTGAACCATTTGATGTGGCTGGGATCGCACGGTAACGATTGCGGCAGTTCCACCATCCTCATTTACACCTTCCGTGAACGTGAGGACCTGTTTGACATGTATGAAGCGGTCTCGGGCGCACGGATGCACGCAGCGTACTTCCGTCCGGGTGGCGTCTACCGCGATTTGCCAGACAGCATGCCGCAGTACAAGGTCAGTAAAGTCAAAAATGCCAAGGCGATTGAGCAGCTCAATAAAAACCGTCAGGGTTCTTTGCTCGACTTCATTGATGATTTCACCCAGCGCTTCCCCAACTGCGTGGACGAGTACGAAACGCTGCTCACCGACAACCGCATCTGGAAGCAGCGTACCGTTGGTATTGGCGTGGTGCCGCCCGCACGTGCCCTGAATCTGGGCATGACCGGCCCCATGCTGCGTGGCTCCGGTTTTGCCTGGGACCTGCGCAAGACACAACCTTACGATGCCTACGACAAGGTTGAATTTGACATTCCCGTGGGCAAGACCGGTGACAGCTATGACCGTTACCTGGTGCGTGTGCAGGAAATGCGTGAATCCAATCGCATCATCCAGCAGTGTGTGACCTGGCTGCGTGCCAATCCCGGCCCGGTCATCACGGACAACCACAAGATTGCACCGCCAGCGCGCGAAGGCATGAAATCCAACATGGAAGACTTGATCCACCACTTCAAGCTCTTTTCAGAAGGTTTCCGTGTGCCCGAAGGCGAAGCCTACGCAGCCGTCGAGCACCCCAAGGGCGAGTTTGGTATCTATATGGTCAGCGACGGCGCCAACAAACCGTATCGTTTGAAAATTCGTGCCCCGGGCTTCGCCCATCTGGCCACGCTCGATGAGATGGCCAAAGGCCACATGCTGGCCGATGCGGTCGCCATCATCGGCACCATGGACATCGTTTTTGGAGAGATTGACCGATGATCTCTGAGTCAACCAAAGCACGCTTTGCGCGTGAAGTTGCCAAGTTTCCTGCGGATCAAAAGCAATCGGCCGTCATGGCCTGTTTGTCGATCGTTCAGCAAGAACTGGGCTGGGTGAGCCCCGACAGTGAGCAGGTTGTGGCGGAATACTTGGGCATGCCCGTGATGGCCGTCCACGAAGTCACCACGTTCTACAACATGTATAACCAGAAGCCGGTGGGCAAGTTCAAATTGAACGTCTGCACCAACCTGCCATGTCAGCTGCGAGGAGGCCACAAGGCTTTGGCGCATCTCGAGCACAAACTGGGTGTACATGCTGGTGAAACCACTGCCGATGGTTTGTTCACATTGCAGCCCAGCGAATGCCAGGGCGCTTGCGCTGATGCACCGGTGTTGCTGGTCAACGACCGTCACATGTGCAGTTTCATGAGCAACGAAAAACTGGATCAACTCGTCGACAGCCTGAAGAAAGCAGAGGCCGCCTGATGAAAGTCGAACAAATCCTCACGCAATTCCAAGCCACCGGCGTTGAAACCTGCTTCCATGACCGCCATATCAACCCCCAAATTTATGCGGGTCTCGATGGCACCAACTGGAGCATTCAGGCTTACGAAGCACGCGGTGGCTATGCTGCTTTGCGAAAAATTCTCGGCAAGGATGGTGGCGAAGGCCTGACGCAAGATCAGGTGATTGCCACAGTCAAGGAATCCGGTCTGCGCGGTCGTGGTGGAGCTGGTTTCCCCACTGGACTGAAGTGGAGTTTCATGCCTCGCCAGTTCCCCGGTCAAAAGTACCTGGTGTGCAATTCGGATGAAGGCGAGCCAGGCACCTGCAAAGACCGTGACATCATGATGTTCAATCCCCATACGGTGATTGAAGGCATGATCATCGCCGCCTATGCCATGGGCATCAGTGCAGGCTACAACTACATTCACGGCGAAATTTTCCAAGTTTACGAACGTTTTGAGGCTGCTCTTGAAGAGGCCCGCGCTGCGGGTTACTTGGGCAACAACATCCTGGGCACATCGTTCAGCTTTCAGTTGCATGCATCACATGGTTTCGGTGCCTACATCTGCGGTGAAGAAACGGCGTTGCTTGAATCTCTGGAAGGCAAAAAAGGCCAACCTCGCTTCAAACCACCGTTTCCTGCCAGCTTTGGTCTCTACGGCAAGCCCACGACCATCAACAACACCGAAACATTCGCGGCTGTGCCCTGGATCATCCGCAACGGTGGTCAGGCTTACCTCGAAGCAGGCAAGCCCAACAACGGTGGCACCAAGATCTTCTCGGTCAGCGGTGACGTCGAGCGTCCCGGCAACTACGAAGTGCCCATGGGCACGCCGTTTGCCAAGCTGCTTGAATTGGCCGGTGGCGTGCGTGGTGGCCGCAAACTCAAAGCGGTGATCCCCGGTGGTTCCTCATCGCCCGTGATCCCGGGCGATTTGATGATGATGCTGACCATGGACTACGACAGCATTGCCAAAGAAGGTGGTTCGATGCTGGGTTCGGGGGCGGTCATTGTCATGGACGACACCCGTTGCATGGTCGAGGCACTGGCCCGACTGTCCTATTTCTATGCACACGAATCATGTGGGCAGTGCACGCCTTGCCGTGAAGGCACGGGTTGGCTGTGGCGCATGGTGGATCGCATTGAAAACGGCCAAGGCCGTGCCAGCGATATCGAGATGCTCGATAGCGTGGCCGGCAACATCATGGGCCGCACGATTTGCGCCTTGGGCGATGCAGCGGCCATGCCGGTGCGCGGCATGCTCAAGCATTTCCGTCACGAATTTGTACACCACATCGAGCACAAGACCTGCATGGTCAGTGCCGCTGTGTAAACGGTGAAGACCCATGGTTGAAATAGAACTCGACGGTCAGAAGGTGGAAGTTGTCGAAGGCAGCATGGTGATGCATGCGGCTGAAAAAGTCGGCACCTATATCCCTCACTTTTGTTACCACAAGAAACTCTCCATTGCTGCCAGCTGCCGCATGTGCCTGGTGGATGTGGAAAAAGCCCCCAAACCCATGCCCGCTTGTGCCACGCCTGTGACGCAAGGCATGATCGTGCGCACACGCAGCGACAAGGCCGTGGCCGCCCAGAAATCGGTCATGGAGTTCCTGCTGATCAACCACCCGCTGGATTGCCCCATCTGCGATCAAGGTGGCGAGTGCCAGTTGCAAGATCTGGCTGTGGGCTACGGTGGCACACAATCGCGTTACGAAGAAGAAAAGCGCGTGGTCTTCCACAAGGAAGTGGGACCGCTGATCTCGATGGAAGAGATGAGTCGCTGCATTCATTGCACTCGTTGCGTGCGCTTTGGTCAGGAAGTGGCTGGTCAAATGGAGTTGGGCATGTCCCACCGGGGCGAGCATGCCGAGATTGAAACCTTCCTTGGCAAGACCATCGATTCTGAACTGTCGGGCAACATGATCGACATCTGCCCTGTGGGTGCATTGACCAGCAAGCCATTCCGTTACAACGCCCGCACATGGGAGTTGTCGCGCCGCAAGTCTATTGCTGCACACGACTCGTCCGGTGCCAATCTGATTGTTCAAGTGAAGAACAACCAGGTCATGCGCGTTGTCCCTCTGGAAAACGAAGAGGTCAACGAGTGCTGGATTGCTGACCGTGACCGTTTCTCCTACGAAGCCTTGAACAGTGCAGAGCGCCTGAAGCAGCCCATGCTCAAGCAGGGTGGCGAATGGAAAGAAGTGGATTGGCAGACGGCCCTTGAGTACGTTGCCAATGGTTTGAAGAGTATTCAGCGTGACCACGGTGCCAACAGCATTGGCGCATTGGTGAGCCCACAGAGCACGGTTGAAGAGCTGTATCTGGCTGGCGCACTGGTGCGTGGTCTGGGTTCGGACAACATCGACTATCGTCTGCGCAACGCCGAATTCGGCGCAGCCGAAGGCGTGCGCACTTTGGGCACCTCCATCGCGTCGCTGTCCACCTTGCAGCGTGTGCTGGTGGTGGGCTCGAACCTGCGCAAGGACCATCCGCTGTTCGCTTTGCGCGTGCGCCACGCGGTGCGCCATGGCGCTCAACTGAACGTCATCACTTCGCAGGCGGCTTTCAGTCACGCCGATGCTTGGGCTATGCCTGTGGCACAGGCAGTGCTGGCCGACGCTTCGAACTGGGCGCAAGCTTTGGCCGATGTGGCCGCCGCTGTTGCGGCAGAGAAGGGCGTTGCCTCGCCAGCTGCTGGCAATGCCACGCCGCAAGCGCAAGCCATTGCCAAGTCCTTGCTGGGCGGTGAGCGCAAGGCCGTGTTGCTGGGTAACGCCGCCGCGCACCATGCCAATGCATCGAGCTTGTTGGCTCTGGCCAACTGGATCGCTGAACAAACCGGTGCCACCGTGGGTTATTTGACCGAGTCTGCCAACACCGTGGGTGCGCAATGGGTCGGCGCACAGCCCCAAACAGGTGGCAAGAACGCGGATCAAATGTTGACCGGTGGCTTGAAGGCTGCCCTCTTGCTGAACACCGAACCCGAGTTCGACAGCGCTGCAGGAAGTGCCGCTGCTCAGGTGCTGGGTCAGGCCGACATGGTTGTCACACTCAGTCCGTTCAAGGCCAACATGGCTTTCAGCGACGTCATGCTGCCAATCGCGCCATTCACCGAGACTTCCGGTTCCTTTGTTAATGCTGAAGGTCGTCTGCAAAGCTTCCATGCCGTCGTCAAGCCTTTGGCCGAGACCCGCCCAGCCTGGAAAGTGTTGCGCGTGCTGGCCAACCTGCTGGATGTGCCTGGTGTGTCTTTTGAAACTTCGCAAGAAGTGTTGGCGCGTGCCACGGCCAAGCCCTTGGCCGCATCCAATGCCACACGTGCTGCGATCCATCTGGCTGCGACAGCCGGTACGCCTGCAGTGGCTTCCATTTATCAACTCGATGGCATCGTGCGCCGCGCGCCATCCTTGCAGTTGACTGCAGACGCTCGCCAGGAGGTGACAGCATGATCGATGCTTTGTACAACGGCGGCCTGACCTTGGTGGCCGCATCCTGGTGGGCCACATTGGTCTGGCCCGTTTTGTGGATCCTGATCAAAATCGTCGCCGTCTTGGCTCCTCTGATGGGCGCTGTGGCGTACCTCACCTTGTGGGAGCGCAAATTGCTGGGCTTCATGCAAGTGCGTCACGGTCCCAACCGCGTGGGTCCCATGGGCTTGCTGCAGCCGATTGCCGATGCGCTGAAACTGTTGACCAAAGAGCTGATCAATCCCACGGCAGCCAGTCAAGGCCTGTTCCGTCTCGGACCGATCATGGCCATCATGCCGGCCCTGGCTGCGTGGGTGGCCATTCCTTTTGGCCCTGAAGTGGCATTGACCAACATCAACACAGGTTTGATGTTGGTGATGGCCATCACATCGATCGAGGTGTACGGTGTGATCATTGCGGGCTGGGCCTCCAACTCCAAGTACGCATTTCTCGGGGCTTTGCGTGCTTCGGCCCAGATGGTGAGCTATGAAATCGCCATGGGGTTCTGTTTCCTGGTGGTCTTGATGGTCACGGGCAGCATGAATCTGACCGACATCGTTTTGGCTCAGGCCAAAGGCAGCATGGCCAGCATGGGTCTGAGCTTCCTGTCGTGGAACTGGTTGCCCTTGCTGCCGATCTTTGTGGTTTATCTGATCTCGGGCGTGGCCGAAACCAACCGTCACCCGTTTGACGTGGTCGAAGGCGAAGCCGAGATCGTGGCCGGTCACATGGTCGAATACTCGGGCATGGGCTTTGCGATCTTCTTCCTGGCCGAATACGCCAGCATGTGGCTGGTGTCGATTCTGGCGGTGATCATGTTCCTGGGCGGTTGGTTGTCTCCGATTGATAACGCCCTGTTCAACATGGTGCCGGGCTGGATCTGGTTGGGTATCAAGACTTTTGTGGTTGTTTCCATGTTCATCTGGATTCGCGCCACATTCCCGCGCTTCCGTTATGACCAGATCATGCGTCTGGGCTGGAAGATTTTCATTCCGGTCACCCTGGTGTGGCTGCTGGTGGTGGGCGCATGGTTGTTCTCACCCTGGAACATCTGGAAATAAGCGGCTCACGATCATGACAACAATGACTGCTTCCTCCTTCTCCATCAAGGACTTCTTCAAGAGCTTCATGCTCGTGGAGTTGCTCAAGGGCATGGCCCTGACCGGACGTTATGCGTTTGCCCGCAAGGTGACCGTGCAATTCCCGGAAGAAAAGACACCGCTCTCGCCACGCTTTCGTGGACTGCACGCCCTGCGCCGTTATGACAACGGAGAAGAGCGCTGCATCGCCTGCAAATTGTGCGAAGCCGTTTGCCCTGCAATGGCCATCACCATTGAAGCGGGTCAGCGCGAAGACGGATCTCGTCGCACCACGCGGTATGACATCGACCTGACCAAGTGCATCTTTTGCGGTTTCTGCGAAGAAAGCTGCCCTGTGGATTCCATCGTCGAGACGCAAATCTTTGAATACCACGGCGAAAAACGTGGCGACCTGTACTTCACCAAAGACATGTTGCTGGCTGTGGGTGACCGTTACGAAAAAGAGATCGCCGCAGCCAAAGCTGCCGACGCTCCTTACCGTTGAACGTGGCCCAGTCCTGAACATTTAAAAAGACAGACCTATGGACGTCAAGACCGGTTTCTTCTACCTCTTCTCGGTGGTGCTGCTGTTTTCAGCCTTCCGGGTGGTGACAGCGCGCAACCCCGTGCATGCAGTGCTGTTCCTCATGTTGGCCTTTTCCCAGGCCTCAGCCGTTTGGCTGCTGCTCAATGCCGAATTCCTCGCCATCACCTTGGTTTTGGTGTATCTGGGGGCGGTGATGGTGTTGTTCCTGTTCGTGGTGATGATGCTGGACATCAACATCGATACCCTGCGACAAGGTTTCTGGAAGAATTTCCCGCTGGCGGCCACTTTGGGGGCTGTGGTTGCTCTTGAAATGGCGGCTGTTCTGATGAGCGGGTTCCGCATGACCGATGCAACCAAAGTGGTGGCGGCTGCAGGTGCTGCACCTGTGTCCAATGCCAAGGCGCTGGGTATTTTGCTTTATACGGATTACCTGATGCCTATTCAGATTGCCGCCGCGATTTTGCTGGTGGCCATGGTCGCTGCGATTGCGCTCACATTGCGTCAACGCAAGGACAGCAAGGCCATCAATCCCGCGATTCAAGTGCGTGTGCGTGCGGCTGATCGCCTGCACGTGGTCAAGTTGGCGGCAACGCAGCCTGCCCCCGCACCCGCGGCCCCTGAAGCTGCACAGGAGAACAAGTGATGGCCCTGACTCTCGGACATTTCCTGTCGCTCGGCGCCATGCTGTTTGCATTGGCTGTGATCGGCATCTTCCTCAATCGCAAGAACCTGATCGTCTTGCTCATGGCCATCGAACTCATGTTGCTGGCGGTGAACATGAACTTCGTGGCGTTCTCGCACTACTTGGGTGACATGCACGGGCAAGTGTTCGTGTTTTTCATCCTGACCGTTGCGGCTGCCGAATCCGCCATTGGTCTGGCCATCCTCGTGCTGTTGTTCCGCAACAAGAACAGCATCAACGTGGACGAACTCAATTCGCTCAAGGGTTAATAAGAATATGAGTCAAACCCTCAACGCAAGCACGCTGCTGGCTGTGCCTCTTGCGCCCCTCGTGGGCTCAACGCTGGCCGGTCTTTTTGGTACCCGTTTTGGTGGCAACTGGATCGGTCGCCGCCTGACCCACACCCTGACCATTTTGGGCGTGCTGGTGGCCTTCGTTTTGTCGGCCATGACGCTCAAGAACGTCATTGACGGTGCCCGTTTCAATGAAACCCTCTACACCTGGATGGTCGTAGGTGGTCTCAAAATGGAAGTCGGCTTTCTGATCGACGGCATCACTGCCATGATGATGTGCGTGGTGACGTTCGTGTCGCTGATGGTGCACTTGTACACGATCGGCTACATGGAAGAAGACGAAGGTTACAACCGCTTCTTCTCCTACATCTCGTTGTTCACCTTCTCCATGTTGATGCTGGTCATGAGCAACAACCTGTTGCAGTTGTTCTTTGGCTGGGAAGCTGTTGGCCTGGTGTCTTACCTGCTGATCGGTTTCTGGTTCAACAAGCCGACCGCCATTTTTGCCAACATGAAGGCTTTCCTGGTCAACCGTGTCGGTGATTTCGGCTTCATCCTGGGCATTGGTTTGATTGCCGCCTATACCGGCACCCTCAATTACACCGAGCTGTTTGCCAAAGCCGATGCACTGGCTGCCATCGAATTTCCTTGGTACATCTTTGGCCAGGACGCCATGCTGATCACTGTCATCTGCATCTGTCTGTTCATTGGCGCCATGGGCAAGTCCGCTCAGTTTCCGCTGCACGTTTGGCTGCCTGACTCGATGGAAGGTCCCACCCCCATTTCCGCGCTGATCCATGCCGCCACCATGGTGACGGCCGGTATCTTCATGGTTGCACGCATGTCACCTCTGTTCGAGTTGTCTGACACCGCATTGAACTTCATTATGCTGATCGGCTCCATCACGGCGCTGTTCATGGGGTTCCTGGGCATCATCCAGAATGACATCAAACGTGTGGTGGCTTATTCCACCCTGTCGCAACTGGGGTACATGACTGTGGCGCTGGGTGCTTCTGCCTACTCGGTGGCCGTGTTCCACCTGATGACGCACGCCTTCTTCAAGGCCTTGCTGTTCCTCGGTGCCGGTTCCGTCATCATGGGCATGCACCACAACCAGGACATCCGCTGGATGGGTGGCGTTCGCAAGTACATGCCCATCACCTGGATCACCTCGCTGCTGGGCTCTCTGGCCCTGATCGGCACGCCGTTCTTCTCGGGTTTTTACTCGAAGGACAGCATCATTGAGGCCGTTCACGAAAGTGTCTTGCCTGCGGCCGGTTTTGCCAACTTTGCAGTGTTGGCCGGTGTCTTTGTGACCGCCTTCTACTCGTTCCGCATGTATTTCCTGGTCTTCCACGGCAAGGAACGTTACGACCAGAACCCCGATGCCCACCACGGTCACCATGACGATCATGGTCATGGTCACGACGATCACCATGCGCCCCACGAGTCGCCATGGGTGGTCACCGTGCCGTTGATCCTGCTGGCCATCCCGTCGGTGGTGATCGGTTACATGACGATCGAGCCCATGCTTTATGGCGAGTTCTTCAAGGACGTGATTTTTGTCAATGCTGACAAGCACCCCGTGATGGTTGAAATGGCCGAGGCCTTCCACGGCCCGGTGGCCATGGCCAAACATGCCCTGAGCACGGCACCATTTTGGTTGGCCTTGTCGGGTGTGGTGGTGTCCTGGTACATGTACCTGATCAATCCCAAGGTGCCTGCTTTCTTTGCCCGCGCCCTGCGTCCGCTGATCGTGGTGCTTGAGAACAAGTATTTCCTTGACTGGATCAACGAAAACATCCTGGCCCGTGGTGCCCGTTTGCTGGGGACCGGTTTGTGGCAAGTCGGTGACCGAGCCCTGATCGATGGCCTGCTGGTCAACGGTTCATGGAAAGTGGTGGGCTTTTTCGCCTCTGTGGTGCGTTGGTTCCAGTCCGGTTTCCTGTACCACTATGCCTTGGTGATGATCTTGGGTGTGTTCGCGCTGATGACGTATTTCGTCTGGCTCGCTTAACGATTTTGAGGACGATATAAACATGGGATTGTTAAGCCTTGCCATCTGGATGCCGATCGCTTTCGGCATCATCTTGCTGGCCTTCGGTCGTGACAGCCAAGCCACCGCCGTGCGCTGGCTGGCCCTGATCGGCTCCGTCGTCAGCTTCCTCGTGACATTGCCGCTGTACTCGGGCTTTCAGCTCGGGACTTCGGCCATGCAGTTTGTTGAAAAATTCACCTGGATCGAACGGTTCAATGTGAACTACCACCTGGGTGTGGACGGCATCTCGCTGTGGTTCGTGTTGTTGACGGCCTTCATCAACGTGATCGTGGTGATTGCGGGCTGGGAAGTCATTACCCGCAAAGTCAACCAGTACATGGCCGCCTTCCTGATCCTGTCGGGTTTGATGATTGGTGTGTTCAGTGCCTTGGACGGCATCCTGTTTTATGTCTTCTTTGAAGCCACACTGATCCCGATGTACCTGATCATCGGTATCTGGGGTGGTCCGAACAAGATCTATGCGGCCTTCAAATTCTTCCTGTACACCCTGATGGGTTCGCTGCTGACATTGATCGCCCTGGTGTACTTGTACACCGCGTCCAACGGCAGTTTTGACATCCAGGCATGGCACAAACTGCCCTTGTCGGGCACAGTGCAGACCTTGTTGTTCTTTGCCTTCTTTGCGGCGTTTGCGGTCAAGGTGCCTATGTGGCCTGTCCACACCTGGTTGCCAGACGTTCACGTGGAAGCGCCTACAGGTGGCTCCGCCGTGCTGGCTGCCATCATGCTCAAGCTGGGTGCTTACGGTTTCCTGCGTTTCTCGATGCCCATCGCACCCGATGCTGCGCGCGAGTGGGGCACCTTGATGATCGTCTTGTCGCTGGTGGCCGTGATCTACGTCGGTCTGGTGGCCATGGTCCAGCAGGACATGAAAAAACTGGTGGCCTACTCATCGGTCGCTCACATGGGTTTTGTCACGCTGGGCTTTTTCATCTTCAACCCGCTGGGCGTGTCCGGCGCGATTGTCCAGATGATTGCGCACGGTTTTGTGTCGGCCGCCATGTTCCTGTCGATCGGCGTGTTGTACGACCGTGTTCACTCGCGTGAAATTGCCAGCTATGGTGGCGTGGTGAACACCATGCCCAAGTTTGCGGCCTTTGCGCTGTTGTTTTCGATGGCCAATTGCGGCTTGCCAGGAACAGCCGGTTTTGTGGGTGAGTGGATGGTGATTCTGGGTGCCGTGAAATTCAACTTCTGGATCGGCGCCCTGGCGGCATCGGCCCTGATTTTTGGTGCGGCCTATACCTTGTGGATGTTCAAACGCGTGTACCTCGGTCCTGTGGCCAACGACCACGTCAAGGAACTCACGGACATCAATGCCCGCGAATTCACCATCATGGCGCTGCTGGCCATTGCTGTGCTGTACATGGGTTTGTTCCCCAAACCTTTTACAGACGTGATGGACACATCGGTGGCTGACTTGCTCAAGCACGTGGCATTGTCCAAATTGCCTCAGTAACGAACAGAAGAATAGAAAGAATACAGATGATGGACACAAGCAGCTGGATGACGATCTATCCGGAAATCGTGTTGCTGGTCATGGCCTGCGTGATCGCGTTGGCCGACCTGTTCGTGAAAAGCCCCAAGCGCACGGCAACCTATGCCTTGACTTTGTTGTCTCTGGGCGGTGTGGCATGGCTCCATGCCTTGTATGCAGACGCTGGTCAGACCCTGTACGGTTTTGGTAATCTCGTGGTCAGCGACCCCATGGGCCACTGGCTCAAGTGCTTTGCCACCCTCGCTGTGATGGTCACGCTGGTGTATTCGCGCCCCTATGCCGCAGACCGTGACATGTTGCGCGGCGGTGAATTGTTCAGCCTCAGCATGTTCGCCTTGCTCGGCATGAGCTTCATGATTTCGGGTCAGAACTTCTTGGTCATTTATCTGGGCCTCGAACTGTTGACACTGTCGAGCTATGCCCTGGTTGCCTTGCGTCGTGACCACACCCAGGCCACGGAAGCGGCCATGAAGTACTTCGTGCTGGGCGCGATGGCTTCGGGCTTCCTGCTGTATGGCATGTCCATGATGTACGGTGCCACAGGCAGTCTGCAACTGGCCGCTGTGCTCAAAGCCATTGCCTCGGGCCATGTCAACCACCAGGTGCTGGTGTTTGGTCTGGTGTTCATCGTGGCAGGTCTGGCCTTCAAAATTGGTGCCGTTCCCTTCCACATGTGGATTCCTGACGTCTACCAAGGTGCTCCTACCGCAGCCACGCTGCTGATCGGTGGCGCGCCCAAACTGGCTGCCTTTGCGATCATGATCCGCCTGCTGGTGGAGGGCTTGCTGCCCTTGGCCATCGATTGGCAACAAATGCTGGCATTCCTGGCTATTGGTTCGCTGGTGATCGGTAACCTGGCGGCCATTGCTCAGACCAACCTCAAGCGCATGCTGGCTTACTCCACCATCGCGCAGATGGGTTTTGTGTTGCTGGGTTTCGTTGCAGGTGTCATCAACGGTCAGACCACATTGGCAGCCAACGCTTACAGCTCTGCCATGTTCTACATCGTCGGTTATGTGCTGACGACGCTGGCCAGCTTCGGCATCATCATGCTGTTGGCTCGCCAGGGCTTTGAAAGCGAAGAAATCAGCGATCTGGCTGGCTTGAACCAGCGCAGCCCGCTTTATGCTGGCGTGATGGCGATTTGCCTGTTCTCGCTGGCCGGTATCCCGCCCATGGTCGGTTTCTATGCCAAGCTGGCTGTGCTGCAATCGTTGATCGCTTCCGGGCAGGGTTTCTACATTGGTCTGGCCATCTTTGCGGTCTTCATGTCGCTGATCGGCGCTTTCTATTACCTGCGCGTGGTCAAAGTCATGTACTTTGATGAACCGGTCACCGCCACAACCGTGTCGGCCTCGTCCGATGTGCGTGTGGTGCTTTCGATCAACGGCCTGCTGGTGCTGGTTTTGGGCATGATGCCGGGCGCATTGATGACCCTGTGCGCTGACGCCATCGCCCGCATGCTGGCCATCTGACCTCCATGTCTGTCCACTGGCAAATAGGCGTTTTGATCGCGCTGGCTTTGCTGGCTGCCAATCTGCCATTTGCCAACCAGCGCCTCTTGCTGGTTGGTCCGCAACGCAGCACCAAGCCCCTGGCCTTGCGCCTGGCGGAACTGGTGATGCTTTATTTTGTGGTGGGTGCTGTGGGTTTGGCTTTTGAAAACCATGCAGGACAAATCGCCCCGCAGGGGTGGGAGTTTTATGCCATCACAGGCACCATGTTTGTGACGCTGGCTTTTCCCGGCTTTGTCTACCGGTACCTGATGCACCGCCGGCACTGAGGCATTTCAGTCGACAGGTCCTTCGCATTCTCCCCATGTCTGACGATCATCTGATCGAGCATCGCATTGCGCAGCAAGAGCTGCTCAAGGGCCATTTTTTGCACGCTTTTCGCGACACGGTGCGCTTGCCCAACCAAGGCACGGCCACGCGCGAATATGTGGTGCACCCCGGTGCGGTGATGGTCATTCCTTTGCTGGCAACTGCTGATGGCTTGCGCCTGGTGCTGGAGCGGCAATACCGATATCCCGTTGGACAGGTCATGATCGAGTTTCCTGCGGGCAAGCTCGACCCGGGCGAAGACCCCTGGGTGTGTGCTCAGCGCGAACTCCTCGAAGAAACCGGCTACCGCGCTGTTGAATGGGCCAGAGCCGGTGTGCTGCACCCGGTCATCGCTTACTCGACCGAAGTCATCGAGATCTGGTTTGCACGCGGATTGACGCTCGGCACCCGCCAGCTCGATGACGAAGAATTTCTCGACGTGTTCCTGGCCAGCCCGCAAGAGCTCATGAGTTGGTGTCGCGATGGCCTGGTGACCGATGGCAAAACACTGACGGGGGCGCTCTGGTTGCACAATGTATTGTCTGGCGACTGGCCGCTTCAATGGCAAAGCGCGGCCTGAGACAAGCATGAAAGTCCTTGATTTGCAATGTCGTTGGGGCCACAGCTTTGAAGGCTGGTTTGGCTCTCACGACGATTACGATGCTCAGCAATCCCAGGGCTTGCTCACTTGTCCAGTGTGCAATGACAGCGAGATCACCAAAAAGCTTTCTGCTCCTCGCCTGAACCTGCGCCACGGGGTTCACGCCGTGGCCGAGGGCACAGGTTCGTCACGGGAGGCGAGGGCGGCGGCGGGTTCACCGGCGGCAAGCTCTGAGTCGTCAGCTACTGCACAAACTGGTGATTCGTCCGAGGCACATCCCATGGCGCAATTGCAAGCGGCATTGATGCACATGGTGCACCACGTCATGGCCAACACCGAAGATGTGGGCCCCCGATTTGCCGAAGAGGCTCGCAAAATCCATTACGGGGAAACACCGGAGCGCAACATCCGGGGGCAGGCCAGCCGTGAAGAAACCGAAGCCTTGCTGGATGAAGGCATCGACGTGCTGCCACTGCCTGTGTCTGATGGCTTGAAAAAGCCGATGCAATAAATCCGGATCATCCACTTGCGGGATATCGCACTGAAGCTTGAAGCTCGTTTGGGGAAACGGCTATCCAGTCGAAAGCAGTGTGCTGGCTTTCACTGCCAGCACAAGCGTCTGCGGCATACTCGCTGGAGCTCATGAAACACTTGACCATTTCCGAGACCGAAGTCGAGCTGATGGCCATCCGTGCTCAAGGCCCGGGAGGGCAAAACGTCAACAAGGTGTCCAGCGCCATCCAGTTGCGTTTTGATGTGGCCGCGTCAACCTTGCCCGAAGACGTCAAGGCACGCTGGCTTCAAGCCCCCGACAGCCGTCTGACGCAAGAGGGTGTGCTGGTCCTCAAAGCGCAGAGTTACCGTACCCAGGAAGCCAACAAAGCCGATGCCTGGGCACGCTTGTATGAATTGCTGGAAGCTTTCAGCAAAGCGCCCAGAAAACGCAAAGCCACGCGTCCGACCTATGGTTCCGTGCAGCGCCGTTTGCAAAGCAAAACCTTGCATTCCCAATTGAAAGCCAACCGCAGACAGACCGGCGACTGATGCAGGTGGCCGTGCAGGCCGTGCTCAAGTGCGTGATGTGAGTGCCTGGGTCAGCACGCGGGGCAACGCATCCGGTGCATCGGCTGGCACCATCAGCCGCCCGGGCATGCTGCGCAACCAGGTGATCTGGCGTTTGGCCAGTTGGCGGGTGGCAAAAATGCCGCGCTCACGGATATCCGATTCGCGCCAACCTGCATCCAGACCTTCCCAGGCTTGCCGGTAGCCCACACAGCGCATCGAAGGCAGCTCGGGGTTCAGGTCACCGCGTGCGCGCAGCGCCTTGACTTCGTCCATGAAGCCGCCCGCCATCATCTGGTCAAAGCGCTGCGCGATGCGCGCATGCAACCAGGCACGGTCACCCGGTTCCAGACTGATCACCGGGATATGCCAGTCGGGGCCCCGGGCTTTGGCCTGCTGGTGAAACGACGACAGACTTTGACCGGTCGATGTCCACACTTCCAGCGCCCGCCCGATGCGCTGGCTGTCACCCGGAGCCAGCCGCGCTGCGGTGATGGGGTCGACCTGCATCAACTCGGCATGCAGGGCAGGCCAGCCCAGGGCTTGGGCGCGTTGCTGAATTTGCTCGCGCACCTGCGGGTCGGCTGCAGGCATGTCATTCAGACCTTCCAGCAGCGCTTTGAGGTACAGCATGGTGCCGCCCACCAGCAGAGGAGTTTTGCCCTTTGCCCGGATCAGCGCGATCAGGCGCGTGGCATCCCTGGCAAATTCGGCCGCACTGTAGCTGTGCAAAGGGTCATGGGTGTCGATCAGGTGGTGTGGCACGCTGGCCAGTTCTGCTCGGCTGGGTTTGGCAGTGCCGATGTCCATTCCCCGGTAGATCAGGGCTGAGTCCACGCTGATGATTTCAGCGCCCCCGTGGGCCTGCAATGCTTCGGCCAGGGCCAGTGCGGCAGCGGTTTTGCCACTGGCCGTGGGGCCCACCAGTGCGATGGCGTCCAAGGGCCGCATCATGGTTGAGCCGCAGTCGTCAGCGAGGGGGCCACCTCAGTGGGGCGGCCATGGCGCTGAACCAAGGTCCAGGTGATCCCTGTGACGGCCAGGCTCCAGCCCAGCATGCCATGCACCAGGGTAAACAAGGGGGTGTCCATGTGCAGGCCCAGCCAACCGCCCATGCCAAAGGCTACCAGCATCATGAGGAACCCATTGAGTGCCGAGGCCGTGCCCGCCCGGTGAGGGAAGGGGGCGACCGCACCACTTTGGCTGCACGGCATGTTCACGCCATGCCCCAGCATGTAAATGCACACCGGCAAGATGATGGCCCAGGGGCCATACCAGCTTTGCCCTTGTCCAGCGTAGGCCAGAGTGGTCATCGACAAGCCACTGAGCAGGCTCATCAGCCCGCCAAACGCCACGGTGCGATGGATGCTGGTGCGCCGCAGCATCCAGCGGCACCAGACCGTGCCCACGATGTAGGACAGAGACATCATCAGCATCAGAAAACCGTAGTGGGTCTTGCTCAGGCCCATGGCCCGGATGAAGACAAATGATGAGCTGGCCAGAAAGGTGAACAGGCCGAGGTAGGTGGTGACTGACAAAGCGCACCAGGTGCGAAAAACAGGATGGCGCAGGATCTCAGCATTGGCCAGCCACGCCGAGCGCAAGACCAACGCATGCGGATCGGGTTGTGCCAAGGTTTCTTCAAAACACCGGTACAGCAGTACCCAGGTGAGCAACCCGAAGGCGGCCACGCTCAACAGCGCCAGACGCCAGCCCAGTTGGTCGGTCAGCCAGCCACCGGCAGGGCCGCAGGTGCAGGCGATGATGCCCAGCCCGGTGAGGGCCTGTGACATGGCGCGTGCACCTTGCACTGGCTGGAACAGGTCGCGCACCACGGCACGGGCCGTCATCACGCCTGCGCCCATGGCCACACCCTGGATGGCGCGGGCCACAATCAGCCAGCTGATGCTGGGGGCCAGCACACAAATCACCGAGGCCGCCACATAGGCCCCCACGCCCCACAGCAAAATGGGCCGCCGTCCAAACCGGTCTGACAAAGGCCCCCACACGAGTTGTGACAAGCCAAATGCGAGCAACAAGGCGGTCAGTGTCAGCTGGGCCTGGCTCATGCCGGCGCCCAGATCGTCGGTGATGGCGGGCAGTGCCGGCAAATACATGTCGGTCGTGACCGCTTGCATGCCCAGCAGCAGGGCCAGCATCAGGATGATGAGCTGCGCATGCATGGTCTTTCGCGGGGGCGTCAGCGGTTGGGCGGGGGCGTGTGCCATCAGCGGCCCCGCAAGAACAAGGCATCCAGATCCCGCATCGTCATTTGCCGCCAGGTGGGGCGGCCATGGTTGCATTGGTCGGAGCGCTCGGTCTCTTCCATCTGGCGCAGCAGGGCATTCATTTCGTCCAGGGTCAGGCGGCGGTTGGCGCGCACCGCACCGTGGCAGGCCATGGTGGCCAGAATTTCGTTTTGGGCGCGCTGCACCACGGTGCTGGCGTCGTGTTGCGCCAGTTCGGCCAGCACGCTGCGGGCCAGCTCCACGGCATCGCCCTGCGCCAGGCTGGTGGGTACGGCGCGCACGGCCAGGGTCTTGGCTGACAGGGGCGAGATTTCCAGGCCCAGCTGGATCAGCACGTCGACACAACTCTCGGCGGTGGCCACTTCGGTCGGGTTGGCGGCAAAGGTGGCCGGGATCAGCAGCGGCTGGCTCGTGATGTGCGGGCCGTCTTCGCCGGTGGCATTGAGTTGGTTTTTTAAACGCTCGTACACGATGCGCTCGTGCGCGGCGTGCATGTCCACCACCACCAGACCTAGCTTGTTTTCGGCCAGGATGTAAACGCCGTGCAACTGTGCGATGGCGCGCCCCAGCGGCCAGTCGCCATCAGGCAGGGTCGTGGGGGCTGTCTCCGGGGCTGTCGAGCGTGTCGCAGAGCTGTCCTGCGCATTGGTCGGGACGGGCGAGGCTTGTGCATGCGTGGCCTGGAGCCAGGTGGTGCCGGGGCGTTCTTGGGCGTTGAGTTCTTCGCTGCGCTCTGGCGGGTTCCACAGCGCCTTGAGGTCGGCCATGGCCTGCTCGCCATCCACGCGGGCTCGCACAAAGTCCGCTGGTTTGTAGCTGGGTGCCGAAAAAGTCGATGGGCCGGGGCGGTCAAAGGCCATGCCGCCTTGCTGCCAGCTGGCCGATTCAGGCAGGGCTTTGGGGGCAGGGGCTTTCAGGGCGAAGTCGCTGGCGGGCACCTCGGGCACATCCGGCGCATTGTTCAGGTTTTGCGAACGGGGTGCAGCCAGGGCATTCTCGATGGCGTGGCGCACTGCCTGGTGTACAGCGCGGCTGTCCCTAAAACGCACCTCGATCTTGGTCGGGTGCACGTTCACATCCACCAGCGTGGGGTCGATCTGCATGAACAGCGCATAAGCCGGTTGCTTGTGACCGTGCAGCACGTCTTCATAGGCACTGCGTGCCCCGTGCATCACCACTTTGTCGCGTACAAAACGGCCGTTCACATAGGCGAACTGGTGATCGGGGCGCGAGCGGGCCGCATCGGGCAGACCGGCGCGGCCGATCACTTTGAGGGGGCCGGCGTTGTATTCAACGGCGATGGATTGCGTCACAAACTCTTCGCCCAGCACATCGGCAAGGCGTTGCTCCAGGCCCGCAGCGCCGGGGTGCACGCGCCACTGCTCAACCAGCTTGCCCTCGTGCCAGATGGCAAAGCCCACATCGGGGCGGGCCAGGGCGTGGCGGCGCACGGCTTCGATGCAATGGGCCAGCTCGGTGCTGTCGCTCTTGAGAAATTTGCGGCGGGCTGGGGTCGAGAAAAACAGCTCCTTGACCTCGACCGTGGTGCCCACGGCACGAGCAGCCGGGCGGATTTCACCGGTGCGTCCATCGAGTGCAAAGGCGGTGGGCTGACCGTCCATGCGCGAGAGCAAGGTGAGCTCGGACACCGAATTGATGGCCGCCAGCGCCTCGCCCCGAAAACCCATGGTCATGACCGACTCGAGTTCATCGAGGTTGCCGATCTTGCTGGTGGCGTGGCGTTTGAGGGCGGTGGCCAGCTCGTCTGGCGCGATGCCGCCGCCGTCGTCTTCCACCGAAATCAGCCGCGTGCCGCCGCCCATCAGGCGCAGCGTGATGCTTTGCGCCCCTGCGTCCATGGCGTTGTCCACCAACTCGCGCACGACCGAGGCCGGGCGCTCGACCACTTCGCCTGCGGCGATCTGGCTGATCAGTTCATTGGGGAGTTCGCGGATGGGGCGGCGCGCGGTAGCCGGGTTTTGTTCTGAGCTCACGGGCTGATTTTAGGGCGTCCGGGCACCCGAGCCGGGCGGGGATAATCGGGGGATGGACATCCTGCTGCAACTCGTTGATTTCATCCTTCATGTCGACCGTCATCTGGAGGCTTTTGTGGGGCAATACGGCGCTTGGGTCTATGCCTTGTTGTTCCTGATCATCTTTGTTGAAACCGGTCTGGTGGTGATGCCCTTTTTGCCAGGTGATTCGCTGCTGTTCATCGCCGGGGCCTTGTGTGGGGCTGAACTCATGAGTCTGCCGGTGGTGATGGGTTTGTTGCTGGTGGCGGCCATTGCGGGAGACCAGACCAATTACAGCATTGGCCGTTACTTTGGACCCAAGGTGTTCCAGTGGGAGAACTCCCGCTTTTTCAACCGCCAGGCCTTTTTGCAGGCCAATGCCTTTTACGAAAAACACGGTGGCATCACCATCATCCTGGCCCGCTTCATGCCATTTATCCGCACCTTTGTGCCTTTTGTGGCCGGGGTGGCCGAAATGACACGCAGCAAATTCACGCTGTTCAACGTGGTGGGCGGCGTCATTTGGGTGGTGGGCCTGACCTTGGCTGGTTACCTGTTTGGCAATTTGCCCTTTGTGCAAACGCACCTGAGCAAGATCATCTGGGCACTTATTCTGGTGCCCGGCTTGATGGCAATTTTTGGGGCCTGGAAAGCACGCCAGTCGGCATGAGTGCTGCGTCGGGATGAAGCCGCCGACCTGCCTGTTTCCCCTGCAGGTCGTGACCTTCAAGGGAAACAGGCTTGCTCAAAACGCCTGGACTTCGTTCCAAGTGGGCGGCTGGCAGCCTTGGCGGGTGCAGTTGATGGCGGCCGCTTTCATCGACAGATCCAGCGTGCTGGCCACGCGGGCGGCGGCCCCTTCAGGCTGCATGGCCCAGTCGGCCAGGGTGTTGCCCCAAAAGGTGTCGCCTGCGCCGACCGTGTCGGTCACGGTGATGGCGGGTACGGGCAGGCTGTGATGCTGGCCGTCGATGTCGAGGTGAGCACCTTCGCCGCCAAAGGTCAGTGCCACGCGGCTGAGAGCGCCGGGTTGGGCACTGGCACGCAGAGTCTGCACCAAGCGGCCCGATTGGGCCAGGTTCACATCGGTAAAGCCCAGGGTTTCCAGATCTTCGTCGCTGGCCTTGAGCCAGTCGGCCAGCACCATGACAGAACGCACAGCGGCCACATAAGCGGGCAAGTCGTCGGCCAGTTTGGGGCGCAGATTGATGTCCACGCTCACGGTCCAGCCCAGGGCTTTGGCACGTTCAACGATGGCCAACACCTTGTCGTGTTCGGGCGGCACCAGAGCCAGTGAGCCGGTGTGCAGGATACCGGGTGGGCTGCCCTGCAGTTGTGCCAGAACACTGTCTACGCTGTAGTCCCGATCGGCGATGCCTTCTCGGTAAAAGCCGTAGCTGGGTTGACCGTTCTTGACCTGGATGACCGCCAGCGAGGTGGGACGGTGTGAAGGCGCGGACGCCAGACGCACGCCATCGGCCAGCAGCTGGGCTTGCAGTTGTTGGCCAAAGTTGTCGCAGGACAAGGGATTGAGGTAGGCCACGCTGGCCCCGCGCAGTGCGGCGGCGCGGGTCAGGTTGTAGGGGCTGCCGCCGATCAGGGGCTTGAGTTGGCCATCGGGCTGCGCGATGCAGTCCATCAGGGCTTCGCCCAGAACGAAAATGGGTGAGGTCATGCTGTGCGGGGGGGGGATGGGGTTTATTTCTTGAGCAGGTGCTTGCGGCGTACCACATCGATCCAGACGGCGACGATCACGACAGCCCCAATCGCCATCATTTGCTTGAATTGCGACACTTCCATCAGGTTCATGCCGTTGCGGATCATGGTGATGAGCACCGCGCCCAGCAGACTGCCCCAGATGCTGCCGCGCCCGCCAAACAGCGAGGTGCCGCCCAGGATGACGGCGGCAATCGCGTCGAGTTCAAACATTTGCGCCATCTTGCCGCTGGACGAGTCCATGCGGGCCATGAGGACGATGGCACCGAGCGCACAGCTCAGGCCCGAGACGACATAGACGCCCAGTTTGTACCAGCGGATGTTGATACCGACCTGGCGTGCGCCCATTTCGTTCGAGCCCATGGCGTACACATAGCGGCCAATCTTGGTGCTCGACAGGATGAAAGCCATCATCACAAAGAAGATGCCTGTGATCAGTGTGGGCATGGGGATGCCCAACACATCGCCATAGCCCAGGAAGGGGAAGGGATCGGGCAAGCCGGCATTGTCAAAACCGCCGGTCAGGTCAAATGCCAGGCCACGCCAGAGGGTCAGGCCACCCAGGGTGACGATGAAGGCGGGTATGCCGACAAAAGCGACCAGGTAGCCATTGAACAGGCCAACTGCAGCGCCAATGGCCAAGGCGGCCAACATGGCCATGTAGGGATCAACGCCCAGTTTGATCATCATGTGACCGGACACCGCACCGGCCAGCGCTGTCAACGCGCCCACGGCCAAGTCCACGCCGCCGGTCAGGATCACAAAGGTTTGTCCACCCGCCAGCAAAGCGACGACCGAGGCCTGGACCAGGATGTTGGACAGGTTGCCGGTGGTCAGGAAGTAGGGCGAGGCGAAAGTGAGCAAAACGCCCAGCACGATGACCGCCACAAAGGCGCCGTACCACTCTTGTCGGGTGATGGATTTCATAAATTTTCGATGTTCAATGCATGTCTTTTGCAGGCACCCACCTTTTCAGGTGGGTTCAAGCCAACAAGGGAAGTGCCCGGACGCGAGCGTCCGGGCAGTGAATCACTTGGCTTTGACTTTCATGAACTGGCCCACGCCGGAGTCGGCAGCGAACTTGTCCACGTTGGAAGGCAGCACCAGGAAGGAGCCGGTGTCGATGCGGGCATCGACTTTTTTGCCTTGGGCCGCGGCCACGGCGGTTTCCACGCCGACCTGGCCGATCTTGGCCAGCATTTGCGCGGCGTTGGCTTGTTGCCAGCCTTGCTTCATCATGTCCAGGCCACCGGGGGAGCCGTCAAAGCCAGCGATCTTGACGTCGCCAGGCTTCTTGCCTGCAGCCATCAGCGCGGCCTTGGCACCCAGAGCACCACCGTCCCATGCGCAGGCAATCACTTTGGCGTTGGGGTTGGCGCGCAGTGCGGCTTCCACGCCGTTTTGAGCCATGGTCTGGTCCCATGTGGTGGGCACTTCAACGATCTTGACGTTCTTGCGACCTGCATTCAGGGCATCCACAAAACCTTTTTTGCGTTCTTGGCCGGTGGACTGGCCTTGGTCACCGGTCACATAGATCACGGTGTCGCCGTCCTTGATTTCGCCTGCCGCCCATTTGCCCTGCACATTGGCGGCCTTGATGTTGTCGGTGGCCACATAAGAAGTGATTTGTGCGCCGGTGATGCCGGTGTCCACAGCCACCACAGCGATGCCGGCTTTGAGCGCCTTGTTGATGGCGGGGGCGATACCTGCCGAGTCCACGGGCGCAATGGCAATCGCGTTGACCTTGCGGGTGATCATGTCTTCCACGATGGCCAATTGCTTGGACAGTTCGCCTTTTTCGGCAGCCAACTCGATGAATTTCACGCCTTTGGCCTGACCGGCCTTTTTGGCACCGCCGTTGATCAGGGTCCAACCTTCGTTGGTGTTGCCGTTGGTGATGTAGGCCACGGTCACGTCAGCGGCCATGGCCGAAGTGAACAAGGTGGCTGCGGCTGCGGCGATGGCCAGGCGACCGAATGTGCGTTTGGTGATCATGGGTTTTATCTCCGTTGTTGAGGATGAATTCGGTCAGGAAACCACTTTTCTGACCGCGAACGGATTAGAAGCGTAAAACCCGATTAAGTAAACCTAGTAGTTTTACTAATGCAAAAATGGGGCAAATGCGAGATGCTTGCCGCCATTCCATGTGAAAGAGTTGCCATGTCGTCATCCACACCTGTTCTCGAAATTCAGAAACTCACCAAGCATTACGGTGGGGTCAAAGCCCTGACCGACGCGCAATTTCGCCTCTTGCCCGGCGAGCACGCCGCCATCGTGGGTGACAACGGCGCAGGCAAAAGCACCTTCGTGCGCCTGATCACCGGGGTGGAGCAGCCCAACACGGGCGACATCTTGTTGGACGGCAATAAGGTGAGTTTCGAGTCGCCGCTCGACGCCCGCGAGCAGGGCATCGAGACCGTGTACCAGACGCTGGCGCTGGCCGAAGACCTGGATGTGCCTGCCAACATCTTTCTGGGCCGGGAAATCACCCGTCTGAATCTGGGGCCGCTGTCCATCCTCAACCACAAGGCCATGCGCGAGCAATCGGCCAGCATGCTGGCGACCACTGGCGTGAAGATTCAGGACATGTCCGAGAGCCTGCGTGGCATGTCGGGCGGCCAGCGCCAGTGCGTGGCGATTGCCCGTGCGGCCGGTTTTGCCAAAAAGCTGATCATTCTGGACGAGCCCACTGCGGCCTTGGGCGTGCAGGAAACCGCCCGTGTGGAGGAGATCATCAAGGGCCTGAAAAAACAGGGCATCCCGCTGATCATCATCAGCCACAACCTGCGTCAGGTATTTGATTTGGTGGACCGCATCTGGGTGTTCCGCCAGGGCCGCATCATTTGCAGCCGCCTGACCCGCGAAACCAATCCTGAAGAAATCGTGGGCCTGATCACCGGTGCCATCGATCCGGCCAGCTTGCGTTCCGAAGAGGCGGTCACATGTTGAAAGGGATCGATCCGCTGCTCACGCCAGAGTTGCTGATGCACCTGTGTGCCATGGGCCATGGCGAATGGGTGGCCGTGGTGGACGCCAATTTCACCGCCGACTTTTTGAGCCAGGGCAAGCCCGTGGTGCGCATTCCCGGTCACAGCTTGGCACGCGTGAGTCGCGCCGTGTTGTCGGTGTTTCCGCTGGCCATGGACGTGGCGCAACCTGCCGCTTTCATGCAGGTGTGCCACAGCGCCGAAGGTCACCGCACCGCGGCCCAGCAAGCGGTGGTCGATCTGGTGGTGGCCGAGGGCTTCGAGGCCGAACAGGTCGAGCCCGTTGAGCGTTTTGCGTTTTACGAGAAAATCAAGGGCGCCAGCCTGATCGTGCAAAGCGGAGAAGGCACGGCCTATGGCAACGCCCTGTTTTGCAAGGGCGTGATTCTCGTCTGATCACTTCATCACAAGCTTTCATGAACAGCGCTTCCCCTCCATCTGCCATGCGTGGTTCCAACCACGTTGGCATGCGCCAGTTCAATGAACGCATTGTTTTGCAGGCGATCCGTCACCACAGTGCCATCCCCAAGGCTGATCTGGCCCGGTTGACCCAGCTGTCCACCCAAACGGTGGCCATCATCGTGGGGCGTTTGCTCGACGATGGGCTGTTGGTCAAGCAAGACCGTGTGCGCGGCAAGATCGGCCAGCCTTCGGTTCCGCTGTCGCTCAACCCGCAAGGCGCTTTCAGCGTGGGCATTCAGGTGGGGCGGCGCAACCTCGAATTGCTGGTGGCCGATTTCACGGGCCAACCCGTCGATCGCGTCGAAGTGCTTTACGACTACCCCGATCCGGACCGCTTGTTTGTCTCAATGGCCGAGGGTTTGCAGACCTTACAAAGCCGGATGGGTGATTTGTGGCCCCGGGTGGTGGGTGTGGGTTTGACAGCCCCGCTCTCGTTGCACAAATGGGCCGACCTGATGGGTGGGCAAGCCTCACAGGCCCTGACCCGCTGGGAAAGCATTGACCTGCCTGCCCGGGTGCAGGCCCTGACCGATTTGCCTGTGGTGTTTGCCAAGGACACCACGGCCGCTTGTGTGGCCGAATTGTTGCAAGGCCATGGCCGCAGCGTGCGCAGTTTTTTGTATGTGTTTGTGGGCACCTTCATTGGCGGCGGTCTGGTGCTGTCGGGCCACATCATGAATGGCGAGCGTGGCAACGCCGGAGCGATTGGGTCCTTGCCCGTGGGTTTGGCGTCCAGTGGCTCAGGCATGCCGCCGCAACTGCTGCAAACAGCCTCGGGTTGGCAGCTGGAACAAGCCTTGCTGGCGGCAGGCCACAACCCCTTGCTGATCCACCAGAGCGCCATCATGGACGCACCGTACGCCCAATTCACCACCCCGTGGATCGCTCAAGCCAGCCAGGCGCTGGCCATGACGGTGGCCAGTTCAGCCGCCTTGCTTGATCTGGATGCGGTGGTGATGGACGGCTCACTCGGTGCGCCACTGATGACCGCCTTGATGGCCGCCACGCAAGACGCTCTGGCCGCTTACCGCTTTGACGGCATGCACCAGCCGCAATTGTTGGCTGGCCAGGTTGGCTCGCATGCACGCGCTTTGGGTGGCGCTCTGCTGCCGTTGCACAGTCAGTTTTTTCCGGACAAAGACATCTTTTTGAAGCAGGACGCCAGATGAAGTTTTACCTCGATTCTGCCGACGCCCGCCAATGGGCCTTGCCTGCGGGTTGCCCACCTGTGCAGGGTGTGACGACCAACCCCACGCTGGTCATGCAAGCGGGTTTGCCGGTCAGCCTGACCGGTTACCTGCAACTGGTGGCACAGGCGGGCGAGGCCCGCATCCCCGAGCTGATGCTGCAACTGCCCCGCGCCGATGTGGGTGAGGCAGCGCAATGGCTCGAAGTGCTGTTGCCCGCCGCGGTGCAGGCCCGTGTGCGCCTGACCATCAAGCTGCCTTGCCACCCCGATTGGCAGCCGGTGCTGCGTGAAGTGCAAGCCTGGGGTGTGCCCACGCTGCTGACGGGCTTGTCCAACCCGGTGCAACTGCTGTGGGCGCGCGCGCAAGGTGCCAACTACGTCGCACCCTATGTGGGCCGCCTGCAAGCCGATGGGCGCGATGTCTGGTCACTGATTGAGGCCTGTGTGGCCGTGCAGGCCGATGGCCTGCAACTGTTGGCCGCCAGCATCAAGTCAGCCGATGTGTTGTCACGCCTGATTGCCTGCGGTGCCCACGCCGTGACCGTGCGCCCCGAGTTTGCCGCGGGCCTGGCCACGGACCCCTTGACGCTTACGGCCATGGCCCAGTTTGACCGGGATGTGGCGACCAGTCAAAAGTCAGCTTCGTAGGTCGGTACCTCCAGGTCCGACAAAGGCTTTTCAAATGCTGCGGTTTCGCGCCAGCGGCGGGTTGCGCGAGAAATAGTTCAGGATGCCGCGCATCAGGGCGTCGGTGAGCTGCTTTTGGTAAGCATCGCTGCGCAGCTTTTCTTCTTCTTCCGGGTTGCTGATGAAAGCAGTTTCCACCAGCACGCTGGGGATGTCGGGCGCTTTGAGCACGGCAAAACCCGCCTGTTCGACGCGAGGTTTGTGCAAGCGGCCCACGCCTCCGATCTCGCGCAACAGACTGCCGCCCAGTTGCAGGCTGTCCTTGATTTGCGCGGTGGTGCTCATGTCAAGCAGGGCGCGTTGCACCTGGGCATCCTGGCTGCCCAGATTGATGCCGCCGATCAGGTCGGCCTTGTTTTCCTGTTGTGCCATCCAACGGGCAGCGCTGCTCGACGCGGCCCCCTGGCTGAGTGCGAACACGCTGGCGCCATTGGCCTGGGGCGTGAAAAACGCATCGGCATGGATGCTGACAAACAGGTCGGCTTGCACGCGGCGGGCTTTTTGCACCCGCACATGCAGCGGCACAAAAAAGTCGGCATCGCGCGTCAGGTAAGCCCGCATCGGGCTGCCGCCCACGCTGCTGGCGTTGATGCGGTCACGCAGGGTCTGGGCAATTTTGAGCACCACGTCTTTTTCACGGGTTCCACCAGGACCGATGGCTCCGGGGTCTTCGCCGCCGTGGCCGGGGTCCAGTGCGATCACGATCAGCCGGTCGGTGGCGGTGCCTTTGTTGGGGCGGGGCGGGTGGTTGGGGTTGTCCATCACCGGGCCATCGGGCTCCAGCTCGCGCTTGCGGGTAGACGGCAACGGCAGGCCATGCACCACTGAGGGCTGGCCTTGGCGAGCGATCAACTCCCCCAGCGGGTCGTTGACCGGTGCGGTCGGTGCGGGCAGGTTGCCCATGGCGGGTGCCGCTTTGGCCGTCATGCGCTCCTGGATGAGTTGTTCCAGTGGGTCCACCGCTTGGGTGGGGTAGAGATCGAGCACCAGCCGGTGTGCGTAATTGGCTACGGGTTGCAGGGTGAAAACTTGGGGCGCGATGGGGCGTTTGAGGTCAATCACCAGTCGCACCGTGCTGGCGTTGTACTGGCCCACTCGGATACCGGCGATGTTGGGGTCGGCGGCCTGCACCTTGCCCACCAGTTCGCGCAGAGCGGCGTTCAGTTGCAGGCCTTCAATGTCCACCGCCAGCCGTGGTGGTGAATCGATGAAGGTTTGCCGGGTCACGAGTGCGGTGTCCGATTCGAGTGTGACCCGGCTGTAGTCGGGCGCGGGCCAGATGCGCACGGCCAGCATATTGGCACCGCGGGCCAGCTCGGCGGCCCCCAGGCTGAGCGCCAGCAGACCCGCTTTGACGAGGCGGCGGCGGTCAGCGCGCATGTGCTGCCTCAGGATGCTCTGCGGCCCAGGCTTTCAGCCAGCTTTGCCCTTGCGGTGTGCCTGCGCTGATTCGCACCTGGCGCTGGTCCTCGTCGATGGCGTTCAGCGCGATCACCCAGTCGGGCGGCGGCAGTTGCCCGGCCACCTTGTCGGGCCATTCCATGAGTTTCAAGCCCGGCCCGGCAAAGATGTCTCGAAAGCCCGCGTCTTCCCATTCTTGTGGGTCATTGAAGCGGTAAAAATCGAAATGCCAGATGGGCCAGGCAGCGTCCCCCGTGCCTGCCTGATGTGGCTCGACCACGGCGTAGGTGGGGCTTTTGATGCGGCCTTGCACCCCGGCTGCGCGAAGCAGGTGGCGCACCAGCGTGGTTTTGCCCGCGCCCAGGTTGCCGCGCAGCTCGATGCAGGCATCGCGCCCGCCAGGCCAGTTTTGCAAAGCGGTTGCCAGCGCGGAGGCAAAGGCCCGGGTGGCGGATTCATCGGGCCACAAGGATGCCCAGAACGTGTCGGCCATCAGGGCTTGGGTGGGGCTTCCTACAATCGGTGGGTGACTGCTCAACGTACTCAAATCGACCTTCTTGAACTGTGGCCCCAGATCCAAATCTGGGGGCGTGAGCTGGGATTGTCCCAAATTGGCGTGACGGGTATCAATTTGACCTCGGCCGAGCCTGGATTACAGGCCTGGCTGGCTGCCGGGTTTCACGGCAGCATGGGCTACATGCAAAGCCATGGCGTGAGGCGCGCCCGTCCCGCCGAGCTGGTGCCGGGCACGGTGAGCGTGATCACCGCCCGCATGGATTATTTGCCGCAGGGCACGCCGCCCGACTGGGTGGCTCGCGAGGCCGCCCGAAGCGCGCAGCCGGGCGAGGCGGTGGTGTCGGTCTATGCCCGGGGGCGCGACTACCACAAGGTGCTGCGTTCGCGCCTGCAAAAACTGCAAGAGCGGATCGCCTTGGCCATTGGCCCGTTTGGTCACCGCGTGTTCACCGATTCGGCACCCGTGATGGAGGCCGAGCTGGCCACGCGCAGCGGTTTGGGCTGGCGCGGCAAGCACACGCTGGTGTTGTCGCGTGAAGCCGGGTCGATGTTTTTCCTGGGTGAGTTGTTCGTGGATTTCGCCTTGTCCGAAACGCCTGCGGTGTCTGCGCACTGCGGTCAATGCACGGCCTGTATCGACCTGTGCCCAACGCAAGCCATCGTGGGGCCTTACAAGCTGGATGCGCGGCGCTGTATTTCCTACCTGACGATCGAGCACGCGGGGCCAATAGATGAAGCCCTGCGGCCCCTGATTGGCAACCGGATTTATGGTTGCGACGATTGCCAGTTGGCTTGCCCTTGGAACAAATTCGCGCAAGTGAGCGACTTGCCCGACTGGCAGCCGCGTGAGGGGCTGAGTGCGGGCCGGATTGTGGACATGATGGCCTGGAGCGAGGCCGAATTTTTGCGCCGCACCGAAGGCAGCGCCATCCGCCGCATCGGCCACGCCCGCTGGCTGCGCAATCTGGCACTGGCGGCGGGCAACGCGCTGGCATCCAGCGTACTCGGTGCTCAAGTGCGCCAAAACCTGCGACAAGCCCTGGTGGCGCATGCTGCGCACCCTGACCCGGTGGTGCAAGAGCAGGTGGCGTGGTCGTTGGCCAAGTTTTGAGCCGCAGATCGGGACGCAGTCGTGCGCCGTTCAGCGCAGCACACCCAGCGCAAAAGGCAGGCTCAGCATGCCCGCCAACGTGGACAGGGTGACCAGAGCGCCGACGTAGGGCCCGTTGTAGCCCATGCGGGTCGCCAGCACATAGCAGGTGGACGCGGTGGGCAGGGCCGAAAATGCCAGCAGCACGGTGGTTTGGGGGGGATCAAGGACAAACAGCCGCGACATGCCCAGCGCGATCAAGGGCAAAAAGAAATGCTTGATCAACAGCACGCTCATGCCCAGAAGTTTGCCTTGGTTGAGGGAGCCCAGCTGCATGCCTGCTCCGGCGGCCATCAGGCCCAGTGCCAGCGATGCGGCTCCAATGCGGCCGATGCTGGGGTCCAGCCAGAGGGGCATCCGAAAGCCCATCAGGTTGGCGATCAGGCCGGTGCCGGTGGCGATGATGAGCGGGTTGCGCACCAGCTCACGCAAAAAACCTGTGTTGGCGTGCCGGGCCATGGGCCAGACGGCACCGATGTTGAACAGGGGCACGCAAACGCCGATCAGCATCGAGATCAGCAGCAGTCCTTGTGGTCCGACCAGTCGGTCGGCCAGGGCCAGTGCGATGAACGAGTTGAACCGAAAGCCCACCTGGGCGCTGGCGGCGTGGTCACGCTGATCCAGTTTTTTGCCCAAAAAAGGCCAATAAGGCAGGCTGTAAGACAGGGCAATGGCGCACCCCCCCAAAGCCAGGCCCGCACCGATCAGGCTTGATGCTGCATGCAGATCAATCGGGCTTTTGACAATCGAGTGGAACAGCAGAACCGGGAAGAGGAAAAAGTAAACCAGGCTTTCGACCGATTGCCACACGGGCCGGTTCAGTGCGGTGTAGCGGCAAATCAGGTGGCCGCACAGGATGAGCGAGAAGTCCGGAAAGAGCAATTGAGCGAAGTTCACATGCTGGAGCATAACTTCACCGATCCGATGACAGGGGCAGGCATGTCACCTCGGGGCCAAGGGGTAAGGTCATTGTTGATTTTTTGGGTTTTCCCGCTGCGGTCAGTGCCGGTTTGTCTCTATGATGGTTGCACTTTCAAGGAGATCAAGCATGAAGCGTCGTGAATGGGTATCGTTGGCCGTGTTGGCTTCGTCGGTGGCGGCAGGAGCCGCCTGGGCCCAGGCCTATCCCAATCGGCCCATCAAACTGCAAGTGCCTTTTGCCCCGGGCGGCACGACCGACATCGTGGCGCGGGTCATTGCCGAGCCTTTGGGCAAGGCCTTGGGCCAGAACGTGATTGTTGAAAACAAGGCCGGTGGCGGTGGCGTGGTGGGGGCCAATGAAACGGCCAAATCTGCGCCCGATGGCTATTCTTTGGGCATGGCCACCGTCTCCACCACGGCGGCCAATCCGGCCATCAACCCCAAGATGCCGTACAACCCGATCACCGATTTCACGCCCATCGTCAACATTGCGGCCACGCCCAACGTGATTGCGGTGCATCCCAGCTTTCCGGCCACCGATTACAAGGGGTTCATTGCAGAACTGAAGAAAAACCCCGGCAAATATTCGTATTCGTCCTCGGGCACAGGCGGCATTGGCCATTTGCAGACCGAGTTGTGGAAGGGTCTGGCCGGCGTGTTCATCACCCATATTCCTTATCGCGGTGCAGGTCCGGCACTCAATGACACGGTAGCTGGTCAGGTGCCGATCATTTTTGACAACATGCCTTCGGCCATGCCATTCATCCAGACGGGCAAGCTGATCCCGATCGTGGTGGCGGCACCGCAGCGGCTGCCCCAGTTGCCCAATGTGCCCACCTTCAAGGAAGTGGGACTGGAGCCGGTCAACCGCATGGCGTTTTATGGCATTTATGGCCCCAAAAACCTGCCCAAGGATGTGGTGGACAAGGTCAGCGCCGGTGTGAAAAAAGCCCTGCAAGACCCAGCGGTGGTCAAACGCATCCACGACACCGGTTCGCTGGTCGTGGGCAATACGCCTGAAGAATTCTCAGCCCAGATCAAGGCCGAATTTGAGGTCTACAAGAAAGTCGTCGAGCAGCAAAAACTCAAGCTCGATTGATGCATCCGGACAGCCAGGCCGCCATTGACCGTTTTGCCGATGCACTCTGGCTTGAAGACGGGCTGGCTGCCAATACCCTGGCGGCCTACCGGCGCGATTTGGGCTTGCTGGCCACCTGGCTGCTCCTGAACCACGGGCTGGCGCTGGACGCGGTGCTGGAGTTTCACCTGCAAACCTATTTTGCTGAGCGCCATGCCCAGACCAAGGCCACTTCGGCCAACCGTCGGCTGACGGTGTTCAAGCGCTACTTTCGCTGGGCACTGCGTGAGCGCCAGGTGTTGCAAGACCCCACTTTGCGCATGTTGGCGGCTCGCCAGGCCCTGCGCGTGCCCAAGACGCTGGGTGAGGCGCAGGTCGATGCGTTGTTGTCTGCGCCAGATGTGGCCACGGATTTGGGGTTGCGTGATCGGGCCATGCTGGAGCTGATGTACGCCAGTGGCTTGCGAGTGAGTGAGCTGGTTCAGCTCAGGACCCTGCACGTCTCACTCAATGAAGGGGTGCTGCGCATCCTGGGCAAAGGCAGCAAGGAGCGGCTGGTGCCGTTTGGGGATGAAGCGCGTGACTGGTTGCAACGGTATCTGGCGCAGGCCCGTCCGGCGCTGTTGGGTACACGCCAGACCGAAGACCTGTTTGTCACCAGCAGCGGTTCCAAGCCTGGCACAGCCATGTCGCGCGTGATGTTCTGGAGCCTGGTCAAGCGCTATGCCATCGAGGCGGGGATCACTGCCCCCTTGTCACCACACACCCTGCGCCATGCGTTTGCCACCCATTTGCTCAACCATGGGGCCGACTTGCGGGCGGTGCAGATGTTGCTGGGTCATGCCGATATCTCGACCACCACCATCTACACCCACGTGGCGCGTGAAAGGCTCAAAAGTCTGCATGCGCAACACCATCCTCGTGGTTGAGAGGCGATGGTTTGGTGTTTGTGGGAGCCGCGCCCTCGCGGCGATTGTGGGTGGTCTGCTTGCGTCCTATCGCGGCGAGGGCGCAACTCCCACAACAAGACCCCTTCAGCTCAGTGCAGCCAGCTCAGCTTCTTCAAACCCCGCCAAGCGCCGTGCTGCCATGTTGAAGGGCGGGCGCAGCTTGGGGGCATCGTATTGGGCGATCAATTGCGCGTAGGTACTGACCGGGTCCAGCCCGCGTTGGCTGCACAGGTAGCGGTACCAGCGGTTGCCCGCGGCCACATGGCCGATTTCTTCTTGCAAGATGATGTCCAGGATTTCACCAGCGCGGTGGTCGCCCACGCTGACCAGTTTGTTCTTCACGCCCGGCGAGGCGTCGAGACCTCGCGCCTCCATGGTGCGCGGCACGATGCCAATGCGCGCCAGCAAATCGTCCCGAGTGCGCTCGGCCATGTCCCACAGGGAGTTGTGGGCTGGAAAGTCGCCGTAGTCATAGCCCATGCCCACCAGGTGATCGCGCAGCAGGGTGAAGTGTTTGGCCTCTTCCTGGGCAATGCGCACCCAGTCGGTGTAGAAGGCGTCGGGCATGTCTGCAAAGCGCCAGACCACGTCGAGTGCCAGGTCGATGGCGTTGAGTTCGATGTGGGTGACTGAATGAACCAGAATGGCCCGGCCTTCGAGGGTGGACAGCGATTTGGGCTTGAGCAAGGTGTGGTGAATCAGCACAGGTCGGCTCGGCCGTCCCGGGCCATGGTCAGGGGCTAGCAGCACCTCGTCGGCACCCACCGACAGGTTCAGGTCGAGCGCGAGTGTGGCTCGGGCTTTCAAAACGGGATCGGATTGCGCCCAAGGGCCCAGGGCGGCGGTGCGTAAGGACGGGGTGGACACAGCTGAAAATTGGCGTGAAATCAGGAAATGGCGGGGGCAGGCGGCCACGGGCGGCCAGTCTCCCTACAATTGTAGGTTGAGCCGGTTTCCGGCCTGATCAGGAGCAAACCATGGCGATTTACCAACTCGATGACCACACCCCCGAAGTCGCACCCTCGGCCTGGGTGGCCGACAGCGCCCAGGTGATGGGTGCGGTCAAGATCGCTTCCGATGCCAGCGTCTGGTTTGGCTGCACGGTTCGGGGTGACACGGAGACGATTGAAATCGGTGAGGGCAGCAACATCCAGGATGGCACGGTGATGCATGCCGACCACGGCAAACCCTTGACGGTGGGCAAGCATGTGACGGTGGGTCACATGGTGATGTTGCACGGTTGCACCATCGGGGATGAGTCACTGATCGGCATCGGTGCGGTGGTGCTCAATGGTGCCAGGATTGGCAAAAACTGCCTGGTGGGCGCGGGCTCCCTCGTCACCGAGGGCAAGGAGTTTCCCGATGGTTCAATGATCATGGGCTCTCCAGCCAAGGTGGTGCGCGAGTTGAGCCCTGATCAGATCGAAGGCTTGCGCCAGAGCGCACGTCACTATGTCGAAAACGCCCGCCGATTCAAGGCCGGTTTGAAGAAACTGGCCTGATTTTTCACTGCGCCTTGTTTTTCAACTTTTGAGGATTGACCTGCCTGGCAGGTGATTGAACTGTGTCCGAACTCCATAAATTCATATTCGAAGGCCTGCCGGTGCGCGGCATGCTGGTGCGCTTGACCGATGCTTGGCAAGACATTCTGGCGCGCCGCGCTGCCAACTCTGAGACCGGTGCTTATCCCGCACCAGTGCGCCAACTGCTGGGCGAAATGGCCGCCGCAGGCGTGCTGATGCAGGGCAACATCAAGTTCAACGGTGCTTTGGTGTTGCAGATTTTTGGCGACGGTCCGGTCAAGCTCGGCGTGGTCGAGGTCCAGCCTGACCTGAGCCTGCGCGCCACCTGCACCCAGGTGGGTGAAGTTGCAGACAACGCCAGCTTGAGTGAGATGGTCAATGTGAACAATGTGGGCCGTTGTGCGATCACACTCGACCCGCAAGACCGCTTACCGGGCCAGCAGCCTTACCAAGGCGTCGTGCCCTTGTTTGGCGACCGGGGTGAAAAGCTGGAAAACATCAGTGAGGTGCTGGAGCATTACATGCTGCAGTCTGAACAGCTCGACACGGTGCTGGTTTTGGCGGCTGACGACCGGGTGGCAGCGGGTTTGCTGATCCAGCGTCTGCCGGTCGAAGGCGAGGGCAACCTGGCGGGCAAAACCGATTCGGTCGAACGCGAAGCGGCCTTGGGCCAAAGTGAGGATTTCAGCCGCATCTCGATACTGGCGAAAAGCCTCAAGCGCGAAGAGCTGCTCACCCTGGATGCCGAAACCATCTTGCATCGCCTGTTTTGGGAAGAGCCTTTGGCGCGATTTGAACCGTTTATCGGCGAGACCGGACCCCGCTTTGCCTGCCGTTGCAACCGTGAGCGCGTGGGGCAAATGATTCGCAGTCTGGGCACTGAGGAGGTCGAAGGCATCATTGCCGAGCAGGGGCAGGTGGAGGTGGGTTGCGATTTTTGCGGTGCTCAGTACCGTTTTGACCCGGTGGACGCTGCAGGCCTGTTCACGGGTTTGCGTGCCGATGCTCGGGC
>Ga0228701_1000442_pt1 | contig 35181 bp, 34 predicted proteins | sample McNCre117_Aug_MG_2_FD_178017 | JGI IMG/M metagenome (GOLD analysis project Ga0228701, IMG submission 178017) | Freshwater microbial communities from McNutts Creek, Athens, Georgia, United States - 11-17_Aug_MG | ecosystem: Environmental > Aquatic > Freshwater > Creek | place: USA: Georgia... | reverse complement strand
CAGCGGCATAGGCCACGGCTTCGCCCAGGCTGTGCCCGGTGACCGTTTGTTCATGCACATGCAACAAGCCGCCTTCGGCCAAACGTCGGCCAATGAGTGGCATGCCACCTGCCGCATGCATGTCTGGTGCCGTGAATCGGCCCCAGGGTTTCAAGTCAGCCAACACAGGCGTGCGTTTAGAAATTCGATCGAAGTCGTCAATCACCAAGGGCACTTCAAACTCGCGCGCCATCGCCAACAGGTGCAGCACCGCGTTAGTCGAGCCACCGGTGGCCATGACGCCGGTGATGGCGTTTTCAAAACTGCGCTGCGTCACCATGGCACGTGGCGTGACGCCGCGGCGCAGCAAATCCATCACCACGGCCCCACAGGTTTTGGCCACCTCGCCCTTGGGCGCATCGGGCGCTGGAATGCCGTTGAAACCCATGGGCGAGATACCCAACATTTCGCAAGCCGTGGCCATGGTGTTGGCGGTGAACTGACCACCGCATGCGCCCACGCCTGGGCAGGCGTGGTCTTCCACGTCCTTGAATTCTGCTTCGGTGATTTTTCCGGCGTTAAAGGCACCGACGGCTTCGTAAATGTCTTGGATCGTCAGTTGGCGATTGGCAAACATGCCCTCTTTGGCATGACACGCGCCTGAGTGAATCGAGCCGCTGTACAGCAACACACCCGGAATATTCACCCGCCCCAAGGCCATGGCCATGGCCGGAATGGTTTTGTCGCATCCGGCAATCACCACCATGCCATCGAACATATGGCCGCGTGCGACCAACTCCACCGAGTCGGCAATCAGCTCGCGACTGACGAGTGAAGTTTTCATGCCATCGGTGCCGGTGGTGATGCCGTCGTTGATGGCCACCGTGTTGACTTCCAACGGCGTACCGCCCGCCGCACGGATGCCGTCCATGACCTGGGCCGCCAACTCGCGGTGGTTCCAGTTGCACGGCATGGTGCCAATCCAACAATGAAAGACACCAATTTGCGGACGCTTGAGGTCGGCGTCTTGAAAACCAATCGCTTTCATCATGCCCCGCGCGACGGCGCGGTCGGGGCCGTCGAGCAAGACGCGGCTTTTGTGCCGAGGGTCGAATGAGGCACTGCTCATGCAACAGCTTTCAAGGGATGCTGTTGCAAGAACGACAAGATTTCTGCGGTGGTTTCCTGCGGTGCTTCCTCGGGAATGAAGTGCCCGCATGGCAAGGCCTTGCCTTGCACGTTGTTGGCGACTTCGCGCCAATCCGACAAGCAATCGAACATGGCCGCAATCACACCCTCGCTGCCCCACAGCGCCAGCAAGGGCATAGACAGTTTGCGGCCAGCAGCGCGATCGGCACGGTCGTGCTCCAGGTCAATGCCGCCTGCGGCACGGTAGTCTTCGCAACTCGCGTGTATGGCGGCGGGGTCGGAAAACGCGCGCACATATTCGTCCACAGCCAGCTTGGAGAACTTGCTCAAATCAGGCTCGGCACGACCCACGCGTCCCAAGATATTGAAGGGCACGCGCCCGGCCAGCATTTGCTCGGGCTCTGGCGACGGTTGCAACATGAAGAACCAGTGGTAATAAGCCTTGGCAAATTGCATGTCGGTGCGCTCGAACATCTTGAGCGTGGGCGAAATGTCTAGCACCGCCACCGTGTGCACATGTTGCGGATGGTCAGCAGCCAGGCGGTGCGACACGCGACCACCTCGGTCGTGACCCACCAGATGAAACCGGTCAAAGCCGAGTGACGACATCAACTCCACCATGTCATTGCCCATGGCGCGTTTCGAGTAATTGGCGTGATCGGGCAGACCCGGCGGCTTGGACGAGTCGCCGTAGCCACGCAAATCGGCGCAGATCACGGTGTAGTGACGCGCCAATTCGGGCGCCACATGGTGCCAACACGCATGGGTTTGCGGATAGCCGTGCAGCAATAACACGGGCTCGCCCGCTCCCGCACGCAGGTAGTTGATGTCGGCTTGTGTGCCTTTGAACAGTTGACGCTCGAAGCCTGGGAACAGGTCGGCATTTTCGGTGTGGTCATGACTCATGGTGTGATCATACCAGTTGACAAATCAACACATCCCTCAGTAGAAACCTGGGGGTGCGCTTGATTTGGCCCAAGCTGTTGCGACAGCGGCAACACAGCGTGAACATTTTTGGAATTGCGTTGCGTTATGGACTCCAGCACAGTACGGCCCACTACAACTATTTGGAGACTGTCCAATGACATCCCGATCTATCCGTCGCGTCCTGTCCCTTGTCCCCATCGCCGCAGCGCTGATGGCCAGCACCGTGCAAGCCCAGACACGTGAAGTCAAGATTTACGCCTTCGGCGCCAAAAGTGGCGTGGTGCGCATTTTTGGTCTGAACAGCGAAGCCGCCATGAAAGCCGCGGCTGAACAAATCAACAAGGCGGGTGGCGTGACCTTGGGCGATGGCGCCAAAGGCAAACTGGTCATCGAATACCTGGATGACCGATGCAACGCCGAAGAAGGCATCAACGCCTTGCGTCGTATCGCCTCACAAACCGATGCGTTTGTCGCCGTCGGCCCCACCTGCAGCAACGTTGCCGAGCCAGCCTTTGGCATTTTGCAAAAGAAGGTCGGCGATGCGAGCGACTCTGGCTTGCAGTTCCCGCTCTACACCGATGTCGCAGCCAAGGGCGGTTTGGCTGCCATGTCGCAATGGGCTTTCCGCAACGTGCCCAGCGAATCGGCCATGTACAAAAGCTTGTTTGAGTGGATCAAAGCCACCCACCCTGAAGTCAAAACCATTTGGGGTGGTGTGGAAAAAGACTTTGCCCACAGCAACGCCACCTACAACGTGATGAAAGACCACGCCTCGAAGATCGGCTTTGATGTCAAAGGTCAAAGCGAGTGGTTGTTGGCCGACACATCCTTCTCCACCCAAGTGCGTGAAATGCGCCGCGCTGAAGCGGACTTGGTGATGATTTCTGCCCACCCTTTCACCACCTGCGGTGTGCTCAAAGAAATGCAACGCCAAAGCGTCAAGCCCAAAATGTTGGTCGGCCTGACCAGCTCATCAAGTCTTGAAACGCTGCAAGGCTGCGCTGCACAAGCCGAAGGCATGGTCATTCCTACCAGCTTCGCGCCTGTGACAGCGGACGCTCGCAAAGCCGCACAAGCTGTGGCTGCGGGCGGCGCCAATATGGACCTGCACAATGCGGCGGCGTGGGAAAACATTTTCACGCTCAAGGACTTGATAGAGAAATCGAAAATCATGGCCCGCCCCGACACCACCCAAGCAGACCGCAACAAAATGCGTGAAGCCTTGGCCAACATGAAGGAAACCACCGGCTTGTTGGGCAAGATCGGCCGCACCGATGACCGTGAGGCCATCAAGCCATTCCTGTTCGTTCAGGCCCAAAAGGGCGAGTGGGCTGTCGCTCACAAACCCAATTGAACCCGACTGACAGGAGAAGACCATGAGCTGGATCGACCTGCTGGACTTGCTGCAGTCTGTGTTTGATGGCGTGATGTTTGGGACAACCTATGCGCTGATTGGCATTGGTTTCACACTCATCTTTGGTGTGATGCACAAGATCAACCTGTCTTATGCCGCCGCCTCCATCGGCGCAGCCTACCTCAGTCTGCTGGTCGTTCAGATCGTCCCGACACCGCTGGTGTATTTGTGCGCCGCCCTTTTGGGCGGTGTGCTGGGCGCCTTGGTGTATCTGGTGTGCTTTCGCTTCTTGCCACTGAACCAGCCGCTGGCCACACTGATGTCGACTGTGGGCATGCTGTTGCTGCTCGAAGAAGCCATCGTGCATGCCACCGCTGGCATGCCGCAAAACTACCCCGCTGTGTTTGCCGGCGTGGTGTTTGATATTGGGCCCTTCATGGTGCGCGGTGACTTGCTGTTTGTCTTTGCGCTGGGCTGCTTGGCTATGGTGGGACTCAAGCTCATGCTGGAGAAAACCCGTCTGGGCCTGGCCACACGTGCGGTGGCGCAGCAATCGGTCGCCGCACAGCTGTGTGGCATGAGTGTGTCCAACACCAATGCCACCACCTTTGTCATCGCTGGTTTTTTAGGCGGTACGGCTGGCGCCATGACGGGCGCTGCCATTGGCGTGCTCTCACCACTGCTGACTTTGCCCATGACGGTCAAGGGTCTGGTGGTGACGGTCATCGGTGGCCTGGGCAGCATCCCCGGGGCCATCATCGCGGGCCTGGTGGTCGGCGGGGTGGAGAACCTTTTTCAATTTCTGCGCGGCGTGAGTGAGCGTGACATCTACGTGATGTTGATGCTGTTCGCCTTTTTGGTCTTCCGTCCAGGTGGCTTGTTTGCAGCCCCTGGTGGTCGCGATTGAGTCAGCCCCTCATCCGGAGTTTGTGTCATGGATTTTTACATCGGCTTGTTACAAGTCATTGGGGTGCATTCGTTGCTGGGCCTGTCGGCCTGGTGCGTGCTGCACACAGGCCAGGTCAGTCTGGCCCAAGGGGGATTTTTTGCCATTGGCGCTTACGGCGCGGGCATGCTGACGACCATGTTGGGTTGGCCGTTGGGCTGGGCATTGCTGATGGCTGCTGTGCTGGCAGGCGGCATTGCGGTGGCCGTGGGGTTTCCAGCTTTGCGCGTCAAGGGCTTGATGCTGGTGGTAGCCACCACTGCCTTTGCAGAAATTGTGCGCCTGGTGTTTTTCAACCTGTCATGGAAAGTCCAAACACCCGAAGGTTTGATTGGACCTGACGGTGGTTTGGGCTTTGGTGGCATCCGCTATTTCCAAGCCAACGCCTGGAGCAATCTGCACGTGCTGTGGTTGATCTGGGGCTTGGTGGCTGTTGTCATGGCGCTGTTGTGGTCGCTCGATCGCACGCGCATCGGCACCCTGTGGCGTGCCGTGGGCGAAGACGAAGTGGCAGCTCAAAGTGCGGGCATCAACCTCACGGCAGCCAAGGTCTCGGCCTTTGGCATTGGCGGCGCCATCGCTGGTTTGGCCGGTGGTCTGTTCAGCCACAACACCACCCACATCGAACACGGCAACTTCACCATTTTGCTGGCCACGTTTGCCATTGCCTACCCCATTCTGGGCGGCCTCAAAAGTTTGGCCGGCACCTTGGTGGCTGTGGTGTTCATCCAGGGCGTGCTGATCGAAGGCCTGCGCTTTCTAGGCGATTGGCGCAGTTTGTTGTTTGGGGCTTTGATCTTGCTGGTGATGTTGGTACGTCCCACGGGCGTCTTGGGTGCACCGTTGCGCCTGCCTTTTGTGGGACGCCGTGATGAGCCCACTTCTTCTGCAATTCCGGTTGAAAGGACTCACCATGCTTGAGTTGCGTCATGTCTCCCGCCACTTTGGTGGCGTCAAAGCTGTGGATGGTCTGGACATGCAGGTCCACCAGGGCGAAATCCTGGGACTCATCGGCCCCAACGGTTCGGGCAAAAGCACCACCGTGAATTTAATTTCGGGCTTATACGCGCCCACGAGCGGCAGCGTGGTGTTTCAGGGCGAAGACATTTCGCACCTCCCCACCCACTTGCGTGCACAGCGTGGCATCGCCAGGACGTTTCAAAACATCCGCTTGTTCTCGCAACTGAGCGTTTGGCAAAACCTCTGGGCTGCTCGCGTCGAGCGTGGCACTGGGTGGTCAGGCTGGAAATCCCGTTGGCTGGCGAGTGCCGACCAAGGTCGCGAACTGGCCGAGCAAATTTTGGAGTTCAGTGGCTTGCAGGGCAAACGCGATGTGCTGGCAGGCAATCTGGCCTTTGGCGAACAACGTCGCCTGGAGTTGGCGCGTGCGGCGATCTCGGGCGCTCCTTTGTTGCTGTTGGACGAACCTGCTGCTGGCATGAATGCCACCGAAATCGACGAGCTCGACCAGCGCATCCGCGCGCTGCGCGATCAGGGACGCACGGTGGTGCTGATTGAGCACCACATGGAATTGGTCATGGGCGTGTGCGACCGCGTGGTGGTGCTGAACTTTGGCCGCAAGATTGCCGAAGGTGCGCCGCAACAGGTGCAAGACGATCCGCAAGTGCGCGCGGCCTACCTGGGCGCGGACGACAACGACGAATTGATGAATGCCGCCTTGGCGGCTTAAGGAAAAGCGCCATGCTCGAAATACGTGAACTGGCTTGTGCCTACGGCAAGATCGAAGCCCTGCGCGATGTGTCGCTGTCTGCCCGTGCGGGTGACGTGACGTGTTTGCTCGGCCCCAACGGTGCAGGCAAAACCACGCTGATGATGACCTTGGCCGGCATTCTGCAACCCACACGCGGCACCATCACCTTTGAAGGCGAGAGCTTGCTCGGTCTGAGTCCAGCACAAATCGTCGACCGCGGCCTGGCGCTCGTGCCTGAGAACCGCTTGGTCTTTCCGGCCTTGAGCGTGCGTGAGAACCTGATGGCGGGTGCCTATCGCCGCAAAGACCGCGCCGCAATTGCCGGCGACATCGAACAACAGCTCGATCGCTTTCCGCGTTTGCGCGAGCGCATCGACCAACTCGCAGGCACGCTCTCGGGCGGCGAGCAACAGATGTTGGCCCTGGCCCGTGCGCTCATGTCACGCCCACGCCTGCTGCTGATGGACGAGCCATCGGTCGGTTTGGCGCCCAAGGTGGTGGCTGAAATTTTTGGCATCGTGCGCCAGCTGCACGCACAAGGCATCAGCATTTTTCTGGTCGAGCAAAACGTGCATATGGCGCTCAAGGTGGCGCAGCATTTTTTCTTGCTGCAGCAAGGCCGTGTGACCTTCTCGGGGACCCCCGGCGAACTGGCCGCAGACGATGTGATTCACCGCGCCTACCTGGCAGGTTCAGAGCGCAAGCCGGAATCTGACACTGCCAACGTCTGATGGAATTCTTCCAGCGCACCCTTGACGGCTTGCTGGAAGCGGGGCCGTATGCCCTGGTCGGACTGGGCCTGACCTTGGGCTTTGGCATGTTGCGTCGTGTCAACCTGGCTTACGGTGCAGGCGCCATGCTCGGTGCCTACACAGGCTCGTGGCTGCATGTGCGCATGGACTGGCCCATCTGGGCGGTGCTGCCTGCCGTGATCGTCACCACCGCACTCACAGGCTTGTATGTGCAGTGGCTGTGCTTTGGCGAAACAGATCGAACCAGCGGCTCGGTACAACGTGCCAGCCCAGCGGTGAGTGGCGCAGACGCGCGTGAAGTGGTGGCACTGGCCGCCAGCTTTGCGGTGTGGATGCAGTTGGAACAACTGTGTGTGAATTGGATCCCCCAGCACCTCAAACGCTTTCCCGATGTGGCTGCCACGCAGGAATGGACATTCGGTCCGTTGGGTCTGCGGCCTGATCGCCTGTTGCTCAGCGCAATAGCCATCGGCCTGGTGCTGGCTGTGCACCACTGGATGCAACACAGCCGCACCGGGCTGGCCATGCGTGCCACCGCCGTTCATCCCCTGGCAGCAGATTTGTCTGGCATGCCGGTTGCCAAGGTGCAGCGTTGGGGCTTTGTGTTGGCATGTGGTTTGTCGGGCGTCGCGGCTTGTGGCGTGTTGGCGCTGGAAGGACAGGTCACGCCCATGTTCGGCATGTGGATGTTGATGAAAGGCCTGACCGTGGCCATGATCGGCGGCTTGGGTTCGGTACGCGGTGTTCTGTTCGGTGCTATCTGTCTGGGGGTGTTGGAAGCCCATGCCCAGGCCGCTTGGGGCGCTATCGGCCGCGACGCTGCGGCCTGGGGTTTGCTGCTGCTGGCCTTGCTGATCCGCCAGCGAAGTTCGGCCACATCGACCACCGGGAGCGTGTATGCGTGACGCGCTGTGTGTCAGTGAGCCTGGTGTCGGCTTGGTGATTCAAATGATGGTGCTCAGCATGATTGCGCTGTCGGCCTGGTTGGTGCTGCGCGTGGGTCGTATTTCACTCGGGCAGCAAGCGTATTTTGGTATCGGTGGCTATGCTGCAGCCCTGCTCACCACCTTGGGCCAATGGCCCTTGGAGTTGGCTTTGTTGGCAGCAAGTTTGATGGGCATGGGCAGTGCCGTCTTGCTGTCTTGGCCGCTGTTGCGTTTGCCTGGACTGCACTTTGCCGTGGCCACCCTCGCGCTCGCAGAGCTCGTTCGTCTGGGTCTGTCTGGCCTGCACTTTCAAGTACCGGGCCCGCAAGGTGTGCCCCTTGGTCCCGATGGTGTGGATGGGTTTCGTGACATTCGATGGCTGTTTGATCATGGTGTCAGCCAAGTCGACTACATGCTGTGGGCGGGTGCCGCACTGGCCCTGTCGGTCTTGGGGCTGATGCTGCTCTCGCGCACCCGCTTGGGCTTGTCCCTGCTGGCTGTGGGTCATGACGAAACCTTGGCTGAGAGCCAAGGCCTGCCTGTCAATCAGTTGCGTATGTTGGCCATCGCCCTCGCAGGTGGCTTGGCGGCCTTGGCAGGCGGTTTATACGCCCATCAACAAACGTACCTAGAACCCGCGTTGTTTGATCCCATGCTCGGCATCCACGCGGTGGGCTATTCCATGTTGGGCGGCTTGGCCACGCCTTTGGGGCCCTTGCTCGGCGCCATGTTTGATCTGGGATTGCTCGAAGCCACCCGCTGGTTTGAAGGCTGGCGCATGGTGCTGTTTGGCACCTTGGTCGCCGCTTTTCTGCGTTGGCGGCCACGCGGTCTGCTGGACGAACACACGATTTACCACTTGGGCAGATTCCGCCCACATTTCTCTACCACTTTGAAGGATTCCCAATGAACACCACTGCTTTGCTCGATCAACGCACCATCATCGTCACAGGCGCCGCCACTGGCATTGGCCAAGCGTTTGCCGTGCAGTGCGCCATGCAAGGCGCCAACGTTGTCGTGGCCGACATGAACGAAGCGGCTGAAACCGTGGCCGCCGTCGAGGCTGCCGGTGGCCAAGCCCTGGCGGTTCGTGTGGATGTGTCGGATCAGGCCTCGGTCGATGCCATGGCCGCCGCTGCCTTGGCACGCTTTGGCCGCATCGACGGTTTGATCAACAACGCCGCCTATTTCCGTGAGGTCAAGCTCACACCGTTCGAGGAAATCGACCCCACGATCTGGGACCGTATCTTCCAGGTCAACGTCAAAGGCGTGTGGAATTGCTGCAAGGCCGTGATGCCAGCCATGCGTGCACAAAACAGCGGCGCGATCGTCAACATCGCCTCGGTGGTGGCGGTGGCGGGTCAGCCGGGTTATTTGCACTACGTGGCCTCCAAAGGCGCCGTGCTGTCGATGACCAAGGGCCTGGCCAAAGAATGTGGCGCCGCCAATGTGCGCGTCAACGTGATTGCTCCGGGCTTTGTGCTGACAGATGCGACGAAGAACCGTCCTGTTGAATGGCAACAAAGCTTCCTCAAAGCCCGCGCCATCTCGCGTGAGCAACGCCCCAACGACCTGGTGGGTACCGCCGTGTATTTGCTGTCGGATCTTTCGGGTTTTGTCTCTGGCCAAACCATCGTGGTCGACGGCGGCCACATCATGTATTGACGCATCCCCAAAAACCAAGGAGACACAACATGCACGACATCATCTTGCACCACTACGAGTTTTCGACCTTCTCGGAAAAGGTCCGCATCGCGCTCGGGTTGAAGCAACTCACCTGGCGTTCGGTCGACATTCCAGGTATGCCACCGCGTCCTTTGTTGTCACCCCTCACGGGTGGCTACCGCCGTGCACCTGTGCTTCAAATTGGGGCGGATATTTACTGCGACACGCACGCCATTCTGGCGGCGCTCGATCGCCTCAAGCCTTCCCCCACACTGATGCCCGCTGGCAGTGAAGGCTTGGCACGCGGCCTCGGATTTGCGTGGGAGCGACAGATGTGGATTCCAACGATTGGCGTGCTGGTGCACTTCATTGGCGAGCACATCCCGCCGGAGTTCATCAAAGACCGCAAAGAAGGCTATCTGGGCATTGACATCTCGCAAGCCGCAATGGCACCGCAATTCCAGGAGCATGTGCAATTCGTACGCGCACAAATCGCTTGGTTGGCACAGGCGCTGGCCAACCGCCCATTCTTGTTCGGCGACGCACCGAGCGCGGCAGACCTGGCCTGCTGGCAAACCATTTTCCTGTTGCGCAAGAACTGCCCGCCCGAAGTCGACAGCTTGCTGGGACTGGCACCCATCCTCGGCTGGTACGACCGCATTCTGGCCTTGGGCCATGGGTCATTCACCCCCATGACGGCAGAAGAAGCGTTTGAGGTGGCCTGCAAAGCCACGCCAAGCGCTGTGACCTATTTGCCCGCCCACGGTGACCCAGGTGGTCTGAAGGACGGCACCCACGTGCGCGTGACACCCGATGACAACGCCCGCGTTCCCGTGACCGGCAAGCTGGTTGCGGCCAATGCCTTTGAGGTGGTGATTCACCACCATGACGCACAGGCCGGCGATCTGCACATCCATTTCCCACGCCTGGGCTACACCGTCGAAGCGATTTAAATGTTCAAACCCTAAGGAGACAACGATGAGCATTCAAGAGACCAACAAACAACTGTGCCGCGACTATTTCAAAGCCTTTTTGGCCCGTGACACCGCCTGGATGGCACGCCACATCGCGCCCGAATTCGTGCGCCATGACCCAGGCCTGCCGTTCGAAGTACGCGGCCCCAAAGGCGTGGCCGACCTGCACGATGCGCTGCTGCCCGCCTTCCCCGACATGGAGCTGCCATTGCAAGACTTTGTGGCTGAAGGCGACAAGGTGCTGGTGCGACTGAGAGTCCAAGGCACCCACACCGGTGCGTTCGGTGATTTGGCAGCCACGGGCAAGAAGATTGACATCGGCGTGCTCGACCTGTTCCAGTTCAAAGACGGCGTGCTGATTGAACACTGGGCCTTGCTCGACAATTTGGGCATGCTCAAACAACTGGGCGCTTTGCCCGAGTGACATCTATCTGAAGGAGAAGACCATGCAATTGCTGGCCAACACCACGTCGCCTTTTGTGCGCATCGCCCGCATCGCGATGATTGAAAAAGGTCTGACAGTGGAACCCACCGTCGTGGACCCCTGGGCCGATGACGTCCGTCTGCGCGAAGCCAACGCGGCCACCCGCGTTCCCACCCTGGTGCTGAACAACGGCATCCCCTTGACCGAAAGCCTGTTGATCGTGCAATGGCTGGAAGCCACGCGTCCTGCTCCCCAGTGGCCCAGCTTGTTGGGCAGCGATGCGCAAGGCATTGCGGGTGTGCTGTCGCGCACCGGCATTGCGCTGGGCGCGATCGAGGCATCGGTGCACACCATCATCACGCGCAAGGTCACAGCACCTGTGTTGTTTGACGAAACGCCCGTGGGTCTGCGCCGTCGCCGCACCATGGTTGAAGGCATGCAGCGTCTGGACGCTGTGGCAACCACCATGGGCGGCAGCAAGCCAGCCGAACACCCACCCACCTTGGACATGATTGCCGCTGTGGTGCTGTTTGATTACCAGCAATTCCGTTACAGCGATCAGGCCTGGTTGCCCGCCACACCGGCGCTCAAGGCTTTGGCAGAAGCGGTGCGCGCACGCCCATCGTTTAGCCAGACCTTGCCACACGCCTGAGGTAGATCAGCCCCTGATGTCGTGGCGCACATCCTGCCTGGCTGGACTCAGCCGGGCAGTGAGGTGTCGTCAGCTGCGGCAATCGCTTGAAGGTGTTGGGCCAATTGACCCAAGGGCGTTTGCTGTGCGGGGCGGCTGCGCAAACAAATTTGCATGCCGCGCATGGCCCACGAGTCCGACAAGGGAAACACCTTCAGTTGCATGGCGTGCGCCAGACTCCGCGCCGCAGCGAGTGGCAAGATGCCAATGCCCAACTGCGCTTGCACTGCACGGCACACGGCTTCAAAGCTGCGCACCTGCACCCGCAAAGCCATCGGACGCATCAGCAACTCGGCCTGTGAAGTCAACAAACGGGTCAGCGTGCTGCCTGCCTCCAACCCCACCAAGTCACGTTCAATCAAATCGGCGAATTGCACGGTGGCACCTTCAAGCGGATCGTCAGTGCGCAGCACCGCCGCCAATTGGTCACTGCGGTAGGGCTGGCACCACAGACCTTCGGTATCGCCGCCGTCAACGACGACGCCCAGATCCGCTTCGCCTGAGCGCACGCGACGCACCACTTCGTCTGACCAAGACTCTTCGAGCACAAGACGTATGTTTTGGTGTTGGTTTTGAAATTGCGCCACATCAGAGGGCAGAAATTGGGCCATGGCCGAGGTGTTGCCCAGAATGCGCAGCACGGCATCGCGGCCGGAGGCGTAGTTCACCATCTCGGAGCGCATGTGGATGACATCGGCAATCACCTCCCGCGCATGCTTGAGCAAATGCTCGCCCGCAGGTGTGAGTTGCAAGCCGCGCGAATGACGCTCGAACAACTGGGCTTTGAATTGATGCTCCAACAGCGCAAGGCGCCGACTGGCCGCGGGCACCGTGATGTAGCAGGCCTCTGCTGCACGCGTCAAATTACGAAATTCGGCAGCTTTGACGAACAGCGCCAGTGAGTCGATATCTGGGAGCATGCGCAGATTTTATCGAGTGTCTGACTTGCATGCTGGACCTTGACTTGCACAAGCTGCAACGCGCCGTTGCCCACTTTCCAATTCCCCTTCTGTCGCTCGCTCCCTATAGTGACGCCATATTTCATTGATCTCAACCAACGAGGAACCGCATGAAGAAGATGTTGATTGGCAACCAGTGGGTCGGCGCCAGCGATGGCCGCACCCTAGACGTTGTATCCCCCAGCGACGGCAAAGCATTTGATCAAATCGCCCGAGGCACGCCGCAAGATGTGAACAGCGCGGTTGCAGCCGCCCGTGCCGCATTGCAGGGCCCCTGGGGTCAGCTCAATGCCACTGAGCGTGGACGCATCATGACACGCATCGGTTTGGCCGTGCTCGATCACGAAGAAGAGCTGGCGCAGCTAGAGGCACGTGATACAGGCAAGCCGCTGACCACCGCACGCAACGACATCAAGGTACTGGCACGTTACTTCGAGTTTTATGCCGGCGGCGCAGACAAGCTGCACGGCGAGACGATTCCTTTTCTCAACGGACATCAAGTCAGCCTGCTGCGTGAGCCATTGGGCGTCACGGCGCACATCATCCCTTGGAACTATCCGGCGCAAATGCTGGGTCGCACCTTGGCACCTGCGCTTGCGATGGGCAATGCCACCGTGCTCAAGCCGGCAGAAGACACCAGCTTGTCTGCACTTCGCTTTGCCGAATTGGCGCTGGAAGCGGGCTTGCCTGCTGGGGCGCTGAACATCGTGACAGGCCTGGGCGAGGAAGTCGGCGCCGCATTGGCAGAGCACCCAGGCATTGACTTTATTTCCTTCACCGGATCGAACGAGGTGGGTACGTTGATCCAGCAAGCGGCCGCAAAAAATGCTGTGAAGTGCGTGTTGGAATTAGGTGGCAAGTCGCCACAAATCGTGTTTGACGATGTCGATGTCGAGCGTGCCGTTCCCATCATCGTGCGTGCCATTGTGCAAAACGCTGGACAGACCTGTACAGCAGGCAGTCGCTTGTTGGTGCAGCGCTCGATCTACGACGCATTCGTTGGCAAAGTGGCCGAGGCTTTTGCCAAGGTGCGCGTGGGCACACCGGAGATGGATCTGGATTGCGGTCCCGTCATGAACCCGGCACAGCACCAACGCGTACAGCGCTACATTGACCAGGCGCGTGCCAGCGGGATTCCTGTGTTGGCAGAAGGCCAGATCGACGCGAACGTTCCAAGCGGCGGTCATTTCGTCAAGCCCACTTTGTTTGGCCCAGTGCCACGCACTGCTGCACTGGCCCATGAAGAAGTGTTTGGCCCCGTGCTGGCTGCCATGCCGTTTGAGGACGAGGCCGATGCGATCGCTTTGGCCAACGGCACCGAATACGGTTTGTTGGCTGCGGTTTGGACCGAAAACGCAGGTCGCCTACACCGCGTGGCCAAAGCCGTCAAAGCCGGTCAGGTGTTCATGAACTGCTACGGTGCGGGGGGTGGCGTGGAGTTGCCATTCGGTGGCACCAAGCGCAGCGGCCATGGCCGCGAGAAAGGCTTCCTCGCACTCGAAGAAGTCAGCACCACCAAAACCTTGGTGCACTACCACGGTTAAGCTGCGTTTCACGCCCCCACGGGCGGGCCAACAAGGGCCTGCGTGGGGGTGAATGTGAAGGAGTGCCTCAGGCCCTAAGCGATGGCGCGACGGCTTGACGCTGGAGTAAGTCGATGAATTGTTGCGCTTGCACCTCGTCGATACCACCCGCCTGCTGCGCCAGTGTCACTGTGCTGGCGCACAAGGTGCGGTAAAAATCTAGCGTTTGCGAGCCCATGGGTGTGATTGCACGCAGGTGTTTGTCAATCGACGACAGATCACCACGTGAGACCGGACCAGGCATGCCACGTGCCACACCGGCCGTCTGGATGGCACTGAGCGTGCCTTGCGCCAAAGGCAATAGGGCATGCAAGGCTTGTTCCTCGGTAGCGCCCCAGGTTTGCCACAGGCGCACTGCTTGGTCGAACAACGCATTGATGAACTGCGAGGTGTAGCCCGCTGCAGCGTGGTAGCGTCCGCGCATACCGGCTGGCAAGCGGTTGGGCACGCAACGCAGGCGTTGAATCAGATCCAGCAAGCACTGCATCAACTCAGGTTGCTCCGCTTCCACCGTGATGGTGCAACCGGGCAAAGACTTGGCAGCTGCATGCGGATCGCCAAAGGTCTGCATCGGGTGAAAACCACCGATGCTCGCGCCTTGTGTCAGCGCATGTGCGAGCACACTCACTTCGGTCACGCCGCTGCAATGCACCACCGCCTGTCCTGCGCGCCAGTGCAGGCCATCGCATGTTGAGCCAATGACGCTGTCGGGTGTCGTGACGAAAATCAGATCACACGCATCAACCACGGCTTGAGGGTCGTCCATGCACACGCACCCCGTGATCGGGGCCGCCAATGTACGGGCATGCTCTTGCAGCATGCTGCTGGCAGCCACCACCTGGAGTCCTGCCTGCGCCAGACTCCAAGCCAGCGCTTGACCTAAACGACCTGCACCAATGAAACCGATGCGCACTTGTGCTGCGTCTTCGGGCCAACTCAAAAGAGACTGCGAGGGGTTCATGCGTGAACCCTTCCTGTCCAGGTTTGATGGCTTGCCAATTGCACCAGATCGGGTATGGCACCCAGACCAGGACCCTTAGGTACAGGGACGCTGCCATCGCGCACCGGCAACAAATCACCCACTACGGCTTCACGGCCAAGGTTGGGGTGGGCATCAAATTCGAGCAGGCCTTCGCCGCCCACTGCAGCCAACACCTGCAGCGATGCCAGAAGCGAAATACCACCACCAAAATAGTGTGGGCAATAACGCTTGCCTGCAGCCACGGCGCGTTGTGCCACCGACGTGTTGCCACTGATCCCGCCCCATTTGGTGATGTCAGGTTGCATCACTTGCAAGACGGAACTGGCCAGTGCGTGATCGAACTGCGGGCCGTGGAAATTTTCGCCACCCGCCAGGGGTGTCGTGCTGGCATGCGCCAGCGCTTGCCAATCGGCCTCGGGCGCATCTACCCGCAAGGGTTCTTCAAACCAGCTCAGATTCAGCGGCGCAATGGCCTGCGCAAAAGCCACGGCGGACGGCAGGTCCAGGTTCTGGTTGGAATCGCAGGTCAACACAGCCTGTGGGCCCAGCACCTCGCGCATGGCCTGCAAATTACGCACGTCTTTGTCGTGTCCAAAGCCCGTCTTCAGCTTAAAGGCACGATAGCCTTCGGCTTGGCGTGCTGCAGCAAAGATCTCGGGCTGGTCCGGGTTGATACCTGTCACATAGACCGGTACGTGGCTCGCCTGGCGATCGCTGAGTATCTGGTGCAAGGGTTGTCCTGCACGTCTTGCTACCAGATCCCAGCAGGCGATATCCAGACCGGCCAAGACCTGTGCAATCGGCCCGACTTCCAACGTCTGCAGCACCAGAACCTCCAGTTCTTGACTGAGCTGGCGAAACATCTGTTCGGGTGACTCAAAGCGTTTGCCGACCACGCGCTCCCCCAAATCAATCGATAGACGCGCACGGTGCTCAGCTCCGCTGGCAGGCCAGTTGGCCCAGACCTCACCCCAGCCTTCGACACCTGCTGTATCAACCACGCGTAACAACACCATGGGTCTGTCGCGGAAGGTGCCAAAAGCCACTTTGATGGGCGCTTTGACGGGAACTCGGATACAGAAAGCCTCGATGGAGGCGAGGGTAAAAGAAAGAGGTGCCATGGTTTGTTTCTTTCGATGCAAAAAAATTATTCAGTGCGCGGGCCATTCAAGGCAAAGCGCGGTTCGGGCAACCCACAGACCCCAAGGCGAATAGCCATCAAGGCGCCCGCCATCGGATGGGCCAGGCGCTCAGCCTCGGTCATGTGTTGAGAGGTGCTGGTGATGTACAAAATGTCCAGATCCGGCCCACCAAATGCACAACAGGTCGGGCGATCAACCGGCAATGGCAGCACGCGATCAATGCTCCCATCAGGTGCATAACGCAACAAGCGCCCACCATTGAACTCGGCATTCCAAACAAAGCCTTCGACGTCTACCGCCGAGCCATCGGGAAACGCAGGTGGCGCGCTTTCGGCAAACACCCGTGCCTCCCCCATCTGACCGGTCTCGGGGACGTAAGAATGTGCGTAGATGCGGTAATGCAACGAGTCGGCAAAATACAAAATGTCACCGTCAGGGCTGAAAGCCAAACTGTTCGGAATACAAATACCGTGGCGGATCGCTTTGAGCGGCCCAGCGCCTTCCAGACAAAACAGCGTCCCCTCCGGCGCGCGCGTGATGTTGTGCATGCTGCCAACCCAAAAGCGTCCGCGCGCATCACAACGCCCGTCGTTGAAGCGATGCCCTTCAGGCATTGACAGATTTGGCACAAAGGCACTGAGTGTGCCGCTGCCCGGATCAAACAGTGCAATTTGATTTGGCAAAGCCACCAGCAAGCGACCATCGTCGACCAGGGCAATCGAACCCACCAAATCAGGCATAGGCCAGGTGTCAACCTTCTCTGTCGCGTAACTAAGGCGGCGAATGGCAGGTCGACGAATGTCCACCCAATACAGGCACTGCGCTGCGCCATCCCAGAGCGGGCATTCTCCGAGGACATCGGTTTGTGTGCCCACACGCTGTAGTGCGTAGGAGGCGTCGAACGTGGGTAAGGCCGTGACTTTATTCATGCGATGGATGCTAGAAGGGGCCAACGCATCAGGGAATCAAATTTGCGGCAAACAAACCTTGACACAAACGCAATACCCAGCCTTGCGTTTGTGCGAAGTATGCGTTGCCCAAGTTCCAATTCCGATCCGACTCGGCGCCGCCTAGCATCCATGCCACAAACAAAACAAGGATGAGGCAACCATGACGACTTCCGATTCGGTGACAACACCTTCCAACCCGTTTCCGGATTTGGCGCCGCAACGGCTTTTTTCACTGCAAGGTCAGCTTGTTCTGATCACAGGAGCCGCTGGCGGCATTGGCGGGGCATTGGCACGCGGCTTTGCCGCTGCTGGTGCCAAACTGGTGGTGTGTGATCTTCATGCGCGCATCCATGAACTGGCAGCGCAATGGCGCAACGAGGGCATGGACGTTGATTCGTTGGCTTTTGATGTCACCAACGAAAAGGAAATTGCCGATGCCTATGCGCAAGTGATCGAACGCCATGGTCGCTTGGACGTGTTGATCAACAACGCGGGTGTCATTGTGCGTACGCCGTTTCTAGATCTCAAGCGCGAAGAATGGCAAAAGGTGATCGATACCGATTTGACAGCCTGCTTCCTGATGGCCCAGCATGCAGCGCGGCTCATGGTCAATCAGGGGGGCGGTCGCATCATCCATCTGAGCTCGATCATGAATCATGTGGCGCGTCCGAACCTGGTGCCTTATGTGGTGGCAAAAGGCGGTGTGTCGGCACTGACGCGCGCCATGGCGGCGGACCTGGGTGGCAGCGGCGTGACGGTCAATGCACTGGCACCAGGCTACACGCAGACCGAGTTCAGTCAGGCCAAAGACCCCGAGTTCAATGCATTCGTTTCAGGCTGGACACCGGCTCGCCGCTGGGGCCAACCTGAAGACCTCTGTGGTGCAGCACTCTTGCTCGCCTCTGGTGCGGGTGCGTACATCAACGGTCAGACCCTTTATGTGGACGGCGGCTTCCTGGCCGTCACCCGTTAAAGACAAACCATGGGAGTTGTCATGACGAATATCCCCCGCCAGCTGTGGGTTTCGCTGCGATCCTTTGGTGTGTTCTTCTTGTTATGGTGGCTGCTCCATCTGTGGAATGCAAACCCATTGCAACTGCCCTCACCCATGAAGGTCCTTGAAGCCTTGTGGATGCTGCTGCGCGAGGGTGAGATCACCGAACATGCCTCGGTCAGCACATTGCGCATGCTGTTGGCACTGACGCTGGCCATCGTGGTGGCTGTTCCTTTGGGTTTTCTGATGGGTTTGTCCCGTCGCGCCGAGCAGTACGTTGATCCGTTGGTCGAAATGCTGCGCCCCATTTCAGGCATCGCTTGGCTGCCGCTGGCACTGTTTATCTTTGGGGTAGGCGACACATTGCCCGTGTTCATCATGTTCTACGTCGGATTCTTTCCCATCTTGCTGAACACCGTGGCGGGCGTTCGACAAACCGACGCACGGCTACTGGCCGCAGCACGAACGATGGGCATCGGACGCTTGCCCTTGCTGATTCATGTGTTGGTGCCCTCTGCACTGCCAACGGTGATGGTGGGTATTCGGCTGGCATTTGCTGCCAGTTGGGCGGCCATCGTCGCGGCTGAATTAATCGGTGCACCCAGTGGGCTCGGTTTTGCGATCGAGTGGTACCGGCAACTGCTCATGACGCCCAAGGTGTTTGCCTTCATTCTGGCCATTGGTGTGGTCGGCTATCTGTGTGACCTAGGTCTGCGCGACCTGCAACGCAAACTGACGCCTTGGGCCGAAGGCACAGGAGTAGCTCCATGAGAAATAGGATGTTTGACAGCCGCAGATCGGTCCTGATTCGCAACATCACCCTGCCCGTGCTGTTGATCGTGGTGTGGCAAATCTGGGCCAGCACGCTGCCACCTGGCAGCCCTGCGCCCGCACCTTTGAAGGTTTTGCAGACCTTGGCAGACTTGCTGAGCACAGGGTCTCTGGTGTCGGCCACGTTGCAGAGTTTGGGTCGTGTGCTACTGGGCTTTGCAGTGGGGTCGGGGCTGGGCATCGCCATGGGTCTGGCAATGGGTGCGAGCCCTGCCGTGCGCGAAAACCTGGACCCGATCATCGAGAGTTTTCGCCCAATTGCGCCCATGGCCATTTTGCCCATTGCCATCCTCTGGTTGGGAACAGGCACCCCAACGGCCTTGGCCATCGTGGCTTATGCATCTTTCTTTCCGGTACTCATCAACACCGTGCATGGCGTCAGCCGCGTGGAGCGCAAGCTCATCCTCGCAGCGCGCACCATGGGGGTTTCGCGCTGGACCATCCTCACACGCGTGGTGTTGCCTGGTGCCATGCCCTCTATCTTGCTAGGTACACGCCTGGCCATGGGGGTGGCCTGGACGGCCATCATTGCTGCGGAGTTGGCCGTTGGCGCCAAGTCGGGCGGCGGTGGCTCGGGCGGTATCGGCCAGATGATGTTTGTTTTCTACGCCTACAACATTGACCTCAACGCGATCGTCGTCTGCATGGCCGTCGTGGGGGTCGTTGCCTTGCTGATCGATCAGATGTTTCGTCTGTTTGAAAAGCGCCTGATTCCCTGGAGACATTGACCATGAGCGACAACGCCAAATCCCCCAAGCTGCGCCTGGCAGGCGTGACCAAAAGTTTCGTTGCGCCACGCACTGGGCAACAGACCCTGGCGGTGGCCGAGATGAATCTTGACATCGAGACAGGAGAATTCATTTGCATCGTTGGACCATCGGGGTGTGGAAAATCAACCGTACTGAACATGATTGCCGGTCTAGACGTCCCCACGAACGGCGTGATTGAAAAAGATGGTCAAGCCATTCCCGGCCCGGGAGCAGACCGTGGCGTCATGTTCCAGGATTACGCCCTCATGCCTTGGCAGACGGTGGAGGGCAATGTGGGTTTTGGCCTGAGACATGGCACACCGGGTCAGGACCTGACAAAAGCCGAACGCACGCAGCGCATTGCTCATTTCATCGACATGGTGGGCTTGCGAGGTTCGGAGCACAAATACCCGCACCAGCTGTCGGGTGGCATGCGCCAACGTGTTGCGCTGGCGCGCTTGTTGGCGAATGGTCCTGACATTCTTTTGCTCGACGAACCTTTGGGAGCACTGGACGCTCAAACGCGTCTGATCTTGCAGGCAGAACTTCTGCGTATCTGGGGTGAAACATCTCCTGTGACGCAACGCAAGACAGCCATCTTCATCACACACGACATCGAAGAAGCCGTATTGCTGGCCGATCGTGTTGTCGTCATGAGCACCCACCCGGGACGTGTGCGAGAGGTCGTCACCATCGATTTACCACGCCCACGCGCCGGTACGGCACGCACAAATCCTCGCTTTGGCGAACTGGTCGAACAGATCTGGTCACTGATCCGAGATGAAGCCTACCGAGCCATCGGTGGTGACGAACCCGTTCCAGCCCTCACCGAAAAAGCCACCGTTTGAGTGGTTCATAACTTGAAGACCAACCAGGAGACAAAGATGAAGACACCTCAATTTCCCACTTCCCGACGCGATTTGCTGATCGGCAGCGCTGCAGCCGCAGGCCTGTCCATGGCCCCGGCATTTGTGCGGGCCCAAGGCTCACGTCGCGCGCTCAAGCTGTCGATCGGTCGAATTCCATGGGCTGCCGGCAATTCGCCCATGAGCCAATACATGATCAACAACAAACTCATGGAAAAGCGCGCGGCAGAATTCGGCTACGACTTGACCATCGATTGGCGCGAGTACCCCACGGCTTTGCCCATGGTGGAAGCCATGGTGGGCAACAACCTAGACATCGGCATGTGGGGCAACACGCCTATCACGCGCGGCATCTCATCGGGTTTGCCAATCAGCCTGCTGTGCGTCGGGGAAGGTCATCTGCGTTTTCTGATCACCACCCGCAAGGGCTCACCCATCCGCAATTTGCAAGACCTCAAGGGAAAGACAGTCGGTGTTTCGTTGGGAGGTGACCCGCAAAGCGCACTGTTCCAGATGCTGATGTTTGAACTGGGTGTGCAAGACATCAAGGACACCGGCATCAAGTTTGTGAATATGCCGACCCACGCCCAAGCCGCCTCGGTACCTACCGGCGTAGACGCCACGTGCACCATCTACCCTGCCTATCTGGCAGCGCAAGCATCCGGTACGGTGGCGATTGCCAACTCTTTTGGCTTCACCGAAGAGCACTACGACGGACCCGCCGGAAAAGGGGCTGGCCACATGCTGGCCAGCGTGAAGAAGTCACCCTTTTTCCCCGATGGTTACTACCTGCATCGCTCATTCTGGATCGGTCGCAATGGCTTGATCGATCAACACCCACAAGCGGTGGTGGCCTTCCTCATGGCCCAGCAAGAAGCCGTAGCCGCCCTGACGGCCATGGATGCCGGCGCTGTCTCACAGTTGGTCAAGGACTACTGGAAGCTGGATGCCGCGCAAGGCGCCAAGGTTGTGAAGGACGATGTGTTGTTTGCACGTGGATGGTCCTGGCCAACAGAAAACGACGCACGCGCTGTGCTCGAGACTTCCAAGTTCATGGCCGGCAACAAGGTCATTGACAAGCCATTGCAGTGGTCGCAGATCAAAGAGGCCTTCTCACGCAGCGCTCCTTTGGTGCGTCAGGCTTATGACCGTTTGGGAGCCAAACCGAGCGCAGCCGAATTCACCCGTACCGACGTGGCCGATCTGCGTGGTCGTCCGGTTTGGGAAATGGACAAGTGGACCGAGCGCAGCTAATTTTTGAAACTGAAACTGAAACTGGAGATAGAACATGAAAGTCGGATTTATTGGATTGGGTGTGATGGGTGCCCCCATGGCCCTGAATATTCTCAAAGGTGGCCACGAGCTCACCGTGTATGACCGTAGCCCCGAGGCAGTGGCGCGACTGGTGAAGGTTGGTGCACATGCAGCAGCCACAGCGCGTGAAGTAGGCGCGGCCAGCGAGATCGTGGTCACCATGCTGCCTGAACCGCAGCACGTGGAACAAGTCGTGTTGGGAACCGATGGCCTGGTCGAAGGTTTGCCTGCAGGTGGCATCGTCATTGAGATGAGCACCATCGACCCCAACACCTCACGCCGCGTTGGTGATGCTCTGCGCGCGCGTGGCATGGAATTGGTGGACTCACCCGTAGGCAAGACCAGCGAGCACGCTGTGACTGGCACACTGACCTTGATGGTTGGCGGCAACCGCCCTGCCATTGAACGTGCCACCCCAGTGCTCAACTGCATGGGTACCGACACCTATTACTGCGGCGGTCCTGGCACCGGACACGCGATGAAAATGACCAACAACTTGCTGGCCACGACGATCATGATTGCCAACACCGAGGCCCTGGCCATTGGCGTCAAAAACGGTCTGACGCTGGAGCTGATGCAAGAAGTCATGCGTACCACCATGGCCTGGAATCAACAGTTCGCAGTCGCCATGCCCAAGAAAGCGTTTGTGGGCGACGACAGTCCTGGCTTTGCCATCCGCTTGGCTTGCAAAGACGTGCGTCTAGCCTGCGAAGCTGCCGAACAGATGGGATTTGTCGCCTCTGTCGGTCGGGGCGCACAAGCGACCATGGACCGTGCCATCAGCATGGGCCTGGGCGATCGCGACACCGCGGCACTGATGTTCATCCGTGAAAAAGAGCTGGACATCGAAATCCGTCAACCACCCGCAGCCCTTCCAAAAGCCGCCTGACAAGGAAACACCGTGCCCGCCTACGTCATCAATGACATGGAGATCACGGACCCGCAACGGTTCGAGGAATACAAACGTTTGTCGCCCTCCACGGTGGCAGCTTTTGGCGGACGTTTCCTAGCGCGTGGCGGGGAAATCACACCCTTGGAAGGAGAGTGGCAACCCCGACGCCTGGTCATGCTGGAATTTCCGAGCGTGGCACAGGCTCAAGCGTGGTTGAATTCACCCGAGTACGCCCCCGCGCGGCGCCTGCGTCAACTGTCGGCGAACTCGCGGATGGTTGTGATCGAAGGCGTGTTACCCGCCTGAAACCATCGAGATCGGCAGCTGACCGTGCTCGTCCACGGTCGGTGCGCCACTCAAGGTGACATTCTCGTGCCAAGGTGCTCTGCATGCAGGGGCTGGCATTTCCACCGTCCTGCCGCGCACCTGGATTTGACGCGTCCGCAGTTGCGGATGGTGAATCAAGTCGAGCACCGAATTGATAGACCCGAATGGTGTGTGTGCTTCCGTCAAGCGGTCAGCCACTTCGCCACCTGTAAGACCACCGATCACGGCTTGAATCAGTTCCTCAATCGTGTCACGGTGCAGGCCACGTGCCGCGCTGTTGGCAAAACGTGGGTCATGTGCCAGTGCGGGCTGTTCGAGCACGTACTCGCAGAAAGCTTGCCATTCACGGTCGTTCTGCACGGCCAAAACCACTTCGTGCCCATCACTGCAAGTAAACGCACCATACGCGGCAATGCTGGGGTGCTTCAAGCCGCCGCGCTGAGGTGCCGCTTTACCGTAGCGCGCCTGCAAATAGGGAACCGCCATGAGTTCAGCGGCTGCATCAAACAAGGACACGTACAAGGCACTGCCTTGCCCCGTGCGTTCTCGTAAAAACAGGGCCTCCAAAATACCTTGCGCAGCATTCATGCCCGCCGTAATGTCGCAAATCGACACACCGATGCGCCCCCAGGGACCAGGCGCACCGTTCACCGACACCAACCCACTCTCTGCCTGCACCAGCAGGTCATACGCCTTGAGGTCGTGCATCGGACCCGTTTCTCCATAGCCTGTGATGTCACATGTGATCAATCGTGGAAAGCGCTCACGCAAAAAGCCAGAGCCCAAACCCAAACGCTCAGCAGCACCCGGCGCCAAATTTTGTACAAACACATCGGCCTGCGCCAGCAAGGCCAGCATCTGCGCGTGATCAGCGTCTTTTCGCAGGTCTAGCGCCACCGATTCTTTGCCTTGATTGATCCAGACAAAATACGAAGACTCGCCGTAGACCTCACGGTCGTACTCACGTGCGAAATCGCCTTCGGGACGTTCTACCTTGATCACGCGTGCGCCGGCATTGGCGAGGCGACTTGAGCAATAAGGGGCTGCGACCGCATGTTCCAGCGAAACAACCAGTAAACCCTGCAGAGGTTGAAGACTCATGATGCACTCCCTTGTGGTTGTTCTGCCACTTCGGGCATATGACCTCGATTAGACAAAAAATCCAGCAGCTTGGACACGGAAGGCATGCTCGCACGGTCCTTGCGCGTACACAGCAACATGCGACGCTCAGCCCAAGGGTCATTGAACGGCCGTACCGCAAGATCCAAGCCTTTCGCAAGCACCCGTGCGGCCTGTTCCGGCAACAGCCCTAGCCCCAGCCCCGCCTCGACCATGTGGCAGATCGCCTCAAAACTGCGAACCTGTATTCGTAACTGAAGCGTCTTTTGTGCAATCACGGCTTGAGAGGCCAGCAGCCTCGTCATCGATGACCCGCCTTCTAGGGTAATCAATTCGTCGTCCAGCACATCGTTAAAGCTCAGCGTGTCGAAGGCGGCCAAGGCGTGATCGTGCGGCATCACCACTGCAAGTCGGTCCTGGCAATAGGGCCGAGTGTCTAGGCCTTCGACCAACGTGCCTTCGACCACGATGCCCACATCCGCTTCTGCAGCTTGCAGTTCACGCACGATCTCTTCGCTCCATCGTTCTAGGACGATCACTTTGACATCGGGGTTGTGATGGGCGAAAGCCGCCAAGTCGTTAGGTAAGGTATCGGTAATCACGGAGGTGTTGGCCAGCACACGCAAGGCCCCTTTGCGGCCGTTGGCATGGTCACGCATTTCGGCCTGCATCTGATTGAGCTCGACCAACAAGGCTCGGGCGTGGGGCAGCAAGGAAACGCCAGCAGCCGTCAGCTCCACCCCTCGCGAGGAACGCTCCAGCAAGGTGGTGCGAAAGCGGTGTTCCAGCAAGGCCATGCGCCGACTCGCTGCAGCCAGCCCAATGTGTGAGGCCTCAGCAGCCTTGGTCAGGCTGCGCAGTTCGGCCGCACGTACAAACAAGGCCAGGGAGTCAATATCTGGAAGCATGGTCAGTCTCCGGTTGAAAAAGGAAGGTCAATCCATGCCAAGGCATAAGGCGGGAGAACTAAATGAACAGGGCAAGCGCCTAACGCCTGCCAGGGGCTGCATTTGGATGCATCTTGGTGCTTGATCCAAGACTGCGCGTCAAGGCATTGCCACTGGCCACCATCAGGCCAATGCACCTGCTGAGCGTCAGCGCTCAGGTTGGCCAGCAAAATTTGCCGTCCCTGTGCGGTTCGACCTTCGATGGCCGCCCATGTCTGCCGCTCAGGAACGCTGCCATTTGCAGTTTGTAGCAAGACTTCTTCAATGCCGCTCCAGCGCATACAGATTTGCAGCATCGCCGCCGAAGGTGTCATCTGGTGCATCTTGCCAGCCATATGCCACAAGCCATCCTCACCCACCAGCGGTGGCAGGGTCAACTCTTGCACGTCAGCCCGTGAGGCCACAGCCAAATGGCCTAGCAGCCAGGCCGCGCCAAACAATCCGCGGCTACGTGGATCACACGATGCCAGAGGCATACGATGCTGCCCATCCGTCTTGGGTTGACGTCCCAACGGGCTCGCACGCGCCGATAGCGTGTTGGGGCCAATGTGCCATTGGCGCCCCGGATGCCTGCTGCGAGCCGTGGCAAGCATAGACGGCAAACTTTGCAGTCCGTTCATCACGGCCTCATCATCAGCACCGTGCACGATGGGGCAAACCGTAAAGCTCATGAAGTCTTCGCCACCCCTGAGTTCTAGCCGATTCAGTTGCGCAAAGAAATGCGGCGTGCCACCCCCGATCACAGCGTGAGGAAAAACTTCACGCAAAAAGTTAGCCGCTGTCACACCACAGGGCAAAGCGGCAACCGCCGCAGGGACCACGCCGGCCAATGCCAATTGCTGTGCAAGCGCATGGCAGACTGCGTCGTCTGCACCGGCCTGACCCAGCCCTTCAAGGCCACACAGATCCAACCGCAACCTGGCATCTGCGGCTTGCAACAGGGCGCGCACCCCAGACCAATCCACGGCATTGATCGAGGTTGTGGGCCAAAGTGTGAGGTGAAGAAACGCTGGGCGCCAGTCTGCCAGCAACGCTAATATCCACGCGGCTGGGTTGCGCGTCATCTCTGGCGTGATGGCTAAACCAAGTCGCATCAACGATGAGGCATCCTCTTGCAAACGCCAAGTGACCGATGCGTGCACTGAGGCTGGCGCCGGAGGTGGCGCGCTCTGCAAACACAAATGCACCTCACGCGTCCATGGTTGGTGTTGTCGTAATACATACGGCCTGGGCATGCAATTCGACCGGCTGTAGGTCTTGAAAGAAGCATCGGCATTGTTGCGCTGATCTTCCAATTCATAGTCTTCGCCGGGCAGTTGCGCTTGGGCCCAATGACCTGGTGCGTATTCGTGACGCAAACCGCTCACTCCTGTAAAGGGCGGCCAAGCGGGCACTTCTTTGGGCAGCGTGGATTGACTGACCCGGCCGTCCACATGCTGGATTTCAACCGCATGGCCCGCCGCTGACATCGGATGCATCAACACCCATCCACAGCGGTTGCTCAGAAGCGCATGTGTTGGCTCAGCGCGGGCAAGAAAACTCAACCGCCCATCGACATCGCCTTGAACACGTATATCCAGCAAGATACGGGCACCGTCAACAGGCGCACCAACAACATCAAAAGGATCACAGGGTATGTGACCGTGCAGTTCAAGCAGAAAACCATCCCCATCTGCTCGATGGTGCACCTGCTCAAACACCGGCTCGGGCGTCCCCCATCCGGCATCACGAAAAAGAAAAGCCAGACCATGCCACACCTCATGGCCGTTCACACGCACCGGACCAAAACGTCCTCCAACGAGCTCTAAAGAGACCGGCCCAGCACGCAATGACAAACGCGCGGGCAGTGACTCATCGCAACCGTACAGTGCCAGCTGCTCACGCACGGACATGGAGGACTTTGGGGTGACGCATCAAATGGTGCGTCCACCATCTACTGGCAATTCAACGCCCGTGATAAAAGCTGCCGCATCGCTGGCCAAGTAGAGCGTAGCTTGTGCAACGTCGGCAGGTGTTGAAATGCGTCCTAAGGGGATGCCCGCAGTGATACGCGCACGTGCCTCTGGTGTGTCAGCGGTGCCCAGAAATTGTTCGAGCATGCCCGTGGCACCCATCACGGGACAAATTGCATTGACACGAATGCCATCTGGCCCGAGTTCAGCCGCCATGGATTTAGACAGCAAATTGACAGCGCCCTTGGAAGCGTTGTACCAAGTCAAACCGGGACGTGGACGCAAGCCCGCAGTAGAGCCGATGTTGATGATTGAGCCATGACCTTGCTGACGCATGAGCGGTATCACTGCACGCGCCATGTGGTAGATGGACTTCACATTGACGTTGAACACGCGATCAAATGTGGCTTCGTCCACATCCAGCATCGGCTGGTTGCGATGGGTAATGCCTGCGTTGTTGACCACAATCTGAGGCACACCAAACTTTTGCACACAGGCGTCTACGGCAGACTGCACGTCTTGTCCCTGCGAGACATCGCATCTGACAGCATGCGCTGCAGCACCGATGCTGGCGGCGACCGACTGGGCGCGCTCGATATCTAGATCAGCAATCAACACGCGCGCGCCCTCTTGGGCAAACAAGCGCGCAATGCCTTCGCCAAACCCACCGCCGGCACCTGTCACGATGGCAATTTTATTTTCCAATGACTTCATAACGACTCCTTCAAGGCCAAACGATTTGGTGTTCGACCGAAATGATGGGGGAAACATCCTTGGCAAAGTTGGGCAGGTCGGCCAACAAGGTCTTGCCTTCAGGGCTGGAGAGCGAGCTCACCAACGCCTCTTCGGAGTCGAACCACAGCTCGGAAAAACCGTCATAGTCAAAATTAGGAAAACGCGCACGGTCCACCAGATTGATGGAGTAGCGACGTAGGCCTGGCAGCTTGACGCACAGGGCGGCATGGCGCTTGAGCCAGTGTTCGGTGAATTCTTGGTGGCTGATGCCATCCTTGCATCGCAAGATGCCCAGGCGTTTGACGAAAGTAGAAGGCGTACTCATGGGTGTCTCCATTAAAAAATCAGAAATAGGTCAGTGAACCGGGCTGCCGGTCGCTGCAAACTCGGCCCGCAAAGCCTCACCGTGTTCATCGATGCGAGGTGCCGGTGGAAAGTCCGCGTCTTCCCATTCCACTTGCCAAGGCAGCGCAGGCACCTGCACGCGTTGCTTGCCCACCTGCATGCCTCGTGTGCGCAGTTGTGGATGTTGAATCAGGTCATACACGGAATTGACATTGCCGTAGGCTGTCTGTGCAGACGTTAGGCGGTCAATCACTGCGCCACTGGTCATGCTGGCGAACACCTCAGCAACAACCCCATCGACAAACTCACGGTGTGCGCAACGGGACGCATTGTTGGCACAACGCGGGTCTTCCAACAGCTCGGGGCGTTGGAGAACCTGTTGACAAAACGCCGCCCACTCGCGTTCGTTTTGAATAGAAATCACGAGCTCACGCCCATCTGCACAGGTGAACGCACCATAGGGCGTGATGCTGGGATGTTTGAGCCCCACCCGATCTGGCGCACGACCGCTGTGATGCGCCTGAAGATAGGGAACACTCATCAGCTCAGCGGCTGAATCAAACAGCGACACGTGGACACCACTGCCACGACCCGTGACGGCACGCTGCAACAAGGCTTGTTGAATACCAATCAGGGCATTCATACCTGCTGTGATGTCACACAAGGACACCCCAATGCGCCCCCATTCTCCAGGTGCTCCGCTGACAGAAATCAGCCCCGACTCGGCTTGCACCAGCAAGTCGTAGGCCTTCATGTCTTGTTGCGTGCCGTGTTCACCATAACCGCTGATGTCGCAGGTGATCAGCCGCGGATGGCGTTTGCGAAGCTGGGCCGAACCTAAACCAAGCCGCGCGGCTGCCCCTGGCGCCAAGTTTTGTAAGAACACATCTGCACTTGCGACCATACGTTCCAGAATCGCCAGGTCGTCTGCCGACTTCAAATTCAGAGTGATGGACTCCTTGCCGCGATTGATCCACACAAAATAGGTGGACTCCCCATGCACATGGCGGTCATAACCACGCGCAAAGTCGCCTTCAGAGCGTTCGATCTTGATGACACGAGCGCCTGCATCAGCCAAACGGCTAGAGCAATAAGGCGCTGCGACGGCTTGCTCAAGCGCAACCACAAGCAAGCCTTGAAGGGGTTTGGCAGAAGCTGCCTTGGATTCATTGAGTCGGTGCGAATCAGTCATGGCATATCGGTGTAAGTAGTCTTGTCACTTGCTCACCGATTGTGGGGACCCTCACTGAATTCTGGAATTGCTAATGCGCAAAGCAAGCCTTGACGTCTGTGAAACACGACAACAGATTAAATGTTGTGCAACGGCAGCGCGGTTTTGTAACGCACCTGCTTGAGGGCAAAACTGGAGCGGATCTTTTCAACCTGCGCAATCGGCGAGAGCTGCTCCAGGATGAAGCTCTCCAGCGCTGGCATGTCGGGCACGGCCACGCGAAGCAAATAGTCAGCATCGCCCGTCATGAGATAGCACTCCATGACTTCATCGCGCAACGTGATGCGCTCTTCGAATTCCTGAAGCGCCTGGCGGCTTTGCTGCTTCAGACTAATGGAGATGAAGACGTTCAAGTGCAAGCCCAGTTGCTTGGCCTCCAGCAAGGCCACGTACTGGCGAATCAAGCCTCGGGCTTCCAAGGCCCGGACCCTTGCAAGGCAAGGCGAAGGCGACAAATGCACCCGGCGCGCGAGCTCCACATTGGACAAACTGGCATCGAGTTGAAGTTGCTCAAGAATCTTCAAATCGGTTGCATCTAAATCATTTATGCCTGGATTCATTTGAATTTCAGAATTTTGTTTCGTACAAATTGGATTATTGGCGAAATTCAATACCAACTGCCTGGGCTTGTTCTCTACAGTCTTTTCAACGTTAGACCCTCGCTATGCACACGATGACCACACCGCACCACGCCAGCCCATCCACCCCTGTAGATACAGACCCTGCTGAAACCCAAGAGTGGCGAGACGCCCTGCTCTCCCTGGCTGAGCACTCGGGGCCTGCACGTGTGCGGCACATCTTGGATGAACTGGCCCGTTTGGCACGCACGCAGCACACGGGCTGGCAGCCCGAGCTGAACACCCCCTACATCAACACCATTCCTGTTGAAGAGCAACCGGCATTCCCTGGCGACTTGGCCGTAGAAGAACGCTTGGCTTCGTTGATGCGCTGGAACGCGCTCGCCATGGTGGTGCGCGCCAACCAAGCCTATGGCGAACTGGGCGGCCACATTGCCAGCTACGCCAGCGCGGCAGATTTGTTTGAAACAGGGTTCAACCATTTCTTCCATGCCCGCAACGACACACACCGCGGCGACTTGGTGTTCTTCCAACCCCACAGCGCCCCCGGTGTGTATGCCCGTGCTTTCCTTGAGGGGCGTTTGAGCGAAGCCGATCTGCTGCATTACCGCCAAGAAATCACCGCGCCCACCAGCGGCGCACGCGGGCTCTCCAGCTATCCGCATCCTTGGTTGATGCCGGACTTTTGGCAGTTCCCCACCGGGTCCATGGGCATTGGCCCCATCAGCTCGATTTACCACGCGCGCTTCATGCGCTACCTCACGCATCGCAACTTGCTCAATTGCGAGGGCCGCAAAGTATGGGGCGTGTTTGGTGACGGCGAGATGGACGAACCCGAAAGCATGAGCGCACTCACCTTGGCCGCACGCGAAAAACTCGACAACCTGGTGTGGGTGGTCAACTGCAACCTGCAGCGTTTGGATGGCCCCGTGCGGGGCAACGGCCGCATCATCGATGAGCTGGAAAAATTGTTTGCAGGTGCCGGCTGGAACGTGATCAAGCTGGTGTGGGGCAGCGACTGGGACGGCTTGTTTGCGCGCGACACCACCGGCGCACTGGCACGCGCGTTTGCACAAACGGTGGACGGACAAATGCAAACCTTTGCCGCTAAAGATGGTCGCTTCAACCGCGACAACTTCTTTGGCCAGAACGAAGAACTGGCCCGCTTGGCGCAAGGCATGACAGACGAACAAATCGACCGCCTCAAACGCGGCGGCCACGATTTGGTCAAGATCCACGCGGCTTACGCCGCAGCGGCGGCCCACACAGGCCAACCCACGGTGATCTTGGCGCAGACCAAGAAAGGTTATGGCATGGGCAGCGCAGGCCAAGGCAAGATGACCACGCACAGTCAGAAAAAATTTGACGACACAGACCTGATTGAATTTCGCAACCGCTTCAACCTGCCGCTCACCGACGAGCAAGCCAAAGGTTTGGAGTTTTTCAGGCCTGCCGACGACAGCCCGGAGATGCGCTATTTGCGCGAACACCGCGCCGCACTCGGTGGCGCCATGCCAAAACGCGAAACCACTTGCGATGTGGTGCCCGTGCCCGCCATGGCAAGCTATGCACAGTTCGCTTTGCAAGCCGACGGCAAAGAGATGAGCACCACCATGGCGTTTGTGCGCATGCTCGGCACCTTGCTCAAAGACCCTACCTTGGGGCCACGCATTGTGCCCATCGTGGCCGATGAAGCGCGCACCTTTGGCATGGCCAATCTGTTCAAGCAGGTGGGTATTTACAGCAGCGTCGGTCAGCGCTATGCCCCCGAAGACATTGGCTCGGTGCTCTCTTACCGCGAAGCGCTGGAAGGACAAATCTTGGAAGAAGGCATCAGCGAAGCCGGTGCCGTGGCCAGCTGGACGGCGGCAGCCACCAGCTACAGCGTGCACGGCATGGCCATGCTGCCGTTCTACATTTATTACTCAATGTTTGGTTTTCAGCGTGTGGGCGATGCGATTTGGGCTGCCGCAGACCAGCGTGCACGCGGCTTCTTGTTGGGGGCCACCTCAGGCCGCACCACCTTGGCGGGTGAAGGCTTGCAACACCAAGATGGCAGCAGCCACTTGGTGGCCGCCACGATTCCCAATTGCAAAGCCTATGACCCCGCCTTCGCAGGCGAACTGGCAGTGATCGTGGATGCAGGCATGCGTGAGATGCTGGTGGAGCAACAAGACGTTTTCTACTACGTCACGCTGATGAACGAGAACTACGCCCAGTCCAACCTGCCCGAGGGTGCAGCCGATGGCGTGTTGCGAGGTGGCTACCACTTCGGTAGCTATGGCCCGATGAATGCGCAGCGTGTGACGCTGCTCGGTTCGGGCGCGATCTTGACCGAGGTGATTCAAGCGGCGCAACAACTGGCTGCACAAGGCGTGGGCGTGGATGTGTACAGCATCACCAGTTGGAGCGAGCTGGCGCGTGACGGCATGGCGCACGAAAGTAATGGCACCGAACCCTATCTGATGCATCTGCTCAAGGACAGTGCAGGCCCCATCTTGGCGGCCACCGACTATGTGCGTGCGGTGCCAGAGACGGTGCGCGCTTATCTGCCCGCAGGCCGCAGTTACCGCACGCTGGGCACCGACGGCTTTGGGCGCAGCGACACACGTGCTGTCTTGCGGGCGTTTTTCAAAGTGGATGCGCACAGCGTGGTGTCACGCGCTTTGGACGCATTGGTACGCCCCGCATGAACACATGATGTTGGGGAGGGGGCTGGCGATCCCCATCACACCAAGGGCGTTTGTGGCATAGGCTAGTGGCTCTAGAACCATTTTCCTATGGTGACGCTTATGGCCAATCACTAGCATCTGTTTGATCTGCACCTTGCTGCAGTTCTTCACACACAGACTGCCATGCCTAACCCTGCCAAAGGCTTCAAGCCGACCTATGCCATCCGTTCACAAGGTGATCGGTGCATCAATGTTGATTTTGGTGACGCCATTCATCCTGACACAGGACGTTTGTGTTTGAGTGCTTCGGCCATTTTCAGAGCCGCTCATTTGCCCGGCGTGTTTGAAATTGTGCCCACCTATATTTCTGTCGCCTTGCACTATGTGCCCACCGCTGACAACATGGCCAACGGCTGCGCCTACGACACCTTGTCTGAGCGCATCCATGAATTGCTGAAAGACGGTATTCCTGACTTTGAGCAAGCATCGAAGTCCGTTGAGATTCCAATTTGTTACGGCGGCACGCATGGCCCCGATTTGCTGGACATTGCCAAGAGAATCAATTTGTCCCCCGAAGAGGTGATCGCGCGCCACAGCCAGTCACCGGCCATGGTTTATATGTTGGGCTTTGCGCCGGGTTGTCCTTACATTGCGTTGCTCGATCCGGTGTTTGCGATCCCAAGGCGCGATACACCTGTGACCGCCGTGCCTGCAGGCGCTGTGGTCGTGGCCAACAGACAAAACATGATTTACCCGAGCACACTGCCCTGCGGTTGGCATATTCTGGGCTCCACCCCGTTGAAGATGTTTGACCTTGAGCGCAGCTCACCCGTCTTGCTGTCGCCCGGTGACCATGTGGCGTACCGACCAATCAGTTCAGAAGAATACGACCACCTCAAACACACGCAAAGCCTCGAGGTGTCTGCATGAGTTTTGAAGTGCTCAAGCCAGGGCTGCTGTCTACGTTTCAAGATTTGGGACGTTTGCAACACCAACGCTTGGGCATTCCCGTAGCGGGCGCACTCGATGTCAATGCGCACAGGCTGGCCAATTTGCTGGTGGGCAATGGGGCTGAAATGGCCACCTTGGAAATGAATTTGTTTCCACCCACGTTGAAAGCCCATGCCTCTTGTTGTGTGGCCTTCTCAGGTGCCGATATGGGGCCTGTGGTGAATGACTGCCAAGTGCCCATGAATCGCCCGGTTGTTTTGCGTGCAGGGGATGAAATTTCATTTGGCACACGCACCGACGGCGCCAGAATTTACATGGCCGTGCACGGTGGGTTTCAATTGAACTCTGTGTTCGACAGTGCAAGCACCTACTTGAGGAGCGGCATTGGTGGTTTTCAGGGACGGGCGCTGAAACGCGGCGATGTGGTTGACATCCATGAGCCCTTATCTGACATTGATTTGAGTGTCTTGGCCCAAGAACTTTGGGACGTCAAAATTTATCTGAAGTCTTCCTTGGTGAAGAAAAAAACGCCGAAGCTGCGCATCATCAAAAGCGCGCAATGGGATGAGTTCACGCCCGAGAGTCGCGCAGATTTGATCACCCAACCGTTCAAGGTCACGCCCGTCTCCGATCGCATGGGTTTTCGCTTGGAAGGGCCGACGTTGAAACTGAGTCAACCACGCCAAATGATTTCAGAGTCGGTGGTGTTTGGAACCATCCAAGTGCCCGTTGGTGGGCAGGCCATCATCTTGATGGCCGATCGGCAGCCCACAGGGGGTTATCCCAAAATTGCTTATGTGGCTAGTGTCGATCAGCCCCTGCTGGCTCAACTGTCTCCGGGCGACACATTCACTTTCTCGCTGATTGATATTGCAGAGGCGCAGAAATTGGACGCCAAGCGTGAACAAGATTTCGCCGAGCTACAGCATCAACTGCAACCCATCGAAGATTTGTTAAAGCATGCGGCTGGAGCAAGGCATGTTTGAACTGGCGTGCATCACCTTGGTTTTTTTGCTGGCCGGCTATGTCAAGGGCGTCATTGGCATGGGCTTGCCAACCATTGCCATGGCCACCCTGGGTTTGTTGCTGGAGCCTGCGCAAGCAGCGGCTCTGCTGGTCATCCCATCGTTGGTCACCAATGTTTGGCAGTTCTTGGCGGGTGGCTCCAAAATGGCCACGATCAAGCGGCTGTGGGTGATGCTGGTTTTTGTGTGCATCGGCACCTGGTTGGGGATTGGATTCTTGACATCCTCGAACAGCGCTTGGCCCAACATTTGGCTGGGCAGTGTGCTGGCGCTCTATGCCTTGGTCGCGTTGTTTCACCCTCAGTTTTCAATGCCGCCCCGATATGAAGGACGCTTGTCACCGCTGATTGGCATCTCGACGGGCATTTTGACGGGCGCCACGGGGGTGTTTGTGATTCCAGCCGTCCCCTTCATCAGCGCCATGAATTTGTCTAAAGATGCGTTGATTCAGGCGCTGGGCTTGTCGTTCACCGTCTCAACCATCGCTCTGGCTGTGGGACTCGGCATGAACGAAAGCTTGTCGACGTCTGATCTGACGA
>Ga0228701_1000439_pt1 | contig 35244 bp, 34 predicted proteins | sample McNCre117_Aug_MG_2_FD_178017 | JGI IMG/M metagenome (GOLD analysis project Ga0228701, IMG submission 178017) | Freshwater microbial communities from McNutts Creek, Athens, Georgia, United States - 11-17_Aug_MG | ecosystem: Environmental > Aquatic > Freshwater > Creek | place: USA: Georgia... | reverse complement strand
CTTCGGTTTGCTTAATCTTAGCTGGCAAATAATAAGCATCTCTTGCTAACCAAACTTCAAACCGGCGTTTATCTTCCTTATCTCTTGGTAAGCGCAGAAAATGTCTAACGTGTTGATAAGACTCTACAGCACCATCAAGCACTTCATCACCCATACTGACAAAATTCCACATCTCCACTTTATCAATCGTTGCCATCGGGACTTCGCGCGCCACACCTTTCTGATCGAGCTCAGGATTACCTGCCACTAAAGCGGCTAATTGAAGCATCACACTAAATCGATCTTGGGTGCCAAGTGGCATAAAACTAGTTTCTTGATTAGTGGAGAATGCAACGACCCTTTGATCTCGCATAAAGCTAACAGTTCGCATCCCTCGACTACCCCTAATCTCTTGATAAAAATCAGGGGCCATACCAAAGGCATCAATTTTTCCGACACTAGTAAATATGAATTGCCCCAATAGAGGCACTGGCACGGTGATAGCCAACTGATAAGCCTGATTGTTTAGTTGCCAATCAATCTCTCCAACGCCAACCTCAGCCCCATTGATTAAACCAAGATAAGCGATCTTGGCTGATGGGGGTAACTGAAAAGCTTGCCCTTTAAGTTCATCCGCTAATTGGGCTGCTTGTTCTTGCTGATCAGCAAGAACAAGCTCATTCAACAAATCCTCTGTCGATTTAACTTTTTCTTTAGGCTTAACAATCGGAGCTGATGCAATCTTAGTTTTAATGATTACATCAGGTACAGGCTCTACCTTGGATAAATCTGGCCACTTAAAAGAGATGCCCATGAGGACATGCAAAATAAGCGATAGTAAGCAGGCAAGAAAAAATGGATGAGCTAGATATCTTTTCAAAAGAGATACCGCTTAATTAACGTTGCCCCATATGAATATCCAAGAAAACATCCTGAGCTTCTTTAGGTAAGCATCTCCAATATCTAGGATTTGCCGCTACCTTGCCACCTAAAACAGCCGCTGCTTCCCACGCCCAACGAGGCTTATATAAAAATGCTCTAGCCAAAGCAACCGCATCAGCTTGATCTGACAACAAAATATCTTCTGCTTGCTGCGCAGTTGTAATCATGCCCACAGCAAAAGTAGTTAAACCAGTTTCCTGTTTGATCAATTGCGCAAATGGCACTTGATAGTTAGGGCCTAATGCAATTTTTTGTTTAGGAGAAATACCACCTGAAGACACATGAATAAAATCACAACCCAGGGCCTTTAATTGATGCCCCAACTGAACTACTTCTTCCGGCTTTAGCCCCTCTTCCATCCAGTCACTAGCTGAGACACGTATACCTAATACACCTGCATATACCTCTCTGACCGCCTTAAATACTTCTAAAGGGAAACGCATTCTGTTTTCTAAGGATCCACCATACTGATCATCGCGCTGATTGGCCACAGGTGATAAAAATTGATGCATGAGGTAACCATGTGCACCATGCAATTCAATCGCATCAATACCCATTCGATCAGCACGTTTAGCAGCGGCCGCAAAGGATTCCTTAATAGATGCCATTTCTTCCAAACTCAAAGCGTGCGGTGGAACCTCTATTTCTAATTGCGGAAGTGCTGAAGGGCCTACAGTGACCCAACCACCCTCTTTGGGACTTAACAATTGCCCACCATTCCAAGGCGCTGCGCTTGAAGCTTTTCGTCCTGCATGTGCCAACTGAATACATACCGGCATCTTAGGCGCCAAAGCTCTAGCTCGATGTAATTGATTAGCTAAAGCTGCTTCAGTCTGATCATCCCACAAGCCTAGGCAATGCGGTGTAATACGCCCCTCAGGCACAACAGCAGTTGCCTCAATAATGAACATGCCAGCACCACTGTTTAACAAATTACCCCAGTGCATTAAATGCCAATCACTAGCTAAACCATTTTCAGCTGCATATTGGCACATCGGTGCAATGATGATGCGGTTATCTAATTCAATACCACCGCGCGGTGAACTTAAGCGTAACCCTGAAAATAATCGACTCTTTTGTGACACAACAAACTCCCTGATAGTTATTGACTATGAATGATTCATTACCAGCCATTCGTTACTCATTTTTTTATGAGTTAATTGATTCAATCATCTAATCTAAATGAAATTTCAAAATTTTGCTTAAATGCTCTGAATAATTAGATAAAGCATGCCCACCACTCTCCAATACATGCTGAGTAGCGCCAGGATACTTTCCAACCATCTCTTGCCAAAGAAGCACTTCATCATCCTTAGCAGCAAATAATTGATAACGCTTTGGATAGGTAATATGGCTAGCGTATAAATCTTGTAACTCTTGGATGTATTCTTTTTTGAAATAAAACACATCATCACTATGCCAAGAACTTTGCTCGCCAATATATTTCTCTAAATCTCGCGCGGGTTCAATAGCCGGATTTAAGAGCGTCGCTAGACAATCCTGCCCATAGCTCTCAGCCAAATACGTAGCGTAGTACCCACCTAGAGAAGATCCAATCACTGATAATTGGCTATAGCGTTGCTGACGAATATAAGCCGTTACTTGCAACATCGCTTCACGGGGAGATGGCGGCAATTGAGGGGCATACCATGACAAATCATGTCCTTGATGAATCCGCTCATCGATCGCCAGCTTGGTTAGCTGACATTTAGCAGAGGATGGGGATGACCTGAACCCATGTAAATAAACAAATAAATGCATCGCAAAAGCTTAAACCATTTAAGCATTTAGGACTAATATATTCACGTAAAAAAATTTCCAACCTTTCCCCATGAAAGACAACTATGCCAACTATTTTTGAACGCCTCATCTCTGGTGAACTCCCTTGTGCCAAGGTGTATGAGAATGAATGGGTATTTGCTTTTATGGATGCCGGTCAAGTCAATGACGGCCATGTGCTAGTTGCCACCAAACGCCCCTACGAAACCATTCTAGAAGTTGACGATGAGAGCGCCAAGGCCTTAATGCTGGCTACCAAGAAAATGGCTCAAGTTGTGCAAGATGTTTTTAAACCGGATGGCATCACCCTATTACAAACTAACAAACCCGCCGGTTGGCAAACCGTTCCCCATGTGCACGTGCACGTCTTGCCGCGTTATAAAAATGATGGGGTTGATTTAGTATGGCCTAGAAAAGAGCCTAGCATGGCACACCTGCAAGAACTGGCTGAAAAAATTAAGGCGCAGTTATCTGTTTAGCTGATGGCTTAGTTGGCTACTTAGTTAACTATTTAACAGGTGGTTTCCAAAAAACAATCGGAGAAGAAAATTCAGGATGGAAACCTTCCCTCCCCTTATATACCTCACGAATAAGATTTAAATCCGCCTCTTCATCACCTGTTGGGGCAAAGAACTTGGTTAAACCAATTTGCTTATTTTTATAATCAATATAAGCAACGCCAATCGGAACTTGTGCACTTAGTGCTAAACGATAAAAACCACTACGCCAGCCAGGCGTATATTTCCTAGTTCCCTCAGGTGTAATCACAACCCAAGCGTATTCTTTAGCATGCATCATTTCCGCCAAATCATGAACATATCCTTGAGGGCTCGAACGAATAACGGGCATCCCCCCTAGATAACGCAACCAAGAACCTAATACGGGAATTTCAAATAAAGTATGTTTTGCCAAAAATGTTACTTGTATTCCCATGGCCCATTTAGCCAATACCCCAATACAAAAATCCCAATTAGAAGTATGTGGATAGACAACAATCACACCGTGCTTAGATGGCAATCCATCAAATTGGAATGACCACCCTAACCAAGAAAATATTTTGGCCGCTATGGGACTACCTTTGAATTGAACCGGTAATTTTTCAGACATAAGATTAATCATAACCTCTTAAACGCACCAACCCACATGGCGACTCAATATCAACCGATAAGCCATGTGTATGCAATATTTCAACTGTTACTAGAGGTGTACCTACCTTTTCCAAATGAATAGTCGCCAAGACCTCTTCCATTAACGCTTTTTCTTCTTCGGTGGTGACATGCAGAATAATATTTTTTAGCTTTAATAAACTAGTTGGCATGTAATCAACAGGATGCTGATCACCCCATTGAATCAAAGAAGGTAAAGCACCATTCATTAAACGCCAACCATCTGATCGAACGGTTATCTGCCACTCCAATAACCCAACTTCAGTTTGTCTAGATGCAGAAAGAATATCACCTCGATCAATACCGAGACGGCGCAATGAGTCAACAGCCTCTTGTATCTGCTTAGTTCTTGCAACCCAGTGAATTAACCTGGGAGATTTAGCGATTTGACTACTTAGCGTCGGACAATCCATATCAAACCACCTCACCCCACCAACTGCTGGGTGATGCGCCTCAGGATCAATGGCGATAATTTCCAAATAGGCTTTCGGAAATTCATCACTATCCACACGAATAACCAAGTTATGAGTCCCCATTAAAAAATGGGAACCCCCCATCAATAAGTCGATCCCCAAGACCTCTTTGGCCCAAACTTTACCCTCTTCTAAAGAGGCAGCGTAAACAATCAGATGATCTAACTCAGCAGCAATCAACAATGACCTCTCATTAATCTATGTGTAGTGATTTAACCATCTTTAACAGCAGTCATACAATAGTCACCTTAACTTGCTGATTATATTTGCCATGTCTACCCTTACACCATGCCCATGCGGCACCAGCTCTTACAGCGAATGTTGTGGCATTTATCACTCCGGAAAGCAATTAGCTCCGAATGCTGAAAAACTAATGCGCTCTCGCTACAGTGCCTATGTTTTAAAAGATGATGCCTATTTATTGAAAACTTGGCAAAAAGAACACCGCCCTCTTGAACCCTTATTTGATATCCAAGATAAAACTCAGTGGATGGGGTTAACGATAAAATCTTTTCATGAGGATAAGACTCAAAAATCAGCAACCGTTGAGTTTGTTGCTATCTATAAAATAAATGGCAAAGCCCACCGTCTCCACGAGATTAGCAACTTTGTCATAGAGAATGATCAATGGGTCTATGTGGACGGAACATTCCCCGAGATAAAATAGAGCCATGAACGAACAAGAAATTCTCCAAAAAATGCGCGCAGTCTTTCTAGACTGCCAGAAACAAGCTGTTTTACTGACACAGCAACACCCTAGCCTCCACAAAGGTTTTGTGGCTGATATGCAGTTTGCTAGCACTTACGGGGCATTCTTAGGAGAAATCAAAGTTAATCATGGTATTGACTTAGAACCAGACTCTATTGCGCAACGTTTAGTCGATGCACTTTCTAAAACAGACTCTCATGCGATTGGCTTAATTAGAGAAGAAGTGTATGGTGCTTTAGATCAAATGCAAGCAGAGCAATACGCTAGCTATATCTTCTTAACGTGCTTTCCTAGCATTTATAAAGCCATGAGTGAAAAGTGATATGAGTCAGATGCCTTCTCAACACGAAGAAATTAGCATCACATGGTCTGACTTTCATCAGCACACTCAATTATTAGCAAAACAATTAAAAGATATCGGTGAATGGGTCGGCATTATCGCCATTGCAAGAGGAGGATTGATTCCGGCCGCACTCATCGCTCAAGAACTCAATATTCGTCTCATTGATACCATTTGCGTAAGTAGCTATAGCAATAAAACAGGTGGCAGTTACGCTAAGCAATCAGAATTAGAAGTTCTTAAAACAATTGATGGCGATGGGCATGGCTTTTTAATCATTGACGATTTAGTCGATAGTGGCAAAACAGCGGCTTTTGTGAAAGCACTACTCCCTAAGGCACACCTAGCGACTCTTTACGCTAAGCCAGCAGGCAAAGCCTATGCCAACACCTTTGTAAAAGAGTTTATGCAGCATCAATGGATCATTTTCCCTTGGGAATCGAAACCCATCGAATAGATGCCCTCATAAAAGAATTTGATATTTTTAAAAAAATCGTCAACCAAACCATCAGATTAGCCGTTATAGGCATAAGGACACTCTATAAGGAAGCCTTAATGCGATACGGTTTTAACCATTTGTCAGATGATGAATTCGTTGTTTTATGCAAAGAATTGAATAAAAACAAGGGCTTACTGCTCATCGGTGCGATCAAAGAGTTACCGCCCAAATTAGCTGCTTTCGCTGAATGGCGACAAGGTCTTAGCTATATGGCAGCCTACGCATAAACACAAAAATTGTTTTAAATAGACTTGAATTAACCAATTAAGCAGTTAATTTTTATAAGTATTCATGAAAAATGGACCTCATTGAGGTCCATTTTTTGTTCCGAAGAAACCTATTACCGCAGTTACTTTAGTCTAATAAATCCAAGTTTCTAACGGCGCCTTTATCAGCACTTGTAGCTAACATGGCATAAGCTTTTAGTGCAGCTGAGACTTGGCGAGGACGAGGCTTCGCTGGTTTCCAGCCCAATTTATCCTGATCAGCTCGACGTTTCGCTAACTCTTCATCGCTCACCAATACATTGATACTACGATTAGGGATATCAATACGAATACGATCACCATTGCGCACTAAACCAATCGTGCCACCAGCTGCTGCCTCAGGAGAACAGTGTCCAATCGATAAGCCTGATGTACCGCCTGAAAAACGACCATCCGTTAATAACGCGCAAGCCTTACCTAAGCCTTTAGATTTGATGTAGCTAGTTGGATACAACATCTCTTGCATACCAGGACCACCTTTCGGGCCTTCGTATCTCACCACCACAACATCGCCAGCCTTCACTTGATCATTCAGAATGTTTTCAACTGCCTCATCCTGACTTTCAACTACATGCGCTGGGCCTTCAAATACCAACAAGGCATCATCAACACCCGCCGTTTTCACAACACAACCATCTAAAGCTAAGTTGCCATGCAAAACAGCTAATCCACCTTCTTTGCTGAAAGCGTGATCTAAAGAGCGAATACATCCTTCAGCACGATCCAAATCTAGACTAGGCCAGCGTGTATTTTGGCTAAAGGCAACTTGCGAAGGTATACCTGCAGGCCCCGCCATATAAAACGTTTTTACTGCATCACTTGGGTGGCGTGCGATATCCCATTGATCTAGGGCATCCTTCATAGTCTTAGCATGAACAGTTGGCACATCTGTATGCAACTTACCTGCGCGATCCAACTCACCGAGAATGGCCATAATGCCGCCAGCACGATGCACATCTTCAATATGATATTTATTGGTATTAGGTGCCACCTTACACAACTGAGGTACCACTTTAGACATACGATCAATATCAGCCATCGTGAATGGAATCTTTGCTTCTTGGGCAATCGCCAACAAATGCAAAATCGTATTGGTAGAACCACCCATCGCAATATCTAATGCAATAGCATTCTCAAATGCCTTAAAGCCTACAGAGCGCGGCAAGATAGCTGCGTTCTCTTGCTCATAGTACTGCTTACATAATTCAACAATTTGACGACCTGCTTGTTTGAACAATTGTTCGCGATCAGCATGAGTAGCTACGACAGTTCCATTGCCTGGCAATGACAACCCCAAAGCCTCTGTTAAACAGTTCATGGAGTTAGCTGTGAACATGCCAGAACATGAACCACAAGTAGGACAAGCTGAACGCTCAATCTCAGCTAAATCGCTATCAGATACCTTAGCATCAGCAGCCATCACCATGGCATCAATTAAATCGAGTTTCTTAACTTCAATCGTTTTTGTCTCAGGGTTCGCTAAGCGAACTTTGCCAGCTTCCATCGGGCCACCTGATACAAAAATAACGGGGATATTCAGGCGCATGGCAGCCATCAACATACCCGGGGTAATTTTGTCGCAGTTAGAAATACAAACCAAGGCATCAGCACAGTGAGCATTAACCATGTACTCCACAGAGTCAGCAATAATGTCTCGGCTAGGCAATGAGTACAACATACCGTCATGACCCATCGCAATACCATCGTCAACAGCAATCGTATTAAATTCTTTTGCCACACCACCAGCTGCTTCAATTTCACGAGCTACTAATTGACCTAAGTCTTTTAAATGCACATGGCCAGGAACAAATTGTGTAAATGAATTGGCAATCGCAATAATTGGCTTACTAAAGTCAGCATCTTTCATGCCTGTTGCTCGCCACAATGAACGAGCACCCGCCATATTACGACCAGCAGTAGAGGTTTTAGAACGATAAGCAGGCATATGAAGAGCTCCCTAATTGTTTCTTTTTTGTGTTTTTGAATGGCTAAAAGTAGTAATAAGAATATTACAGCAAGATAGAAATTTTTATTTCTGCCTAGTATTCCCAACCACCTAAGAAAAAGCCCCTTTTACGGGGCTTTAACATTTACATATTGGCGGAGACGAGAAGATTCGAACTTCCGATCCAGGTTTTGCCCAGATGCTCCCTTAGCAGGGGAGTGCCTTCGACCACTCGGCCACGTCTCCTTATGTTATTTCGCAATTAAATGCGAAACGACATAGATTTTAAATTACTTTTGCTCTAATCCAAAGGCTTTATGAAGTGCACGAACTGCCAACTCCATATATTTCTCATCAATCAAGACTGAAATCTTGATTTCACTTGTAGAAATCATCTGAATATTGATGCCTTCTTCAGACAAAGTACGGAACATTTGGCTAGCGATACCCACATGAGAACGCATACCAACGCCCACAACAGATACCTTAGATACTTTTGGATCGCCCAAAATTTCTCTAGCCTGAATATGGCCTTGCACAGTACCTTTCAAAAGATCTAACGCCTTTTGATAATCACCACGCGGCACTGTGAATGTGAAATCAGTTTTTCCATCAACAGATTGGTTTTGGATAATCATATCCACATCAATATTGGCATCCGCAATCGGGCCCAAAATTTGATAGGCAATACCTGGCTTATCAGGCACGCCTAATACCGTAATCTTTGCTTCGTCGCGGGCGAAAGCAATACCCGAAATGACAGCAGCTTCCATAGTTTCTTCTTCCTCGAAAGTAATCAAAGTACCCGAATTCATTTCTTGTTCGAGCGGCATCAATGGATCAGTTAAAGATGACAACACGCGTGTTTTAACGCGATATTTACCAGCAAACTCAACTGAACGGATTTGCAACACTTTTGAACCCAAGCTAGCCATTTCTAGCATTTCTTCAAAAGTAATCTTGTCTAAGCGACGAGCATCTTCACAGACACGTGGATCTGTGGTGTAAACACCATCCACATCGGTGTAAATCAAGCACTCATCAGCATCTAACGCTGCAGCAACCGCCACAGCAGATGTGTCAGAACCACCACGACCTAAAGTCGTGATATTGCCCTTCTCATCAACACCTTGGAACCCTGTAATGACAACTGCTTTGCCAGCGTTTAAATCGGCCTTCACCTTATCGCCATCAATACCTTGAATACGCGCTTTGGTATAAGCAGAATCAGTCTTGATAACCACTTGCCAACCTGCATAACTGATCGCAGGAACGCCTTGAGCTTGCAAAGCCAGCGCCAATAAACCAGAGCTAACCTGCTCACCAGTTGAGGCGATTTGATCTAACTCACGTGGATCAGGTTTGGCATTGATTTCTTTGGCAAGGCCTAATAATCGGTTAGTTTCACCAGACATGGCTGAAGGCACCACCACCACTTGATGGCCAGCTTTCATCCACTTGGCAACTCGTTTAGCCACATTCTGAATGCGCTCAACTGAGCCCATTGATGTACCGCCGTATTTATGAACAATTAAAGCCATGTGTTGAAAATATCGTAAAAATCGCACCTCGAGGGTGCGTTATATCGCAAAAGTATGATTTTACACGTTTAAGCCGTGATTACCTCAGTATTTAACTAGGCAACCAATCTAAGCTAACTCTAGGCCCTTGGGTAGCCTGCCAATCAGCGCTAATACCAATACCAGCTACCGCAACTAATTCATCACCAATATAAAACAAAGGCACATCTCTTTGCCATGGCGGAATATCTGCTTCTTGATAAAGATTTTTCAACGACTTCCGAGGGCGGTTTAACTGAATCTTAAATTTCTCTCCACCCTGCCTAGGCATGGTGTTAATTAAACCTTTTTCTTTTGCCTCATTAAATCGATCTTTAGCGATACCTATTTTTCTACTGTTAGCCGCCAAACTCTTGAACACCCATTCACCAGACTGGTTATCTAGTTCGTTTTTTTGCTGATCCTTTTGTTGGCTCTTTGGTTGCTCTACCGACAGATGCCCACGCCATAAGCGAATCAACATGTCATCATGTTCCCACTGCAAACGAGCATCCACCCTTACCTGTTGCAACTGAGCAAACCAACTCACCAGACGATCTTCACTAGGATGAACTAAACCTTGTTTACTTAACCAACGCCTCAAAGCATTTTTAGCCCGAGATTGATTTGTTTTGTACAACCTCAATAGATTTGTTTTTGATAAACCTTGTGGTTGGCTAATCAAACCCAAATCAATATCAGCCAATTGATTTAAAAGATCCTGCGCCTCAGCAAGATGTCTAGCGCTCCTTGCTAAGTTAGGGATAGCGCCAGGCTGCACTTTCTCCAAGTGAGGTAGCAAGGTTTTTCTAATGGCATTACGACGATAAGACTCATCTTGATTGCTAGGGTCTTCAATCCAAGTTATTTGATTTTCTTTGGCATAAATTTCCAAATCCGCTCTGCGCAAATCAATGAATGGTCGCCAAATATGAAGATTAGTTGATTGAATATTTTCTGATGCAGTATTTTTTAGTTTGCTTAGCTTATTTTGCTTAGCTAGCTTTGATGCAGGCATACCAGACAAACCAGCTAATCCCGCTCCACGCATGAGCTGAATCAACACTGTTTCAGCTTGATCATCTTGATGGTGCGCCACCAGGAGGTCTTCAATTTGATGCGCTTCACACATGTCTCGTAAAGCTTGATAACGATAGTCTCTTGCTTGAGCTTCTACATTAGAAGTGCTCGGCAGTTGAATATTTCTGGTATCAAAATGACACCCCAACTGCTGCGCCATTTTTTTGCAGTGCTTCTGCCATTGAGTAGCCTGCTGCTGAATTCCATGATGGACATGAAAGGCATGCACATTGTTAGGGCCATGCGCCAGAACGGTCGCATGCAATAAAACAGTAGAGTCCAGGCCACCACTAAAGGCGACTGCTAATTTAGCAGTCGCTAGGGTTTTATTTTTCTTGGTTGGTGTCTTTAAACTTGCCATAGCTCATTAAGCGCTCATGACGACGCTCAAGTAACTCATCAACGCCCATTGTTTGGAATTGACGTAAAGAGTCTGCTAAAGCACGTTTCAACATAGCAGCCATACCTGCATGATCACGATGCGCGCCACCTAAAGGCTCACTCACAATCTTATCTACCAATCCCAAGGCCTTTAAGCGATGCGCTGTTAAGGCTAACTGCTCAGCCGCTTCAGGAGCTTTTTCTGCAGTCTTCCATAAAATCGATGCACACCCTTCTGGAGAAATTACAGAATAAGTGGCGTACTGCAGCATTTGCACGACATCGCCCATAGCAATCGCTAGAGCACCACCTGAACCACCTTCACCAATGATGGTGGCGATGATAGGCACCCTCAACTCAGCTTGAACAAATAGATTGTGTCCAATAGCCTCAGATTGATTACGTTCTTCAGCATCAATACCTGGGAAAGCGCCTGGGGTATCAACAAATGTAAATACTGGAATGTTAAATTTTTCAGCTAAACGCATTAAGCGCTTCGCTTTACGATAACCCTCTGGGCGACTCATACCAAAGTTACGCATAGCGCGCTCTTTAGTATCACGACCTTTTTGATGACCAATCACCATACAAGGCATGCCATTGAATCTAGCTAAACCACCAATCATAGATTGGTCGTCAGCAAAATTTCTATCCCCGTGCAACTCGTGGAAGTCCGTGAAAATATGATTCACATAATCCATCGTATAAGGACGTTGCGGGTGACGCGCAATTTGAGCAACTTGCCAAGGTGTTAGGCGAGCATATAAGTCTTTAGTTAAGAGCTGGCTCTTTTCAGCAAGCTTATTGATCTCTTCTGAGATATCAACAGCTGACTCATCTTGCACAAAGCGTAACTCTTCTATTTTTTGCTCGAGCTCAGCAATTGGCTGCTCAAATTCTAGGAAAGTAATTTTCATGGGCTCTATTCTAATATCTCTTAGGGTAGCTACCTAAAATTCCGTAGAAAAGATCAATATTCAACCGGAATAGGATCCATACTACGCCACATATACCAAGTTGCAACCGTCCGCCAGGGGGCCCAATTGGCTGAAACCTCCCTTGCCTCACTTCTAGATACGGGTTCTTTGCTGAAATATGCCTCAGAAATACCCTTAATGAGGCCAATATCGTCTAAAGGTAGTACATCTGGTCTCATCAGGTAAAAAATAAGGAACATTTCAGCAGTCCAACGACCAATACCTCGAATAGCCGTTAATTCAGCAATAATCGTCTCATCGTCCAAAGCATCCCAATTGGCGGCATGAAGCCCCCCATTTTCAAAATGCTGGGCTAAATCCTTCATATACTCGACTTTTCTAGCCGATAAACCTGCTTCTCTTAACTCAGTAATTTCTAGTTTCAATACCGCAGCAGGCGTAAAAGATCTCGTTGTCTTTAAGACTCTTTCCCAAACAGACTGAGCCGCTTTGACAGAGATTTGCTGCCCCACAATGGCTCTTGCTAAGGTTTGGAAAGCATCACCTCGGGTTTTAAGAAATTCTGCTTTGGGATATTTGGGAATAAGCTTACGCATGATGCGATCCTGCTTCATCAAGGCTGCACAAGCAGCTTCCCAATAATCAGGCGCCAACAAGTCGTCAGAAGATGCCTTAGAGGCCTTATTAACGACCTTGGTTGCCATTAGGCACGCCTCCAAAGGGTTACACCACCCGGCTTATCTTCTAAAACGATGCCCTTAGACAGCAATTCCTGTCTAATTTGATCTGCACGACCAAAGTCTTTTGCTTGCTTTGCATCGGCTCTAGCTTGGATAGCAGCTTCAATAGCAGCCGTATCGTTATCTGCTACCGCACTACCGCCACCAGCCTGTAAAAAAGCCTTAGGTTCTCTTTGTAATAGCCCTAAAAACTTAGCTAACTGTTTTAACTCTCTTGCCAAGTCTCTTTTTTCTTCACCGCTAGCTTTATTTACCTCAGCGGCCAATTCAAACAAAATGGCAATCGCTTCAGGCGTATTAAAGTCATCATTCATGACAGTCACAAAACGACTACGCCAAGTGCTAGCCTTCCCATAATTAGGAATATCTTCTACAGAAGCAAGCGCGTTATATAAACGCGTTAAACCTTGCTTAGCTTCTTCCAAATGAGCATCGCTGTAATTTAATGGGCTGCGATAGTGCGCTTTCAAAATAAAGAACCGCACCACCTCTGGATCAAATTCTTTCAGTACTTCACGGATAGTGAAAAAGTTGCCTAATGATTTAGACATCTTTTCTTCATTCACTCGCACAAAGCCGTTATGCATCCAAGTATTCACAAAAGGCTTACCGGTCTCAGCAGCAAAAGCGCCTTCACTTTGGGCAATTTCATTCTCGTGGTGCGGGAATTGCAAATCAGCGCCACCACCATGAATATCAAATGTCTTACCTAATAACTGACAACTCATGGCAGAACACTCAATATGCCAGCCTGGACGCCCCACTCCCCAAGGAGACTCCCATTTTGTATCGGCAGGTTCTTCCTCTTTAGCTGATTTCCACAACACAAAATCTAAGGGATCTTGCTTGCTCGTAGCAACCGCCACACGCTCACCTGCGCGCAAGTCATCTAAAGATTTACCTGAGAGACGACCATAGGTCTTAAAGTTGCGAACCGCGTAGTTCACATCACCATCATCAGCCTGATACGCGTAATTGTTATTAATTAAACGCGTAATAATGTCTTGCATCTGCGCCACATACTCAGTAGCTCGTGGCTCATAATCAGGGCGTTCAATGCCCAAGGCATCTGCATCTTCATGCATGGCATCAATAAAACGCTGAGTTAATTCTTTAATTGTTTCTTTATTTTCAACAGCACGCTTAATAATTTTGTCATCAATATCAGTGATGTTGCGTACATAAGTCACTTCCATGCCGGACGCTCGCAACCATCGCTGAACCATATCAAATACCACCATCACGCGGGCATGACCAATATGGCAATAATCGTAGACCGTCATCCCGCAAACATACATTTTTACCTTGCCAGGTTCAATCGGCACAAAGGTTTCTTTACTGCGGGTTAAGGTGTTAAAGATCTGCAACATAGAAGGTATTCAAATTCTGATTAAGGGTATATTTTCGCACTGCCACTCGTAGCGCTTAAAGTCTTATTATGAGAACTCATCGCTTTTTGTTAGACTGACTGTCGAGTATAGCTAATTCAACTAATAAATTCTTTCAAAATCATGTCACAACCGACCTACGCCCCTTATATTAAGAAAAACAGCTTGACGCTATCCTTCCTCGCATCAAGCCTAATTGGCGCATCACTTGTGACGCTCGCTTTACACACTAAGGATCTTCAGGCACAGGCACTACAGCTACCAGGCACTAACAGCTCTAGCACTGGATCCACCACCAATAAGCCAGGTCGTTCAGGGGTGGCGAATCAATCGGACCCGTCACCTTTTGAAAATAATGGCGATGCAGTTCAGTCTGCGCAAATGCAACCTTCTTTAGCCTCACCTTTCATTGTTTTACAAAAAGTGCCTGAGCCAAAGAATAAAAATGCGATTCCTCAAGATATTTATAAATTGATTAGCGATAAGAAATATCCTGAGGCACTCGCAATGATTGACAAAGAACTTGCTGAGAATCCAAGAAATGTCCAACTAAGATTTGTGCGTTCAAGAATTCAAATTGAAATGGGGCAAATCGAATCCGCAAAAAAAACCTTGCTGGAACTCACACAGCAATTTCCTGAACTACCTGAACCCTATAACAATCTAGCCGTTCTTCACGCCCAGTCTGGCAATTTAGATCAGGCTAAAGAATATTTAGAAATGGCTTTAAGAGTTCAACCAGCTTTCCCAGCAGCTCTAGAAAACCTAGGAGATGTATATACGCGTTTGGCAGCTAGAGCCTATGGCAAGGCTTATTCTCTAAACAAACGCCTCACTAACAGTCAAAAGAAAATGAAGTTAGCGACGGATATTCTCAAATAATTTCAAACTATTTTTACAATACATATTTAGTATTTTATTAATTATCAAATTTTTATCTTATTTAGTCTAAAAAAGGAAATAGCATGGCAAAGGTACTACTAAAAACAAGCATGGGTAACATCACATTGGAATTAAATGGTGATTTAGCCCCTAAATCAACCGCCAACTTTTTAGAGTACGTTCGCTCAGGCCACTACAAGGACACTATTTTTCATCGCGTTATCGGCAACTTCATGATTCAAGGTGGCGGTATGACATCTGGCATGAAACAAAAGGCAACGCTTGCAGCGATTGATAACGAGGCAGATAACGGCTTACAAAATAAACGTGGCTCTATCGCTATGGCCCGCACAAGCGATCCACACTCCGCAACAGCTCAGTTTTTTATCAACACCGTTGATAATGCTTTCCTTAACTTCTCTGCTCCAACAGCTCAAGGCTGGGGCTACGCTGTGTTTGGTGAAGTAACAGACGGCATGGATGTGGTTGATGCAATTCGCAAAGTACCAACTGGTAGCTCAGGCTTCCACCAAGATGTGCCTAAAGAGGATGTCACTATTCTTGAAGCAACAATTTTGGAAGCATAAAAATGCACGCGAGCGCCGTACTCATTTCTGATATTCACTTAACGCCATCCATGCCAAGGACGGCTGAACGCTTTTTTGAATTTCTAGAAAAAGAGGCGCGCGCTCATGAAGCGCTCATCATTTTGGGTGATTTATTTGAGTTTTGGGTAGGCGACGATGCCAAAGCAAGATCGCCATTCCACATTGACGTAGCCCAAAAATTAAAAGCCCTTAGTCAATCTGGCACTAAGGTCTACTTTATGCATGGCAACCGTGACTTTTTATTAGGTCACACTTACGCTCAAAAAGCTCATCTAGAGATGTTAAGAGACCCGCAAGTGATGACCATCGCGGATAAAACATGGCTACTCACGCATGGAGATGTCCTGTGTACCGCCGATGCCAACTATCAACGCTACCGCTCCTTTGTGCGCAGACCGTGGGTACAAAAGTTATTTTTAAAGTTACCTACGGCCATCAGAGTAGCTATCGCTAGTAATTTACGCAGCAAAAGCACGGCAACCTATCACCGTGCCCAAAGATTCACACCTGATATCGTCAAGGTCAAAGGTGATGTCACGATTCAAGCAAGCGCAGAATTAGTAGCGATCACTAATTGCAATCACTTAATCCATGGTCACACCCATCGACCTGGTTACCACCAAGAAAATCTTGGCGGTCAATCTTGGGAACGTTGGGTTTTATCAGATTGGGATTTTGATCATCCCGAAACCGTGCTACCGAAAGGTAATGCCTTAAGCATTACCTCTGAAGGCGTCAAAGTACTAGATTTAGTTAATTCCTAAGGAGTTAACTAAAAAATTAAGCTCTTGAATGGTGACGCAGAATGGTCACCATTTGTCCAAAAAGACGCGGGTTAGCGGCCATCGCTTCACCAGTCTGAAGATAAGCATCTTCACCAGCATAGTTACCGACCAAACCACCAGCCTCTGTAATTAACAAAGCGCCAGCAGCCATATCCCAAGGCTTTAAACCTTGTTCAAAGAATCCATCAACACGGCCCGCCGCCACATAAGCCAAATCTAATGAAGCAGCCCCAGGGCGACGCAAGCCAGCACACTGACGTGTCATTTGGGCAAAAGCTTTTAAATACGCTTCGATATCTTGATCTTCTCGGTATGGAAAACCAGTAGCAATTAAGGCATCAGCCATCTTTAAACGGCCTGCAACACGTAAACGACGGTTATTCAAATAAGCGCCAGCACCACGTGTTGCTGTAAATAGCTCATCACGGGTAGGGTCATACACTACAGCCTGCTGGGTCACGCCATCGACAGCTAATGCAATAGAAACCGCATACTGAGGGAAACCATGAATGAAGTTAGTTGTGCCATCTAAAGGATCAATAATCCATACATGGCTGGGTTGATCAGCAGCTTGGGAACCAGCAATCTCGCCAGTTTCTTCTGCTAAAAAACCATGTTCTGGGTAAGCTTCTCTTAAAGTCTCGATAATGGCTGCTTCAGCTGCCTGATCGACTTCAGTAACAAAATCGTTGTGTTGTTTACGGGTAACCTGAATACGCTCGCTGTTTAGCGAAGCTCGGTTGATAATATTGCCTGCGCGACGGGCGGCCTTAATGGCCACATTAAGCATGGGGTGCATAGTATTTTTAGTAACACAACGAATTGGAGAAGAGCAATGTCCAGCAATCAAGCTGAACGACGAAAACCGATTTTAGCTCGAAATGAGGAAATATTGGGAGTTTTGAAGCAGGCATGGCCTATCAGATGGGTCATGATGCGCACGAGCCACCCGGGAAATGTTGGATCTGCGGCTCGTGCACTAAAAACTATGGGATTTCACCAGCTCCACCTAGTTAATCCTGTTTATCAGCATATGGCTAAAAAAGCAGAGGCCATCTCCTTATCTAGCGGCGCTTTTGATGTATTAGAAGGCGCCCAAAATCACACGTCTTTAATTGGAGCCGTAGCAGATAGTCAACTAGTCTTTGGCTTAACCACCCGCGATCGGGAATTTGGCCCGCCAGCTATCCCACTTAATCAGGCGATTGAGCTAGCAGCAACTGCTGCTATTGCGCAAACACCTGTGTCATTCGTATTTGGCACAGAGCGCACAGGACTAGATAACGAGGATCTAAAGCACTGCACCCACCGAGTTTGGATTGATGCCAACCCTGACTACCCTTCCCTTAATCTAGCTCAAGCCATGATGCTTGTAACCTACTCCATGAGACAAGGACTTATGGATGCATTAGATATTCAATCAAAAGACCTAAGAACGGAAGCGCCCGAACTAGCCGATCAAGCAGCTGTTAGCGCCATGCTTGACCACTGGCAACAAGGTTTAGAAGCTATCGGCTACCTAGACCCCCAGAACCCCAAAAAACTCATGCCCAGACTACAAGCTTTATTTGCTAGATCAGGACTTCAGAAAGAAGAAATTGACCTTTTACGCGGGATTGCGAAACAAATGCTTCTACACGGTAAAATCAAATAATGCCTTTATTCGAACATATTGACTCCATCATTGCCCGTGACCCTGCAGCTCGTAGCCGCCTAGAGGTTATTCTCTGCTATCCAGGCTTGCACGCCATTTGGCTTCATCGTATCGCTCACTTTTTGTGGCATGTAGGGCTCAAATTATTAGCGAGGATTGTTTCTCACACATCACGCTTTATTACAGGAATTGAAATTCATCCAGCTGTGATTGTTGGTCGACGAGTGTTTATTGATCACGGATTAGGCGTGGTGATTGGTGAAACAACTGTGATTGGTGATGATTGCACCATCTATCAAGGCGTTACTTTAGGTGGAACCTCTTTATACAAAGGCACTAAGCGTCACCCAACATTAGAAGCAGGTGTTGTTGTTAGTGCTGGCGCAAAAGTATTGGGTGGATTCACGGTTGGTGAAGGCGCTCGCATTGGATCGAATGCGGTTGTACTTAAAGCAGTGCCAGCGGGTGCAACAGCTGTTGGCATTCCTGCACGTATTGTCCAAACCCCAGATTCTCAGCACTCATTTACAGCTTACGGCATTACTCCGGAAGACCTTAGCTAATCCATGAATCCACAGGAGTTAGCCAAGCACACGCCTGCTATGCAGCAGTTTTTACGCATCAAGGCAGAGCATCCGCACGCCTTGGTGTTCTTTCGCATGGGCGACTTCTATGAGTTGTTTTTTGATGATGCAGAAAAAGCTGCGCGTATTTTAGACATCACACTCACTCAACGTGGCCAATCAGCTGGCAACCCGATCAAAATGGCAGGCATCCCCTACCATGCGGCAGAACAGTATTTAGCAAAACTAGTTAAATCAGGAGAGTCTGTCGCCATTGCTGAACAGGTTGGCGACCCTGCTGAAAGCAAAGGACCTGTCGAGCGCCGAGTCATGCGCGTCATTACCCCTGGCACACTGACAGACTCAGCACTCATGAACGATCGTCATGATGCCCCATTGCTAGCCATCTTCCCTAACTCCAAAAAAAATTCCTGGGGTTTAGCTTGGTTAACTGTAGCAAGTGGCCATCTACGCATCGCTCAATGTACCCCTACAGAACTAGCTCAGTACTTAGCACGCATCCAGGCCGTTGAAATTCTTTGCCCATTAGGCGCCGACCAACAAATTAAAGAAGCTTTAAGAGACTCTCATTGGTCCGAAGTTCATTTATCTGGCAACCATATTCCTGATTGGGTTTGGGCACCAGATGAAGGCTCACGTCGATTAAAAGATATTTTCCAAATGAGCAGTTTGCAAGGTATCGGCATTGATCAAGAAGATCATTTTGCAGCCGCTTTAGCTGCAGTTGCTGCGGTACTTGCTTATGGGGCTAATACACAAGGATTAGGTTGGCATGGGAAATTGCCTCATATCCAACAATGCCAAGTAGAAGAAGATGCTAGTTATATTGGCATCGATGCAGCCACCAGAAGAAATTTAGAAATTACAGAAACATTGCGCGGTGAAACAGAACCCACCCTCTTCTCACTACTCGATACTTGCTCAAGCGCAATGGGCAGTCGCCTTTTAAGGCATTGGCTACACCACCCACTCAGAGACGCTACAACAATTCAACGCAGGCATCAAGCCATTGAAGTGCTTATCGAGCAATCGTTTACTTTAGAGCATATCCGTAGCGCTCTGAGGCAAATTGCCGATGTCGAGCGCATTAGTGCGCGACTAGCCTTAAGTAGCGCAAGGCCTCGCGACCTCAGTAGCTTACGTGACACACTAGCATCGCTACCAGAGTTAGCTAATCAACTAAGACCTCTTGGCGCTCAATCACCTCTCTTAAATGAATTAGCGAACGCCCTAGCGAAAGCTCCACCTGTTTTAGGGTTACTACAGCGAGCCATTGCTCCCGAACCCTCTGTCGTTATTCGTGAAGGCGGCGTCATTGCTGATGGCTACAACGCTGAACTAGATGAGCTACGTCGCTTAGGTGATGACTGCGGTCAATTCTTATTAGACTTAGAAACCCGTGAGCGAGAAAGAACGGGAATTGCCAATTTACGAGTTGAATTTAATAAAGTGCACGGATTTTTTATTGAAGTTACCAACGGCCAAGCTGATAAAGTTCCTGAAGATTATCGTCGCAGACAAACGCTCAAAAATGCTGAGCGCTACATCACACCAGAATTAAAAGCCTTTGAAGATAAAGCGCTATCAGCTAAAGAACGCAGCTTCGCTTTAGAAAAACAACTATACGAAGCGCTCTTAACTGAATTACAACAACATGTAGCTAGCTGCCAACAAACCGCTATTGCGCTAGCACAAACCGATGTGTTGGCGACATTCGCAGAACGCGCCCAAACCTTGGGTTGGCATCGCCCTACCTTAACTGATCAAGCAGGACTTCACATAGAAGGTGGTCGCCATCCAGTTGTTGAAGACCAACTAGCCAAACGCTCTGAAGCTTTTTCACCGAATGATGTTCATTTCGATAACAGCCGACGTATGCTGTTAATTACCGGCCCAAACATGGGCGGCAAATCAACCTATATGCGACAAATCGCATTAATTGTTTTGCTAGCGTATGTAGGTTCCTATGTGCCAGCTGCTCAAGCTACCATTGGACCGATTGATCGGATCTTTACCCGCATTGGCGCTGCTGATGATTTAGCAAGTGGTCGATCAACCTTCATGGTTGAGATGACAGAAGCTGCAGCTATTCTCCATCGATCCACTGCCCATTCATTAGTTTTAATGGATGAGATTGGCCGAGGCACATCCACATTTGACGGCCTAGCGCTTGCTTGGGCCATTGCACAGCAACTCTTATCAAAGAATCGCTCTTGGACTTTATTTGCCACTCACTACTTAGAATTAGCTAGCCTGCCAAGCAAATATCCTCAATGCGCTAACGTGCACCTAAGCGCTGTTGAAAAAGGTCAAGGTATTGTCTTTTTACATACTGTGCAACCTGGCCACGCTAACCAAAGTTATGGTTTACAAGTGGCACAACTAGCAGGCGTGCCACAAGAAGTGATTAAAGAGGCTAAAAAACATTTATACCGACTTGAAGAAGCTGCCAACCAAGACAGCAAACAAGTGGATTTATTTAGTCATGTAGATGAACCAGAGGTGATCTCTTCGCACCCAGATCAAGAAAAAGCATTAGCGCTTCTCAAAGAATTTGATCAAATCAACCCTGATAACCTAAGCCCTAAAGAAGCTTTGGATATGCTTTACCAGCTAAAAAATAAGCCCTAATAAATTCTTCATTAGGGCTTATTGCTAGGTATAAGGGTAAAAAAATTAATGGAGCGTTGGACGCTGTCCTTGTGCTGTTGGCGCAGGGTAATCATCATCCCCATCATCATCTTCGGCATCGCCATCCACATCTAAACCAAAAGCGCCTTTAGGATGTCCCTCTTCAACCTCTTCTTCTGTAGCTTCGCGCACATCGGAAATCTGCAACCAAAATTTCAGAGCAAGTCCTGCTAAAGGATGATTGCCATCTAAAACCACTTTATCTTCAGCCAAATCCGTTACTGTATAAATCAACGCATCGTCTTCATCTACATCAGAGTCAGCTTCCGCATCTTCTAATAATCCCTCAAACTGCATCCCTACTTCTAAGGGCTCAGGGAAACGCGTACGAGCTTCAATCTTTAATAACTCCGGATCATAATCACCGAAAGCATCTGCTGGCTCTAATTGAATCGTGGTCTCATAACCAATATCATGTCCATCCACTGCTTCTTCTATCTTTGGGAAGGTACCGTCGTAACCGCCATGCAAATAAACCATAGGGCCCGCTGATTCCTCAATCAAATTACCTTGAGCATCTGTTAAACGGTATTTCAGTGAAACAATAGTATTCTTTTGAACTTTCATAGAACGTATTTTACGTGACTCTGCCCAATAAAGCCTCAAACCCATCATGAAATCAAATAAGACCTCCGCTTACCTGCCTCCCAAACCACCGCAACCATTGCCCACCCAAGAGGCTTGGGCCCTGTTAGCGGGCATGAGCCCAGAGCGCTTCATGAAAGATTATTGGCAAAAAAAGCCCCTATTAGTTAGAGGAGCCATCCCAGCCTTTGCTCTAGCCAAATTAGCCGGCCAATCATTAGATAGCCCTTTATCAATGGCTGAACTAGCTAAGTTATCTTCACAAAAAAATGTTGAATCGCGCTTAGTACAAAGCCAACCGTGGTCTTTAAAGCATGGGCCCTTTAAGCCCAAAAAATTACCCCAACTAACTGACCCAAACTGGACCTTATTAGTCCAGGGAGTTAATGGTCATCATCCTGCAGCAAAAACAGTGATGTCTTGGTTCAAATTTATCCCCGAGGCACGCCTTGATGATTTAATGATTAGCATTGCAGGGCCAGGCGGTGGCGTTGGTCCACACTTAGACTCTTATGATGTATTTTTAATCCAGATGGCTGGGCATAGAAACTGGCGTATCTCCACACAAAAAGATCATAGCCTCAAGGAAGGCCTACCGCTAAAAATTTTAAAAAACTTTAAACCCACCCAAGATTGGGTTTTAGAGCCAGGTGATATGTTGTACTTACCACCTAATGTCGCTCATGACGGCATCGCAGTTGATGCGGGCTGCCAAACTTGGTCTGTTGGATTTAAAGCACCAAACTATAAAGACCTCATCTCGGAAATATTATGGCGCACAACTGAAGTTCTAGAGAATGATCCCGAACTCAATCAACTATACGCAGACCCAAAGCAATTGGCTATCCAAGATTCAGCCTTAGTCCCTACTGCACTCGTACAAGCGATTCACCAGAAGATTAATCAAATCCACTGGAGCCATAGCGATATTTCTTGCACCTTAGCTAGTATCCTTAGCGAACCCAAGCCCCAAACAGTCTTTACCCCACCTGACCCATTGCTAGATTTTGACGCCTTCAGAAAGACTCTCAGAAGCACAGGAATTGCCTTATCACCCCTCTCAAAAATCTTGCACGATCAAGAATTTATCTATTTGAACGGGGAAAGCGTGAGCGACAATCAGGCGGATGACTGGGGTCTATGGAAAAAAATATCTACAAATCAATACCTTACAAAAGAAGAGCAGCGCCCACTTCAGCAAATAATGGGTGACCCCGAGAACCCATGGTTTGAGGCTTATTGCGCTGGCTGGCTCTCCCTTATTTAGCTCTAGGGTTAACGCTAGTAATTTTTGAAAATTTATTTATAATTAATAGCTGATGCATCGGTTACTTGGTTTACTAAGGATCTGAAGTATCCGGTCTAAATCACCGTTAGATGATTAGCTAATCTTTTAAGGAAATAAAATGAAAAAATCACTATTGATCGCTTCTTTGTTAGCAGTTGCTTTGGCAGCTTGTGGTAAAAAAGAAACTCCAGCTCCAGCTGCTCCAGCTGCTGACGCTGCTGCTCCAGCTGCTCCTGCTGCTGCTCCAGCTGCTCCTGCTGCAGAACCAGCTAAGAAGTAATCCTTCTTAAGATGTAAAAAGCCACCTTCGGGTGGCTTTTTTTATGGCTATTAGTTTTGATACTTGTTCCATTAATTTTTGGAACTTAAGAAAAAAATTAGTCATTAAAAAAGGCCAGATATATCTGGCCTTTTCTTTTTATTACTTACCTAATTGCTGATCTAGCAAGCTGAGCAACTGGATCGCTGCCTCACCTACCTCAGGCGTACCTCGATCGTCCTGTACGGTGACCACAATCACGCCAGAAGTCTCTTTCACGATCACACGATAACGTTTAGCGCGCTTCATGTCTTCTTCAGACTTGCTGCTGAACATCTTCTCCCAGAATCCACGATCACCAGATAGATCTTTTGGATTTAAGAAGCGTACGAAGTAAATACCTTGCGCACGATCACGATCATCCACCATGAAGTTAGAGCGATCTAAACCAACGCCCACTTCACGCCATGCACGATCAAAGTTTGCAGGGAACTCTAGACGTGGCGTTAACTCTTTCTTCAAGTAAGACACTTTAGGTGCACTTGTCTCTTTGCTACCAACTGATGCTTTAGCAGCAGTTTCTGTGTAGCCAAGACGTTGCATCAAACGAGCCAAGAACTCTGCTTCTAATTCTGGATCATTGGCACGAGCGGTCCAAATAGTTTGACTCTTATCACTACCAGTTAACTGCTCAGCTGCACCACGATGAGTAATGTAGATTTCTGTCTCACCCTTCGCATTAGTCTCTAGACGAGTACGGAACTTATCGCGCTCACCTGTTGAATATAGAGAATCCAACACCTTACCCAAAGTTCTTCTAATAAAGTCCTGTGGAATCTTTGCGCGGTTCTCTGCCCAATCAGTTTCCATAATGCCAGTCTCAGGAGAGTCTGTTAGCAATAAGAAACCTGACTCTTGCCAAAACTCACGCACACTTGGGTACACATTTTTAGCTGGCTTAGACACCACCAACCAACGACGATTGCCATCACGCTCAATGCGCATACCTTCAACCGCAGGCAAAACTTTTTCTTTACCTTCAGGTTTAGCTGTACCTGCTACAGCGCTATATCCAGACAGCGTAGCACCACCATCAGGCACAACATAACGCTTATCACCGTTCACAACACTCATATCTGGAGGGAAGGCAAGATTAGGCCCCTTCTTCTCACCAGCTGACTTATAGTCAATCGTGTCACCAGAAAATGTTGTTGAGCAACCTGACATCAATAAGCCAGTTGCCATCACTAGCGTCAATACTGCTGAGCTAGATTTAAAAGATAAGTGACGCATAAATTTCCCTAAGTAATATCTATATCTGTTAACTATGGATTAAGCCAATAAACCAGCAGCTCTTAAAGCTTCTCTAACAAGTGGTTGTAAATCATTACTCAATGTTGTTAGCGGTAAACGAATTCCTGAATCCATCTTACCCATGGCATGCAAAGCCCACTTCACTGGAATTGGATTCGCTTCAACAAACATTGATTTATGAACAGCTAACAACTTATATTGAATCTCTCTTGTTGTAGCCATATCACCAGCCATAGCAGCAACACATAACTCATGCATCAACTTAGGGGCCACATTAGCAGTCACAGAGATATTGCCTTGACCACCCATCAACATGAGGAACAAAGCAGTTAAATCATCACCAGAATAAACAGCAAAATCATGAGCACCAGCAGCTTTTAATCCAGCAATTAACTGTGTACCGCGCTCTAAATTACCTGTTGCATCTTTAATACCTGTAATACCCGGCACTTTCGCCAAACGAATGATTGTGTCATTGCTCATATCGGCAACTGTACGTCCAGGTACGTTATACAAAATAACTGGCAAATCAACTTTCTCAGCAATCGTCTTGAAGTGCTGATACATACCTTCTTGAGTTGGCTTGTTGTAGTACGGGACTACTTGTAGGCTAGCATCAGCACCTACCTTTTTAGCGTACTCAGTTAATTCAATGGCTTCACTTGTTGAATTACCACCCGTGCCCGCAATAATTGGAATACGCTTAGCTGTATGTTCTACAGTGACCTTGATGAGCTCACAATGCTCTTCTACAGAAACTGTCGGTGACTCGCCGGTTGTTCCAACGATCACGATACCGTCTGTACCCTGTTCAATATGCCAATCAATTAATTGACGCAAAGCAGGTAGATCAAGACTGCCATCGGCACGCATAGGCGTCACGATAGCCACCAAACTTCCAGAGATATTTTTAGCTAATTTAGTCATGTTTTTGATTGTAGCGGAACAGCGCAGATTCTCTGAATACACGCACGTTTTGGCGAGTGAATTTCTAGGTCTTCATAGGCCAAAATTTGCATATTTCCAGCAAAACCAAGCAATTCATTGGGACATAATAAAAAATCAGGGTTGCTAGGTTTACCGAAAACCTCATTCCCCTGGGCAAATGTTTCATAAATCAAAACCCCATGATCCTTCAATAGCTCAGGTAATCGGGGTAAAAAAGGCCTATATAGGTAATTAGTCACAATCAGCCCGTCATAAGCTTTGGCGTGCTCAGAACCTGCCAATGACCAATTATCTTCTTCCAAATCAATAACTTGTGTTTTTACAGGCAAGCCAAGCTGATCAGCTTTTTCGGCGACAGCAGCCAAAGCATCTTGGTTTTGATCAAGCGCTAACACCTCATACCCTTGAGATGCCAACCAAAATGTATGGCGCCCATGACCGCAGGCATAGTCCATGACACGCCCACCCCGAGGAATTTTAGGGGCATGCTGAGTCACCCAGGCCGAGGCAGTTAAATCCGCCCCCACAGCCTCTTTAACTGTAATCAAGCCCCATCGCCTCGCGTACGTCGCGCATCGTCTCCTGAGCCACTTTACGAGCCTTATCGCAACCATCAGCAATGATAGCTCTTAATAAGCTAGGATCATCCAAATAAATCTGAGCGCGCTCCATCATCGGTTGCTGCTCTTTCAAAATACCTTGAATCACTGGCTGCTTACACTCAATACAACCAATGCCCGCACTCTTACAGCCTTTTTCTGCCCAAGCCCTAGTCTCATCGTCCGAATAAACCTGATGAAGCTGCCATACTGGACAACGCGCAGGATCCCCCGCATCCGTTTTACGAACACGAGCTGGGTCTGTTGGCATTGTTCTAACCTTTTTCTCGATCGAAGCAGCATCTTCACGCAAGGCAATCGTATTGCCATAAGACTTCGACATCTTCTGACCATCTAGACCAGGCATCCGCGACTCTTTAGTTAACAAAGCTTGCGGCTCTGGAAGAATGATTTTTCGAGCACCTTCTAGATAACCAAATAAACGCTCACGATCGGCCATCGATAGACTTTGCGCATCAGCCAATACTGCTCTAGCCTGCTCAAGCGCTTCTTCATGGCCTTTTTCTTGATACTCTGTACGCAACTCTAAATACAATTTAGTCCGCTTGCTGCCCAACTTTTTAGCAGCTTCCAAAGCTTTCTCTTCGAAACCTGGCTCGCGTCCATAAAGATAATTAAAACGACGTGCCACTTCACGCGTCATCTCCACATGAGGAATTTGGTCCTCGCCCACTGGAACATGTTGCGCTCTATAAATCAAAATGTCTGAAGCCATCATCAATGGATAGCCTAAGAAACCATAGGTTTGCAAATCTTTTTCTTTTAGCTTTTCGATTTGATCCTTATAGGTAGGCACCCGCTCTAACCAACCCAAAGGCGTACCCATCGCTAACAATAAGAAAAGCTCTGCATGCTCAGGAATTTTGCTTTGAATAAATAGTGTGGCCTGTGTCGGATCAATACCCGCTGCCAACCAATCGATCACCATATCCCATACAGACGACTCAATGATGTCTGGGGTTTCGTAGTGAGTGGTTAAGGCATGCCAATCAGCCACAAAGAAATAACATGGGTACTCAGCCTGTAGCTTGACCCAATTCTTAAGAACACCATGATAGTGGCCTAAATGCAAAGCGCCTGTTGGGCGCATACCGGATAGAACTCGTTCAGAAAACATATATCTCTTATTGAAACACCGACCAAACAGGTCGTAATTGCGATGGTAGATCTGGTAATTGTCCCAAATCTATATGACTCTCTTTTGGATCATGAAAATCAGACCCTCTGGAAGCCAAAAAATCGTACTGCTGCGCTACTTTAGCAAAAGTTTTGAACTCACTGGCAGTATGACTTCCCGTCACCACTTCAATACCCCTGCCACCTAGATCTTTAAATTGCTCATATAACTGAGTTAACTGCAAAGAGGTATAGCGATAACGTCCAGGATGAGCAACCACCGCCACCCCGCCAGCACCGTTAATCCATGTCACCGCATGCTCCAAGCTAGCCCAAGCATGGGGCACAAAACCAGGTTTGCCTTCTATTAAATAATGAGTGAAGACTTCATTCGTATTTTTGCAAATACCCGCTTCCACCAAATATCTAGCAAAGTGGGTTCTAGAGACCAATTCTGGATTTCCCACGAAATGAAGTGCACCTTCATAAGCGTTAGGGATCCCTACTTTCTCTAACTGAGCCGACATCTCTTTAGCTCGCTCAGAGCGTCCGTTACGTGTTTTATAAAGCCCATCAATTAAAGTCTGGTTCTCATCATCCACACCAAGACCAACAATATGAACTGTTTGCTCACACCAAGTGACTGATATTTCAACCCCAGAAATATATTGCATCTCTAACGCAAGAGCCGCTTGTTTAGCACGCTTCTGACCACCCAACTCATCGTGATCAGTTAAAGACCATATTTGCACACCATTATTTTTTGCACGAGTAGCCAAAGCTTCTGGAGTAAGTGTTCCATCAGAAACCACGGAATGGCAATGCAGATCGGCATTGATTGTGTGCATGGCTAGATTTTACCGGTTTAGGTCAATCTCGTATCAACGATACGCCTTGGCGCCTCAAGATACTCTTTTGATTGCATCTCAACTATTCTTGAAACGGTGCGATGAAACTCATTAGCCATCTGCCCTTCGGTATAGAGCTGTTCAGCAGATACCTCAGCAGAAATAATTAATTTCACTTTATGGTCATAAAAAACATCTATTAGCCAAGTAAATCGTCGCGCCTCACTAGCCATCTTAGGAGGCATATAGGGCACATCTGACAATAAAACCGTATGAAACAAATTAGCAATTTCTAAATAATCATTCTGTGATCGAGGTCCACCACAGAGTGTTTTGAAATCAAACCAAGCAACACCACCTGCTCGTCTGATCGCACGAATTTCACGCGCCTCGATATGCAAAGTTGGATCTTGCTCATCATGAGCTTCCGCTACGTTCTCAAACACTCGACTCATCGTTGCGGTTGTTTCAGGGCCCAATGGGCAGTAATACGCTTGAACCTGCTCCATCACCTTCTGACGATAATCAATACCCGCATCGACATTCATGATGTCTAGCTTTTCTTGTAACAAAGCAATAGCTGGCAAGATGCGATCTCGATGCAACCCATCTGGATAAAGCAAATCAGGTCGATAGTTGGACGTCATCACAAACTGCACACGATTTTTAAATAACGAATCTAGCAGTTTGTACAAAATCATGGCATCTGCGACATCACTCACATGGAATTCATCAAAACAAATTAAGCGATAGCGCTTGGCAATATTTTTCCCCAGAATATCTAAAGGATCGGCCTTGCCACGCAAGTCTTGTAACTCGCGGTGCACTTCCCTCATAAATTCATGAAAGTGCAAACGTGTTTTCTTTTCAACCGGTGATGCCTCGTAAAAACAATCCATTAAAAATGATTTGCCACGACCAACCCCACCCCACATATAAACACCGCGAGGCAATTCAGGAAAGCGCATCATCTTAGACAGCTTACTACTACGCACCTCTTTGTAAGAGAGCCACTCATTTTGACAACGCTGCAAACGATCAATAGCCGCCTTTTGAGCAGCATCACTGCCATAGCCACGCTTGACTAATTCCCGTTGATAAAACTCAGTTACTTTCATTTTGTGTCAATACAAAAAATTTGGGGACCAAAGAGTTTGTTAACTCGATAGCCCCCAAGGATTGCTAGTAATTAGCCAACATTACATATTTAATGCGCGTTTATCTGTCGCTAATGCAGCCTCTCTCACTACCTCAGAAAGACTAGGATGTGGATGGCAAACACGGCCGATATCTTCAGCTGCCGCTTTGAACTCCATAGCCACAGCAGCTTCAGCGATCAAATCAGAAGCAGCGTTACCAACGATGTGAACACCTAAAATCTCATCCGTTTGAGCATCAGCTAACACTTTAACGAAACCATCAGCAGCACCCATACCTAAAGCACGACCATTAGCTGCAAACGGGAACTGTCCTGGTTTATAAGCACGACCTTCAGCTTTTAACTGTTGCTCAGTCTTACCAACCCAAGCAATTTCTGGTGATGTGTAAATAACCCAAGGAATGCAGTTGTAATCGATATGTGGTTTTTGGCCAGCAATGATCTCAGCAACCAAAACGCCTTCATCTTCAGCTTTATGAGCCAACATAGGGCCGCGTACAACGTCACCAATTGCATAAACGCCAGGAGCAGCAGTAGCGCAAGTGTGGTTATCGATAGGAATAAAACCACGCTCATCAGCTTTCAAACCAACAGCGTCTAGATTTAAACCATCTGTATTAGGCACGCGCCCTACAGAAACGATCAAACGATCGCAATCCAATGTTTGCGCAGCGCCTGTGCTATCAGTGTAAGCAACACTGACGCCCTTCTTGCTTGTCTTCACATCGCCAATCTTCACGCCTAAGTTAATCTTCAAACCTTGCTTGGTGAATAATTTTTGCGCTTCTTTAGCAACACCTTCATCGCAAGCAGCCAAGAAACCTGGCAAAGCCTCAAGAATCGTCACTTCAGCACCTAAACGACGCCAAACAGAACCTAACTCCAAGCCAATCACGCCAGCACCAATCACGCCTAACTTCTTAGGTGTTGCACCAAACTTCAAGGCACCTTCGTTATCGCAAATCAATTCGTTATCAACAGGCATACCTGGTAAATGACGAGCTTTAGAGCCAGTAGCAATAATCACATTTTTAGCAGTTACAGTGCCAGCATCTTTACCATCAATTTTAATTTGATAGCCATCAGCGCCCTTACCTGCAAATGATGCATGACCTTTTAACAAAGTGATTTTGTTCTTACGGAATAAGAACTGAATACCACCAGTCATCTTTGTCACGATGTCATCTTTACGAGCAATGACCTTCTTCACATCAACACTCACATCTTTCACAGTAATACCATGATCAGAGACGTGATGAGCAATTTTTTCATACTCTTCAGATGTCGCCAACAATGCCTTTGATGGGATACAACCCACATTCAAGCAAGTACCACCTAAACGTGGCTCACCTTTAGGATCATCATAAGCATTGCTTTCAGCACAAGCTACTTTAAAACCTAACTGGGCAGCGCGGATGGCCGCAATATAACCACCTGGGCCACCACCGATCACAACAACGTCAAAATTTTGACTCATGTTTTTTCCTCGAATCTTTTAAGCTATTAAAGGTCTAACAAAAGACGCGCTGGATCTTCCAAGGCTTCTTTCATAGCAACCAAACCTAATACAGCTTCACGACCGTCAATAATGCGATGGTCATAAGACATAGCTAGGTAGTTAATTGGGCGAACCACCACTTGGCCATTCTCAACAACTGCACGATCTTTCGTTGCATGAATACCTAAAATGGCAGACTGCGGTGGGTTAATGATCGGCGTAGACAACATAGAACCGAAAATACCACCGTTAGAAATAGAGAATGTGCCGCCAGATAGATCATCCAATGTTAATTTGCCATCACGAGCCTTCACACCGAATTCGGCAATTTTCTTCTCAATATCAGCCAAGCTCATTTGATCAGCATCACGCAAGATAGGCACCACTAAACCACGCGGTGAACCAACAGCAATACCAATATCAAAATAACCGTGATAAACGATATCGTTACCATCAACAGAGGCATTCAAGATTGGATACTTCTTCAATGCATGCACAGCAGCTTTAACAAAGAAAGACATAAAGCCTAGTTTTGTGCCGTGCTCTTTTTCAAATTGATCTTTGTACTTATTACGCATAGCCATCACTGGCGCCATATTGACTTCATTAAATGTTGTCAAAATCGCATTTGTTTGTTGAGACTGTAATAAACGCTCAGCAATACGTGCGCGCAAACGGCTCATTGGTACGCGCTCTTCTGGACGACCGCTAGCACTGCTCACTACTGGAGCTGGTGCAGCTGCTTTAGCTGCAGGAGCTGTGCCTGATAAAGTGGCCAAGACATCACCCTTCGTCACGCGACCATCTTTACCTGTACCTGCTACAGCAGATAGATTATTTTCAGCCATTAACTTAGCTGCTGATGGCATAGCCTTAGCGCTAGCCACAGGCGCAGGAGCCGGTGCTGGTGCTGCCGCTGGGGCAGCAGCTGCTGGAGCTGGAGCGGCTGCAGGAGCAGCAGCGGCAGCTTTAGCAGTGCTATCAATTTTTGCAATTACTTGATCAGACACGACTGTGCCGCCATCACCAACAACGATTTCAGCCAACACACCAGCTGATGGTGCAGGCACTTCTAAAACCACTTTGTCCGTTTCAATTTCAATCAAGATCTCATCTTGAGCAACCGCTTCACCTGCTTTTTTCTTCCAGGTCAACATGGTTGCTTCAGCAACAGATTCAGATAACTGTGGAACTTTGACGTCTACGATAGCCATGTTCTTTTCCTCTTTGTATAAAGTATTTGTTAGTTAATTTGCTTCAATTATTTAGTCAGTACAAAGCCTTTAAGCTTTGCAAATGCTGCATCCACAAGAGCTTTTTGTTGATCTTGATGCAAATGCGCATAACCACATGCTGGTGATGCAGATGCTGGACGACCTGCATAACCCAACTTCTGACCATCGGCCATGTTTTCATGAATGTTATGTTGCACAAAGAACCAAGCGCCCTGATTTTGTGGCTCATCTTGACACCAAACAATTTCAGCTAAATTTGGATATTTTTTCATTTCAGCAGCAAATGCTTTGTGTGGGAATGGATATAACTGTTCCACACGAATCAATGCCACATCATCTACTTTCTTCGCTTCACGAGCTTTAACTAGATCGTAGTAAACCTTACCTGAGCAAGCAACTAAACGCGTTACCTTCTTCGCATCGATCTTGTCATCTAGCTCGCCAATCACCGTACGGAATTCACCTTTTGTAAACTCGTTAATCGGTGATGTCGCATCCTTATTTCTCAACAATGACTTAGGTGTCATGATGATCAAAGGTTTACGGAACTGACGAATCATTTGACGGCGTAACAAATGGAAAATTTGTGAGGCTGTTGTTGGCTGAACAACTTGCATATTCATATCAGCACATAGCTGCATGAAGCGTTCTGGACGAGCAGATGAATGCTCAGGACCTTGGCCTTCATAACCATGTGGCAACATCATCACAAGACCATTAGCACGGCCCCATTTCACTTCACCAGATGCGATAAATTGGTCAATCACCACTTGCGCACCGTTAACGAAGTCGCCGAACTGAGCTTCCCAAATAGTTAATGTATTTGGCTCAGCAGCAGCATAACCATACTCAAATCCAAGCACGGCCTCTTCTGACAAAATTGAGTCAATCACTGTAAATGGTGCCTGACCATCAGCCACGTGTTGCAATGGAATATAAGTACCTGTATCCCACTTCTCACGATTTTGATCATGAATCACAGCGTGACGGTGTGTAAATGTGCCGCGGCCTGAGTCTTCGCCTGACAAACGAATCGGATAACCGCTCGCCACCAACGAAGCAAAGGCCATATGCTCGCCCATACCCCAGTCAACGTTCACCTCACCACGACCCATCGCAGCGCGGTTGTTAAGAACGTTATCAACCAAGTTGTGCGGTTTAAAACCTTCTGGCACTTTTGTAATACGCTCGGCCAAACGCTTCCACTCTGTTAGAGGAATCGCTGTATCTGCAGAGTCAGTCCATTTCTTATTTAAGAATGGGCTCCAGTCAACTGCATACTTGCCTTTGAAATTAGAAATCACTGGGTCAACCGTATGTTTACCTGCATCCATCGCGGCACGGTAGGCTTTCACCATCTCATCACCACCACCAGCAGGTAACACATTCAACGCTTCTAACTTATCCGCATACAACTTACGAGTGCCAGGATGTTGTGCAATTTTCTTGTACATCAATGGCTGCGTTAATGCAGGCGTATCTTGTTCGTTGTGACCCAATTTACGGAAACAGATGATATCGATAGCGATATCTTTCTTAAATGTATTGCGATACTCCACAGCTAAGTTTGTTGCCCAAACCACGGCTTCAGGATCATCACCATTGACGTGCAATACAGGCGCTTCAATCGTCTTCAGAATATCAGTACAGTAAAGCGTTGAACGCAAGTCACGTGGATCAGAGGTTGTGAAACCAATTTGGTTATTAATCACAATGTGTAATGTGCCACCTGTGTAATAACCACGAACTTCAGCCATCGCTAAAGTCTCTTGCACCACACCTTGACCAGCAATAGCAGCATCACCGTGTACCAAAATCGGCATCACTTGTGCGCCGGCTGTATCGCCACGACGATCCATACGTGCACGCACAGAACCTTCAACCACTGGATTAACAATTTCCAAGTGAGATGGGTTAAATGCCAAAGACAAATGCACCGGACCGCCAGGAGTTGTCACATCGCTTGAGAAACCTTGGTGATACTTCACGTCACCCGCAGGCAAATCTTCTGGAGCTGTATGGTCAAACTCAGCAAACAAATCTTTAGGCATTTTTCCTAAAGTGTTAACCAATACGTTCAAACGACCACGGTGGGCCATACCAATCACGATTTCTTGCACGCCAGCAAGACCTGCTGCGCGCACAGTTTCATCCATCGAAGCGATGAAACTTTCGCCGCCCTCTAAAGAGAAACGCTTTTGACCAACATATTTAGTATGCAAATAACGCTCTAAACCTTCAGCAGCTGTTAAGCGCTCAAGAATTTGCTGTTTCTTCTCAGGGCTATAAGATGGTGTTGAGCGAGCAGACTCCAACTTTTCCTGCCACCAACGCTTCATCTTCTGATCAGTGATGTACATGAACTCTGCACCTACGGTACCGCAATAAGTCTGACGCAAGTTTTGTAACAACTCACGCAAAGTCATGTTGTCTTTGCCAAAGAATGTGTTGCTTGTATTAAACACAATCTCCATATCGGCATCACCTAAGCCATAAAAAGCTGGCTCAAGTTCTGGAATATTTGGGCGCTCAGTGCGCTTTAATGGGTCTAGATCAGCCCAACGGTTACCCACGTTACGGTGCGCAGCAATTAATTGCTGAACCGCTACACGTTTACGGCCTAACTCAGAGTCAGCTGAGTCATTAATCACTCGGATCGGACCTTGTTTGGCTCTTTCTGCAAAAGCACTAACGACTGGTGCATGTGGCACGTCGCGCTTAGTGCTTCCGTCAACAGCAGGCACATGCTGAACATTGTCAAAATATTCGCGCCAATAGTCAGAAACAGAAGCTGGGTTTTCAAGATAGGCTTCGTAGAGTTCTTCTACGTAGGGGGCGTTACCGCCAAAGAGATAAGAACTACCTCTGTAGGACTGCATCATATTGCTCACCTTTCATCGGGTATCCCGAATTTGTAGTGGGTTAAACCTTCCGCGACACGGCTTGACCGGTTAGCGGATTGCGAACTAGTTGTAATTGCAACGGA
>Ga0228701_1000437_pt1 | contig 35357 bp, 36 predicted proteins | sample McNCre117_Aug_MG_2_FD_178017 | JGI IMG/M metagenome (GOLD analysis project Ga0228701, IMG submission 178017) | Freshwater microbial communities from McNutts Creek, Athens, Georgia, United States - 11-17_Aug_MG | ecosystem: Environmental > Aquatic > Freshwater > Creek | place: USA: Georgia... | reverse complement strand
TCGCGCTGGGCACGTATTGCGCCAAGGCGTTGAGGTAACCCAAGCCACCGATTTCTTCAGCCTTACCCAAGGTTTGCAGGTGTTCGTAAACCGTGATCACGTCAGCCGGACGGCTGGTGTTCACCAACGCGCCAATGGCGGCATACACCTGCTTGTGTTCGTAGCGGTAGAAGTCGCCATCCACCAACAAGTCACCGACGCGATCCCATGCGCCGTTGTCCAACAACAAGCCGCCCAACACGCTGGACTCTGCCTCGATGGAATGCGGCGGAATCCGCAGCTGTGCAATTTGTTGGTCGTGGGAGAAGCTTTCTTCAAAGCCTAGCGATTCGGCTGACATAGTGATCCTGTAAAACACACATCCTAAGCCCAGAGGCGCGCAATGCTTGGGATAACTCTGTGGATAAGACGTGGGTTAGCTGGGGAAATGCAAAGAACAAATAAAAAAAGCCGCCCCGAAGAGCGGCTTTTGAGGTGCGAAGAAACTTAAGCAGTTTCGCCTTGTACGTTGACCGTGATTTCAACAATCACATCGGTGTGCAATGCCACGCCCACAGCGCTTTCGCTCACTGTTTTGATGGGGCCATGAGGCATACGGATTTGGGCTTTAGCCACTGCGAAACCTTCTTTTGTCAACGCTTCAGCGATGTCGTGGTTGGTCACAGAGCCGAACAAACGGCCGTCCACGCCAGCTTTTTGGCTGAGTTTGATGACTTTGCCAGTCAACTTCTCGCCTTGGGCTTGCGCAGCAGCCAATTTCTCAGCAGCCGCTTTTTCGAGTTCAGCGCGGCGAACTTCGAATTCTTTGATCGCGGTTTCAGTGGCGCGACGTGCGCGGCCTGAAGGGATCAAGAAGTTACGGGCGTAACCATCTTTCACACGGACGATTTCGCCGAGGTTGCCGAGGTTCACGACCTTGTCGAGCAGAATAATTTGCATGGTCGGTCTCCTTAGATCTTGTGTTGGTCGCTGTAAGGCACCAAAGCCAAGAAGCGAGCGCGCTTGATGGCAGTGTTCAGCTGACGTTGGTAAATGGCGCGTGTGCCTGTCAAACGTGCGGGAATGATCTTGCCGTTTTCGGCAATGAAGTCACGCAATGTATCGACATCTTTGTAGTCGATTTCTTCAACGCCAGTGACGGTGAAGCGGCAGAAACGCTTGCGCTTGAAAAGCAATGATTGCGTGTTGCGCTTTGGGCGCTTGTCTTTGTTGAATTTCTTGAATGTGGCCATGATCTGGGCCTCCTATGAAATTTGCTGAAAATCTTGAATGTGAAAAACGACGTTTTTGCTGTTACGAGGTGAGGCTAAAAAGCCGCTGAACTGCCAAAGGCTACCGAGGGGAAGTTGAGCGATACGCTCAGCCAAAGATCCCAAGGCGACTGTTTTGACGGTTGCTTTGACTTGTCGCTTTTGCCCTGCTTCTTGAATGTCAGACTCGTGTTCGAGACTCAAATCAATGGCGGGTAAACCGGCTGGGGTGTATCGCAGGGCCGAGGCCTCCACAACACAAGCATTCAAAACAACGTGATTCAAACCTTGTAAAGAGTCAGCAATTAGCCCGCGAACTCAGCTTGCTGGTTCTTGCGAGCTTCTTCGCGCTCGACTGTCTTCATCATGATAGAAGGCGCAGTGTCGGCCTTCTTACGCAAGACAGTCATGTGGCGCAACACAGCATCGTTGAACTTGAACGCGTGTTCGAGTTCAGACATCACAGCTTGGCTAGCTTCGATGTTCAAGCAAATGTAGTGAGCTTTGGCAAGCTTGTTGATCATGTAGGCCAACTGGCGGCGACCCCAGTCTTCCGTACGATGAATCGCACCACCACCAGCGGTGATCATGCCTTTGTAACGCTCCAGCATGGCTGGAACTTGTTCGCTTTGATCCGGATGGATCAACAAAATGATTTCGTAATGACGCATGGACACTCCTTGTGGATATGAAGCTGCTTGCGGCGTCTGACGCGGGCAGCAAGGGAAAAGCCCATGATTATAGTCAATTTTTAAGCTATTTTGAAGAGCTTACTACCGAGGTAGCCAAACAACAGGCCCACGGGCACACCAAAAACACCGGCACAGACGGGATCGAGCCCCAACCAAACAGTATCGGACGGATGTAAATGCAGCCGCATCTGCACCCAAGGGTGGTTGGCGGCAATGTAATACGAGCTCACGACCAGACCAGACACCATCGCCAGCAAAGCCCCGACTCGATTCATGCCGCGCCAGTAAATACCCAACAGCAGCACAGGAAAGAACGTGGAAGCCGCCAAAGAAAACGCGCAAGTCACCCAAAACAAAATGCTCACTGGGCGATTGGTGGCAAACCAAGCAGCAAGTAGCGCCACCACCATTAGCAAAATTTTGGACAGCATGACCCGACGCAAGGGCTTCGCATGAGGCTCTGCCGTTTGGAAATACAGGTCTTGCGCTAACGCGTTGGAAATAGTCAACAACAAACCATCGGCCGTCGACAGCGCCGCTGCCAACGCACCTGCAGCCAGCAAACCCGTGAACACCGAGGGGATGTGCGTCATCTCAGGCACACCCAACACCAAGTAGTCATTGAACAAACGGATATCTGCAAACTGCACGATGCCGTCTTGGTTGTAATCCTGAATGCTCAAGAGCGCCAACTTACGCAGCTTCAATCGATCTGCCCAATCTGGCAACTGGTCCAAGTGCGACCCCACCAAATCGGTCAACACAAACGACTTGAGCATCACCGCCAACGACGACGCGCAGAGGTACACCACCACAATGATGCTCAACGCCCACACCACAGAGCGTTCAGCCTCTACCGGCGTCGAAGTGGTGTAAGAGCGCACCAAGATATGCGGCAAAGCAGCGGTTCCGAGCATCAAACAAAACACGAGCCCCAAGCTGTTGAACCAACCTTGATTCCAGCCACTGAGCGAGGGCACTTGAAATCCAACGGGACGGTAGATGGCTTCCGCCAACACTTCACGCTCGCTTTGCCAAGCGCCGACCAAGCGATCCATCGACATCTCGCGCCATGCGGGGTTCGCTTCTAACTTTTGAATCTCACGCAGCGGCGCACCTTCAGCTTTGGCTTTTGCAACCTGCCGAGCGACAGTTTGGCGTTCGACCTCTCGGGCGTAGACGGGCTCAGCAATCTTCACATCCAAATTGCTCATGCGAAGGCTGATAACATCACGCGTGGCAAGCTCCGCTGGATCCGTCTCAATTTGCTTCGCGCGTTGTTGAATCTCAGGCAGCGATTGCGCTGCGGCGATGGTGACAAAGGGATGCCCTTGCGTCTTGAAAGACACCGCCATGCCCAGCACCACCATCGACACCACGATGACCACACATTGCACGCCTTGCGTCCAAGTGACTGCCCGCATGCCGCCCAAGAACGAACACAGCAGCACGCCACCCAAGGCCAAAAACACGCCCAGCTCAAACGTCAAGCCAGACAGCATGGAAGCCACGAGGCCGATGCCATAAATCTGAGCCACTAAATAAATGCTAGAGCACAAAATAGCGCCCCACGCAGCCAACCACCGCACCGCCGCGCTGTCAAAGCGACGACCTAAAAAATCGGGAATGGTGATGGATTGCGATTTGTTGAGCTTGGCCGCAAACAAGAAGCCCAACAAACAAAAACCGCCGGTCCAACCCAGCAAATAAGCCAAACCGCCGGGGTGTTGGCCATCGCCCACAAAACCGTCTGACAGCAACAAACCGGTGAGACCGATGAAAGACGCTGCCGAAATCCAATCGGCAGCCGTGGCCATGCCATTGAGCGGCGCGCTGATGCTGCGCCCAGCCACAAAATATTCTTCAGGAATGGTGGTGCGGCAAAACATGCCAATCACGGCGTAGCCAATGATGGACACCACCAAGAAAAAGCCGTTCACAACGCCTTTGGGCACACCCGCAAAATCGGCGAGCAACAACGCCAGCGTCAACAGCACCAGCCCAGCAAAACCGAGCAGCCACCAGCGCCACGGCCAAGCGTTAAGGCGCATCATTTTTGGCGTTGACCGATTGCGTGCCCCACCAAGCGAGCACAAAGTACAGCACAGGCACCGCCTGTGCCACCCACAAAAAATGCAGCAAGGTTTGGTCGGGCAAAAGCCACGCCAACCCCAAGGAGCCCACAGTGAGCACCACCAACCCGACCACACCCCACAACGCCCGCTTGGGCAAGTCTGTGACTTCTAACGTTGCAGGATGCGGCGCCTCTGCATCAGAGGCTGTCGAGGTCGGCGGCATCAGGTCGCGTTACTTGGCCAACGATTTCCAAGTGTCAATCACGCTGTCTGGGTTGAGCGAGATGGAGCTGATGCCCTCGTCTGCCAACCAATGCGCGAAGTCGGGGTGGTCACTGGGGCCTTGGCCGCAGATGCCCACGTACTTACCTTGCGCCAAACAGGCGGCAATGGCTTTGCTGAGCAAGGCCTTCACAGCGGGGTCGCGCTCGTCAAAGTCAGCGGCCAACAACTCCAAGCCCGAGTCACGGTCCAGGCCCAAGGTGAGTTGGGTCAAGTCGTTTGAGCCAATGGAGAAGCCGTCAAAGAACTTCAAGAAGTCGTCGGCCAAGATGGCGTTACTTGGCACTTCGCACATCATGATGACCTTGAGGTCGTTCACACCGCGCTTCAAGCCGTGCTCGGCCAACAAGTTGGTCACGCGCTCAGCTTGGCCCAAGGTACGCACGAAAGGCACCATGACTTGCACGTTGGTCAAACCCATGTCTTCGCGCACGCGACGCATGGCCTCGCACTCCATCGCAAAGGCTTCGCCGAAGTCTTCGCTGATGTAGCGTGCCGCACCACGGAAGCCGAGCATTGGGTTCTCTTCCTCTGGCTCGTAGCGGCTGCCGCCAATGAGTTTGCGGTATTCGTTGGACTTGAAGTCCGACATACGCACGATGACTGGCTTTGGATAGAACGCTGCCGCGATGGTGGCAATGCCTTCGGCCACTTTGTCCACATAGAACGCACGGGGTGAAGCGTGGCCACGGGCCACAGACTCGACGGCTTTCTTCAAATCAGCGTCCACATTGGGGTAATCCAAAATCGCTTTGGGGTGCACGCCAATGTTGTTGTTGATGATGAACTCCAAGCGGGCCAAGCCCACGCCGTCGTTGGGCAGCTGTGCGAAGTCAAACGCCAGCTGTGGATTGCCCACGTTCATCATGATCTTGGTTTTGATCTTGGGCATTTCGCCACGTTGCACTTCGGTCACTTCGGTTTCGAGCAAGCCGTCATAGATCAAACCGGTGTCGCCTTCCGAGCAGCTCACGGTCACCAGCGTGCCGTCTTTCAAGCGCTCGGTCGCATCGCCGCAACCCACCACAGCAGGAATACCCAGTTCACGCGCGATGATCGCGGCGTGGCAGGTACGGCCACCACGGTTGGTCACGATGGCGCTGGCGCGCTTCATCACGGGTTCCCAGTTGGGATCGGTCATGTCGGTCACCAACACATCGCCAGGCTGGACCTTGTCCATCTCGCTGATGTTGTGCACCAAGCGCACGGGGCCGGTGCCAATCTTTTGGCCAATCGCGCGGCCTTCGGCCAACACAGTGCTGTGGCCTTTGAGTTTGTAGCGCAGCTCGGCTTGACCTTTGGCTTGGCTCTTCACGGTTTCAGGACGCGCTTGCAAGATGTAGAGCAAGCCGTCTGTGCCGTCTTTACCCCATTCAATGTCCATGGGGCGGCCGTAATGGGACTCAATCACCATGGCGTAGTGAGCCAGTTGCTCCACATCGGCGTCGGTCAACGAGTAGCGGTTGCGCAACTCGGTGGGCACATCGGTGGTCTTGACCAATTTACCGGTGGCTTTTTTCTCGTCAGCCGTTGAGAACTCCATCTGCAAGAGCTTTGAGCCCAAGTTGCGGCGAATCACAGCACGCTTGCCCGCTTTCAAGGTTGGCTTGTGCACGTAGAACTCGTCAGGGTTCACAGCGCCCTGCACCACGGTTTCACCGAGGCCGTAGCTCGATGTGATGAACACCACGTCTTCAAAACCTGATTCGGTGTCGATGGTGAACATCACACCGGCAGCGCCGATGTCAGAGCGCACCATGCGCTGCACGCCGGCAGACAAAGCCACATCGGCGTGGGCAAAGCCCTTGTGCACGCGGTAGCTGATGGCGCGGTCGTTGTACAACGAGGCAAACACTTCTTTCATCTTGTGCAGCACTTCATCGATGCCGTGCACGTTCAGGAAAGTTTCTTGTTGACCGGCGAAAGAAGCATCGGGCAAGTCTTCGGCAGTAGCCGATGAGCGCACCGCAAAGGTGGCTGCGGCATTGCCAGCGGACAAAGTAGCGAACGCATCGGCAATCGCATTTTGCAAGTCAGCAGGGAAAGGCTGGGCTTCCACCATGGCGCGAATTTCAGCGCCAGCTTCAGCCAAGGCACGCACGTCTTCGGTGTCGAGCTTGTCCAAACGGGCGTTGATTTTGTCGGCCAAGCCGTCAAACGCCAAGAACTCGCGGAACGCGTGGGCCGTGGTGGCAAAGCCCGTGGGCACGCGCACGCCGGAGGGAAGTTGCGAAATCATTTCGCCGAGGCTGGCGTTTTTACCGCCAACGGCTTCGACGTCTGTCATTCGCAGTTGCTCAAAAGGAACCACCAAGGCGGTTGGGCTGAAAAGTGCAGTCATAGACAAGCTCCAAAAGTTAAAACTGGCGGGCCATGCAGCGCGGCGACTTTGTAGTTTTTCGAATGGGTCGAAAGTCTGCCTGGCGAAATTCGGATAATGGGGCATTGTAGGTGGCCGACAAGCTGACTCGCCCGCCATACCCCGTCTTTTTGGCCTCATCCACTTTGAAAGTTTTTCATGCCCAATCCCACCGTGTTCTTTGTATCTGACGGCACCGGCATTACCGCTGAGACCTTTGGCAACGCCATCTTGGCGCAGTTCGAGGTGAAATTTCGTCACATCCGCATCCCGTTTGTCGATTCGGTAGACAAAGCGCACCAAGCGGTACGTCAAATTTTGCACACAGGGGAGCTCGAAGGCCGCAGGCCGATTGTGTTCACCACATTGGTGAACATGGAGGTGCTCAACGTCATTTTGGAAGGATGCCAAGACAAAACCATGCTGATGGACATGTTCAGCATCTTTGTGAACCCGCTGGAAAAAGAGCTGGGCATCAAGTCCAACCACCGCGTGGGCCGTTTCTCTGACGCGAGCAAGAGCCAAGAGTACCGAGACCGCATCGAAGCCATCAACTTCAGCTTGGCCCATGACGATGGCCAGCTCAACCGCGATTTGGAGTCCTCAGACGTGATTTTGGTCGGCGTGAGTCGCAGCGGCAAAACTCCCACCAGCTTGTACTTGGCCATGCAGCACGGCTTGAAGGCGTCGAACTACCCACTCATCCCCGAAGACTTCGAACGCCGCCAACTGCCGCCCGCTTTGGTGCCGCACAAGAAGAAGATTTTTGGCTTGACCATTCAGCCCGAGCGCTTGAGCGAAATTCGCAACGAACGCCGCCCCGACTCCAAATACGCCAGCCTCGCCAACTGCCGCCACGAAGTGGCCGAAGCCGAGGCCATGATGCGCCGTGCAGGCATTCGCTGGCTGTCCACCACGCACAAGAGCATTGAAGAAATTGCCACCACCATCTTGCAAGAGATCAGCCCAGAGCGTCTGATTTACTAAAGCAGGACACCCAACCAAAAAGCCCCGCAGCGCCAAACGCTGCGGGGCTTTTTGTAAGAAACGCGCGGGTTTACAGACCGATGGCCGCGATACCTGCTTTGGCGATTTGCGCGTCTTCGTTGGACTTCACACCGCTCACGCCCACAGCACCGATGCATTGGCCGTCTTTGATGATTGGCACACCGCCTTCGAGCATGCCTTGCACAGCAGGCGCGCTCAAGAACGACACACGGCCACCATTGATGACGTCTTCGTACACCTTGCTCTCGCGGCGACCCAGTGCCGCTGTGTGGGCTTTGGCTGGGGCAATATGCGAAGAAATGCCAGGTGCGCCATCCAAACGGTGCAAATTCAACAGGTGACCGCCGTCGTCCACGATGGCGATGGTCACAGCCCAGTTGTTTTTCAAAGCTTCCGCTTCAGCGGCGGCGGCAATGGCTTTGACATCTGCGGATTCGAGGAAGTGTTTGGTTTTCATGAGAAGGCTTGTTTGAAAAGTAAGAAAGCCTCAAGCATACCGACTCTGACAGCCCCACTACCCCACCCAAACACAAAAGAAACCTCAATAAAAGTAAGCGATCGCCCCGCCCCCTTGAAACCTCTAGAATGCGCCTCATCTGAATCATCAGGTTTTACTGGAGAGCTAACCATGAATGAGAACATTCAAACCGTTGACTATTACGTCTTGCCGACGGCTGAACGCAACCGCGTGGTGCGCAACACCTATTGGTTGTTGGCCATCAGCATGCTGCCCACCGTTTTGGGCGCATACATTGGCGTTGCCACCGGCATCAGCTACGCCATCTCTGGCGTGATGGGCATGATCTTGATGATGGCTGGCGCCTTCGGCTTCATCTACGCCATCGAGCGCACCAAAGAAAGCGCCACCGGCGTGTACGTGCTCTTGGGCTTCACGTTCTTCATGGGCCTCATGCTCTCGCGCATGATTGCCATGGTGCTGGGCTTCAAGAACGGCGCTGAATTGGTGATGACCGCTTTTGCGGGTACCGCAGGTGTGTTCTTTGTGATGGCCAGCTTGGCCACGGTCATCAAGCGCGACTTGTCTGGCATGGGCAAATGGCTCATGGTGGGTGCTGTGGTCTTGATGGTTGGCAGCATCATCAACGTATTCGTCGGCTCATCGGCTGGCATGATGGTGATTTCCATGTTGTCCATGGCCATCTTCAGCGCCTTCATGTTGTACGACTTGAAGCAAGTGATGGACGGCGGCGAAACCAACTACATCAGCGCCACGCTGACCTTGTACTTGGACGTGATCAACGTGTTCCAAAGCTTGTTGGCTTTGCTCGGCATCTTTGGCGGCGAACGCGAATAAAGCACTTAGCCTGACTCGTCACCCCAACAAAAAAGGGACCTTGCGGTCCCTTTTTTATGCCAAATCAAACACCGCCATGCTCTCCACGTGCGCCGTATGCGGAAACATGTTGACAGCCCCAGCCGATGCAATGCGATAGCCTGCGGCGTTGACCAACACACCCGCATCACGCGCCAACGTGGCAGGGTTGCAGCTCACATACACAATGCGCTTGGGCGGTGTCCAGCCCTGACGCAGCTCAGGTTGCTGGTGCAACTCAGCCAAAGCCTGCACCAACGAGAACGCCCCTTCACGAGGCGGATCAACCAACCACTTGTCGGCCGAACCATCTTGGCGCAGCAACTCTGGTGTCATTTCAAACAGGTTACGCGCCACAAAGCTGGTGGGTGCCAACGGTTGAGCACGGTTGGCTTGGTTGAACACATAGTTTTCGCCAGAGCGTGCCACCAAGGCCTCACTGCCCTCAATGCCCAACACCTCGCGTGCGAGGGTCGCCAAAGGCAAAGTGAAGTTACCCAAGCCACAGAACCAGTCAATCACACGTTCGTTCGAGCGCACATCCAGCAAGCGCAAAGCACGCGTGACCAACACACGGTTGATGTGCGGGTTGACCTGCGTGAAATCGGTCGGCTTGAACGGCATGGTGATGCCAAATTCAGGCAAGGCGTACGACAGCGGCTCTCCCAAAGCGCCGTCCATCAGACACACGGTGTCTGGGCCTTTGGACTGGAGCCACCATTGCACTTGGTGTTTTTCAGCAAAGGCGCGCAAGGCGTTCATATCGCTCGCGCTCAAGGGTTCCATGTGACGCAACACCAGCGCCGTCACATGGTCGCCACAGGCCAATTCGATTTGCGGCAAGGTCTCGCGTGCGTCCATGCCCGCGATGAGCTTGCGCAAGGGCAACAGCATGGCATCCACATGGGGCGGCAAGATGGGGCACTGGCGCATGTCGGCCACGTAGCGGCTCTTGCGCTCGTGAAAGCCCACCAACACCTCGCCTTTTTTGACCACATAGCGCACCGACAAACGAGCGCGGAAACGGTAGCCCCACGCCGGACCTTGGATGGGCCGCAAAATGGTTTCAGGCTTGACCTTGCCCAAGTGCCACAGGTTGTCTTCGAGGGCGCGTTGCTTGACCGCGATTTGTGCCGAAGCATCCAAGTGCTGCATCTTGCAGCCACCACACGCACCTGCGTGCAAGCCAAAGTGTGGGCAGCCGGGGGTGACGCGCTGCGAGGACTCATGCAGCACTTCGAGCAGTGAAGCTTTTTCCCAGTTGTCTTTTTTGCGGTGTACGTTGGCGCGCACCACCTCAAAGGGCAAGGCGCCGTCGACAAACACCACTTTGCCATCGGCGCGGTGGCCCACACCCTGCGCATCCATGTCCATCGATTCGATGGTGAGCGCGTTATCGGGCCATTGTTTTTCTGTCGTTGTTTCAGTCATCAGTTGCCCGACAAATACTTCGCGGGATCAACCGGCTTGCCTTGACGGCGAATTTCAAAATGCAACTTCACTTGGTCTGCATCGCTGTTGCCCATTTCGGCAATCTTTTGGCCACGCTTGATGACTTGGTCTTCTTTCACCAACAAAGTTTGGTTATGGGCGTAAGCGGTCAAGTACGTGTTGTTGTGCTTCAAGATGATGAGGTTGCCGTAGCCGCGCAAACCTGCGCCGGCATAGACCACACGGCCATCGGCGGCGGCCAGCACGGGGTCGCCCACTTTGCCGCCAATGTCCAAGCCTTTGTTTTTAGACTCATCAAAACCAGAAATTAGATTGCCACGCGCAGGCCATTGGAAGCTGATGGCATCCTCGGCCGCCGACGGTGCGGCAGGTGTCACGGGCGTCACAGGCTGGGTGGGTGCGGAGGCCGCAGGCATGGGGCTAGCCGCAGCCGAAGGTGTGGTCACGCGTGCCACGGGCGCATCAGGTGCAGGCGGCACGACACGCAAGACTTGACCTGTTTCAATCAAGTTGGGGTTGTCTAGCTTGTTCCAGCGGGCAATGTCGCGACCGCTTTGGCCGTTGTCCATGCCAATGCGAATCAAGGTGTCGCCAGGCTTGACGGTGTAGTAACCGGGCTTGCCTGCGTTTTCAGCACCGGGCAACACACGCGTGGTGCCGCGCACACCACTGATCGAGTGGTCATCCATCGGGGCAAGGCGACCTTTGCTGGCGCAACCCGACAGCGCTAAGGCTGCCACGAGGACAACAAGACCCCACATTCCGGCACGAAACATTCTGATTTCCCTGTATTCAAGCAATGCCTGATTTTAGAGGTACAAAGTTCACGGCTTCGAGCAACGTTTGTTGCAAGCCTTGCGGTGTTTTGTCGATCACCACCAAGGCTTGTTGACCTGCCAGCGTGTGCGTGGGCGCCACCAAGCGCCCCCCCATGGCGAGCTGATCGACCCAAGCTTGCGGCACGTTCTCGCCACCGGCCGCTGAAATGATGGCGCTGTAGGGCGCGCCTTGCGCACAGCCCAGCATGCCGTCGCCAAAAATCAAATGCACATTGGCCAGTCGCATGGGGCGCAGGTTGTCGCGTGCTTTGTCATGCAAGCCGCGCAAACGCTCAATGCTGTAGACCTCACGCGCCACACACGCCAGCACAGCCGCTTGGTAGCCGCAGCCCGTGCCAATCTCAAGCACGCGCCCCATCAGCGGCGCACCTTGCAAGCCAGGCGCTTCACGCAACAGCGCAATCATGCGGGCCACCACATTGGGTTTGGAAATGGTTTGCCCCAGCCCAATCGGCAAGCTGGTGTCTTCGTACGCTTGGTTGACCAAAGCGCTGTCGACAAAGCGATGGCGCTCGACACGCCCCATGGCTTCGAGCACCACCGCATCGTCAATGCCCTGCTCGGCCAGTTTTTGCACCATGCGTGCGCGAATGGCTGAGGAATCCAACCCCACGCCTGTTGGACTGGCCATGCCGACAGGCTTAGGCCGCACAGGCGATGACGGCGTAACCACGCGTGTGGCCGTCAACAGCGTCTTGGGTTTGGCTTGCGGGCTGCTCGTATCTAGGCGCGCCGGAAAACTCGGGCGTTGTTTCATGTCGAGGTTCCGCGCAAACGCTGATGCCATTGCGGCAGGCTGGCGTGCTCCGTCAAGTCCACATGCAAGGGTGTGACCGACAGGTGACCTTCAAACGTGGCATGAAAGTCGGTGCCATCGCTGTCGTCTTTGGCTGCACCGGCACTGCCAATCCAATACATGGTTTCACCACGTGGGCTGGTCTGCGTGATGACGCGCTCCGCCGAGTGGCGGCGTCCCAAGCGCGTGACACGCAAAGGCTTGATGTGATCAAGGGGTTGATTGGGAATATTCACATTCAACAACCAAGGCGCGTTGCCCTCTGGTGGCTGCGCCATCAGCTGCTGCACCAACTCGCGGGCTTTGGCCGCCGCCGCATCAATGTGGCCCCAGCCCTTGTCAACTTGCGAGAACGCGATGGCGGGAATGCCAAACAAATAGCCTTCCATCGCAGCGCCGACGGTGCCCGAGTAAATCGTGTCATCGCCCATATTGGCGCCGTTGTTGATGCCGGACACCACGAGGTCGGGTGTGTAGTCCAACAAACCGGTCAGCGCAATGTGCACACAGTCGGCTGGCGTGCCGTTGACATAACGAAACCCGTTGCTGGCTTGGCTCACATACAGCGGTGAATGCAAGGTCAAGGCGTTGGACTTGGCGCTGTTGTTGTGTTCGGGGGCGACGACCTCGACACGGCCCAAATCTTTGAGCGCTTCGTACAGGGCCACGATGCCTGGCGCTTGGAAACCGTCGTCGTTGGAAATCAGGATGTTCATGGGGCCTCAGGGTTGCACATCAATTGTAGGTTCGCCCAGCGGCAAGCTTGGCCAACTAAGGGCTGGTTAAGGGCTGGTGCGAAACACGCCGTACGCCAACATCAGCAAGGTACCGGTCAACAAGGCGGGCACCAAGCGGCGTTGCGGGCTTGACACCATCACGGCCAAACTGAGCGCACAAATGACCACACGCAACAGCACAGGCACCGTGGCCAACAAACCCAAAGGCATGAGAATCATGCGCACGGTCAACGCGGCGACCATGGCATACGTCACGGCAGAGAGCCAGCGAAACACCTCGCTGTCTTGGTGAATGTGCCCCGACAGCTTGACACCCGCAGCTCGGCAAACGTAGGTGCCAATGCACGCCGCACTGAGCGCCAACCACACGCCCCATCCTTGCATATCGGCAGTCATCATGCTTGCACCTCCACAGGGCGTGGGCGCAGCCAGCGACGATCAATCCAATAGGCCAACGAACCTGCCACCACCCCGGTCAACAACAAACTGCTGTCGGCATCCAACACATAAAAAGCAGGCCCCAAGACACAGCCCAAGCCAATGGCGATGCGGTTGGCCCAAGGCTTCACATCGGTGAAGGTGAGCAAGAAAAACAAGGGGTTGATGAACACCAAACTCAAGGTCACCGCAGCTGGCACCCAGCCCGCCACAAAATAACCCAGCACCGTGCCCATGGGCGAAATCAGCCAGCATGGCAACGCCAAACCCAGAAAGTAGTTCAAGCGGTGCTGGGGGCGCATGCGGGGGAACTCACGCATCGACACCGCCCATGCGGTCATGGCCAGCATGTGCACCCACAGGTACAAGAGTGGGTTGCGGTCGCGTCGGTGGAGTTGGGGAAAGAGCGTCACCACCATGGTGACAAAACGGGTCGAGGTCAGCGTCACAGCAAAACCAATCGCTAACAAAGATGAGCCCGAGATGAACATCTCCAGCATCACCACTTGACCCGGCAGCGCAAACATCAGCAAGCTGGTCAGACCGGTCATCCAAGCATCGAAACCATGGGAGCGACCCATGGCGCCAAAGCCGACCATACCTGCAAACAGCACTAACACAGGAGCGCCTAAGGCATCACGGATGCCCTGCCAAAAGGCTTCGCGCCGATTGGCGAACCGACTCATTTCTGGTTCATGTTGCCTTTGAACTTACCGCCGCGTTGAATTTCCAACTCGTGGTATTCCAAGGTGCCAGACACTTTGCCGGTGCTGTGAATCAACAAGTGCTCTTTGCACACGATGTCTTCGTTCAATTCGCCATGCACGTCGATTTCGCGTGCACGCACAGTACCGGTCACCTGACCTTTGGTGCCAATCAACAAATCATCCGCCGTCAATTCGCCTGAGACGTTGCCATTGATCACGGCTTTGCCGGGCGCGGCAATAGAGCCTTTGAACGTAACGCCTTCACCGATGACGAGGTTGTTGTTGGTTGGGTTGATATCAGCCATGCTTAGCTCCTTTGAATGCCGCATCATACCTAAGCAAACGCAAGCAAACCCACGCCGCGAGCACGCTGGCAAGCCCCAAGCCCAAAGCAGCGGTCAACTGCGTGACATTCAAGGCCGTCACTTTGAGTGATGACGCCAACCAAGGCACGTACACCCCAAGCAACACCAACCCCATGGCCAGCGCCATCACCCACAAAGCTACCGCGTTGCGTGCGCGGTTGACCCAAATCAACATGGCATTGGCCGCCACCAACGTGACGAGCACCATCGCGCGCTGCACCTCGGGCGAAAACGCCAAAGCCAGCCCATACGCCACGCCCGTGGCGGCCAACACGCACACACCTTGAAAGAAGGCGGCCCACATCTGTTGCGCACCAAAGATCGGCGCCAAGGCATCCCGTGGCGGACGCTGCATGACCTGCGGTTCGGCGGGCTCATTTTCAAAAGCGATCGAACAAGACGGGTCGATCACCAACTCCAGCAAGGCGATATGCAAGGGCATCAACAGCGGTGGCAGCGCAAACATCATGGGCACCAGCGCCAAGCCTGCAATAGGAATGTGAATGGCAAAGATGTACGCCATGGACTTTTGCAAGTTGCCAAAAATGCGCCGCCCCAACCGTATCCCTTGAACGATGGAGGCAAAGTTGTCATCCACCAACACCAGCGACGACGCTTCGCGTGCCACATCGGTCCCACGTGCGCCCATGGCAATGCCCACATGGGCTGCGCGTAACGCGGGGGCGTCGTTCACACCGTCACCCGTCATCGCCACCACCTCGCCGTTGCGTTTGAGGGCTTGCACGATGCGCAGCTTTTGGTGCGGCGAAATACGAGCGCACACGCGCACGTTGGGCAGGTGCGCGCACAACGCGTCGTCAGACATGACCTCAATGGCATCGCCCGTCAACGTGTCGCCGCCCACCAAGCCTGCTTGGTTGGCTATGACGCGCGCGGTTTGAGGATAGTCGCCCGTGATCATGATGACTTTGATACTGGCCGAATGGCAGTCGGCCATGGCTTGCGGAATTTCCGCGCGCAAAGGGTCGCTCAAGCCAATCAGCCCCAACCACTCGAAATCAAAATCGTGCGCCGAGCTGGGCCAAGCATCTCCCTCAAACCGCCCTTGCGCCACGGCCAGCACACGCAAGCCATCCGAAGCCATGGCGTGCACCACCTCGCCCCATTGCGCTTGCACCTCGGGCGAGAGGTGGCACAACGCCATCACCGCTTCTGGCGCGCCTTTGGTGGACACGATGTGCGCCGCCGCATCGGCAGCACGCCACACATGCGACATGGCCCGCAACGCGGGACTCAGTGCATAGGTTTGCACCAAAGCCCAATCTGGATGCAAATGCGTGTCACTGAGCCATGCCTGCCCCAATTCGTGAAAAGCCTGTTCCATCGGGTCAAACGGCTGCGGCGCACTGGCCAAAATCGCATGCTCAACCAAGCCATGAAATGCGTCGGGCAAAGGTTGGTCTTGAATGTGAAACACCTGCGGTGTGGAGGCGTCCCCCACCGCGAGAGCGGCCACCTTCATGCGGTTCTCGGTCAGCGTTCCAGTTTTGTCTGTGCACAACACCGTCGTCGCGCCCAAGGTTTCGATGGCGTTGATGCGGCGCGTCAACACACCCTCTTGCGCCAAACGCCGCGCACCTAAGGCTGGAAAAACTGCCAAGACCACGGGGTACTCCTCGGGCAAAATGGCCATCGCCAACGCAATGCCCGATAACAACGCAGGCAGCCACGCACCATCGCGCAAGCCCAAGGTGACCACCATCAACACACACAGGCCCAAGGTCAGCCACGCTAACACTTTGACCAATTGCGTGATTTGTTTTTGCAGAGGCGTCGCCGCGGTTTGAATGTCATTCAGCGACGCGCCAATGCGCCCCATCTGACTGCGCATGCCCGTCGCCGTGACGCGCACCACGCCCTGCCCGCGCACCACAAAAGTACCGCCAAAAACTGCCGTCAACTCATCCCCACCCGGTTGTTGCGCGTGGGCCAAGGTGTCATCGAAAGGTGCGCCCACTTTGGTCACGGCCAGCGACTCCCCGGTGAGCAAAGACTCATCCACTTGCAATTGATCGGCTTGCAACACCCACGCGTCAGCGGCCACACGATCGCCCTCGGCGATGTACAACACATCGCCCACCACCACCTCATGCGATGGCACACGCACACGCTGACCATCACGCATCACCTGCGCAAACGGTTGACTCAATTGACGCAAGGCATCAATGGCCGCCTCTGACTTGCCCTCTTGGTAAAACGTCAACCCCAACACGGCCAACACGAACACAAACAGCGTGAGGCCTTCAGACAAATCCCCCAACACCAAGTACAGCGATGCAGCCAACACCAGCAAGGCAAACATGGGCTCTTTCAACATCGCCCACAACCGAGCCCACACACTGCGCCGCTCTGCTGCATCGAGTGCGTTGGCCCCATCACTTGCCAATTGGTGAGCGGCCTGCTCAGAGGTCAGACCTGAAAGTGAAGAAAACTCTGTGGTGTTCATTGAGATTCCACGTGTTGTTGATTGGCACATGCTGAATCTACTGCGTTTCGCCAACAGCCCCTATGCGTGAGATCAACATCACACGTATTGGGAGGATTCATTTGTCGCATATGATTTAAAAACAAATATCCCCCGCCACATCTGCAAAAACTTTCACCATGCCCCGCATTCAACTAGGTGCTTCACTCTCCGAAAAGCTAGCCACCGCTTTGGAAACAAGCATTCGCGAAGGCAAGCTCAAAACGGGTGAAAAGCTCCCCACCGAAAACGCATTGGTAACCAAGCATGGTGTCAGCAGAACGGTGGTGCGCGAAGCCCTCTCCAGACTCAAGACCTTGGGCTTGGTTGAAACGCGACAAGGCTCTGGGGCTTTTGTCAAACCACTGCCCACACCCGACGCCAAAAAACTCAAACTCATTCCTGATGGGTCGATCGATGCCGTGTTGAAAGTTGTGGAAGTGCGTCGCGCGCTAGAAGCAGAGTCAGCAGCTTTGGCCGCTGAACGCAAGACGGCGAAGTCTTTGCAAAAAATCAAACAAGCCATGCGCAACCTCGACAAAGCCGTGGCTGCGGGTGGCGACGGGGTCAGCGAGGATGTCGCCTTTCACGCCGCCATTGCACAAGCGGCCAACAACGCCTTTCTTTTGGATACCCTGTCTTACCTCAATCAGTTTTTAGAAAAAGCCACCCGTGTGACGCGCGCGAACGAGGCCACACGCGCCGAACTCGAGGATGAGGTGCGCCATGAACACCAAGCCATCGTGCAAGCGATTGAAAACGGTGATGTCAAAGCAGCCCGCCAAGCCGGTACTAAGCACATGCTCAATGCCGCCAAACGCATTCAAAATGCAGACCCTGCGTTTTGGACTTCGCAAGGCCGAGCGCTCGCCAACCGCTTGCGCAACGAACTGACCGACAAGCAAATCGGCTTGCGCCCAGCCAAATAATAAAAAGCCAATCCGCTTCGCGGGTTACCCCTAGGCAGGCAGCCTGATTAGTTCAAGATAATTTGTCATACAACCTGACAGCATTCAAGCGTATCAGGTTGAGGCTCTTAACAATCAGGAGACACGATGTCAAAGACTTTTCAAAGTAAAAAATGGGTGGCAGCCCTCGTTGCCACGGCTGCTTTTGCGGCGTTTCCCACACAAGCTCAGACCGTTTTGAAAATCGGTCATGTATTGGCCAAAGGCTCACATTACGACATTGGTGCCAATGTGTTTTGCGAGAACTTAGACAAAAACACCCAAGGCCGTTACAAGTGTCAGGTCTACCCTGCCAGCGCTCTGGGCGGCGAGCGCGAACAAGTCGAAGCCGTGCAAATTGGCACCCAAGATTTGGTCATCACCTCGACCGGCCCTGTGGGCAACTTTGTGCCTGAAATGAAAATCGTGGATATCCCTTTCCTGTTCCGCGACTACGACCACGCACGCAAAGTGTTGGACGGCAAGATTGGTCAAGACATGTTGGCCAAATTCCCCAACCACGGTTTGGTCGCTTTGGCTTGGAGCGAAAACGGTTTCCGTCACATGACGAATAACAAACGTGCCATCGTTAGCGCCACAGATGCCAGCGGCTTGAAGATGCGCACCATGGAAAACAAAGTGCACATGGAAGGCTACCGCGCCTTCGGCATTCAACCCACCCCCATGGCGTTCCCAGAAGTGTTTGGCGCTTTGCAGCAAGGTGTTGTCGATGGTCAAGAAAACCCGATTCCTGTGATCTTGGCCTCCAAGTTCTCACAAGTACAAAAGCACTTGTCGCTCACAGGTCACGTGTACTCGCCAGGTCTGATCATCACGTCACCTCGCATCATGAACAAGCTCAGTGACGCTGACAAAAAAGCGTTCTACGACGCGGCCGCCAAGAGCGTGGCCGCGACACGTAAGAAGGTGAACGACGACGAAGCCAACGGCATTGCCCAGCTCGAGCGCGAAGGCATGCAAGTGGTGAAGAAGGTCAACAGCGCCAGCTTCAACGACGCACTCAAAGGCCCTTACGCCAACTACGCCAAAGAGTTTGGTGCAGACAAGATTGCAGCCATCCAAGCTGTGAAGTAATTCACATTTCTTCACCTTTCAGCAAGCCAGCCACGCTGGCTTGCTGAACATGGGACACGCCATGAAATCTTTTGAAAAATATTTAATGATCGCCAATCGCGGCGTACTGATCGCCTTGCTTGCAGCCATGGCCATCATCATTTTCGCGAACGTGGTTTTGCGTTACTCCACCAACCAATCGATCGAGTGGGCCGAAGAGGTCGCTCGCTACATGATGGTGTGGCTCACCTTTTTAGGCGCCGGCCCTGTGCTGCGCTACGGCGGTCATATCGCTGTTGATAACCTACAAGACAGTTTGCCCATCGCATGGGCACGCGCCATCCGCGTCTTCATTGCCGTGATGCTCACGGGCTTTTTCATCTTCATCATTTGGTATGGCGCGATCTATGTGGACCGCGTTCAGTACCAAATGACCCCCACCACACAAGTCTCCATGTCATGGGTCTACGGGGCCATGCCTGTGGGCGGCATCTTGCTGCTCGCACATTGGCTGCTCATTGTTCGCGACTACGTGCTCACACGCACCTTCGCATCCGATTCACATTTCGACGCCACTGCGAGCGCATCCCTATGAGTCTGAGTGTCATTCTTATTCTGAGCTGCTGCTTTTATTTGGCAATCGGTTTTCCTGTGGCGTTTGCACTGGGCTTCTCGACCCTCACCGCCTTGATCTTTGGCGCTGATTTCCCGCTCTTCGTGTTGCTCAAGCAAACCTACGAGGGTGTCGACAGTTTTCCATTGATGGCTGTGCCATTTTTCATCTTGGCGGCTGAGCTGATGAGTGGTGGCTCGCTCACCGAAGTGCTGCTCAAGTTTGCAGCGCAGTTTGTGGGCCACAAACGCGGCGGCTTGGGCTACACCAATGTGGTGTCGCTCACCTTCTTCTCTGGCATCTCAGGCTCGGCCTTGGCAGATGCCGCAGGCCCTGGCTCGATGATGATTCGCATGATGGACAAAGCAGGCTACGACCGCTCGTACGCTGCAGCCTTGACAGCCGCGACGGCGATTGTGGGCCCCATCATCCCGCCCTCCATCATCATGATCATCTACGCATTGCAAGACGATCGTGTGTCGGTCGGCGCCCTCTTCATTGCGGGCTTTGTCCCCGGCATCTTGATTGCGGCGGGCATGGCTGCGGTGAACTGGTATGTATCGAAGGAGCGTAACTACAAAGGCATTCCCAGCAACGAAACCTTTGCCGAAAAAATGTGGGTCACATGGAAAGCCATTCCTGCACTCTTGTTGCCCGTGATCATTTTGGGTGGCATGCGTGCCGGTTGGTTCACGCCCACCGAAGCCTCCGTGGTGGCCGTGTTCTACGCCTTGGTGTGTGGCAAGTGGGTTTACCGGACGTTGGAGTGGAAAGCCGTGCCAGACATCTTGTCGCGCTCAGCGTTGATGACCGCTTCCGTGCTCATCATCATTGGCACCTCCAACGCCTTCGCGTGGATTTTGACCATCGATGGTCTGCCCATCAAACTGGCTGAGTGGATGGGCGCGCAAGACATGTCCGCCTTCACCTTCTTGATTGCGGTCAACATTTTCTTGTTGATCTTCGGCATCTTCATCGAGCCTCTGCCTGGCGTGATGGTGCTGGTTCCTATCTTGGCACCGGTCGCAGCCAAGCTCGGCATTGACCCGATTCACTTCGCCATGGTCGTCATCTTCAACTTAACGCTGGGCATGATCACGCCGCCTGTGGGTGGTCTGCTGTTTGTCACGTCAAACGTGGCCAAGGTTCCACTGGATGCACTCACGCGTGAACTCAAACCCTTCTTGATCGCACACGCCATCATCTTGGCCTTGCTGACCTTCATTCCTGCCTTGAGCACATGGGCGCCTCATGCCTTGGGCTTTCAATAAACACAGTTCTAAGTTATGACAACCAACACCTCCAACACCCTCTCCATTGGCGTGATTGGCTTAGGCGCCATGGGCAAAGGCATGGCCAGCTCATTACGCCGCGCAGGACACCACGTCAGCGTATGCGACGTGCGCTTTGATGCTGCCGAAGCCTTTGCCAAAGAAGGTGGCACAGCGTACAAAACCCCTGCCGATTTGGCCAAGCAGGTCGACATCATCGTGAGCGTGGTGGTCAATGCCGACCAAACCGAGCAAGTCTTGTTTGGCGAACACGGGGCAGCTGCCCATCTGAAAGCAGGCAGCTTGTTCATCATGTGCTCCACCGTCGACCCAAACTGGTCCGTGGCTTTAGAGAAGCGTCTCAACGAAATGGGCCTGCTGTATCTGGACGCCCCCATCTCGGGCGGCGCAGCCAAAGCCGCCTCCGGCCAAATGACCATGATGACCTCAGGCCAAGATGCCGCCTATGCCAAAGCAGGCAACGCACTCGAGAGCATGGCCGCGAATGTTTACAAACTCGGCGACCGCGCAGGCTACGGCAGTAAAGTCAAAATCATCAACCAACTGTTGGCGGGCGTGCACATTGCCGCTGCAGCAGAGGCCATGGCGTTGGGCTTGCGCGAAGGCGTGGCCGCAGATGCTTTGTATGAAGTCATCACCAACAGTGCAGGCAACAGCTGGATGTTTGAAAACCGCATGGCCCATGTGTTGAAGGGCGACTACACCCCGCTCTCCGCCGTCGACATTTTTGTGAAAGATTTGGGGCTGGTGCTCGACACCGCACGCGCCACCAAATTCCCACTGCCTTTGTCGGCCACGGCCCATCAAATGTTCATGCAGGCCTCGACCGCAGGTCATGGTCGCGAAGACGATTCAGCCGTCATCAAAATTTTCCCTGGCATTGAATTGCCACAAGCCCACTGATTCAAAGGTTCAGCTATGCGTATCCTCATCACAGGTGGTGGCGGTTTTTTAGGTGCTAGCCTCGCGCGCGAGTTGCTGCAACTGCAAAGCATTCATCTCGAAGGAAAAGGCTCTGGCCCTGTCACCGAGCTGGTCCTGACCGACCTCGTGCCACCGCCCGCTGACTTACAAGCCAACCCACGCGTGCGCGCTGCCGTGGGTGACTTGAGCCAGTTACTCAGCACGCAAGCGCTCACGCTCAACGGCATAGACGCCGTGGTGCATTTGGCCGCGGCCGTGAGCGGCGAATGCGAAGCCAATTTAGATTTGGGTTTGCAAAGTAATTTGCAAACTTCGCTCAACTTGCTGCAAGCTGCACGCCACCAAGCCCAACAACCCGTGTTTGTATTCGCCAGCTCGGTCGCTGTGTTTGGCGCTCCCGCTGGGCAACACTTGCCCAGCAGCATTTCAGACACGTTTCAACCTACACCACAAAGCAGCTATGGCATTCAAAAATTCATGGTCGAGCAGTTGGTGGCCGACTTCACGCGCAAAGGCCTCATCCATGGTCGCAATGTGCGTTTGATGACGGTGTCGGTTCGCCCCGGCAAACCCAATGGCGCGGCCTCGAGTTTTTTGAGTGGCATGTTCCGCGAGCCTTTAGCCGGACAGCCCTGCACCATTCCTGTACCCGCAGAGACGCGCGTGGCACTCGCCTCCACCGACAAAACCATGCAAGGTTTGCTGTGTGCTCTGACCTCGCCCACATCCCAATGGGGCGCGCCCACCGCAGTGAACTTGCCCGCGCTCACCACCACCGTGGGCGAGATGGCGCAAGCCTTGAAAGAAGTTGCGGGCGATGCCACAGTCGCTTTGCTCAACTGGCAAGTCGACACCAAAGTGCAAGCCATCGTCAGTGGCTGGCCCAGCCAGTTTGACAACGACCGCGCCAGAAGCCTTGGCTTGGTGGCAGACACCTCCGTCAAAAGCCTCATTCAATCGTATGCCTCGCGCCACCCCAACGGCATCTGCTGCGCGTTGACGTTCTAAACACACCCATGACCCAAGCCTCCACCAAGCCCGTGTTGGGCTGCATCGCCGACGACTTCACAGGGGCCACCGACCTCGCCAACAATTTGGTGCGCGCTGGCATGCGCACCGTGCAAACCATTGGTGTGCCCGCCGACCATCAAGCCATCGATGCCGATGCCATCGTGGTAGCACTGAAGTCACGCACCATTCCCGCACAAGACGCCATCGCGCAATCGTTACAAGCGTATGCGTGGCTCAAAGCACAAGGCGTCGAACAAATTTATTTCAAATACTGTTCCACCTTCGACTCCACCGCCGAGGGCAACATCGGCCCTGTGACCGAAGCGCTGATGGATGCCCTACACGGCAAAGGCCAAGGCTTCACCATCGTCTGCCCAGCCTTTCCTGAGAACAACCGCACGATTTTCAAAGGCCACTTGTTTGTAGGCGACGTATTGCTATCTGACAGCGGCATGCGCAACCACCCGCTCACACCCATGACCGATGCCAACTTGGTGCGTGTCATGCAATCACAAACCCTGCGCAAAGTGGGCTTGGTGGAGCAATCTTGCGTGGCTGCAGGGGCTGATGCCATTCGCGCACGCTTCAAAGCATTGCAAACCGAAGGCGTTGGCGTTGCTGTGATCGACGCGATCAGCAACCAAGACCTGATGCACATGGGCCAAGCCTTGGCGGATATGCCGCTGGTCACCGCAGGTTCAGGCGTGGCCATTGGTCTGCCGCAAAACTGGAAAGCGCGTGGTGTCTTGGCTGCCCACGCGAAAGCAGACACGTTGCCAGCGGCCAAAGGCTTTCAAGCCGTGGTGTCCGGTAGCTGCTCGGTCGCCACCAACGCACAAGTGCTGCACTGGCGTCAAAGCGGCAAGCCCGCTTTTGCCATCGACCCATTGGCTGTTGCATCTGGCACCGATGTGGTGGCGCAAGCCCTTGAGTGGGCCACACCCCTGCTCACCCACGGGCCTGTGCTGATTTACGCCACCGCAGAGCCTGAAGCCGTCAAAGCCATTCAAAGCAAGCTGGGCGTCGCCCAAGCCGGTGAACTGGTCGAACACACGTTGTCGAGCATCGCCAAAGGCTTGGTGCAAGCTGGCGTGCGCCAGCTTGTGGTGGCAGGTGGCGAAACCTCAGGCGCAGTGGTGCAAGCCTTAGATATTCAGCGCATGGTCATTGGCCCACAAATTGATCCGGGTGTGCCCTGGACCTCGGTGACCTCACCTGTGTGCAACGGCGATACAGTTCATGTCACCTTGAAATCGGGCAACTTCGGCACGCATGATTTTTTTGAAAAATCATTCGCACAGCTCAAGTGATGCCCCAACCTTGACTCCGCCATGAACGAACTCGACTCTCGCCAAGAAATCTGCCGCATCGGCGCATCGCTCTACGCACGTGGCTATGTGCACGCCAGCGCGGGCAACATCAGCGTCAAACTGGATGACGGTAGTTTTTTGATCACCCCGACCGATGCGTGCTTGGGCAATTTGGTTGCAAGTGAACTGGCCCATGTCGGTGCCGATGGCGTGCAGCTCAGCGGCGCACGTGCGTCTAAAACACTGGTCTTGCATCGCAGCATTTACGACGCATCATCGCAAGCACGCTGCGTGATTCACACCCACGCGACAAACTTGGTGAGCCTCACCCTGCAAGGTGTGTGGCGCAGCTCAGACATCGTGCCTCCCATCACACCGTATTACGTGATGAAAGTGGGCCATGTGCCGTTGGTTGCGTATCAACGTCCAGGTGCGCCAAGTGTTGCGACTGAAGTCACCTCACTGATCGCGCAAAGCACAGCCGCGCACACACCCATTCGCGGTGTGATGCTCGATCGCTTGGGTCCTGTGGTGTGGCACGCCAGCCCCGCTGAAGCCAGTGCCGTTCTCGAAGAACTTGAAGAAACCGCCAAGCTCTGGCTCATGTCCGACCGTCAAGCCACCGCTTTGAACGAAAGCCAAATACAAGAACTGAGAGAGACCTTTGGGGCTCTTTGGTAAATCACTCATTCCTGCATTACACCTATGCCACGTTTCGCCGCCAACCTCAGCATGCTCTACAACGAGCACGAATTTTTAGACCGCTTTGCTGCTGCTTCCAAAGACGGCTTCAAAGCTGTTGAATACTTGTTCCCCTATGCGTTTGACGCACAAGAACTCAAGCAACGCTTGCACGACAACGGTTTGCAGCAAGTACTCTTCAATGCCCCCCCGGGCGATTGGGATGCAGGCGAGCGCGGCTTGGCTTGTTTGCCCGGGCGCGAGAGCGAATTTCAATCTGGATTTCTCAAAGCACTCGACTATGCCGAGGTGTTGAATTGCCCGCGCATCCACGTCATGGCTGGTTTGAAACCCCAAGGCATGGACACAACCACGCTAGAAAAAACCTACATCCAAAACATCGCATGGGCTGCTACTGAAGCGAAGAAGTCTGGTCGCGATGTGTTGATTGAACCCATCAACACCCGTGACATTCCAGGCTTCTTCTTGAACTATCAAAACCAAGCCCACGACATCGTTCAACGCATCGGCGTAGACAACGTCAAAGTGCAGATGGACCTCTACCACTGCCAAATCATGGAAGGCGACTTGGCCACCAAGATTCGCCAGTACCTGCCTACAGGGCGAGTGAGCCACTTTCAAATTGCAGGCGTGCCCATGCGCCATGAACCTGATTTGGGTGAACTCAACCACCCTTACCTCTTTGACGTGATTGACGAAGTGTCTGCGGCCTGCGGCTGGGAAGGCTGGATTGGCTGCGAATACCGCCCTGCGCGTGGTGCTGTGCCCAACGGCACGCACGATGGTTTGGGGTGGCTCAACAAGGTTGCTTGAAGCGTTCAGCCCCCGTCTTAGCCATGGCTTCAAAGCTGCTGCTCAAGCGGTTTTTGATGAAGTACTCCACCACAGCCTTGGGTAAAAACGAGTCTGGCTCAGATTCGGTACGGTACTTGAACACCGTGCCGCCGGCCTCTGGCTCGAGCCGCCAAGCGCCTTTGTACGATTTGGTCTCGCCACTGATTTGCACAAAGTCTGTCCCGTGATTGGGTAGTTCGGTGAATTCCAACACCATGCGTATCTTGATGGGGAAAAACAAAATACGCTCTTGCAACAAGCGCTCCACACGCGCCTTGCGGGCATCGATGCGGGTGGTTGTGGAAGCCACGACACCGGGAATATTGGTGGCCGCGTCATAGTCAGTGAGGTAGCGATACGACTGGCAAACGCTCAATGGCAAACGAAAACTGGCTTGGGTATGAAACACATTGCCTTGCTGGGTCACGTCAACCTTGATGTTGAAGTCGTCGTCAGCCCCCGCATTGGCACACGCACACATCACCAACCACGCACAACACATCTGCTTCATTTAAGGTCCCTGTCTTAATTTCGTCATATTAGCGGAACACGTATGCCCTCCACTTGAAACCGGAAACGCAAGCCTTATTTCAAATTAACATCTCAAGCGAAATACCGCATTAATCGACACCAATCCAACCGCTATTGCACCAAAGGCACACGATGAAATACCTTCACACCATGGTGCGCGTCACCGATTTAGAAGCGTCATTGAAGTTTTACCGTGATGCCTTGGGCTTGAATGTGCTGCGCACCAGCGAGTACCCGCAGGGCCGCTTCACACTGGTTTACCTTGCAGCTCCCGGCGATGAAGATGCGCAAGTCGAACTCACCTATAACTGGGACCCAGAGACCTACAGAGGCGGCCGCAACTTCGGTCACTTGGCTTACGCCGTCGACAACATTTATGCCATGTGCGAAAAATTACAAGCACAGGGCGTGACGATTTTGCGTCCCCCACGCGATGGTCGCATGGCATTTGTGCGATCCCCCGACGACATCTCCATTGAGTTATTGCAAAAGGGTGAGGCCTTGACACCACAAGCGCCGTGGGGCGATATGCCCAACGTTGGCACTTGGTAACCCAACGGTTTGAGACGTTTCTTACACAATTTAGACAGCTAGAGAACTGGCTCTAAAGAGCACCAAGCGTCTTGGTTTTTGAACCAAGCGCCGATAGCATTCTCATGTTGAATTTATTTTTTAAGGAATGAACATGCAAAACCCAATCAAGCCACAAGTGGAAGCCTCTGTGAAAGCCGCTTTCGAATTGGCCAACCTCTCGTTCTCACAAGTGGAGCGCCTGACTGAACTCAGCCTTGAGCAAGCCAAAGTGAATGCCGAATTGGCACAAGAGCAACTGGCGTCGGTGTTGGAAGTCAAAGACCCAAACGCCGCTTTAGAGTTGCTGAAATCACAACTGGAAACATCCGCCAAAAGCTTGGCTGGTTTCGCGGCCACGGCTTACGAATTGACACAAGCGTTCCAATCCGAGTCGGCTGCTTTTGCAGAAGGCCACTTTGACCACGCACACGCCACAGCGAACAAAGCACTCAACGAGAACTTGAAGAAAGCACCCGAAGGTTCTGAAGCTGCCGTGAACGCCGTGAAAGCCGCTGTGGACGCTGGCAACAAGGCTTTGGCTGAAGCGCGCAAGAACGCGAAGAAAACAGCCGAATTGGCACAAGAAGGCTTGGCTCAATTGCAAGCCCACGCACCGAAAGCAGCCAAAGCGCCTGTGCGTCGTAAGACTCGCTGATCGCACTTTGCGCCATCAAAAAGGGGTTGCAAGAATTCTTGCAACCCCTTTTTCTTGACCGCGTTTTTAAAACTCAGTTGCTAAATGCCGCAATCCCAGTGATTGCACGCCCCAAGATCAAGGCATGCACATCATGCGTCCCCTCGTAGGTGTTGACGACTTCCAAGTTGACCAAATGACGAGCGACTCCAAACTCATCACTGATGCCGTTGCCCCCCATCATGTCGCGCGCCATCCGTGCAATATCCAAGGCTTTGCCGCAGCTGTTGCGTTTCAGAATAGACGTGATGTCAACCGAGGCGATGCCTTCATCTTTCATACGCCCCAAACGCAAACACCCTTGCAAGCCTAGGCTGATGTCCGTCAGCATGTCAGCCAGTTTCTTTTGAATCAATTGATTGGCAGCCAACGGACGACCAAACTGCTGACGGTCCAACACATACTGGCGCGCGCGATGAAAACAGTCTTCCGCCGCGCCCAATGCCCCCCACGCAATGCCGTAACGTGCGCTGTTCAAGCAAGTGAACGGACCTTTCAAACCACGCACCTCGGGAAATGCGTTTTCCTCTGGCACGAACACCTCGTCCATCACAATTTCGCCTGTGATCGAAGCCCGCAAGCCGACCTTGCCATGTACGGCAGGTGCGCTCAAGCCCTTCCAACCTTTTTCCAAAATAAAACCGCGAATAGCACCCGCATCGTCTTTGGCCCAGACCACAAACACATCGGCAATGGGGCTGTTGGTGATCCACATCTTTGCGCCGGAAAGCGAGTAACCACCGGCAACTTTCTTGGCGCGTGTGATCATGCTGCCCGGATCTGATCCGTGGTTGGGCTCAGTCAAACCAAAGCAGCCAATCCACTCCCCTCTGGCGAGTTTGGGCAAATACTTTTGCTTTTGGGCTTCTGTGCCAAATTCGTTGATGGGCACCATCACCAGCGACGACTGCACGCTCATCATGGAGCGGTAGCCTGAGTCCACACGCTCCACCTCTCGCGCCACCAAGCCGTAGCACACGTAATTCAAGCCTGCGCCGCCATAGGCTTCTGAAATGGTGGACCCCAAAAAGCCGAGCTCACCCATTTCGCGAAAAATAGATGCATCAGTTTTTTCGTGACGAAAGGCGTCCACCACACGTGGGGCCAAACGCGCTTGGCAATATGCTGCTGCAGCCTGCTGCACGTGACGCTCGTCATCTGTCAACTGCTGCGCCAACAGAAAGGGATCGTCCCAGTGAAATTTGCTTGATGAAGTGGACATAAGAACTCCTAAATTATTAGGACGATCTTAGTGGCAAGCGAAAACAAAAAAGGGTTCCCGATTGGGAACCCTTTTCAATTTTTGGGGTGGCTGATGGGGCTCGAACCCACGACAACAGGAATCACAATCCTGGACTCTACCAACTGAGCTACAGCCACCGTAGAAGCGAAAATTATAACCTAGCTATTTTGATTTCCGCCTTGAATTTTTCTTTTAATAGCTTGTAGTAGGCCAAACCTTCAGCAGAAGCCCACCACTGCGCATATTGTTCGCGCTCACGAGCCAATCCCGATACGTTTGCTGTATCGCGTGGCAACACTTTTTCAACCTTCACCACGGCGTAGCCGCTCGAACCTAAATCTACCCCCACCCAAGCTGGCAGAGTTTGGGTACTGGCTCGCAGGGCGGCCTCCACCAAAGCTGATGGTTGGGCTTGTTTGGACTCACGCGAGACAACGATCGCTGTTGGCAACTTTGCACTGTCAGGGCTGGTCTTCCACTCAGTCAATTTGGCAGCACCTTCAGCACGCGCTTGTTCGTTGGCGAGCTGTGCCACCACTTGCTCATGCACACGGGCTCTGACCTCCTCCAAGGGCAAGGTCCGTGCGGGGCTATAACTGGTGACGCGCGCTGCGGCCAACACGTTAGGAGCCAACTCCACAGCTTCGGTGTTGCGTTTTTTCTCAATCGAATCTGGCGAGAACACGGCGGCCAACAGCTTAGGGTTATTCGTGGCCGCATTACCTGCCACCACATCTCGTCCGAGCTGGCTCGCATGTTGCACGTCGAGCTTGAGTCGGTCGGCCACAGGCTTCAGACTATCTGATTGCTCGTACACGATGTTGGTGAACTGCTCTGCAGCTTCGGCAAATTTACGCTGAGCCAATTGGGTGCGCACTTCTTGCTCCAACTTGGCGCGTTGCGACTCAAAGCTCTTTTGCTCAGGTTGCTTGATGTCGGTCAGTCGAATGATGTGAAAACCAAATTCGGTTTCCACCACGCCGCTGGTTTCACCTTTTTTCAAGGCAAACGCAGCTTCTTCAAACGGCTTCACCATGGCACCACGGCCAAAGAAGTCAAGGTCACCACCTTTGGCTGCAGAGCCTGTGTCTTGTGAGTTTTTACGCGCCAATTCAGCAAATTGGTTCGGTGACTTTTGCACCTCAGCCAACAAGGCTTGTGCTTTAGCGCGTGCTGCATCACGCTCAGCAGCGGATGCGCCTTTGTCTGCATTGATCAAAATGTGGCTGGCACGGCGCTCTTCCAAGCCAGCCAAGCGTGCTGCGTTTTGTTCGTAATACGTTTTGAGCTCAGCTTCGGGCACCACGATGTCTTTTTGCACCGCCGCCAAATTCAACACCACGTACTCAATGTCTGCACGCTCAGCAGACTGAAACTTGTCTGCATTGGCTTTGTAATACGCCTCCAGCTGCTCATCGCTGGGCTTGATACGTGCCACATAGTCAGCAGGCGCAAAACGTGCCACTTGCACTTGGCGTTGTTCGTAAAACGCATTCAGCGTCACATCGGCCAGCGCGGCCGAACTGAAGCTGGTCACACCTACACCCGACATCACTTGGCGCGAAGCCAAGTCGCCGCGCACTTGTGCTTCAAACGACTCGGGCGACATGCCTTGCGTGGCCAGCAGTTGGCGGTAGCGCTCAATGTCCAAAGTGCCATCGGCACGACGCAAAGCTGCAATGGTTGGATTTTGTTGCAGCTCGGCAGCCAAGCGTGCGTCGCTGGCACCCAAGTGCAATTGGTTCGCCGCCACTTGCAACAAACGGTCGCGCACCATGCGCTCTAGCGTGCTGTATTTGGCTTCTGGCGTGTCAAACAACTTCACATCCACGTTAGGCATGCTGCTGCGCATGCGCTCAACTTGGCTGCGATGCGCAGCATCCCATTCGGCTTGCGTGATGCCATGACCATCCACCGTGGCCACCGTGGCTCCGCCCTCGCGGAAACGGTTGTAGCCTTCTAAGCCAAACAAAACGAAAGATGGAAAGATCAACAGGAACAGCAAAAACTGCATGACCCGTGTGTGCTTGCGAACAAAATCAAACATGAAGTGGACTCATCGTGAAATGTGAGAAGCCAAGAAAAAAGGCGAACGGTTTGTTCGCCTTTTTAATGGGTGGTGGGTGCTGACGGGGTCGAACCGCCGACCTACTGCGTGTAAGGCAGCCGCTCTGCCAACTGAGCTAAGCACCCAACCGAAACCGCGAATTAGTTCAAGGCGTCTTTCAAACCCTTGCCTGGACGGAACTTAGGCACCTTGGCGGCTTTGATCTTGATCGCTGCGCCAGTGCGTGGGTTGCGGCCTGTGCGAGCGGCACGCTTGCCCACTGCGAAAGTACCGAAACCAACCAAAGAAACTGTGCCGCCTTTTTTCAAGGTGGTTTTCACTGCGCCGATGGTGGACTCGAGTGCGCGTGTGGCTGCAGCTTTAGAAATGTCTGCGTGCTTGGCAATGTGCTCAATCAGTTCTGTCTTATTCACAAAAATCCCCTCTCAATGAGATGTGATGTTAGTCAATGGTGAGGCTAGTTTACTAGCACTACACGATGTCAGTCTGCTATGGATGATGTCATCTCAGTGCAATGTTTCTCGTCGAGCGAGAAAGTGTACACAACACGGCATGGAGTCGAATTCTAGTCGTTTTTTGAAACTAAAAATTACAACGCCTCCGCAATGGCGCGGCCCACATCTGAGGTACTAGCGTTACCCCCAATGTCAGGCGTCTTCGGTGCACCACTCTTGGGATCAAGCACTTTCTCAATCGCCGCCATCACCGCATCGTGTGCATCTTTGTGGCCCAAGAATTCCAGCATCATGGCGCCGCACCAAATTTGACCAATTGGGTTGGCAATGCCTTTGCCTGCGATGTCAGGCGCAGAACCATGCACCGGCTCAAACAGCGAAGGGAATTTGCGATCGGGGTTCAGGTTGGCGCTGGGGGCAATGCCAATCGTGCCGGTACATGCAGGGCCTAAGTCACTCAAAATGTCGCCAAACAAATTGCTGGCCACCACCACATCAAAGAAGTCAGGGCGCTGCACAAAGTGTGCGGTCAAGATGTCAATGTGGAATTTATCCACGTTGATGTCTGGGTAGTGCTTGGCCATTTCTGCCACGCGCTCATCCCAATAAGGCATGGTGATGGCAATGCCGTTGGATTTGGTGGCGCTGGTCAGGTGCTTCTTAGGACGTGTCTGCGCCAACTCAAACGCAAACTTCAACACACGGTCCACACCAATGCGTGACATCACCGTTTCCTGCATCACGATTTCGCGCTCGGTCCCTTGGTACATGCGCCCGCCAATGCTGGAGTATTCGCCTTCGGTGTTTTCACGCACGATGTACATGTCAATCTCTCCGGGTTGACGCGGCGTGCCATCACGACGCACCACAGGCGCGATGATGCCGGGCATCAAGCGTGCGGGGCGCAGGTTGATGTACTGGTCAAACTCACGGCGGAACATGAGCAACGACCCCCACAGCGAAACGTGATCTGGAATTTTGTCGGGCCAACCCACTGCACCAAAGTACAAGGCATCGTGGCCGCCGATTTGGTCTTTCCAATCGTCGGGCAGCATCTTGCCGTGCTTCTCGTAATAGTCCCAGCTCGAAAAGTCGAAATGATCAAACTTAAGGTCGATGCCAAATTTACGAGCCACTGCGTCCATGACGCGAATGCCCTCAGGCATGACTTCTTTGCCAATGCCGTCGCCAGCGATCACAGCAATACGATGTGTTTGACCCATGAGATGCTCCTAAAAATTAAACAGTGAAAAAAGTTTGGGCTTCAGCAATCACCTGCTCAGGCGATTCTTCAGCCAAATAGTGTCCGCAAGGCAAAGCGTGCCCCGATACATCTAGCGCACGTTCCCGCCACAACGACAACACATCAAAACAACGCGCCACGGCGCCGTGTTGACCCCACAAGACGCGCAGCGGTTGTGTCAGTTTGCGCCCTGCCACCACATCGGCTCGGTCGTGCGCTAAGTCAATCGTGGCGCTGGCTCGGTAGTCTTCACAAATCGAAACCGAGGTGCCCGGCACTTGCGCACAACGCTCGTACTCAGCCAAAGCCTCAGGGGCAAAAGCGGCTAGGCCCGCATGACGGCTGCCCATCACACTGCGCACGTATTGCGCTGGCCCCGCGTTCAACAAGGCCTCGGGCAAGGGCGATGGCTGAATCAAAAAGAACCAATGCCAATACGCACGCGCAAACGCTTCGCTGGTTTGTTCGTACATGGCCAACGTTGGCGCAATGTCGAGCAGCATCAAACGCTGCACGGCTTGCGGGTGATCTACCGCCAAACGATGCGCGACCCGCGCACCACGGTCGTGGGCCAACACATCGAAGCGATCAAAGCCATGCTGTTGCATCACCGCCATCGCATCCAAGGCCATTTCGCGCTTGCTGTGATTCAGATGCTGAGGGTCTGCCGCTAGGCGTGATGAATCACCGTAACCCCGCAAATCCATCAACACCACGCGACGGGTTTGCGCCAACGCAGGCGCCACGCGGTGCCACATCGCCATGCTCTGAGGATGGCCATGCAACAACAACAGAGGCGCACCCTCCCCTGTCACACGGCTGTGCAATTGCACGCCGTTGCGCTCCACCGTCACCGTTTGGAATGAATTCAACATGGCCAAAGCTTACCCTTCAAAAAAGCAATAATTGAGCAATCGATTATTTCCATCAAGGCATCAATTGGACCGTTCAGATTTAGAGCTGGTGTTGGCCGTGCGGTTGCACGGGAGCTTGGTCAAAGCGGCGCGTGCGCTGCAACTGGCGCCGCCTGTCGTGACCAAGCGACTCTCCGCGCTTGAGAGCCACCTTGGCGTACGCCTGTTTCAACGCACCACCCGTCGCGTCAGCCCCACCACCGAAGGCCACGCCTTGTGCGACCGAGCTGCAGAACTGTTGAGCGGGTTTGTCGCACTCGAAGACGAATTGCGCGAACGCCAAAGCGAGCCCTCGGGCACCATTCGCATCGCCTGTAGTTTTGGTTTTGGTCGCCTGTGGCTGGGGCCATTGCTGGCCGAATTCCATGCGCGTTACCCAGCCGTTCGCTTGGATTTGCAACTCTGCGAACAGCTGCCGGACCTTGCCAACGAAAGCTTTGATGCTGCCATTTGGCTGTGGCACCCACCCGTGCACATTGCGGCTGACTGGGTGTCTCGCAAACTCGCGGCCAACCAACGTGTGCTGGTGGCTTCGCCCGCCTACCTCGCCCAACACGGCACACCAAAAACGTTGGAGGATTTGGCGTCACACGCGTGTTTGGTGGTGCGTGAAAACGGCGGAGACACGGGCCAAGGTCAGCGCTTTGACCATTGGCGGCTGAGCACCCAACGCACCGCTCGCACCCCCTCGCGTGCGCAACACGTCAATGTGAAAGGCCCACTCTCCAGCAACTCTGGAGAAATGGTGCGAGATTGGTGCCTGTCAGGCCAAGGCATCATGCTGCGAAGCTTGTGGGACATTGCGCCGCAGTTGGCGTCAGGTGAATTGATTCGCGTGCTGGATCAGTACGCCATGTATGACGCCGACATCCATTGGCTCGCCCCCTACCGCTCGCAATTGCCCAAGCGAATTCGTTTGCTGCAAGATTTTTTAGCGTCTCGGTTCCGCGAGGAACCTTGGAAACACTCAGCGCGTTGAGGCTGGGCGAACAACCAAACTCACACCCACGGCCGTCACCGCAATCCCTGCCAACGTGACCAAGGTAATCGGCTCGTTGAACAAGATCCAAGCCATCACGGCTGTCGTGGGCGGCACGAGGTACATGAGGCTGGTGACGGAGGCCGCTGCGCCACGTTGAATCAAGATATAAAACAACGAGCTGCCACCCAAGGTCAAGGCCAACACAGACCACGCCAAGGCCCACGACATCTCGGCATTCCACAAGGCGGGCTCAGCCTCCATCAGTGCCAAAGGCAAGGTCACCACATACGCAGCCATGAGCTGCACGGCGTTGGCACTGCGCACATCGCAGGGCTGGACAAAACGTTTTTGATACAGCGTGCCTGTGGTGATCGACACCAGCGCCATGAGAATCATGGTCAAACTCCATGGCGTGACTTCAATGCCGCCTTCGAGTTTGCGCGACACCACCATCGCCAAGCCCACAAAGCCCAACGCCAAACCTTGCCATTGGCGACGCGACACATGGCCGCCACGTGCCGACAACCAAATGGCCGTGATGACCGGCTGCAAACCCACAATCAAAGCGGTCAAACCTGCGCCCATGCCCGCTTTGACCGCTGCCCACACGCCGCCCAAATAACCGGCGTGCATCAACACCCCCGTGACGGCCAAATGCCACCACTGCACCACGCCCTGCGGCCAAGGCACACGCGCCCATTTGACCCACAGCACAAAACACAAGAGTGAAAAGATGTAACGCCAGAGCAAGAAGGTGAACGGCGGCGAATTGGGCATGCCGTATCGCGCCACGATGAAGCCCGTGCTCCAGATCAACACAAACACCACAGGCATGGCACGCAACCATGCCTCGTTGCGAGCGTCCGTCATTATTTGGCGTGATCCAAGATATCAGGCCAAGCCTTTTGCAGGTAATACACCATCGACCAAACGGTCAACACGCCCGCAATCCAAATCAGCACCGTGCCCCACAAGGCGGTGTCAATCACACCAAACAAAGTGCCGTCGTACAGCAAAAATGGAATCGCCACCATCTGCACCGTGGTTTTGAGTTTGCCCAACACGTGCACAGCCACGCTGCGTGACGCACCGATTTGCGCCATCCACTCGCGCAAGGCAGAAATCGCGA
>Ga0228701_1000435_pt1 | contig 35452 bp, 27 predicted proteins | sample McNCre117_Aug_MG_2_FD_178017 | JGI IMG/M metagenome (GOLD analysis project Ga0228701, IMG submission 178017) | Freshwater microbial communities from McNutts Creek, Athens, Georgia, United States - 11-17_Aug_MG | ecosystem: Environmental > Aquatic > Freshwater > Creek | place: USA: Georgia... | reverse complement strand
TGTTGAAGGCCCTAAAACAGGGCCAGTGGTCAAGATTTAGATCTTGCCAACCAGGTCGATGGAGGGTGCCAAAGTCTTGGCGCCTTCTTTCCACTTGGCGGGGCACACTTGGCCGGGATTGGCGGCGGTGTACTGGGCAGCAGTCAACTTGCGCAAGGTTTCCGACACGTCACGGGCGATTTCGTTGGAATGGATTTCCACAGTCTTGATGGTCAACTCGGGGTTGATGATGAAGGTGCCGCGCAGTGCCAGGCCTTCTTCTTCGATGTGCACCCCAAAAGCGCGTGTCAGAGCGTGTGTGGGGTCGCCGACCAATGGGAATTTGGCTTTGCCCACAGCAGGCGATGTCTCATGCCACACCTTGTGCGAGAAGTGGGTGTCGGTGGTGATGATGTACACCTCGGCACCGGCTTTCTGGAAAGCGGCATAGTTGTCGGCCGCGTCTTCGATTTCGGTGGGGCAGTTGAAGGTGAAAGCTGCAGGCATGAAGATGAACACGTTCCACTTGCCTTTGAGGCTGGCTTCGGTCACTTCGATGAATTTGCCGTTGTGGAAAGCTTGGGCTTTGAAAGGCTGAACTTGTGTGTTGATCAGGGACATGGTGTTTCCTTGGGTTGGTTAAAAAAAACTATCAAATGAGAAAACTCATTGAGACGAATCATAAAACGGATACAGGTCTGAACGACGCATGAGCCGATTGGAAGTTTCAATGAGCGTCATAGCCAGAGGCCAACAGGCCCCATGTCATGGGCGGGGCGCTTGAGCGCCGCCCGTGCGCAACGCGCCCAATGCCAGCAGCAACCAAGCCGCAATCCAGGCCCCGCCGCCCCAAGGCACCAGCGCTCGCAGGCTGTCAACGCCCAGCAAAGCGCGGGCATAAATGTTGAAACTGAACAGCAGCATGCCAACCAGCATCAGCCAGCCCGAAGCCTGCCAGCAGCGCGATGCCGGGACGCCACGCAAGGCCAAGCCCACCAGCACCAGCCCCAGCGCATGGAACTGCTGCTGGCTCAGCGCCGTCTGCACCATGGCCGGGAGACCATTGGCAAAAGCGGGCAAATGGGCAAAGGCTGCGCTGAGCACCACACTCAGACCAGCGCTGAGCGCGCCCACAGTCAAAAAAATACGGGACATCACGGCAACACTCCAAAAAACAGGATGGATTTCAGTCCATCCCGCATTGTCGCCCGTACCTCACACCAGCGGGCGTCTGTAACCGCCAGCCAACCCGCGGGGCGACAGCACAAGCTGCCACAGCTGGTTGTCGCGCGCGCGAAAAGTGCCCGCACAACACAGCAGGTAATAACGCCACATGCGGTAAAAGCGCTCGCCGTACTGCGCTTTAAAGTCCGGCCAAGCCGCTTCAAAACGGGCATGCCAGGCCATCAGGGTTTTGTCGTAATCGGCCCCAAAGTTGTGCCAGTCTTCGAGTACGAAATCATGTTCAGCATGCAGCGCCAGGTCAGAAGCCGAAGGCAACTCGCCGTTGGGAAAAATGTACTTCTCGATCCACGGGTCGATCCCTGCGCCCGCAAGGTTTTTGCCGATGGTGTGCAACAAGCACAAGCCATCGGCATGCAGGCTGCGCCGGACCATGCCGAAAAAACGGCGGTAGTTTTTGCGCCCCACATGCTCGAACATACCCACCGAAGCGATGCGGTCAAACCGCTGCACGCCTTGCGGGTTGAACTGCCGGTAATCGGCCAACTCAAAGCGCACCGGCAACCCCCTGGCTCTGTCGGTGCCCAGCCGAGCCTGCTCTTTGGAGACCGTCAGGCCCACGCACTGCACCCCGTGATGCAGTGCCGCATGCCGCATCAGGCTGCCCCAGCCGCAACCAATGTCCAGCAGCGTCATGCCCGGTTCAAGCTGTAATTTGCGACAAATCAGGTCGAGCTTGGCCTCTTGCGCCTGCCCCAGATCGTTGGCCTGCGCCCAATAGCCGCAGCTGTAGGCCAGGGACGGGTCAAGCATCGCCTGGTACAAATCATTGCCCAGGTCGTAATGCACTTCCCCCACCTGCCAGGCCCGGGATTCCGATTGCAAATTGGTGACACGCGCCTTGAGTGACGCCCACAGCCAGCCTGCCCGACCCACCTGCTCGTCCAGCCGCGCACGCAAAATGCGCGCAATCAACTCGTCCACCTGATCGCAGTCCCACCAACCATCCACATAACTCTCCCCCAGCCCGAGACTGCCCCGGATCAAAATGCGATCCAGCGTGGCCGGATGGTGAACCCGCATGTCCCAGGGATGACCACCGCCGACCGTGATGCCTGCCGTGGCCAACAAGGCCGAGGCCCTGCGCCAGTGGTCGTCGGTCTGTGCCCGATGGGCCGTTTGCCAGCTGATTTCAGTGTCCATTCACCAGTACTCCATTCAAGTGCGCCGCCCCCGAAGGACCGGAACAAGACCATGCTAATGACGCTGCCTGCGCCTGAACATCAAGCCAAAGGTGTAGTGGCGATACTCGAAAACCATGAGTCACAGCCCCCACAAAACACACCACAACGGTCTGCGGGCAGGCATAATTGACGTTTACGTAACGTCAACCAAAACATCAACCAGACTGGAGATACCCATGGACATTCAAGGCAAAGTTTTCATCGTCACCGGCGGCGCTTCGGGCTTGGGTGAGGGCACGGCCCGGATGCTGGCGGCCAACGGCGGCAAAGTGGTCATTGCTGACATGCAAGCCGAAAAAGGCGAAGCCATCGCCAAGGAACTGGGCGGCGCTTTTGTCAAATGCGATGTGAGCAACGAAGCCGACGGCCAGGCCGTCGTGGCCCAAGCCGTTTCCATGGGCAAACTGATGGGCCTGGTCAACTGCGCCGGCATTGCCCCCGCCGAAAAAACCGTGGGCAAAAACGGCGCACACAACCTGGGGCTCTACACCAAGACCATCATGGTCAACCTGGTGGGCAGCTTCAACATGATCCGCCTGGCCGCCGAGGCCATGTGCAAGAACGAACCCGAAGCCACCGGCGAGCGCGGCGTGCTGATTTCCACAGCCAGTGTGGCCGCTTATGACGGGCAGATCGGCCAGGCCGCTTATGCCGCGTCCAAAGGCGGCGTGGTCGGCATGACGCTGCCCATCGCCCGCGATCTGGCGCGCAACGGCATTCGCAACATGACGATTGCCCCCGGCATCTTTGGCACCCCCATGCTGTTTGGCATGCCGCAAGAAGTGCAGGATGCGCTGGCCGCCGGCGTGCCCTTCCCCAGCCGCTTGGGCACGCCACAAGACTATGCGCGTCTGGCCAAGCACATCTTTGAAAACGACATGCTCAACGGCGAGGTGATCCGCCTGGACGGAGCGATTCGCCTGGCACCGAAGTGATCTGACGGCTTTTCAGCCTCACATATGCAACAGGCCCTTCGGGGCCTGTTGTCGTTTCAGCACTAGGATGGCGCATCGCACCCCTGGAGCACACATGTCACCCACCCGCCCCCTGATCACCCTCGCAACCCTGGCGCTGCTGAGCGCATGCGCCAACAAACCCCACGCCACCGACTGGCAATACAGCGTGCCCGAGCAACCCGAGGCGGCCAGTGGCCACACCGACAAACCCGGCTGGGCAATGAAGAAATTTGCAGTGGCGGCGGCCAACCCGCTGGCCACCGATGCGGGCTATCAAGTGCTGCGTGCCGGGGGCTCGGCGGTCGACGCCGCGATTGCAGTCCAGATGGTGCTGGGGTTGGTAGAGCCGCAGTCCAGCGGCATCGGCGGCGGGGCTTTTTTGATGCACTTTGACGGCCAAAAGGTCACCGCGCACGACGGCCGCGAAACCGCCCCGGCCACCGCCCGCCCCGACATGCTGCTGGGTGAAGGGGGCAAGCCTTTGCCCTTTGACGAAGCGGTACTGAGCGGCCATTCGGTGGGGGTGCCCGGCGCAGTGCGCATGCTCGAAGGTGTGCACCGCAAGCATGGCACCCTGCCCTGGGCTCAGCTGTTTGCGCCCGCGATCGCTTTGGCCGAACAAGGGTTCAAGGTGAGCCCGCGCCTGCACACGCTGCTGAAAAGCGAGCCACATCTGAAAAAAGACCCGGTGGCCGCCGCCTACTTTTACAGCCCCGAGGGTCAGCCTTGGCCGGTGGGCCATGTGCTGAAAAACCCCGAACTCGCCCAGGTGCTGCGCCGCCTGGCCCGCGAAGGCAGCGTGGCCCTGCACGAAGGGCCGGTGGCCCAGGCCATCGTGCAGCGCACCCGATCGGACCCGCGTCCGGGCAGCCTGAGCCTGGCCGACCTGAAGTCGTACCAGCCCCAGGAACGCCCTGCCCTGTGCTTTGACCACACACCGCCAGTCGCCCTTCCTGCCGTACAAGCGGCTGCAGTCATGCGCAGTTACCGCATTTGCGGTTTTCCGCCACCGTCTTCAGGGGCCGTGGCCATCGGGCAAATTCTGGGTTTGCTTCACCACACCCAAGCGCAGGGCCCGGCAATCCAAAACGGCCTGCCCACGCCCGACTGGTTGCACCGCTACACAGAAGCCTCACGCCTGGCCTTTGCCGACCGGGCGCAATACCTGGCCGACCCGGACTTTGTGAGCGCCCCCGCAGGCGACTGGCGCAGCCTGCTGGCGCCCGACTACCTGCGTCAGCGCAGCCAACTGATCGGTGCGCAGTCGATGAAAACAGCCCAACCCGGGCAGCCCGCAGGCACCCGCACCAGCTGGGCTCCCATGCCAGCGCAAACCGAGTACGGCACCAGCCACATCAGCGTGGTCGATGGTCAGGGCCGCGCTGTGGCCATGACCACCACCATCGAAGCGGGTTTTGGCTCACGCCGCATGGTCACGACCGACCCCGGCCGCCCTGGCGGTTTCTTGCTCAACAACGAGTTGACCGACTTCAGCTTTGCGCCCGCCGATGCACAAGGCCGTCCCATCGCCAACCGGGTCGAGCCGGGCAAGCGCCCGCGCTCGTCCATGTCCCCGACGCTGGTATTTGACAAGGCCACCGGGCAGTTGCTCATGAGCGGCGGCAGCCCCGGTGGCGCGCTCATCATCCATTACACGGCCAAGCTGCTCACAGGCACCCTGCACTGGGGCCTGAACGCCCAACAGGCCATCAACCTGCCCAACTTTGGCTCACTCAATGGCCCCACCCTGCTCGAAGAACAACGATTTCCGGCCAGCACGGTGGACGCCCTCAAGGCCCGGGGCCACGAGGTGCGCGAAATGGACATGACCAGCGGATTGCAAGCCATCGAACGCACGCCCACGGGCTGGTTTGGCGGTGCCGACCCGCGCCGTGAAGGGGTGGTGATGGGCGACTGAGGGCGTCCCTCAGGTGACGATGACCGCACCCGCTTGCGGGTTGCCCCTCTTGCCGCGCACTGGCGCTTTGTTTGGAATGGTCACATTCAAAAAAGGAGACCCCATGACCCATTTTCACCCCGAGCGTCGGCAATTCCTGCAAACCGGCAGCGCCCTGGCCACAGGCCTTGCTTTGCCCGGTCTGGCCCAGGCCCAGGCCTTTCCGGCCAAACCCATCAAACTGATTTGCCCCTGGCCTGCGGGCGGCTCAAGCGACGCCGTGATGCGCGCCCTGGCCGACGGAGCCAGCCGGGCCCTGGGCAGCCAAGTCATCATCGAAAACAAGCCCGGGGCCAGCGGCATGCTGGGCCCCAACGAACTCGTGCGGGCTGCCCCCGATGGGTACACACTGTCGCAATTGACCATTGGCGTGGCACGCCTGCCGCACATGCAAAAGATGCAGTTCGACCCACTCAAGGACTTCACCTACATTGCCTGCCTGACCGGGTACACCTTTGGCATCGTGGTGCGTGCCGACTCACCCTTCAAAACCATCAAGGATCTGGTGGACTACGCCAAGGCCAACCCCGACAAGTTCACCTATGGCTCAACAGGCAACGGCACCACACCGCATCTGGCCGTGGAAGAGTTCGCCAGCAAGGCCAGCATCAAGCTGTCGCATGTGCCCTTCAAAGGCAGCTCGGACGGTCTGCAAGCCTTGTTGGGTGGTCACATCAACGCGCACAGCGATGCCACCGGCTGGGCGCCGCATGTTGAAGCGGGAACCCTGCGCCTGCTGGCCACCTATGGCAGCAAGCGCACCAAACGCTGGCCCAAAGTGCCCACGCTCAACGAACTGGGCTACGACACTGTGTCGGACTCTCCCTTTGGCATCGGCGGTCCACGGGGCATGGACCCCAAAGTGGTCTTGACTTTGCAAAACGCCTTCAAGAAAACACTGACAGACCCCGCCGTGCTGGCCTCTTTCGAAAAATACGACCAGCCCGTGATCTACATGGACAGCGAGCAATACACCGACTTCATCCTCGCCAGCTATGTCAAGGAAAAGCGAGTCATTGAACGGTTGGGGATGGGCATCAAAGGCTGAACATCGCCGATTTGGGCAGACTTTGGGGGCATGTCCCTCATTGTTTGCTCAACGTACCTCTTTCGGCTTCATCCAGCGCTTGCGCAAACAGACCGGGCTTGCCCAACTTGGCCACCAATTCTTGCGCGGCCAACAATTCCCTGGAGGTCATCTTGGGCCTCAGTGCCGCACGGTTATCACTGGCTGTTTGGTTGTTGGTCGATGAATCTGTGGCAAAAGACAAGCTGTACAGCGCGTAAGCAATGACCCGGCTGTAGGGCACACCGTGTGCATATTTGTACATGACGCCCAAATTGTTCTGAGCATCAGCATCGCCTTGTTCGGCTGCCCGCCGATACCAGACAGCCGCTTCCTTGTCGTCCTTGGCCACACCCCGGCCCAAACGAAACATGCGTGCCAGATTGAATTGCGCGGGCGCATGACCTTGTTCGGCTGCGAGGCGGAACCAGTACACCGCCTGCTCGGCGTTTTGCTCAACGCCCCGGCCACTTTCATACATCAAACCCAAATTGCGCTGGGCATCGGCCAAACCTTGTTCGGCCGCCCGGCGAAACCAATCCACGGCTTGACGGTCATCCGGTTCTACCCCCCGCCCCAGGGCATACATCACACCCAGGTTGCGATGCGCTGTGGCATCACCCTGTTGGGCTGCCGCCAAAAACTCGGTCAGTGCCACCGCATAGTCACTGCGTTTGTAAGCGTCGACCCCTTCCGCCAAACCAGCATGAGCCGTCGATGCCGAAACGGCACACAAGCCGACAAGAAGCAAGGCACGTGACTTTGCCACCGCCGTGGCCAGCACAAATAAACTTTGATTTTTCAATGAATCCATCCCACCGAATATTCGGAATAAAGCGAGCGGATGAAAGTGCCATGCACCTGCCCACACCCGGCCGAATGGTATCCACGCCAGAACCTTTTTCAAGGCTCAAAATGAAAATTTAAGAATAAAAAACAATTTCAAATTAATTACAAAAATGACTTTAAAAAGCCCCACCCCAAACCCCCAGTCCACTGGCCCGCTGCACCTGACGGGCCATGGCTTCGCCCAGCAGGCCGGCGCGGGGCTCCACCAGGGTCAGGTGGTCTTTGGCGCGGGTGATGCCGGTATAGACCAGCTCGCGGGTCAGGATGTCGCCGCCCGCGTCAGGCAGCACGACCACGGTGTGGGCAAATTCCGAGCCCTGGCTTTTGTGGATGGTCATGGCAAACGCCGTCTCAACGTGGGCCAGGCGGCTCACGCTGACCGAGCGCAGCTGCTCGCCGTCCAGAAACCAGGCGCGCAAAGCCTGGCTGCTGGCACCGGGCAGCACCACGCCCACGTCACCGTTGAACACACCCAGCGCCTTGTCGTTGCGGGTGACCATGACAGGCCTGCCTGCAAACCATTCGCCTTCGGGCCGCAGCCAACCCTGGCGGGCCAGCGCCTGCTGCACTTGCTGGTTGATGGCGCGGTCACCCCAGTCGCCCTCGTGCACGGCGCACAAGATGCGAAACCCCTCAAACGCCTTGAGCACACGCTTGACCCAGGCTCTGTGGGCCTCGTCGGCGGTAGCCGCAGACCCCAGTGCAGACGGCCCAGCCTGGATTTCGCGCAGGTAGTCGGCGTAGCTTGCCGGGGCCAACGCACGGCCATGTAAAGCCAATTGCACCACTTCATCGGGTTTGACTGGGGCGGGCACCAAGACCACCTTGCCGGGGGTCGGTTGGTCAGGGGTGGCAGCGGCACCGCTCAGGGCCTGTTGCGTGCCCCTTGTCAGCAGCTCATAGGCCCCCAAAGGCGCAGGGGGCGCAAACAAATCGGCCGGTGCCTCAGCCCGGGCCACACCGGCGTTCACGGCTTTGGCCAGTGCGCCAATGTCCGAGCCAAACCGGTGGCTGTGGCGCAGCATCACGGTTTGCTGATCGAGTGCGCTGCCGGGGGTGGCCGATACGCTCAATTGGTCGCCACAGGTGGCCTCGACATAGGCACAGGTGGCGGCGTTGTAGCGCGTGTCTTGCGCGTGGGCGCACAAATCGCCCAGCACCGAGCCGGCCTCGACCGAGGCGAGCTGGTCCTTGTCTCCCAGCAAGATCAGTTTGGCGTGTGGCGGCATGGCTTGCAGCAAGGCGGCCATCATCTCCAGATGCACCATCGAGGTTTCGTCCACGATCAACACGTCCAGATCGAGCGGGTGCTGCGCGTTGTGCTTGAACTGGCGGCTGCCCGCGTGCATGCCCAGCAAGGCGTGCACCGTGCTGGCCTTGCCCATGCGCTCGGTCAGGGCCTGCAAATCAATCGCCGCGCCCAGCCCCTTTTGCAAACTGGCCAATGACTGGTCGATCGACTGGCGCAAGCGCGCCGCCGCTTTGCCGGTGGGCGCGGCCAGAGCCACCCGCAGCTGCGCCGGGTTGGGGCTGGTGGCCAGCAGCAGTGCCAGCAAACGTGCGGCGGTGTAGGTTTTACCGGTGCCCGGCCCGCCGGTGATGACCGTCAGACCACTGCGCAGCGCCAGCGCACAGGCGATCTTTTGCCATTGCGGTTGTGGTGGCTGTGAGGGTTCCGTGCTCGCCGGTTGCGCATCAAACAAGCGGTCCAGCCAGGCTTTGGCGGCGGCGGTGTCCACATCGGGCTGGGCCACAGCGCGCTGGCTGATCGCCTGCGCCACCTGTTGCTCATAAACCCAATAGCGGCGCAAATACAGCAACGGGGCCTCAGGCGTGCCACCCAACACCAGGGGCTGGCCGATGTCTGGCCTGACCGGGTGTGATTCAAAGTGCTGTGTCTTGTCGTCGCCAGCGTTCCTTGTGGGAGCCCCGCCCTCGGGGCGATTGCTTGCGGTCTGCGAGCGTTCTATCGCGGCGGGGGCGCCGCTCCTGCACAAAGATGCATCTGTCCAGCTTAAACGCACCAGTGCACTGCGTGCCAGGGCCTGTGTCCAGGCTGTCAACGACGTGGGCAGGCTGGCCCACAAGGTATTCAGGTCGGTTTGGGCCTTGTCGGGCCAGGCCAGCACGGCCTGGGGTTGGCGCACCAGATCAGCCAGCGGCAGACAAACATGGCCCCGGCCTTCCATGTGGGCCAGCAAGGCGCTGGCCACCAGCACCGTGGCGTCGGCCTGCGGGTCGTGGGCCAACACAAAGTCGGCCAGTGCGCTGTCCAGGCGGCGCAGCCAGCCCGACTCGGACCAGGCTTTGAGGGTGTCAAGGGGGGTAGCGAGGGTGGTGTTCATGAGCGCATTCATCGGGTTCAGACCTCGGTTTCGGGGGTCGGGTCCAGCATGGCGTCCAGCGCGTCCAGGCATTCGGGGGGCAGTGTCAAGGTGCAGGTGCCGCCTGCGGGGCCGTGGATGCCGCGCAAGAACAAATACACCGCGCCACCCAAGTGTTGCGCCGGGTCGTAGTCCGCGCCCAGACGACTGCGCAGCAGGCGGTGCAGCGCCAGCCCATAAATGGCGGCCTGCACGTCGTAGCGGTGGTCAGCCATGGCGCCAGCCAGGCTGTCGGCGTTGTAGGCGCTGTCGTCGGCACCCAGAGCGTTGGATTTGTAGTCGAGCACCCAGTAGCGGCCTTCGTGCTCAAACACCAAATCCATGAAGCCCATCAGCATGCCGTGCAGCATGCTGGTTTGCAGGCGTGGGCGCGGCACGCCGGGCAGCAGGTGCTGGCGGCACAGCGCGTCGATGACGGTGGTCTCGATCTGGCGGGCGGACAACCAGAACTCCATCTCGGAACGCACGGTGGGCAACTGGGCCAAGGCAACGCCCAGGCCCGGCAAGGGCGTGTGGACCACATCGGTCAGCCAGCCGACCAGCGCAGGGGCGCTGTCTTTGTGATCGCGCTCACAGCGGGTTTGCAAACGGGCCGTCAGGTTCGGATTGCCTTGCAGCGCGAAGCCTTCGGCCGACAGCCAGTCGAGTTGCAGGTGCAGCCAGTTGCCCGTGATCGGGCCGCGTTTGAAACTGTGCCAGATGGGTGCCAGTGCGGGTGCGGGAGCGACACGGCCCTTTTCCAATGCAGCCACTTCGGACTCCTCCTGCGTCTGTGCCATGTCCTGACTTTCGTCGTCGGCCGGACGCCTCACCTGCAAGGGCGAGAGCGGGCTGACCGGTGCGGCTTGCGGCGTGTCTTTTTTCAGGTCACGCGTCAGGCGCGAATAGCTGGCGATGCCCCAGTTGCGGTCAAAGTCGGCCCGGTAATCGGGCACGGCTTGCAGCGCAGGCGATGGGCCACGCGACGCCAGGCGGCTCACCCCCGTGGGGTCGGTGGCGGGCACCAACGCAATGCTGTGGCCACCGCTGGCCCAAGCTTGCAGGGGCTGCAACCAGTCGGCGGCTTCGCGCTCGTCGGGCCCACCCAGCAAGTAGCCGATGGCACTTTGCTCGTTTTTGCACGCCTTGCCGTTGCCGATCTTGACCGCCGAAAACCCCAGCCACAAAGCATGGCGCGGGCGGGTCAGGGCCACATAGAGCAGTCGCAGGTCTTCGCGCATGCGCTCTTGCTCAAAACGGTCTTTGGTCTCGTCGTCAATGTCGAGCACCAGCTCGCGCGTGCCATCGGGCCGCGGCAGCTGAACGGATTTGACCACCCCCTTTTTGTAGGGCCTGAAACTGGTGGCGAATGGCAGACACACCACCGGGTATTCCAGCCCCTTGCTGGCGTGCACGGTGACGATCTTGACCAGATCGGCATCGCTTTCCAGGCGCACCACCTGTTCATCGGTTTGTTCGGCGTTTTCGGCGATCTGGTTCATCAGCCACCGGATCAGGGCTTGCTCGCCTTCCAGGTCAGCGCTGGCGTTTTGCAACAACTCGGCCAAGTGCAAATAATTGGTCAGGCTGCGCTCACCACCGCCGCGCCCCCCCGGGGCCATCCAGCGGGCAGCCAGGCCAAAGCGGTGCAAGGTCTGGCGCAGCATGGCCAGCACGCCCTGGGTCAGCCAGGTCTGACGCAGCTCACGCAAGGTCTGCACATGGCCGTCAAACACCTCGTCGTCGGTGGCCAGCCTGGCCAGCGCATCCAGCGGCAGGCCCACGCTGGCCAACGCCAGCGCAGCGCGCACCAACTGCGAATCTTGCGGTGTGGCCACGGCACGCAGCCAGTGCACCAGATCTCGCGCTTCGTCGCTTTGGTAGACCGAGTCTTTGTCAGACAAATAGACCGAGGCCACACCGCGTTTTTGCAGGGCGCGGCGCAGGGCCGCCGCCTCTTTGCCGATGCGCACCAGGATGGCGATGTCGCTGGGGCGCAGCCGTTGCAGGGGCTGGCCCTCGCGGGCAAAGCCATTGGTCGGGTCGTTGAGCCAGCCGACGATTTGCTCAGCACAGCGCTCGGCAAACTCCTTGCGTGCCTGGCCCATGCTTTGCAGTTCCAGGTCGTGCACCAAGGTGATGGCAGGCATGGCGCCACCCGCGTTGACCCAGGTTTCTTGGCGACCCTTGGCGCTCACGTCCACAAAGGGCAAGGGGTTGCCCTGGCCTGCGGTGTTCTCGCCCTTGAACTGAAAAGCCCCGGCGGGCCACTGCGCCTCGGCCTGCAAAAAGCCGTGGTTCACCGCCTTGACCAACGGGTCGGTGGAGCGGTAATTGACCGACAGCGCATAGTGCCGCCCCTGTGTGGCGCGGCGCGCTTGCAGGTAGCTGTAAATGTCGGCCCCGCGAAAACCATAAATCGACTGTTTGGGGTCCCCAATCAACAGCAAGGCGCGCTCGGGCGCGTTGTCGGCGGTGCGGTATATCTGGTCAAAGATGCCGTATTGGATGGGCGAGGTGTCCTGAAACTCGTCGATCAGGGCCACCGGGTATTGCGCGGCGATGCGCTCGCGCAGGCGCACGCCGTTAGGCCCCTTGAGCGCGGCATGCAGTCGCTCCAGCAAATCCGAAAAGCCAAAGGTGCCCTGCTGGCGCTTGAGCTGGCGCATGCGCTCGGCCACGGAGGCTGCGGCGTGCTGGCGGGCAAAAGCGCTGGGCTGGGGCAACTTTTGCAAACGGGTCTGTAGGCCTGCAAATGCAGCAAAGACCGCAGGCAATACAGGCATCAGGCCATCGGTACGGGCATCGGCCAGGCCCTCAGGGGTCAGGCGATCCCACCCACTCCCCAACTTGGGAATCACTGCGGCATCTTCACCGAGGGACCAGGCACGCAAGGTATCGAGCCAACCGGTGATTCGGCCCATCTGAAACCGCGAGCCATTCCATCCGTTCTTGTTGGGTGGTGCTTGGTCATTCACATACTGCCGCAACTGAGGCTCCAGCAACTGCCAATCTTGGCGTACGACATCCAGGGCTTGTTGCTGCTCGCCTCGTCCTTGCGCCAAGGCGTCCATCAAACTGCCCATGGGCTGAGCTTGTTCCGGGAGCTTGCCCAACAGGTCTTTCACATCCGCCAGCAAGGCATCCACACCTGACCAAATTCCCAACACATCTGCCAATGCTTGCGGGGCCAGGCCGTAGCACTGCCTACGCCAGTAGTCCTGCACGGCCTGGGTCAGCAAGGCCTGTTCGTCGGCCACCAGTTCTTCTTCAAACAGGCTGCCGCTGTCAAACGCGTGCTCGCGCAGCATGCGCTGGCACCAGGCGTCGATGGTGTGCACGCTGGCTTCGTCCATGCATTCGGCGGCCATGGCCAGCCGCCAGGCGGCCTGCTGGCGTTCAGCCTCGGTGGGGTAGTCGGCCAGCAAACCGCGCAGATACGCGTCTTCCGTTTTGGGCTCGGCCTCGCCCCGAAAGCAGCGGGCCGATTCGAGCAAGCGCGCCCGGATGCGGTCCGACAGCTCGCGGGTGGCGGCCCGGGTGAAGGTCATCACCAAAATGTCTGAGGGCATCAGCGCCCGGTCAAAGCGCGTGGCGGCGGTGCCGTGGCCCAGCACCAGACGCACATACAGGGCGGCGATCGTCCAGGTCTTGCCTGTTCCAGCGCTGGCTTCGATCAGGCTGGAGCCCCTGAGGGGAAAGCTCTCGGCGATCAGCGGCTGTGATGCAGCTTGTGTCTGCGCATCAGACATGTTCGGTTTCAGGGTGTTGGGCTCTGTCATGTTGGACTCCATGCCGCTCATTCAAAGGCCTGCGCTGCCGCGTAGGGGTGTGCCGTCACGCAAACCGCCGCCCATTCGAGCAGCGGGCCATACACCCGCCGGGCCAATTCGCTGGCGTCCTGCCCGTCGACGGTGCGGGCAGCGCACAGGGCTTCAAAGTCGGGGAACACCCTTGCCAAACACATGTCGTTCACTTCGCCCATTTGCTCGCTCATGCCGCTATCCCCGCCTTCGTAGGCAGTTTCGGCCAAGCTGTCGTTTTGGCGGTTTTCTTCACTCTCGGCGGCTTTGGCCAGCACCAAAGCGGTTTTGAGCGGCAGGGGCAAGGCTTGTTGCTGGCCTTGCAGCCACACGGCCAACAGGCTGTCCAGCACCGGCCGCGCTTGCTCTGTCGGCATGGGACGAATGTGCAGTTCGCCATCTTGCCCCACCACACGCCCTTGCAGCGGCTGCCCACCGGCCGCAGCGACCAACGCCTGCAACCAGGGGCGCAACAATTTGTCTGGGCGCGGCAGGTTCTGCTTTTTCACCGTGGTGGTGATCTTGCTGGGCTCCAGCAAGACCCAGCTGCGTTCACCGTCAAGGTTTTGGTAAACCGCGTCGATCCAGTCGCGCAGCACCACAGTGGCCTGCGCGCCCTGATGGGTGTGGCTCACGGCCACGCGCTCGGCTGTCAGGGGAAACGCCTGCCCCACCCCGGCCCAGGCCTGGGCCATGGCGGTCAGCGTCCCTTGCAGTTCTGTTTTTTTGAGTTGGCCCAGACCCTGCATGGGCAAGTCGCCCGCGCGTTGCAGGGCATCCAGCCGGGCGCTGATCAAAGCGTCCAGACCCTCGCATTGCTGCGGCGCGGGCCAGTGGCGGGTTTGTGACCGGATGAGCTGGTAGTTCTCCAGTCCGTCAAATCCAAAGGCCTCGGTGTCGCCAGGCTCTTCTTCCGGGCTCCAGAAACCCACGCCCAGCCGTTCCTTGAAAAACGCCTTGACCGGGTTGCGGAAAAACTGCACCAACCGGTCCAGATCGAGCGGCGCGCTGGTGTCGGGCGCTGCCAGGCTCAGGTTGGCGCTCTGCGCTGAGGCGTCAGCCTGCGCATCATGGGCACCGCGCCATTCACGGGCATAGGTCAACAGGCTTGTTTCTTCCTCAAAATACCGGCGGCTGAAGGGTTGCAGCGGGTGCGAGGTGGTGCGGGCTTTGAGTGCCGCTTCGCCCCAGGCCGAAGCGATGTAATCGCGCAACTGCGACACCAGCACCGAGGGCGGCTGTTCGCTGTTGTTGCGCACGTTGTGACCGGTCCAGCTGACATACAGCACGCGGCGGGCCGACAGCAGCGCTTCGAGCATGAGCTGGCGGTCATCGTGCTGGCGCGAACGGTCTCCCGGGCGGAACATGCCGCGCTGGCCCATCAAATCAAAGTCACTGCGCTGGGTGCGGCGGGGGTAATCGCCATCGTTCATGCCCAGCAGGCACACCACCTCAAACGGGATCGCCCTCATCGGCATGAGCGTGCAAAACGTCACGCCGCCGGCCCGAAAGCGTTGCGCCAGGCTGGGCACTTGCAAGGCGTCCATCCAGCCGTGGCGCAGCGCCGCCAGCCCCACGGTTTGGGCAAAACCGGCCTGCTCGCAGGCGCGCAACCAATGGCCCAGGCCATCATTCAGGGCGCTCAGGGCCTGGGTGTCCACCTCATCAGCCGCCTTGAACATGGCGGCCAGCAACCACTGGGCATGGTCGCGCCAGGCCTCGGGTGTGGCCGCGCTTTGCATGCGCTGCCACCACTCGCCCAGGGTTTGCAACAGGTGCGCCAGACTGCCCGCCAGTTCGGCGTCCAGCCCGCCCACTTCGGCATAGGGCTCGATGCCTTGCCAGCCCGCTTGGCCCGGCACACCGTCGAGCACGCCCGAGGCGTAGCCCAGTAGCATGCGCTGCAAACCAAACCAGGCGCTGTTTTGGTCACCACAGGCGGCCAGGTCGAGCTGGGCGCGCTGCGCAGCATGCAGGCCCCAGCGGATGCCTGAGCCGCTCATCCACTGGGTGAGCTGGGGCAGTTGCGCGGGGTCAATGCCAAAACGCCGGGCCACAGCGGGCACCTCCAGCAGATCGACCAATTCACTCAGGCCGCAGCGGTGCGCGGTCAAGCCCAGCAACCACTCGACCGCCAAGATGACCGGGCTGCCCGATTTGGCGCTCAGATCGGCAATGTCATAGGGGATGTAGCGCTTGTCGCTGCGGGCGTATTGGCCAAACACGGCCCGGATCGCCGGGGCCATGCTTTGCACATCGGGCACCATGACCACGATGTCACGCGGGTTGAGTGGAGGGTCTTGTGCTGTCTGGGCCAACAAAGCCAGCAACTGGTCGTGCAGCACTTCCAGTTCGCGCACCGGGCTGTGCGCCACATGGAACACCACCGAGCGGTCATCGCCCGCCAGCTGCGCGTCGTCGTGGCGCGTGCTCAGGGGCTCCAGATCGCGGATGCGCTGCTGCACCCGGGTCAGCATGGGGGTGTCTGCGGTCTCGGGCGCTTCGTCAAACAGGTCGATGCGCAGTGACGGAAAAGCCTGCGCGGTGGCCACCGCGTCGTCAAACGCATCGAGCTGGCGCACAAAATCGCGGCCTTGGCGTCCCCAGGCGGCCAGCAGCGGGTGGGCGTGCAAATGCATGTCTTGCAGCTCGGGCGTAGGGCGGCCGGGCTCGCGCAAGGCCTGGCGGCGACGCTCGGTGCGAAACAGTTCGCGCCCGTCCATGATGTCACCCCAATAAAAGCGACACGGGTTGGGCACGGCCAGAATCACCTGGCTGTGCGGGGCCAGCGCATGCAACATCTCCAGCATGGCCCCCGGGATGTGGCTCATGCCAAACACCACCAGACGGCGCGGCAGTTTTCCCGAAAAGTCTTGCCCTTCTCGCAATTTGTCCAGCACTTGAAGATGCAACTCAGGGCGTGTGGCGCTGCGCTGCTCGGGCGTGAGGGTCTGAAGCACCGCCCGCCACAATGCAGGCTGCCAGCGCTGATCAATGTCCAAGGCTTTCGGATAGCCCGATGGGTCCGTCAGTTCATCGCGTCCGGCGGCCCAAGCCTGCAACCAGTCGGTGCGGTAGTTCTGGTATTGGTCAAACAAGTCGGCCAGCTGACTGGCCAGTTGCAGCAAGCGGGTGTCGCCGGCTGCACCCGATGCAGCATCGGGTGTCAGATAACGCGCCATGGGGGCGAACTCGGGCTGGTCAGCCAACCGGGTAAAACCTGCATCAGCCGCCAGGTCATGGGCAATTTGTCGAGCGGTGACTCACGCGGCACCGCCTGCGCGCCCAGCACCTGCCGGTAAGCCCGCCACACAAAACGCCCCGGCAACTCGACCCGCGCCGCCGAGCACACGCCCGCCTGCTGGGCCAGCGCCATCTTGAACCACTCGGCCATGCCGCTGCTTTGCACCAGGATCACTTCTTCTTCGAGCGGTGCCAGCGGGTGCCCACCCAACCAGGTGATCAGCGTCTGCGCCAGATCCTCGGACCGGTTGCCGTGCAAAACGATGAAACCGGGGGTGATGGGGTTCGGGCGGGTGGAAAGGGTCATCAAAGCGTCCTGGGCGGTTGGCGCGGGAAAAAAGAGCGATGACGATTGTTCACCGGAAAGCAGGCTTTGCTGGACCCGGCCATAAAAAAAGCGCCGCAAGCGGCGCTTTTTGGACTGAAGCCGACCGGCAGATCAGTAAGCCTGGCCCAGCTGGCCCAGGATCGCGGGATTCTCCAAAGTGGAGATGTCTTGCGTGATCTCTTCGCCTTTGGCCAGCGAGCGCAGCAGGCGGCGCATGATTTTGCCGGAGCGGGTCTTGGGCAGGTTTTCGCCAAAGCGGATGTCTTTGGGTTTGGCGATGGGGCCGATTTCCTTGGCGATGTGGTCACGCAATTGCTTGGCAATCGCCTTGCCTTCGTCGGTGTTGGGCAAGGCACGCTTGAGCACCACGAAGGCACAAATCGCTTCACCGGTGGTGTCATCAGGACGGCCCACCACGGCGGCTTCGGCCACCAGCTCGGTGCAGCTGACCAGGGCCGATTCGATTTCCATGGTGCCCATGCGGTGACCCGACACGTTCAGCACATCGTCGATACGACCGGTGATGGTGAAGTAACCGGTTTTCTCATCACGGATCGCGCCGTCGCCAGCCAGGTAGTACTTGCCCTTGAAGTCTTCAGGGTAGTAGCTCTTCTTGAAGCGCTCGGGGTCACCCCAGATGTTGCGGATCATGGAAGGCCATGGGCGCTTGACGACCAAAATGCCGCCTTGGCCATTGGGCATGTCTTCGCCGGTTTCGCTCACGATGGCGGCCTGGATGCCGGGGAAAGGCAGCGTGCAGGAACCGGGCACCATGGGGGTCACGCCAGGCAGCGGGGTGATCATGTGGCCACCGGTTTCGGTTTGCCAGAAGGTGTCCACGATGGGGCAACGGCTGCCGCCCACGTGCTCGTAATACCACTCCCAGGCAGCAGGATTGATTGGCTCGCCGACCGAGCCCAGCAAACGCAGGCTGGAGAGGTTGTAGCTCTTGGGGTGCACGGCGTCGTTGGCTTCAGCGGCTTTGATCAGCGAGCGGATGGCGGTGGGCGCGGTGTAGAAGATCGAGACTTTGTGGTCCTGGATCATCTTCCAGAAGCGGCCCGCGTCGGGGTATGTGGGCACACCTTCGAACACGATCTCAGTGCCACCCAAGGCCAAGGGGCCGTAGGTGATGTAGGTGTGGCCTGTGACCCAGCCGATGTCAGCGGTGCACCAGAACACATCGTCTTGCTTCAGGTCAAAGGTCCACTTGGTGGTCAAGGCTGCGTGCAGCAAATAGCCGCCTGTGCTGTGTTGCACGCCTTTGGGTTTGCCCGTGGAGCCGGAGGTGTAGAGCAAGAACAGGGGATGCTCAGCGCTCACCCACTCTGGCTCGCAAGTGGTGGCTTGCTTGTCGGCCACGTCAGCCATCCACAGGTCACGGCCTGCGGTCATGGCGATGTCAGCACCCGAACGCTTGACCACCAGCACGTTCTTGATGGCGTCGCAACCGCCCAGGGCGATGGCTTCGTCCACGATGGACTTCAGGGGCAGCAGCTTGCCGCCGCGCACCTGGTTGTCGGCAGTGATCACGGCCACAGCGCCAGTGTCCTCAATCCGGTCACGCAGTGACTGGGCCGAGAAGCCACCGAACACCACCGAGTGGGTGGCGCCAATGCGGGCGCAAGCTTGCATGGCGGCCACGCCTTCAATGGACATGGAGATGTAGATGACCACACGGTCACCCTTTTTGATACCCAGGGACTTGAGCGCATTGGCATACTGGCAAGTCTTGGCCAGCAACTGGCTGTAAGTGACCTTGGTCACTTCGCCGCCATCGGCTTCGAAGATGATGGCGGTCTTGTCGCCCAGGCCTTTTTCGATGTTGCGGTCCAGACAGTTGTAGGACACGTTCAGGGTGCCGTCTTCAAACCACTTGAAGAAAGGCGCATTGGATTCATCAAGCACCTTGGTGAAAGGGGTTTTCCAGGTGATCAGCTCTTTGGCCAGGCGACCCCAGTAGCCCTCGTAATCGGTTTCGGCTTCTTTGCACAAAGCCTCATAAGCAGCCATGCCCGAGACATTGGCGTTTTTAACAAAATCGGCGCTGGGTTGGTAAATGGCGGAACTCATCAGTTTTGTCTCCTCAATGACATGATGTTTTTCGAAACTGATGCAAATGTCGGCTTTGGCTCTTACAAAGTACTGACTGACATCAGGCTTGCAAAACTCATGACCGATGCGGGGCATAAGCACTCTAAAATCACAAAAGTTTTTGAGCGGCCAATACGAGCACCCCATGTCTGAACCCCACCAAACTGCGAGCCGCAAAATGGGTGCATTGCCCAACTTCATCTTTGCCAGCCGCTGGCTGCAATTGCCACTGTATCTGGGATTGATTGCGGCCCAGACGGTTTATGTTTTCCATTTTTGGATCGAGTTGGTGCATTTGCTCGAAGCCGCTTTTGGCAACCAGCACGCCCTGCAAATGCTGATCAGCAGCATTGGCTACAAAACCGATGCGCCCATCACCAGCCTGAATGAAACCGTGATCATGCTGGTGGTGTTGGGCCTGATCGACGTCGTCATGATCTCCAACTTGCTGATCATGGTCATCGTGGGCGGCTACGAAACCTTTGTCTCGCGCTTGAACCTCGAAGGCCACCCTGACCAGCCCGAGTGGCTGGACCATGTCAACGCCTCGGTGCTCAAGGTCAAGCTGGGCACGGCCATCATCGGCATCAGCTCCATCCATCTGCTCAAGACCTTCATCAACGCGGCCAATTACGACGAAAAAGTACTGATGTGGCAAACCATCATCCACATCGCTTTCTTGCTCAGCGCGATCGCCATTGCATTTGCCGACCGCCTGATGGCGCACCACGACAGCGCCAGCCACTGAATTTCGATTTTTTTGACTCCCCCCCTTTGGAAATCAACATGACCACCTTGATCAAACAAGCCGATCTGATTGAATCGGTTGCAGCCGCACTGCAGTACATCAGCTACTACCACCCCGCCGATTACATTGCCCACTTGGCCAAGGCCTATGAGCGCGAGCAAAGCCCTGCGGCCAAGGACGCCATTGCGCAAATCCTGACCAACAGCAAAATGAGCGCCACGGGCCACCGACCGATTTGCCAGGACACCGGCATCGTCAACGTGTTCCTGGAAATCGGCATGGACGTCAAACTCGACGGCTTCACCGGCAGCCTGGAAGACGCCGTGAACGAAGGCGTGCGCCGTGGCTACAACCACCCCGACAACATGCTGCGCGCATCGGTGGTGTCTGACCCGCACTTCAACCGCAAGAACACCAAAGACAACACGCCCGCAGTGATCTTCACCAAAATCGTGCCCGGCAACAAAGTGGACGTGACCGTGGCAGCCAAAGGCGGCGGCAGCGAAAACAAATCCAAGATGATCATGCTCAACCCCGGCGACAGCATCGTCGACTGGGTGCTCAAGACCGTGCCCACCATGGGCGCTGGCTGGTGCCCACCCGGCATGCTGGGCATTGGCATCGGCGGCACGGCAGAAAAAGCCGTACTCATGGCCAAGGAAAGCCTGATGGACGACCTGGACATGTACCAATTGCTCGAAAAATCGAGCAAGGGCGAAAAGCTCGACCAGGTCGAAGAAATGCGCCTGGAGCTTTACCACAAAGTCAACGCCTTGGGCATTGGCGCACAAGGCCTGGGCGGCCTGACCACCGTACTGGACATCAAGATCAAGATGTACCCCACCCACGCGGCCAGCAAGCCCGTGGCCATGATCCCCAACTGCGCGGCCACCCGCCATGCGCACTTTGTGCTCGACGGCTCGGGCCCCACCTATCTGGAAGCCCCCTCGCTCGACCTGTGGCCCAACGTGGGCTGGACAGCCGATACCGAAAAGAGCCAGCGCGTGGACCTGAACAACCTGACACCTGAGCAGGTCGCCGCCTGGAAGCCTGGCCAGACCCTGCTGCTCAACGGCAAGATGCTGACGGGCCGCGACGCAGCGCACAAACGCATCCAGGACATGCTGGCCAAAGGCGAGCCCCTGCCCGTGGACTTCAAGAACCGCGTGATCTATTACGTCGGCCCGGTGGACCCGGTGGGCGACGAGGCCGTGGGCCCCGCAGGCCCCACCACCGCCACCCGCATGGACGGTTTCACCGAAATGATGCTGGCCAACACTGGCCTCATCGCCATGATCGGCAAGGCCGAGCGCGGCCCGGTCGCCATTGAAGCCATCAAGAAGCACAAATCGGCTTACCTGATGGCCGTGGGCGGCGCGGCGTATCTGGTGTCCAAAGCCATCAAACACGCCAAGGTGGTGGGCTTTGCCGACATGGGCATGGAAGCCATCTATGAATTCGACGTGGTCGACATGCCCGTCACGGTGGCCGTCGACGCAGGCGGCACCAGCGCACACATCACCGGCCCGGCCGAGTGGCAAAAGCGCATCGCCAGCGGCGAATTCAAAGGCATTGGCGTCACAGCGGCCTGATGCAGGCTTTGAAAAAGGGCCGCTGATGCGGCCTTTTTCCAATCTGCCCACCCCAAAACAGCCCTTTTGCCCAGTGACATGAGCGCAGCGTCCCGCCCCATCGGGGTCTTTGACAGCGGCATCGGCGGCCTGAGCGTTTTGCAGGCACTGCAAAGCGCCCTGCCCCATGAGCACTTTGTGTACCTGGCCGACAATGCGCACGCGCCATACGGCGAAAAAACCGACCTGTATGTGCGCCAACGCACGCACGCGATTGCCGAACACCTTTTGGCGCATCACCAGATCAAGGCGCTGGTGGTGGCGTGCAACACCGCCACTGCCGCAGCCATTCATGAACTTCGCGCCCGACACCCCCACCTGCCACTGGTGGGGGTCGAGCCAGCCCTCAAACCCGCCGTGGCACTGAGCCAGACGGGCCACATTGGCGTGATCGCCACCAGAGGCACCGTGGCCAGTGACAAATTTGCACGCTTGCTCGGCTCGGTGCAGGCGCAAGCCCAATTCACGGTACAAGCCTGCAACGGCCTGGCCCTGGCGATTGAGCAAAGCACCCTGCCCGACTCAACCCAAGAAGTGGGGCATCGCATCACCGAATTGCTGGCGCAATACACAGCCGCCATGGGCGCGTTTGGCACAGCACCTGGCCAAATGGACACCCTGGTGCTGGGATGCACCCATTACGTGTTTGTAGAAGATCAACTCAGAGCACTGCTCGGCTCAGAGGTGCAACTGGTGGCCACCGGCGAGGCCGTGGCACGGCAAACGCTGCGCTTGCTGGAGGCCGCTGGTTTGCGGCGCTCGGACCCCGCTCCCGCCTCTGCAGCACAACGGCTGACCTTGCTGACCACAGGAGATCTGCACGGGCTTCAGGCCGCAGCCAAACGCTGGTTGGCGCTGCCAGCTTCCGCCTGCCACGCAGCGGCGGTGCCCCCGCCAAGATAGGCACTTGCCCCCAACCCGGTATTGGCCGCGAGGGCGCGGCTCCCACATCAGTTGCTGTCGCCCAGCCCTTGCGCCATGCGCTGACCGCGCTCGACGTTGACTGGCATCAACAGCACCCAACCCAACACGAACATCAGTGAGGTCGCACCGATGGCCAGGCGCTGGTTGCCGCCACTGAGCCAGGTGATCAGGCCATAACTCATGGGGCCGACAATGCTGGCCAGACGGATGGCAAAGGTCCACAGGCCAAAAAACTCACCCAGGCGGCTGGCTGGCACCATCAAACCTGCCATGGCACGACCCGATGACTGGCTGGCTCCCATGCAAATGCCTGCGATGGCGGCCGCCCACCAGAACTGGCCTTTGGTGCTGGACAAAGCCGCCACCACGCAAGTGATCACCCAGCCCCACAAGGTCAGAGCCAAGGACAGTTTGTGCCCCAAGCGATCTTGCACATAGCCAAACACCAAGGCACCAAGAAATGCAGTGATGTTGAGCGCAAAAATCAGCACCATGGTTTCCTGGGGCTGAAAGCCGATCACTTGCTCTGCATAAATTGCGGCCAGCGCAATGGCCACAGCCACGCCCCCCTGGTAAGCCACCGCGCACGCCATCAGTTGAATGAAATCCCGGTACGGGCGTGCATCACGAAAGGTCTGACGCAACTGACGCAAGCTGTGCAGCAAACCCAGACTGGGTGCGTCCGGACGGGGTTGAGCATGCTCACGCATCAAGGCAAAGGTCACGCAGGCCGCCAGGCCATAGACAGCGGCCGTGATCAGCATGGTGACGGGCACAAACTGGCTGCCGCTCTCACCCCGGGCCTGAGCGGCCAGCACATAAGCCAGGCAAATACCCAAGGTGAGCATACCGCCCAGATAACCCAGCGACCAGCCCCAGCCGCTGACCCGCCCCATGGCTTCGGGTTTGGCCAACTCGGGCAAAAAGGATGCGGTCAGCGACTCGCCATAAGAGAAAAAGGTGTTGGAAATGATCAGCAAACACAGGCCCAGCATCACCTGACCCGGCCCCACCAGCGCCAGCGCTGCGGTGCTCACCACGCAGCCAGCCGTGACCGCCATCAGCAAACGTTTTTTGCCTGCGCTGCGGTCTGCCCATGCCCCCAGGCCCGGCATGGTCAACATGACCAGGGCATAAGAAACGCTCAGGCCCACCGTCCAGGCCAGCGTGGCCCATTCGGCCCCTTGCGCCACGCCGCCCACAAAATACGTCGCAAACACCGCCGTGATGACCACCGTGGTGTAGCCGGAGTTGGCGAAGTCGTACATCGCCCAGCCCAACACCTCACGCGGACGAACGCCGGGGTTGAGGGCGTCGCGCGAGAACAAGGCTTTCATGCTGTGGCCGCGTTCAGTGAAGGTGGCGTGGACGACGACCGCTACCGCCGTGCCCACCATTGCCGTTGCCGCCAGCACCCTTGGGGGGCTTGCCCAACTCCAACGAGCTGACCAGGTTTTCAAAGCGCTGACTGAACAATTTGTCGATTTCAGCCACCACACCCGACAACTCGGAGCCATCGAAATGGCGCTCCATCATGTTGACCACGTCATGGATCAACAAATCACGTTGGGCCTGCATGATCGCGCCGGGATCGGGACCAACAAACAGCATGACGAAGTCATCCCGTGACTCGCCACCACTGGTCTCGTCTTCTTCGTCAAACTCGGTGTCGTAAAAAGTGACTTCGATCTGCGTGCCTGCGGCCGACACCTCGTTGAGGTTCATGCACAGGTCATCGAGCACCATGCGGAAATCATCGTCACCGCGAACCGTCCAGCACATCTGCAGGCGGTGGGTATTGGCCTCAAAACGGATACCGGGCTCTTCTTCGTAAAGGCTCATCGCGCCTTCGCTCAGGGTGCGCGCCCCGGCGTAGTGCCACAGCGGCTTGAGCGCCTCCTGCACGGCCTTGATGTCGGTGCCGGGCTTGATGGGCACATCACCATGCACATGGATCTCAAACGGTGCGTTGTCGTGTTTCATGGTGCTTCTTTCTTGTGGTGCCCCGAGCCGGAATCGAACCGGCACGCCCCTGTTACGGAAGCAACGGATTTTAAGTCCGGTGTGTCTACCAGTTTCACCACCGGGGCCCCAGGGTCGCTATTGTGCCTTGAGAAGTCGGTCTTTCGGCTTCAACCGAGCTGCAAATTCATCATGGCCAGCACGAAGAGCGAGATCACGGTGCAGTAACCCAAAGACCAAAACAAGGAACGAAACAGGGCCTTGTCTGCGAGATAACAGGCCACATAGGCGACCCGCGCCGCAATGAAGAGCACGGCCAGGGCATTGACCACCCAGGGCTCGACACCGGTCAGCAAGGCCAACACCACCCCCACGGCGAAAAACGGGAAGGCCTCAAAGCAATTGGCCTGAGCGGCATTGGCACGGGCACGGAAACCCGTCTGACGGGCCAGCCAGGCACGCGGGTCGCGGTTGTCATAGCCTTTGAACCCGGATTTGGCGATGCCGGCACAAACCACCGGCATCAGCCCTGCCACCAACAGTGCGACATAAGAAATCAGCATGGTCTGTCCTTCAAAAGATTCCGCGCAGGGGCGACAAGCCCGCCCAAAAAAAGCAAAAAGCCACTGATGGGCATCAGTGGCTTTGGGAGGATGCAGCGCCAATCATGGACTGGCCGCCACAGTGATCAACCGCCTTTTTTGGAGCGCTTGCCAGGGTTTTTCTTGCTGCGTGTGGCCACGCCGCGCTCCAGGCTCACGCGCTGGCCACGGCCTGGGGTGCGCAGGGTCACGCCTGGCAATGTGGGCAGTGGGGGAGTGAATTTACGATCGGCTTCGGTAACAATTTTATTGCCCATGGCTGGCTCCAGAAAAAATGCAAAAGCGTTATTAAGCCACAAGAATCAGGCGCTCCCGGCCTCTGGTGCTGCGATCCGGGAAAATTCTTGCCTCCTGATCCTGACCGCCCAAGCCAACTGCCGGTCAGGATCGGGTCACAATCCCGCTTGACTTGCAACACTCTGAAAACCCATGTCACTCACCGTTTTGCCTGTGGACTACCACCACCCCCTGCACCGAGCGGCCCTGGTGCAACTGCTGGACGCTTACGCCCGTGACCCCATGGGCGGCGGCGAGGGGTTGTGCGAAGAGGTCAAAGCCCGTCTGTGCAACGACCTGGCGCTGCGCGCAGGAGCGGCCAGTTTCATCGCCTGGCTGGGCGATGCACCGGTGGGCCTGGTCAATTGCATGGAAGGCTATTCCACCTTCAAGGCCCGCCCTTTGCTGAACATCCACGACATCACCGTGCTGCCCGAACACCGAGGCAGGGGAATCGGTCAGGCACTGCTCAATGCTGCCCAGGCCCATGCCCGGGCCACAGGTTGCTGCAAGCTCACCTTGGAAGTATTGACCGGCAATGCCCCTGCCCTGCGCAGTTATCTGCAGTTTGGTTTTGAGCCGTATGCGCTGGACCCATCCGCCGGGCAAGCCAGCTTCATGCACAAGTGGCTCTGACCGGACACCATCAGCCCTCGCCGTCTCGCGCTTGTTGTTTGAGCCAGACACCCTGCTCCTTGAGCCATCGCTTGAACTCAACTGGCTGCTGAATCCGGCGCAAGTCGGCGGTCAGACTGTCCACCTCATGGCGCTGATCGGCTTGCAAGCGCTGCAAGGCCTGCGCCATGACGGCCTCATCGGCACTGGCGCGCACGGGAATGCACAACTCGCGTGACAGCTGCATTTGCAGATGATCCAGATCGTCTTCCAGCGCAGCCACCTGCTCCTTGAGCAAACCCGACATGGCCTGCAATTGGGCATCGGCCATGCGGGAAGTGCTGGCCACCTCCGCCTGCGTCACTTGCATTTGCAGCCGCAACAAAGTGGTCAGGTCGTTTTTCTCATAAGCGGCGTTGACTTCACTCATCAAGGCGGTCTTGCGCACACGCACTTGCTCGTCAGGCTCTCGGTCGGGATGCAAGGCGCTGGCCAATTGACGGTAGATGGTGCGCAAGGACGCCCGGGCATCGACCGGCGGAGTCAGCGCCTGCGAATTTTGGGGCTCGGCCGCTTTTTTCTTTTCTTTGCGCGCGGCGCGTTTGGCGGCTTTGCGGGCGTCGTCGGCTTGCTGTTGACGCTGCCACTGGCGCATGCCCGCCGCCATCATCTCTTCGGGCGTGTTGTACAGGCTGGGGTTGTCGATCGGCTGGCCCAAGGCTTCTTCGATTCTTTCACGCAAGCGCAGCGCAGCCTCAGCCTGCTCTTGTGCAAGCTCTCCATCGTCTTCGGTCGCATACAGTTCGGCCAAAGCTTGCACCTGCGGGTCGGCCACCGGGGCCAGTTGTGCGATCAAGTAACGAATTTGCTGTCGGGCGATGCGTTGCTGCTGTGCCGTCAGCTCAGAGACCACCGGGTCCTGCGAACGCTCATGCACAAAGAGCAGCAAGGTTTTTTGCAAAGCCATCGCTTGCTGTCGGGCCTCGCGCAGGGCCTGCAAATGCGCATGACGATGCCGGTCTGACCAGGCCTGCAAGCCTTGCAATTGCGCGGTGAGCCCTTCGATCCGTGCCAGCAATTGGTTAAAGCGTTGCTGTGCCGGACTTGCTTTTTCGTCTGCGGGCAGGCAAACCCTCAAGGCAGACAGCCGCACCAGTGGTGCATCGGGATCAGGGGGTAACGGACTGGCGGCAGACATGGTGGAAAACGCATCGGCCATCAGCCGCAAGACAAAAGCCTTGATGGTAAGGCTTCGATGACCCCTCCATTTCCGAGACAGAGGACTCAACGTGATGTGGTGGGTGGTGGGTGGGCGCTCGCCCTGGCGGCGACTGTTGGGGGGGTCAGCGGGAGCTATTCGCGGCGGGGGCGCCGCTCCACAAAAACCCAACGCCATAAAGCCTGCGCTGATCACGCCCCGGTGCCGCCCGTTGATAATCCTCCATCGAAATCGCTCACCCGTTTGGCCAGTCCACGCCCCGTTTGTCCATGCCCAGCCCCTCTGCGTTCAAAGTCCTGAGCCTCATCCCGCCGATGACGCAGCTCAATACGCCCTACCCGTCCACCGCCTACCTGACGGGTTTTTTGCGTTCGCGGGGCTTCGATGCGGTCCAGGAAGACCTGGCGCTGGCCACGGTGCTGGCCTTGCTCAACAAACCAGGCTTGACCGCCCTGCGCGATGCAGCATTGGCCTTGCCGGAGGAAAACCGCTCGGGCCCGGTGAATTTCTTTCTGGACCACTTCAGCGCCTACGCCAACACCATTGACCCGGTGATCGCCTTTTTGCAGGGCCGAGACAGCACGCTGAGCCACCGCATCGCTGGCCGGGGCTTTTTGCCCGAAGGTCTGCGCTTTGCCGCGCTCGACGCTTATGACGATGACGGCACAGGCGACCCGATTGGCTGGGCATTTGGCGCTTTGGGCCAGACCGACCGCGCCAGGCACCTGGCCACGCTCTACCTGAACGACCTGGCCGATGTACTGCGTGACGCGGTGGATGAAGGTTTTGAGTTCGTGCGCTACGCCGAGCGTCTGGCGGCCAGCCAGCCCAACTTTGACGCGCTGGCCGAGGCGCTGGCGCTGCCGCCGAACCTGATCGACACCACGCTGGAGCGTTTGGCCTTGCAGGCCATCGAGCGCCACCAGCCCCAGCTGGTTTTGCTGTCCGTGCCCTTCCCCGGCTCGGTCTATGCGGCTTTTCGCATTGCCCAGTGCATCAAGCGGGCGAACCCAGCCATCCGCATCGGCCTCGGGGGCGGCTTTGTCAATACCGAACTGCGCGAGCTGAAAGACGCCCGCGTGTTCGATCATGTGGACTTTGTCTCGCTCGACGGCGGCGAGCGCCCGCTGCTCAGCCTGATTGAGCACCTGCAAGGCCAACGCAGCGTGCAGCGCCTGCAACGCACTTTCATGCGCAACGACGCAGGCGAGGTTCAATACATGAACCTGCAAGAGCCCGACATCGCGTTTGAAGACGTGGGCACACCCACCTGGGATGGCCTGCCTCTGCACAAATACCTGTCGCTGCTGGACATGCTCAACCCCATGAACCGGTTGTGGAGCGATGGGCGCTGGAACAAGCTCACGGTGGCACACGGCTGCTACTGGAAGAAATGCAGCTTTTGCGATGTGAGCCTGGACTACATCAGCCGCTACGAAACAGCGCAGGCCAGCACGCTGGTCGACCGCATTGAGCAGATCGTGGCCGAGACGGGCCAGACCGGTTTTCACTTTGTGGATGAAGCCGCGCCGCCCAAAGCGCTCAAGGCACTGGCCGAAGAGATCCTGCGCCGGGGCGTACAAATTTCGTGGTGGGGCAACATCCGATTCGAAAAAACCTTTACCCCCGAGCTGTGCGAGTTGCTCGCGCAAAGTGGCTGCATCGCCATGTCGGGCGGCCTCGAAGTGGCATCGGACCGTTTGCTGAACCTCATGAAAAAAGGCGTCTCGGTCGAGCAGGTGGCCCAAGTGACCAAAGGCTTTGCCGATGCAGGTGTTCTGGTGCACGCCTACCTGATGTATGGGTTTCCGACTCAAACGGTGCAGGACACGGTGGATGCACTCGAATACGTGCGTCAGCTGTTTGAAAACGGCTGCATCCACAGCGGCTTTTTCCACCGCTTTGTCTGCACCGTGCATTCGCCAGTGGGCCAGAACCCCGAAGCCTATGGCGTGAAGTTACTGCCATTGCCTGAGGGTACGTTTGCCAAAAACGATGTAGGCTTTACCGACTCCACCCCCATGCCAGCAGGTGTGGACCACGACCTGCTGGGTCAGGGACTGAAAAAAGCCATCTACAACTTCATGCACGGCGTGGGCGTGGACACCGATGTGCGCCAGTGGTTTGACTTGCCCAAAGGCCAGTGCCCCAAACCCACAGTGCCGCGCCACAAGATCGCCAAGGCGCTGAACAATCTTGCCTGAAACAGACACGGCTTACTCACAAACCACTGTCACCTGAGAGCCACCGGTTCATACTCCAAATTGAGAAGCTGAAGTGCGTCGTACGCGTTTTAAGCATGCAGCAACGCCATGCCGTGGCCATTGAGCTTTCGTTAAAGGCTGAATATGTGCTCAAGCGCTGAACAAATGCCCGCTAGGGGTAACTACAGCTAGTTTGCCGACGCGGCCTCAAAAATCACAATCATAAAAATTCCACAAAACATTCACAACATTGACATTTTTGACAAATAAATTCCAATCTGTCACCGTCAATGAGATCCACTCAATGCAAACTGAATACAAGCTCAGCGGCGCAGCTTTCCTTGAGCTGCGTCGTCAATTGGAATCCAGGGGAATCGTTTTCTCCTATTGCGGATACCTGAACGAAAACATTTTGACGGGCATCGGAAATGCGCTTCAAAGCAAGATGGCCATTGACCACACAGATCAAAAAATTTCGCGGGGCATCTTCTCGACTTTTGTCGAGCAAGTGCAAAACGTGATTCGTTACTCCGCCGAAACCATCGGTCCTGAGGAGCTCGAAAAACTAGAGCAAGAAACCCCCTTGGTTGAAGGTCGTGAAATTAATGATTTGGACGATGGTGAGCTGCGCTATGGCCTGATCACCATTGGCGAATTGCCCGACGGCAAACGCTTTGTAACTTGTGCCAATTTGATAAAAAACGAAAACGTCAAGCGGATTTCTGAATCGCTGGAAAGCATCCGAGGTCTGAACAGAAAAGAACTTACTGCACTGATGCGCGAACACTTGAAAGCAGGTCCACCCGAGGGATCCAAGGGTGCAGGCGTCGGTTTCATTTCGATTGCACGTGAAGCCAATGGCAACTGGGAATACGACATGGTGCCCATGGACGATGGTGAATTCACATTCTTTTGCCTTGAAGCCTACTTTTAAAGAGGACCCCATGGAAAAATTTGACATTGCCGCTACCGCTCGCACCCCTCACATGAGTTTTGACCCTGATACAGGCAGCTTTTTGCTGGAAGGTGAATCCTACCCAGAGGACACCAAAAAGTTTTATGACGCCCCTTTGTCCAGCGTCTATGAATTTTTGGATACCGAATTGACATTGTCTGCGGTGTTTTCTTTCAAACTCAAATACTTCAACAGCTCCTCAGCGAAAGTCTTGATGGATTTATTCGTCGCAGTAGAAGAATCCGCTCAGCGCGGTAACCTTTTCAAGATTGAGTGGCACTGTGCCGCTGACGACGACAACATGCAAGAGTTGGGAGAAGAGTTTGCCGAAGAGTTGGACAAAACCGAATTCGCCATGGTGGCCTTCTGAGCCCCACTGAAGGACGAGCGTGAGTGATTCTTTTCTTGAAAAAGAACAGGAAATCCTGGGCGAGTGTGAAAGACTGCTGGTCGAAGCACCTGCATTAATTTCAACCGAGGCCTATAGAAAACTGACGACGGATTACGCGCGTTTATTGAAAAACTTATCGCGCCTTATCCGAATCAGTGACAGAAACGAACACCGCCTACAAACCGTCTCTCAAGAACTTGAGGTCGAAAAGCACAAATTAGAAGGTGTCGCAGACCAGTTGGCAAAGTATCTGCCAAGACAAATTTACGACTCCATATTCAGCGGCGACCAGTCCATCGAAATCAAAACCAAGCGGAAATTGCTGACTGTTTTCTTCTCAGATATCCAAGGATTCACCCACATTTCTTCGGTAATTCAGCCAGAGATCCTGACGCATTACATCAATGCGTACTTCTCGGAAATGTCGGACATTGCAGCCAAATACGGTGGCACGATCGACAAATTCATCGGCGATGCGATGATGGTTTTTTTTGGCGACCCGGATTCACGAGGCCCAAAAGAAGACGCTCTGGCATGCGTACGCATGGCCTACGAAATGCAGCAGCGCTTATCGGAACTGCACATTCAATGGGAACGAGAAGGTTTGCAGCATCCCTTCATCACCCGAATCGGAATCAACACCGGCTACTGTAACGTCGGCAACTTTGGCAGCCACAGCCGCATGGCCTACACCATACTCGGTGGAGAGGTCAATTTGGCTGCCCGAATAGAGAGCAAATGCGAGCCAGGTGGCATCTTAATCTCGCACGAGACCTACGCCCAAGTCAAGGATTACGTTGAAGTCGTCGAACGGGATCTGTTGGAACTCAAAGGCATTTCTCTGCCTGTCAAAACCTATTCAATTGTGAAAGTGAGTGACACCAATCGCTCACACAAATCTGAACTGCGTCTTAATTTAGCAGGCTTGGACAAAATCGTGATTAAACCCGCCGGATTGTCGATGCCTGAGCGGCTGGGCCTAGTGGCTCGCCTTCGTGATATGGCCAACACTTTAGAAGGAATACAGTCCCATGATTGAGCAAAAAGTCCGTTCGATCTTGCGTCAACAGCAAGGCATTCTGGAAACCGAAAAGTGCGGCGTTTTGATCGCCAATTTGCGCAAGGACGATGACCTGTTGGTCGTGCCCGTCTTCAATGCCAACAAACAAGCCGTTGGACTGATCGACCGTCAAACCGCCCTGACCATGGCCTCAAATCCCTTGCATTTTTCGGTTTATCAAAACCGGAGTGCCAAGATGATGTTGCAAGAAAGATTTCCATCTTTCGATATCGACACCAGTATCGACGAAGCCTCGCAAAAAATGCTGGAAATGGGCTTATCGCTGAGTCAAGGTGGCTTCCTGATCACTGAAAACGGTGAATACGTCGGCATCGGCATCAACACCGACATGCTGGGCTATTTGGTCGAGGCCAACATTAGCCGTGCAGAGGCCTTGCAAGAGTTGCACAATGAAATGATGGACAGCGTCAATTATGCTGGCCGCATTCAATCAAGCTTATTGCCCAACCGCACCTTGCTGCGCAGCGGTTTGCGTTCTGTCGGCGTTTTGTGGGAACCTCGCGACATCGTTGGTGGTGACGTTTACTGGCGCTCCGAAACCAACCATGAAGGCTGCTTCACACTGGCCTTGATCGACTGCACTGGCCATGGCGTTCCGGGTTCTTTGATGTCCATGTTGGTCGTCAGCACTTTGAACCGCATTTACTCTGAAAAGCCCGAAATTGGTCCTGGCGAAGCCTTGGCCAAACTGGGTAACTTGGTGCGTACAGCCTTGAACCAAGACCGCGAAGATTGCCAGTCCAACGACGGTTTCGACGCTGGCTTGTGCAAGATTGACTGCCAAAAAGGCACCGTCACGTTCTCGGGTGCACGAACAAACTGCTTTGTGGTACCCAAGGAAAATTTGTCGGTCATGCGCTTAGCGGGCGAAAAACAGGCGTTGGGCTATCCTGGTCAGCTGCCCTACACTGCCTTGGAAGAGTACGATTTGACCATTGACAATTGCGAGACATTCTTCATGGCCTCGGACGGTGTTTTAGACCAACCCGGCGGAGATCGCAGTCTGGCTTTTGGCCCCAAACGTTTGCTGCAACACTTGGAACTCCATCGTCACTTGGGTGCCGAAGCCTTGATGATGCACACCAAAACGGCCGTCGATTTGTGGCGCGGTGCTGAAACCCGCCGCGACGATGTATCTGCCCTGGCATTTTCCATTTGAATTTTCATCCTCTCAAATTCTAGGTCTGTTCCATCCTGCTGAAGGGTGCATGAAGGGGATATCAAGCCCAAAACATGCGCGCCTTCGCTGACGACTTGTCACGTTGCAAAGTTATGCGCCCGCAGGACTGCAGAAAGTGTTTCTCTTAACTATTGCCAGCCATGAAAAGTACTTTCGAACTTTTCATGGCCGATGAAGCAATTCAGCATTGTTTGCATCAGGCCGAGAACCCTGCTCAAAGAACAGGCATTGCGCCACAGCCCAGCATGCATGCAGGTTTCAAGACTTGTTCAATGCCTTATCCACAAGTTGACGCACAGGCGCTGGGGATCCATCAACGGCCCCAGGCCATCACTGCAGCAAACACCACAAACACGCACCCAGTTACGCGATTGAACAGGCTGCGTACACGGTCGTTTTGCAAAAAGCGCGACAACTTGTGCCCGCTGACCGCGTACACGCCATACCAGGCCACCTCGATCACCGTGAAGGTGGCCAGCAGCACGCCAAACTGAGGCAAGGCCGGTGCGCCCGCCCGGATGAATTGCGGAAAAAACGCGGCGGCAAACACAATCGCCTTGGGGTTGCTGGCCGCCACCGCCAAGCCCTGGCGGTAAAGAGAACCCCTCGAATCCAAAGGCAATTCGTCCACGGCCGTTTCATCGCTCGCCCAAGGTGCGTTGGCCGAACGAAACAACTGCACCCCCAAATAAGCCAGATAAGCCGCCCCCAGATAACGCAAGGTGTTGAACACGGCCGGAAAGCTGCTGAGCAAAGCCCCCAAACCTGCTGCCGACAAACTCATCATCGCCAGCAAGGCGGTCATGCACCCGGCCATTGTCAGCACGGCAGGACGCCATCCAAAGCGGGCACCATGGTTCATCACCAGCAGCATGTTGGGCCCTGGCGTGGCCGACACCACAAAAGTCATGCCCACAAACAACCACCATGTGTGCCCATCCATCGACGCCCCTCTTTTTAGAAAAAACACCGTGCATTGTGCCCGGCTGCTTGACACGCCCCCGACCCATGACCTGCTTCATCATTCGACAGGCCAAGATTGGCGAACGATTTTTAATGTAGCATTTGGCATTCATTTAAATGCCAATGACCTCATACCCCAACCCCATCAAAGGCCGTGCCCTTCCACCTTCCTGGCGGCACACCCTGCGCCGATGGATGACGCACCCACTGCAAAACGAGCGAGAACTGCTGTTCTTTTCTTTCCTGGTCATCCTAGCGTTGGGCTACGGGGCGTTTGCCCTGGTGGCCTGGGGCCTGAATTTTCACGATGGCCTGCTGACCAATCTGCTGGGCATTGTGGCCATGCTCGTGCTGGGGGGCCTGCGACTGGCCAAAGTCAGGCTCAACCCTCTGATTACAGGCCTTCAAGTGGTCACGCTGGCACAGGCATTGGCCATCACCTGGCTGACCGGTGGCATTTATTCGGCCACCATCGGGTGGCTGACCCTGGCCCCGCTGCCCGCCGTACTGGCTCCAACTCAGCGCGCGCGCATCGTGGGCCTGGTCACGGGTTGGGGTCTGGTGCTGGGTTTGTATTTTTACGCCTTGTTGGGTGGCGAAGTGGCATTGCAGATCATGCCGCAAGACCTGTTGCACTGGCACCTGATGATGGCCGTGGTGATTTTCGGCATGCAAATGGCTTTGTTTCACCGAATGAACGTGCTGCGAACGCAACGCATGCAGCGCATGCAGCAGCACAGCCGAAAATTGCGGCAAATCCACCAGCAACTCAAACACACCCAGCAGCAAAAAGACCTGTTTGTCGCATCGGTCAGCCATGAATTGCGCACGCCCATGAACGCCATCCTGGGCTTGGCTGACCTGATTCACTATGACCAGCGGCTGCACGCTGAAGCGCGTGAAAAAATTGAGGACATCCAGAAGTCCGGCGAGCACCTGCTGACCATCATCAACGACTTGCTGGATCACTCTCAAATGGAAGCAGGTCGTCTGCAAATTGTCCGTGAACCCTTCAACTTGCACGACACGCTCAAAACCAGTTTTCAGCTGCTTAAACGGCGTGCCGACACCAAGCCACTGAACTACATCCTGAGCATTGAACCCGGGGTCCCTGACTGGGTGGTCGGAGACAGCCACCGGCTCACGCAAATTCTGGTCAATTTGCTGGGAAATGCCCTCAAATTCACAAGCCAAGGCGAAGTCGAACTGCGTTGCACGGCAGAAATGGTCACCAGTGCCCAACCGCCCATGGCCTTGGTCCACCTGGAAGTCCGGGACACTGGCATCGGCATTCCCCATGACCGACAGCACCGTGTCTTTGAGAGTTTTGCACAGGCTGACAACTCGATTGCACGGCGCTTTGGCGGCAATGGTCTGGGCTTATCCATCACCCGCGGGCTGGTGATCGCCATGGGGGGGCACATTGGTTTTGAAAGCCAAGCCGGTCAGGGCACCCAATTCGGGGTGGACCTGCCTTGCGCACTGGCCAAGGCGCCAGCCCATACCCAGACCATTGTTGATGAGCAAAGCAGTGAAGCAGCTGTTCGCATCCTGATTGCGGATGACAACCCACTCAATCGCCAGATCGCATCATTGCAATTGCGCAGGCACCTGCCACAAGCGCGGGTGACCGAGGT